>Ga0079306_1000097_pt1 | contig 102945 bp, 85 predicted proteins | sample Methanotroph_Enr_FD_79181 | JGI IMG/M metagenome (GOLD analysis project Ga0079306, IMG submission 79181) | Enriched soil microbial communities from Old Woman Creek wetland in Ohio, USA - Methanotroph_Enrichment_5 | ecosystem: Environmental > Terrestrial > Soil > Wetlands | place: USA: Ohio... | reverse complement strand
TTCCCGACCGTCGTCTGCTTCACCCTGCAGAACACCTACCAGCGCTATTCGACCCCGACCCGCGCCGGACTCATCTACACCCTTGATCCGGTTTGGAGCCTGATGGGAGGCACGCTCATCCTGGGTGAGCGTCTGAGCCCGCGGGAGTGGCTCGGGTGCGTCTTCATCTTCGCAGCCGTCGTGCTGCCGCTGCTGGTGCACCTGGCTGCCGAGCGGCGCGCCCCCGACTACCTCGCCAGCCGCGACAACGCCTGAGACGTTAGATGTATACATCTCAGCGAAACGGCGCCTCAGACCGGATGTGTCCCTTTTCCGACCCGGCACCGGGCAAAATAATTTGCCTTTCCTTACGCAATCGTTACAGAAAAACTCGCGCCAACCCCGGATTCAGGGAACTGCCGGTATCAGGCGCCCGACCCGAGGCTCAACCTGCTCGTGCGGCCTCGCCCCGCCTCGCAACGTCCTTGTAGTTTCGGTAATTTCACCGTCGGTCCGCCGAATGACGTCACGCGAGCAAAACTCCCACCCTCGATCCTCCGCCGCGCAAAGTTCGGATTATTTAATGAGTCAAATGTCAAGTACTTTACCCTAACGGCGTTTCGGAACATTTTTTCCTCAAGAATACCGATACACTCCCGATACAGCGCAGAAACCATTACTAATGAACATCTGGCTGTCCGGACGCCAATCGCTTCCGCGACGCGACGAATCTCCGATCAAACCCCGTGGGCGTCCGGCCAGCAAAGCGCCACGGCAGACGAGCAGCGTCGGGACACGTTACAACCTTCGGTGCATAACCGTTCACTTCGATAAAGGAAGCGACTCCATGAACATCAGCAAAAAGATTTTCACGGCCAATGTCCTCATTGTCCTCATCGCCACCCTGACCACGTCCGCAATTTCCCTCTACGTGACGAAAAAGGAGATCACGCGCCAGGTGAATGCCTCGCTCACCTCGCGTGTCCATGCCTTTAAGGAGATGTTGGAGCTCAGGGGAAAAGGCTTTAAGTTGGTTGACGGGAAACTGCAGGTGGGCGACCTGGTTCTGCAGGGGAACAACGAGCTGACCGACAGGATGAAGGAGTTGTTCGGCGGCGAGGCGACCATCTTCCAGCGGGACGCGCGCATCGCAACCACCGTCAAGAAGAAGGACGGCAGCCGCGCCGTGGGGACCACGCTGCAGGGCCCGGCCTACGATGCGGTGATCACCAAGGGGGAGAGCTACCAGGGAGAGGCGCCCATCCTGGGCACGCCGCACTTCGCAAGCTACCTGCCGCTCAAGGACGACAAGGGCGAAGCGATCGGGGTACTCTTCGTGGGCGAGAAGAAGTCGGAGTTCCTGGCCGTGTTCGAGCGCCTGCAGTACCTGGCCGTCGCGCTCTCGATCGTTCTCGCCGGGGTGCTTTCCCTGGCTGCCTCTCTCGTGCTGCAGCACGCCCTGGTGCCGCTTAGGAACCTGGTCGCCACCCTGCAGGACGTGGCCGAGGGCGAAGGCGACCTGACCCGGCGCCTCGCGGTGAGTGACGACGAGATCGGCGCGGCCAGCAAGTACTTCAACCTTTTCATCGAACGGGTGCACGCTATCGTGATCAACGTCGCCGAGAACAGCAGTTCGGTCGCCAGCGCCAGCATCGAGCTGCACAGGAGCGCGGGCGAACTGGCGCATACCACCGACGAGGTCGCGGCGCAGACCGTGACGGTATCGACCGCTGGCGAGGAGATGGCGGCCACCTCGGCCGATATCGCCCAATCCTGCCAGCGAGCGGTGGACAGCGCCCTGCAGGCGAGCCGGTTGGCCAGCGCCGGGGCGAGCGACGTCGAGCGCAGCATCCGCGGCATGCAGCAGGTCAACGAGAAGGTCGACATCACCTACCAGAACGTCAGTAACCTCGGCGCCAAGTCCGAGGAGATCGGCGCCATCATCGGGACCATCCAGGACATCGCAGACCAGACCAACCTCCTGGCACTCAACGCCGCCATCGAGGCGGCGCGCGCCGGCGAGCAGGGACGCGGCTTCGCGGTCGTGGCCGACGAGGTGCGCCGTCTGGCCGAGCGGACCACACAGGCGACCAAGGAGGTCGAGTCCACCATCCGCTTCATCCAGGCGGAGACCGGCCGTGCCGTGCAGGTGATGCAGGAGAGCGCGCAGGGAGTCGCCAAGGGGACCGAGGACGCGGTGAAATCGGGTGAGAGCCTGGGCGAGATCCTGAACCAGGTCAACACGGTGACCGAGCAGATCGGTCAGATCGCCACCGCGGCCGAGGAGCAGAGCGCCACCAACCGCGAGATCAGCAACAACGTGCACCAGATCACCGGCATGATGCAGGGGGCGGCTCGCGCCAACCGCGAGTCGATGTCGGCGGTGGACCACCTAAGCCGGCTCTCCGAGAGTCTCAAGGACCAGATCTGCAAGTTCAGGTTCTGATCATCCGCTACAATTCGCTACAGTTATCGCCCCGGGTATGCCGGGGCATGAGGAGCCAGAATGGCTCCTTTTTTTTGGGCAGCCAGGGCCGGGTAATCCGCTGTGGTTCGGGTCACCGCTTCGCCTGAACCGGAGACGATTGCGAGTACTGCACCGGTTACCGTTTAGGGCCCGCAGTCGGGCAAAATGACAAAGCCCCACCGCAGGAGCACTCGGCGCCCGGAGAGGGAAACGGTGGTTTCCCTCTCCGGGCGCTTGGCACGGGGTTGCGGTGGGGCTTCGTGGTGGTCGCTTACTTAAGGGGTATGGCTTACTTTTTCGGTGCGGCAGGCGTTGCCGGTTTGGCCGGTGTCACCTCAACCAGTTCCACCTCGAAGGCCAGGGTGGCGCCCGGCAGGATCATGTCGCCGGCGCCGTTGTCGCCGTAGGCGAGTTCGGGGGGGCAGACCAGCTTGGCTTTGCCGCCGACCCTCATCTTCTGGACGCCTTCGACCCAGCACTTGATGACGTTATTGAGCTTGAACTCCAGGGGATGGTTGCGCTTATAGGAGCTGTCGAATTCCTTGCCGTCCACCAGGGTGCCGCGGTAGTTCACCTTCACGCTGTCTTCCGGCTTGGGAGACGCCCCCTTTCCTTCCACCAGCGACCGGTACACCATGCCGGAGTCGGTCTTCACGGCGCCGGGCTCCTTGGCGGCCTTCTCGACGAACTCCTTGCCCAGGGCGATCTGCTTCTGGCCGGCAGCCTTGCGACGCGCCCGGGCCAGTTCCTGGATTTTCGGGTTGTAGCCGGTGATGTCGAGGTCGTTCTTCTTGCCGGCCTGGGCATCGACGAGCCCCTGCTTGACGAATTCGAACTCGGACGGAGTGAGGTTGAAGACGCCCAGCGAGCGGGCCACGGAAACGCCGATGGCGTAGAGGGTCTTCTGCTCATCGGTCTGGGGCGCCGCGTCGGCGGCAAAGGCGGAGCTACAGGTCACAAGCACAGCTGCTGCAGCAAGCGTGCGGGTGAATCGGACTGCACGGTTCGGTTGGGAAAGCGCATTCATTGGCAGTTCTCCATTCTGAGTAAGCTAAAGTGATATGTTCATCATGAATTGCGGCACGTATTCTAGCATAAACATACCGGTGCAGCAACCATCCAAGTAGCAGAGCCAGTGAGAGCCGAGGCAGCAATAAGTGCAAGCTAGGAGAGTTTGCACAGCGCACTGAGCTGACACTTCGGGAATTATTCGTTGGTACTGGATGGGAAGTGCAGGATGCGAGGAGGGATTGTCTCATAAGCTGTGGTGGCGTAACGAGAACGGAGCGGGTCAAGTCATCTCCGCCGGAACATCGGCTTTAGGTGCATCAGAAGCCAGCAAGCGGGGTAGCAGATAAAGTCGAATAGTTTAACGCTTGACTGGCATCAGCCGCTCAAGCTCATTATGAAAACTCTCCAACAAAAACGAAGGCCCGGCAGTGCGGCTCCAGGCCTTCGTTTCAAACTTTATTTCGGCAGGGGAAGTTTCTGGGCATCGCTCAACGTCAGGGCTCCTTAACCCGATACACACCGTGATGCGCCTCAGTGTCGGCCCTATGGGCAGAAAGATCAGCGGCCAGGATATCGATTTTACTGCTTAAAGTTTCTTCTACGGTATCAATCCTCTTACTTAAGCTTTCCTCTACGGTATCAATCCTCTTACATAAGCGTTCCTCTACGGTATCAATTTTATTACTTAAGGTTTCCTCTACCATAGTAATTTTCTGGCTTAATTTTTCTTCGACAATATCAATTTTGCTATTTAACGTTTCTTCGACCCTATCTATTTTGACGTTCAGAACTCCGATCGCATAGGTATTTTGCCCAATGGCTTCCTCCAGGTGATCGAACTTTGTGTCGATTTTCCTATCCAGCGCGGAGTGCCCCTCCAGCACGAGGTCGAACTTACGGTTCATATCTTCCAAAAGAATTGTCAGGTGATCCTTTTCCGTTGAACACCTCCCCTTCACCCTTCTAACAAGGGGCGAAAGACATCTTAGTCTGCGGCAGCTCTACAACGATCCTGCGGGTTTTGGGTTCAAAAAAAGTGCGGAGTCTCAACCACATATTGAGCTCCGCAACAGATTAACATGGCTGTGGCGCACCGGCAAGAGGGCCTTTCGACCACTAGCCCCCGAGCCTCTTGTACCAGGGAAGCGCCACGTCGAGCCCCTGACCAATGGTATGGGTGGGCTCATAGCCGAGGAGGCTTTGGGCCTTGGCGATGTCCGCCTGCGAGTGCATGACGTCGCCGGCGCGAAAATCGCGGTACACCGGTGCATACTCGTTCAGGTGCGGGTAGTCCGGCGCCAGTCGGCTGCGCAGCAGCTCGAAGAGCTGGTTCAGGCTGGTGCGGTCGTTGAGCGCGACGTTGTAGGCCTGGTTCACGGCCCCCGGATCTGTACCGGTCGCGGAAAGCAGGTTCATTTGCACCACATTTTCCACGAAGCAGAAATCGCGGCTGGTTTCGCCGGTGCCGTTGATGTACACGGCATCCCCGGCGATCATTGCGGCGACCCACTTGGGAATGACCGCGGCGTACGGCCCATTGGGATCTTGGCGCGGGCCGAAGACGTTGAAGTAGCGCAGCCCGATGCAGTCAAGGCCGTAGTGGTTGGCAAACTGGTTCGCGTACAGCTCGCAGACGTGCTTGGAAACGGCGTAGGGAGAAAGGGAGCGTCCGATGTGCTCCTCGACCTTGGGGAGCGCCGGATGGTCGCCGTAGACCGCACTGCTGGAGGCGTAGACGAAGCGCCTCACCTTGGCATCGCGTGCCGCGACCATCATGTTGAGCGTGCCGGTCACGTTGTTTTCATTGGTGTTCTGCGGGTTGTCGATGGATCGGGGCACCGACCCGAGCGCCGCCTGGTGCAGGACGTAGTCGACCCCGCTGCAGGCCCGAGCGCAGGTCTCGGGATCACGAATATCCCCTTCGATGAAGCCGAACCGGGCCCAGCGCTCCTCGCCGACCAGCGAGCGCACCTCGTCCAGGTTGCGCCGGTTTCCAGTGGAGAAGTTGTCGAGGCCGACCACGGACTGGCCCAGGCGCAGCAGGTGTTCCAGCAGATTGGAGCCGATGAAACCGGCCACCCCGGTGATGAGCCACGTGCGCGGCTCGGAGCGGATCTGTTGTTTCAGTTTTTCGTATGCCGTCACTATTTTCCCCCTTGAGGTAGTTCATCGCTACGGTAAGTTCATTATATCTAAGCGCAATAGGGTGAGGCACAAAGGCGGTGCGAAGGCGCTTCTCGATCAGCTGTCAATCTTTCTCGAAATCGCCGCCGCGCAATAGCCTCAACGCCTCATCCTCTCCTACCGTCGCAACGATGACGTCGTAACCGCCGGAGAGGATCTCGCTGAGCCCGTGGCAGGTGTGGGCGTCACTCCCCAGGCAGGAGTAGATGCCGTGCCTGAGGAACAGAACGGCACGCTGCTGCACGACTCTGCCGTACACCCCGGCGAAGCTCCCGATGTTGCCCTGGAACCTGCAGCCGGACTGCTTGAGTTCCATGACGAGCGAATTCTTCATGTCGAATTCTTTTTGCTTGCCCAATATCGAGGAAAGAGCGCCCAGCAGTCCCTCCTCCTTGAACCTAGGATGGAAGGCGGCACACCTCTCGGGATGGGCGAAAAGCGGGGAGAGCCGGTGCTTGCCGAGCACTCCAATGAGGGTGGGCAGCAGATCCGCTCCCGATTTAAAGGGAATCTCCACCAGCAGGTAGCGCGTGGATCCGACGAGCAGTGCCCCCGGAATCATCTCGGAGAGGTACTCGTCGAAATAGTGCTCGGTACCGGGAATCAGCTTCAGGTCGAGCCCGGCATCGTCCACCAGCCGCTGCATGAAGTTGAGGGCTGCGACGACTCGATCAGGCGCGTTCTCGAAACCGCCCCTGATCAGGTGTGGAGTGCAGTGTACCTTTTTGAATCCGAACCGCGTGAGGATGCGGGCCATATCCAGAGAGTCGCCAGGATCGACAGCTCCGTCGTCCATGGACGGCAGGAGATGACTGTGAAAATCTACAAACGATTTTTCCATGCAATGCATACTCGCAGTAACAGCAGCGGAGCTAGTGGCAGTTGGTAATTGGCGCTCCGTTGCAGACAGTGGCAGAATAAGTTGCCAGGCTTTGAGAGTTCCGACTTGCCAGGAATTCTCACTTCAACATCACCTGTATTAGGGCCCTTCACCACTTAAGGCCAACTACTGTAGTAACATGTAGACCTGCTCAAGTCAAACAGGGCGGCAGAGATGGCGAGGCGCGAGGCAGAGTCGTTCGGCAAGGTATTGAGCATGTAGGGCATCCCTACACTTTTCGATGACGCTTCTCGACAAGCTTTGTCACCCGCCGCGTCTCTGTCACCGCTTCTTGCACTCAATCCGGCGGCCTGTATACTTGAGAGCGGTCGCAGCGAGAGGCTCACTTTGGAAAACAGCTACCTCGAACATACGAGATTGGGGGAGTTCCTCGAGACGCTACGCCTCTTCGGCGAGCTGCACGGTCCCACTGTATCGAGCGCAGGCGTGGCCGGTTTCTCAGCCCTCGACGACATCGGCCGGATCGAGCTTGACTACGGCAGAACGTTGATTCCACCGAAGAAGTACCTCCTCCATTTCCGTGAAGAAATCCTCCGTTTTCGCGAGGGAAGCTACCTGCCGGGCGGCAGCGCCGAGCGCAGCATCGTGCTTTTCGGCGTCCACCCGTGCGACCTGGACGGCATCGCCTACCTGGATCGCGTTTTCCTGACCGAGCCCCCGGATCCGGCGTACGCCTCACGGCGCGCCAAGCTCATCCTGGTCGGCATCTCCTGCCAGCCCGATGACTTTTGTTTCTGCCGCGAACCGCAGCATAGCGCTACCTGCGACCTATTTCTGGACGGTTGGCAAGACGGTTATAAGCTCAACGCGCTGACAGCGCAGGGCGAGGCGCTCACCGAGGCCGCCCGGAAACTGCTCGCCCAAGCGCCCCCCTCCCCTGCTGCTCCCACCGGCGACCGGGGCATCCTTCCCCAGGATCCGCAGCTGCGTTTTTCCGACAACCCGCTCTGGGATCGTTTCGCCAAGCTTTGTCTCGCCTGCGGCGCCTGCTCGGTCTGCTGTCCGACCTGCTACTGCTTCGACGTGCGGGAATATCCCGGGCTCACCGGACTCGGTGTGCGGCTTCGCGAGTGGGACAACTGTCTTTTCAAGACCCATGGCGAGGTGGCCGGCGCCAACTTCCGGGCCTCGCGGCTCGAACGGCTCAGGTACCGGTTCCTGCACAAATACTGCGGATTTACCCCCCTCGAGGGGGTGGTATCCTGCGTCGGCTGCGGGCGCTGCAAGGCCGCCTGCCCGGTGGACATCGACCTGCGCGAGCTGTTCGATCCGGGCGGCCAAAATTCCGGTACCGTCTCATGACCGCGACCAGCGTTACTTCTCACCTCCCCTTCCGGGCCACGCTCCTCAACCGGCGACAGCTTTCCGCCGACACCTCCCTGTTCCGGGTGGCCCCCGATCCCCAGGCGCTCAGCGCACTCTCGCGTTTCATACCGGGGCAATTCCTGCAGATTTCGGTTCCCGGGGGCGGCGAGGTCCCGATATCTCCGGCCGATCTTCCCGCGGAAGACGGCACTCTGGAACTCTGCGTGCGGCGTGTCGGCCACGTGACGAAACTGCTGCACGAGGCGATCCCCGGTCAAGCGCTCGGCCTGCGCGGCCCTTTGGGCACCGGGTTCCCGGTGGCCAAGATGATGGGGAGCCCGGTCCTTTTGCTGGCGGGCGGCCTCGGCATCGCGCCGCTGCGTTCCCTTTTGTTCCACCTGCTGCGCCACCGGGACCGTTACGGCGAGCTGACACTCATGTACGGAGCGCGGGAGCCCAGCCTGATGCTGTTTCGCGATGAACTGGTCGCCCTTGCCGCAACGAGCGACCTGCGCCTGTACCTCACCGTCGACTTCGCCCCGGAGGAAGCGCCGGGGGACTACGCCTGCGCCATCGGCCTGCTTCCCGATCTCCTGAAGGGCTTTCGCTTCGACGCCGGCGCCAGCTACGCCGCCGTCTGCGGCCCCCCGGCTCTCTATCGCTGCCTCACGGGGGAACTGACGCAGGCGGGGGTGCCGGCCGACCGGATCCTGCTGAGCCTTGAGCGGCGTATGCGTTGCGGCATCGGGCGCTGCTGCCACTGCGCCATCGGGCAGAAGCTCTGCTGCATCGACGGCCCGGTCTTCCGCCTGAGCGATTTGGAAGACATTCCGGAGGCGCTATGAGCACCAGGCCCAAGATCGCCATCGCAGGGCTCACCGCCTGCTCCGGATGTCAGCTAACCCTTTTGAACTGCGAGGAGGAGCTTCCCGAGATCGCCGAACGTCTGGACCTGGTGTACTTCCCCATGGGGCAAAGCGGCAACGTGGCCCAGGCGGTCTTCGATGCGGCCATCGTGGAGGGGGCGGTCTCGACCCCGGGAGACCTCGCCACCCTCTTTCGCCTGCGCAACGCAAGCCGCATCCTGGTTGCGTTCGGCACCTGCGCCCTCTTCGGCGGCGTAGCGGCAATGAACAACCGCAGCTCCGCCCGGGGCGAGCTCTTGCAGCAGGTCTACGGAGACAAGGGCTACCAATTCGAGAGTTTTCCTCCGGCCCCTTTCAAGAATTTCGTGAGTGTGGATTTTGCCATTCCCGGTTGTCCGCCCGAGAAGTACGACCTTTTGAACCTGCTGGGGGCCCTGCTCGCCGGCACGCTCCCCCCCGTCCCCTGCTACCCGGTCTGCACCGAGTGCCGCAGCAGGGAAAACCTCTGCCTGCTCCTGGAGCGCAACCAGCTCTGCCTGGGCCCCATCATCCAGGGAGGGTGCAACGCCCGCTGCCCGGCCACCGGAATTCCCTGCGAAGGGTGCCGCGGCCCGGTGACGGAAGCGAACGTGGCCCAGGAGCTTGAGCTCCTTCTCGAGCGCGGGTTCGACAGAAAAGAGATCGAGCGCAGGATGAGCCGTTTCACCCCGGAGTGGAACTATGAGCAGCGTCGTTGAGATCAACCCCTTCACCCGTGTTGAAGGGCATGGGAACCTGCAGGTCTACCTGGACGGCACACGGGTGGACCGGGTCGAGCTCCGCCTGAGCGAATCACCCCGGCTCTTCGAGGCGCTTTTGCTGGGCAAGGGATTCGCCGAGGTGCCCGACATCATCTGCCGTATCTGTTCGCTCTGCTCAACGGTGCACAAGGTGACGGCGCTCCTCGCGGTGGAACGGGCCTTCGGGATCGAAGTCAGCCGGATAACGATGCTCACCCGGGGGCTGATCCTGAACGGCGGCCAGATCCAGAGCCACTCGCTGCACCTCTACTTCCTGCTGCTTCCGGATTTGAAGGAGCTGAACGGGATAAGCGACCTCGCCCGCCAGGCGCCCGACCTCCTGAAGACCGGGCTCGCCATCAAGAGGGTGGGCAACCTGATCCAGGAAACCGTCGGCGGCCGACTGATCCACCCGGTGAACATCATCATCGGGGGGCTGGGGCAGCGCATTCCACAAGACTCCCTCAAGCTTTTGCGGGACGAACTGGACGCGATCATCCCTAGCTGCGCCGAGGCCTTCCGTCTTTTCCCGCCGAGTTACGATTTGCCACCCTTGCCGGCACCCAACTACCTGGCCCTCAGGCAGGAACGCGATCCATTCACAGGGGACGAGCTGTGCCTGACCGGTGGCGCCAGCTTTCCGGTAGACAGGTACCGTGATTTCATAAGCGAAAAGGTAGTGGCATACTCCCACGCCAAGAGCGCGCAGATAGGCGGGATGTCTCCCTGCGTCGGGGCCCTGGCCCGCCTCAACCTCGACCCTCGCCTCGACTCGGGAGCGCTCCAGGTCTTCGATACGGTCCGGGGCGATCTCGTCGGCAAGGACATCCGCAGCAACGCGCTGGCGCAGGCCGTAGAGCTCTTTCAGGCGGCGCAACGCGCCCGTGAGCTGGTCGACCTTCTGTTGGAGTTGGGGCCCGACGAGCCGGTCAACGTCCCGGTGAAACCTCTGGCGGGCCAAGGGAGCGCGGCCTGCGAGGCGCCGCGGGGGGTGCTGATCCACAGCTACAGCTTCGATACAAACGGCAGCTGCATCGGGGCCGATGTGATCACTCCCACCTCGCTCAATCAGGATGCCCTGGCGGCCGATCTGCTCTCCCTGGCGTGCAGTCTGGAAGGGTCCGGAAAGGACCTCATGGTGCACTCTCTGGAGCGACTGGTACGCTGTTACGATCCCTGTATTTCGTGTGCAGTACACCTGGTACAGCTCTAACTTCAGGTCATGACAAAGGAATAACTGCGACTGACTCTAGAAACTAACAACTTACGCAGAAACAACAAGATAGAGCACATAAAATTAATTTCAGACTTTGCTTGACACTAAAATAGAGGTTGATAGACTAAGGGTCAAGCAGCGCAAGAAATTGCGAAGCGGCTCTGGAATACAGGTTGCGTGCGGTTGAGTTCCCTGACTACCTTATCGAACAAAGTTGTCCCGGGTACAGTCGTGGTGAGCAAGCCCTCAACAAGAGAGGGAAGCCTAAAATGATTTCTCGGGGTATGATGCGACAGCGGTCAGAAAACCTAACCTAAGCGTGTACGGTATTCCGGAGCACAAAAAATTGGCGTTATGCCAAGGGGCAACGCGGAAAGCGACTTTTCTCATCCGCCAGGCGGTAGCACCGCCGCTTGAAAAAGGGGAAAACTAACCGGTTCACGGTACCATCCTGGTCGACAACGAGCAGGGTCGCCCCACCCGGTTGGATGACACCGACGGATTAGCAGAAAGTGCCCGGCATCAACGCCAATCCCCCCCTAAAAGGTCCATGATGCCCGTCATGGGCCTTTTTTAGCGTCTTCCTTACCAGGACACTTCGCGCTCCTCACCCACGCAGGCCCGCCGCCAGGTCGGGGTAACGCAGCGTGATGCCGAGTTCCTTCAGCATGCGGCGGTTATCAAGGATGCGCGATTCGGAGAAGTAGGTAATCATGAGGGGCGACATGACCTGGCGCGCCTCCTCGCGTGTCACCTGCGGGGGCCTGGGCAGACCGAGGCGGTCGGCCGCCGCGTTGAAATATTCAGTCATGGTGCAGGGGGCACCATCGCTTACGTTGTAGACCGCACCGCCTGCGCCGGGTTCCAGAGCCGCCAGGCAAATAAACGCCAGATCCTCGGCGTGAATCCGGTTGCTGGGCAACGCCTCCTCCTCGCGCAGTACCGGCTGGGCACTTTGCAGCTGGAGCACCGGCAAGCGGTCGGCTGCGTAAATGGCACTCACTCTAAGGATCACTACGGGAACCGAACGCTCCCTGCCCCAGGCGGTCCAAAGTTCTTCCCCATGCAGGCGCCGCTTGCCCCTGCTGTTCTGCGGGACTGCTGGCATATCCTCGTTCACCAACTCTCCCAGACAGTCGCCGTACACCGCACTGGTACTGACATAGACTACCTTGGCAGGCTCTTCACCCGCAGGGATAGAGTCCAGGAAATTACGCACCCGGGTCTCCTGATGTCCTCCCCCCGGAGGAGGCGCCAGGTAAACGAGGCCGGCGCCACGGGTTGGCAGACCGACCAAGGTCTCTGGATCATCCAGATCACAGATGAAATGCTGCGCCCCCTCGATCAAGGCCCCTTTCCTGTTGAGGGTGCCAACACGGGTCCCCTGCGCCAGTGCCAGTTCCGCAATCCGCCTTCCCATATAGCCAAAACCGATGATAAAGAGATCAACCACGCGCCACTCCTTGCTGCCCACCTCAGATTTGGCGGCAATTGCCGCCGACTTCCTATCTAGCAGAATACGCGGGGAGGTGCCAGCAAAAACTCCCCGTCGCGCACGTAGTAAATGCCCTTCCCCATGCTAAAGTTGAAGCGACGAGGAGGCTCGGCATGAGACATGCTGCAACGAAGCGACTCATGATGCTGCTCTTGGTGGGACTTGCCGGCACCGCGGCGGAAGCGCGTCCACTGCCCCCCCCACTGGACCTGGACGAGTTCCTCGATGCGGAAGAGTGGTTCCAAAGCGGGCTTGCTTTAAACGGCGCGGGAAAGTATTCAGAGGCGGCAGAGGCGTTTGCCAGGAGCGTCGCCATCGACCCGAAAAATCCGCTCGCCTGGCTGAACCTCGGCACGGCGCAGGCCCTTTCCGGCGCTTACGGGCCCGCCATCTCCTCCTTGAGAGAAGCGCTGCGCCTCGACCCGAAGCTCGCCCTGGCCTATTCCAACCTGGGCGAGATTTACTTCAAGGGAGAACGGTACGCCGAGGCGCTTGAAGCCTACGGGGCAGTGGTCGCAATCTGGCCCAAGGACGCCAACGCCCACTACAAGCTGGGCCTTGCCTACCTCCACCTTGACAACCTCGGCAAAGCGCAGGCAGAATACCTTTCCCTCAAGATCCTGGACCCGGACCTTGCCAGCCAGTTGCTGCAGGCCATCTATCAGAGGGGTGATCACTAAGCAGTGGAGGGTATCATGCGCTTTGCGCCGCTTCTCACCGATCTTTACGAACTCACCATGTTGGCGGGCTACTTCGAGCAGGGTATGCATGAACGCCCCGCCGTCTTCGACCTCTTCTTCAGGAATAACCCATTTCAAGGTGGTTATGCGGTCTTCGCCGGTTTGGACACAGCGCTAAGTTACCTGGAGGATCTCTCCTTCGGCGCAGACGACCTCGCCTACCTGGAGAGCCTCAAGCTGTTCCAGCCAGAGTTTCTTTCCTACCTGGAGCACTTCAGATTCAAGGGGCACATCAGCGCGCCAGCGGAAGGGACTGCGGTTTTCTCGCGGGAGCCGCTGATCACCGTCGAGGGGGGACTGGCCGAGGCGCAGTTCGTGGAAACGGCGCTCTTGAACATAATCAACTTTCAGACGCTGGTTGCAACCAAAGGGGCGCGCATCAACCACGCGGCAGGTGGCGCACAGGTACTCGAGTTCGGCCTGCGCCGTGCCCACGGCCCGAACGGCGGACTTTCGGTGGCACGGGCCGCCTATATCGGCGGGGTTCGCTCCACGAGCAACGTTGAGGCGGGAAGGGTCTTCGGCATTCCGGTCAAGGGTACCCATGCCCACAGCTGGATCATGGCCTTTCCCGACGAACTCACCGCCTTCAGGCGCTACGCCGAGACATTCCCCGAGGGATGCATCCTGCTCATCGACACCTATGACACGCTGGAAAGCGGGCTCCCCAATGCGATCATGGTTGCGGCGGAACTGAGAGCCCGCGGGCATGAGCTTTTCGGAGTGCGCATCGACTCCGGCGACCTGGCCTACCTCTCGCGCATGGTCCGTGCTGCCTTTGATAAGGCGGGTTTCCCGGGGGTGAAAATCGTCGCCTCCAACGAGCTCGATGAGCATGTGATCGAATCGGTCAGGTCAGAAGGGGGCAAGGTCGATATCTACGGCGTCGGCACCCGGCTGGCGACCTGCGCAGGCGAAGGGGGCGGTGCACTCGGTGGAGTCTACAAGCTGGTGCGCATCGACTCGGAGCCCAAGCTGAAAGTCACCAGCGACGTATCGAAGGCGACCCTGCCCGACCGCAAGCGGGTCTTACGCATCTTGGACGCTGCGGGCAATTTCGTCCAGGACGTGATTACCCTTGACGGGGAGGAGATCTCCCCGGGCGATCTGGTGTATGATCCGTCCAATCCGCTGCAGCAGGTGCGCCTTCCCCAAGGAGCCCGGTTCCTCGACTTGCGTAGCCGGGTTATGACCGACGGCGAACGCTGCGCTCCGGCCGAGTCATTGGATGAGGCTGCGGATCGCGCACAGTCCGAGCTGCGTCGGCTCCCCGAAGGATGCCTGAGGCTCATCAATCCTCACGTCTACAAGGTCTCGATCAGCGCCGGTCTCAACCAACTGAGGCTCAAGCTGATCGCCGAAGTGAAGGCCAAGTATAACCCCAAGCGTAATATTTAGGCGCGGGCAACCGCACTGGAGGCTGATATGCACCGGAGAGCGGCGCTACTCGTAGTCGATGTGCAGCTCGATTTCTGTCCTGGAGGAGCCCTGGCGGTTGCCGACGGAGACGCGGTGGTGCCGGTGTTGAACCGGTACATATCCCTTTTTTGGAAAAAGGGTACACCGATCTTCGCTTCGCGCGACTGGCACCCGGCGGAGAGCGTGCACTTCAAGGAACACGGCGGCGTCTGGCCGGTGCACTGCGTACAGGGAACGAGCGGCGCGGAGTTCCATCCCCAGTTGCTGCTCCCGGAGGGGACCATCGTCATCTCCAAAGGGTTGACACGCTGGGACGAGGGCTATTCGGCCCTGCAGGGGGTGACGGAAAACGGCACACCGTTCCCTATGCTGCTGCGCCACATGGGCACCGATCGGCTCTACGTGGGAGGGCTGGCCACCGATTATTGTGTCAAGGAGAGCGTGATCGAAGCGCTCAGGGAAGGATTTCAGGTGATTCTCCTGGCCGATGCCGTGCGCGCGGTCGAGCTGAAGCACGGAGATGCTGACCGGGCGCTCAGGCAAATGCGCGAGGCGGGGGCGACCCTTGCCACCCTGGACACCATCGCCGATAGTTTTTCCGCCGAAGGGGGCATGCACAGCTCCGGGACCGGGCCGGGGACCTAGCAGCCCAACGCCTGATCAGACTGATCGGACTGATCGGACTGATCGGACTGATCGGACTGATCGGACTGATCGGACCGATCGGACTGATCGGACTGATCGGACTGATCGGACTGATCGGACTGATCGGACCGATCGGACCGATCGGACCGATCCAACATGACGAGCTCACCCGTATTAGCCATTGCCTCAATCTGCTGGAAATATTCCCTTGCCATACAAAAATATGCCCTCCTCAAAATTCAAGCTGAGGCGGGCATTTTTTTTTGACAGCAGATAAGAAAAAGGCTAGATTACAGCACATTAAAAGTACACGGCAAGGGAGCATCCGATGATAAAGACCAACAATCTTAAGATCAAGAGCATCACCCCGATCATCGCGCCGACCGATCTCCGGCAGGTTTTCCCCATCTCCGACGAGTCGAGTGCCTGCGTGAGCGCGAGCCGCGCCGCCATCATCCGCATTCTGAGGGGCGAGGACCGTCGTCTCATGGTGGTCGTCGGACCCTGCTCGATCCACGACCCCAAGGGTGCCCTGGAGTACGCAGAGCGGCTGGCAGTGCTGGCCCGCGAGGTCTCCGAGGAGTTGCTGCTTGTCATGAGGGTGTACTTCGAGAAGCCACGCACCACGGTGGGCTGGAAAGGTCTCATCAACGACCCCGACATGAACGGCAGCCACCTGATCTCCAAAGGCTTGGGCATCGCGCGCAGCCTTTTGTGCAAGATCACCGAGATGGGCCTGCCGGTCGCGACCGAGATGCTCGACCCGATCACTCCCGAGTATCTGGCCGACCTCTTGTCCTGGGGTGCCATCGGCGCCCGGACCACCGAGTCCCAGACCCACCGCGAGATGGCGAGCGGCCTCTCCTTCCCGATAGGCTTCAAAAACGGCACCGACGGCAACCTGCAGATCGCCATCGATGCCATGAAAGCGGCGCTGCACTCGCACAGCTTCCTGGGTGTGAACCGCGACGGGCTCACCTCCATCGTGCAGACTACCGGCAACCCGGACGTGCACATGGTACTGCGCGGCGGCAACAAGCGCCCCAACTACTCTCCCGAGGACATCGAGAAGACGGAACAGATGATCTCCAAGGCGGGGCTGCACCCGACCATGATGGTGGACTGCAGCCACGGCAACTCGGAGAAGAAGTTCGAACTGCAGCCGCAGGTTTTGAAGAGCGTGGTCGACCAGATCGAAGCGGGGAACCGGAGCATCTCCGGGGTGATGATCGAGAGCTACCTGAAGGAAGGAAATCAGCCGATGCCCAAGGATCTCTCCACCCTGACCTACGGCGTCTCCATCACCGACAGCTGCATCGATTGGGAGACCACCGAAGCCTGCCTGCGCGAGGCACATGCCCGTCTGAAGGCATGCGGCGGTAGAAGAGCTTCCTAAGCCAAGTAAAGCTGCGCCAGTGGCGTCTTATTAGTGAAACGCAGCAACCATCGTATAACGCAACAAGAGAGGCCCCGACATCCTTAAATGGATACCGGGGCCTTTCTTGTTGCGGTGCTGAAGCCAAATCAGCGCTCAGCAGTAGCCTTTACTTGGCGGTTACCAAATACAGCGGCTTGATGAAGGTCGCGTCGGTCGCTTTCTGTACCTCGTCCAGCACTGCCGGCGGAACTGCGGAGTCGAGGGACAGGATAACCATCGCCTCGCCTTTCTTCTCACGACGCCCAAGGTTCATGGAAGCGATGTTGATGTCTGCCGCGCCCAAGATGGTGCCGATCTTGCCGATGATGCCGGGGCGGTCGGCGTAAGCCAGGAGCAGCATGTGCTCCTCGGGACGGAAGTCCATCTGGTAATCGCGCAGCTTGACGATGCGCGGAATCCCCTCGAACAGGGTCCCGGAAACGAGTCGCTTCTCGCCCGGCCCCTCGATGCTGATGGTGATCATGTTGGAAAAGGCCTCGGACTGGCTGCTCTTCAACTCGTCCACGACGATCCCCATCCGGTCGGCTACCAGCTGCGCGTTCACCATGTTGACGTCCTGCTCGACCCGACGGTTCAAAAGCGACGCCAGACCGCACACGGTGATCGGGGTGCAGTCGTGCTGGGCAATATTGCCGGAGTAGGAGAAGGTGATCTTGTTCAGGTTGGTGTCTACCAGCTGAATGATGAAGTCGGACAGCACGTTCATCAGGTTCAGGTACGGACGCATCTGGCCCATGAGCGAGGCGTCGAACCTCGGGATGTTGATGGCGTTGTCGATCGGCTGCTCGTCCAGGAAGTGGATGATCTCGCGGGAAACGTCGACCGCGACGTTCACCTGCGCCTCGAAGGTGTTGGCACCCAGGTGCGGGGTAACAACCATTTTCGGGTGCGCGATCAGCTTTTTGAGGATCTCGGTATCGGGCGGTTCCTGGCTCCAGACGTCGAAGCCGGCGCCGGTAACCCTGCCGGAGTCGAGCGCCTCCAGCATCGCCTCTTCGTTGATGATCCCGCCGCGCGCCGCGTTGATGAGGATGACCCCGTCCTTCATGGCGGCGAGCTCCTTTTTGCCGATCATGCCGCGGGTCTCTTCGGTGAGCGGGGTGTGAACCGTGATGATGTCGCAGGTGCGGACGATTTCCTCCAGCGGTACCAGCTGAACGCCCAGGTCGTGCGCCCTTTTCTCGGCGATGTAGGGGTCGCAGGCGATCACGTCGCACTCGAAGGCTTTGAGACGGGTGGCGACGCGGCCGCCAACCTTGCCGAGGCCGATGACGCCGGCTTTTCTACCTTTCAGCTCGTAGCCGGTGAAGGGTGCGCGCTTCCAGGCGCCGCTTTTAAGCGATGCGTTTGCCTGGGTGACGTTGCGGCAGAAAGAGAGCAGCAGCGCCATGGCGTGCTCGGCGGCACTGTTCGTGTTGCCGAAAGGGGCGTTAACGACGATGACGCCCTTGGCACTGGCGTAATCGACATCAACGTTGTCCACGCCGACGCCGGCGCGGGCTACCATCTTCAGGTTGTGCGCGGCGTCCAGCAGGGGTTTGTCGACCGTGGTGCCGCTTCGGGTGATGATAACGTCGTAATCGCCAATGACGGAGTAGAGCTCTTCCTTCTTAAGTCCCAGCCGTATGTCGAGTTGCACGCGCGGGTCGTGCTGCAAAATAGCCAGTCCTTCCTGAGCCACCTCATCGGTTACGATAATCTTCATTGCCACTCCTTTTGGGTATAAGGTTCGCTTACCTTCGACTAACTGCTATGAATGGAATGCGCATTGCGGGCTTGCTTGACAGCTCCTCACTGCGGGTTCTTGGCATTTCGGATGAAGTTGCGGACCTTCTCAGGGTCCTTGCGGCCGGGCGAGGATTCCACCCCGCTCGAGACGTCGACGGCAAAGGGGGCAACGCTCGATACCGCCAGTGCGACGTTGTCCGGGCTGAGTCCGCCGGCCAGGATGATCGGCCCATGTGCTTTGGCGGCAACAGCCAGGTCCCAGTCGAAGCGTTCTCCGGTGCCGCCGTATGAGTTGGGGGAGTAGGCATCCAGGAGATAGCCGGCGACGCGGTAGTCGGACAGGGCGGCGAGGCTGTGCGCGCCTTGAACCCTGAACGCCTTCATCACGCGCCTGCGAACCGAATCGCAGAAGGCGGGGGTTTCGTCACCGTGCAGTTGGACCAGATCCAATCTGCAGCGGTCGGCGGTCGCGTTGACGAACTCAAGCGGGGCGTTCACGAAGAGTCCGACCACCTGCACGAAGGGAGGAAGTCCGGAGACGATGCCGGCCGCCAGATCGGAAGTGACGCAGCGCGGCGATTTCTCGAAGAAGACCAGGCCCAGAGCGTCCGCCCCGGCATCGACCGCCATGAGGGCATCGTCAAGGCTTGTTATACCGCATATCTTCACTTTTGTCATCGGCGTATACCCTTAAAATTACTCAACAGAGCTGCTGCCGAGGCGACTGAAACGCGGGTCGGCCGACTCTGAGGGGACCCGTAAGAGGAGCAGCCTGTCAGCTCGGAAAAGTGACGGTGCGCTGCCGGCAACGCCCTCACCCGCCACCTCCGCCGAAGCAGCATGGCTGCGGCGGCCGGGCTGCCCTTCTCCCAAAGGGCGAAGGGTGCATCGGACCTTTCCACCGGGCCGATCCAGTATCCACCTTTTTCTGATACAGGCCAACCTGTATCAACTTTTCCAACTCTGCCAACTCCCCCTCGCCCCCCGGGAGAGGGTCGGGGTGAGGGAGGCTCCGGTACCGGCCTGCCTTCCGATTTACAGACAGACCTTGGGTAACCGCTCAAGGGCGGAGCGGATTTTCTCTTCGGGGTATTCGAAATCTTCCAGATTGCCGGAGAGATAGGCGTCATAGGCGCCCATGTCGAGCTGACCGTGGCCGGAGAGGCCGAACAGGATGGTCTTCTCCTTCCCTTCTTCCTTGGCCAATACCGCCTCATCGATGGCGGCGCGCACCGCGTGGGACGACTCGGGCGCCGGGACGATTCCTTCGGTGCGTGCGAAGAGCAGTGCGCCCTCGAAGCAGGCGTTCTGTTTGTAGGCCTTTGCCTCGACCTCGCCGGCGTGGTAGAGCTGCGAGATGAGTGCCGAGTCGCCGTGGTAGCGCAACCCGCCCGCGTGGATCCCCGGCGGCATGAAGTCGTGCCCCAGGGTGTACATCATCGTGATCGGCGCAAGCTTGGCGGTGTCGCCGTAGTCGAAGGCGTAAACCCCCTTGGTGAGCGTCGGGCAGGAGGCGGGCTCCACGGCGACGCAGCGCACCTTCTTGCCGTTAGCGCGATCGGCGATGAACGGGAAGCTGAGGCCGGCGAAGTTGGAACCGCCGCCGCAGCAGGCGATGACCACGTCCGGGTAATCGCCGGTCAGTGCCATTTGCTCTTTCGCCTCCAGGCCGATGACCGTCTGATGCAGGCAGACGTGGTTCAAAACGCTGCCCAGCGCGTAGTTGGTGTCATCGTGGGTAGCCGCATCCTCGACGGCTTCCGAGATGGCGATGCCGAGGCTTCCCAGGTTGTCGGGATCGTGCGCCAGAATGGATCGGCCGGCGTTGGTGAACTCGGACGGCGAGGGGATCACAGTGCTGCCCCAGAGTTGCATCATGCTTTTGCGGTAGGGCTTCTGGGTGCAGGAGACCTTCACCATGTAGATGGTGCACTCCAGGCCGAACATCGAGCAGGCAAGCGCCAGCGAGCTCCCCCACTGTCCGGCGCCGGTTTCGGTGGCGAGCCTGCGGATTCCGGCCTGCTTGTTGTAGTAGGCCTGCGGGATCGCGGTGTTCGGCTTGTGCGAGCCAGCCGGGGAGACGCCTTCGTATTTGTAGTAGATCTTAGCCGGGGTCTGCAGCGCCTGCTCCAGGCGTTTGGCGCGGAACAGCGGGGAAGGTCTCCAGAGCTTGTAGATCTCGAGCACCTCTTCCGGGATGTCGATCCAGCGCCTGCTGGACATCTCCTGCTCGATGAGCGCCATCGGGAAGATCACGCTCATGTCCTCAGGGGTTACCGGCTTGAGAGTCTGCGGGTTGATGACCGGAAACAGCGGCCCAGGCATGTCGGGAATGATGTTGTACCACTGCTTCGGGATGCGGGACTCGTCAAGCAAGAACTTGGTGGTGCTCATGACTACTCCTTTTTAGCATTTAATGGCAAACTTCACTGCCTTTCCGCAAACGGCAGGGCTATCGGTCGGATCGGTCAGATGAGGCAAAATGGTCGGGTCAGCCAAGGAGCTCCAGCAGCTTCGCGCCGATGTCGGCCTCACGCATGAGCGATTCGCCAATGAGGAAAGCGTGCAGCCCCTTCTCGGTCAGCCGCACGATCTCCTGGCGGGTGGTAATGCCGCTTTCCGCAACGGTGATGCGCCCAGCCGGCACTTGGGCGGCCAGCCGCTCCGAGGTGGCAATGTCAACCACGAAGCTGCGCAGGTCCCGGTTGTTGATGCCGATCAGGTTACAGTCGGTCTCGAGGGCGGTCTCCAGTTCCTTGTCGTCGTGCACCTCAAGCAGCACGTCGAGGGACACCTCGCGGGCGATCGCGATAAACTCGCGTAACTGGGAAAGCTCCAGCATGGCTGCAATCAGCAAAATGGCGTCGGCTCCAGCACCCCGCGCCTGGTAGATCTGGTAGGGGTCGAAGATGAAGTCTTTACGCAAGAGCGGCAAGCTCACCTGCTCGCGGATCAACGCCAGGTAGCTCAGATGCCCAAGGAAAAAGTGCTCATCGGTCAGCACCGACAGACAGGTTGCACCGTTCTCCTGGTAAATCTGGGCAATCTCCAGGGGATCGAAGTCCGGCCGGATCACGCCCTTGGAGGGGGAGCCTTTTTTCACCTCGGCAATAATCGGCGTCCACCCCGAACCACAGGCGTTCACGATGGCTGCCTCGAAACCGCGCGGCTGATCTTCCAGGTTGCCAATCTGCGCCAGCACCTCGGAAAGCGGCGCGGCGCTCTTCACCCGGGCCAGCTCCTCGGTTTTATAATCAACTATTTTTTTGAGAACATCAGGCAAGTCGCTCATGGCGGCGGGTCCTTTTTGGGGTCAGCTCGTACTTTGCAAAACGAAGGACGTCAGGGGGACTTCATGTGCAACGGGAACCGCAAAAAAGGTTTCGGGTTACTCGGCCTCGTTGGTGAGGGCAACCAGTTTTTCCAACTGGGCCGCGGCACGACCGCTGTCGATGGCCTCGGCGGCCAGGCGCAAACCGTCCATGATGTTGTCCGCCTTGCCAGCCGCCACTAGGGCATAGGCCGCATTCAAAAGCACGATCTGCCTCTTCGGTCCGCCCTGGCCGGCCAGGATGTCCTTTACGATGACCGCGTTGCCAACGGCGTCGCCACCGTGCAGGTCAGTCGGTGCGCAGGAGGTCAGGCCGAAATCTTCGGGCGTGATCGTCTTCAACTCGACGCCCTGGGGTCCCACCTCCGCTATCCGGGACGAACCGGCCAAGGTGATCTCATCCATACCGTCCTTGCCGTGCACGACAAAGCCCCTCTTGCAGCCAAGCTTCTTCAGCACATGGGCGAGCTTCTCGACCAGATCCTCGCGGTAGACGCCGAGCACCTGGCAATCGGCGTTGGCCGGGTTGGTCAGAGGACCCAGGATGTTGAAAATGGTGCGAATGCCGATCTCGCGCCGAGGGCCGATGGCGTGCTTCATGGCGCCGTGCAGCGCCGGGGCGAACAGGAAACCGATGCCGATCTCGGCGATGCTGCGCTCCACCACCTCAGGGGTGACGTTGAGATTCACACCGAGCGCCTCGAGGACGTCGGCACTGCCGCAGGACGAGGAGACGGCGCGGTTGCCGTGCTTGGCGACCTTGACGCCGCAGGCGGAGACCACGAAGGCGACCGTGGTGGAGATGTTGAAGCTGTTGGTGCCGCTGCCGCCGGTGCCGCAGGTATCCAGGATGGTCTCGCGGTCCAGGTTGATGTCGTCGCGGTCCATGCCGAGCACGCGCTTGCCAACCCGAATGGGCAGGGCCCGGTCGCGCATCACCCGCGCCGCACCGGTGATCTCGTCGATCGTCTCACCCTTCATCCTGAGTGCCGTTATGAAGGCGGCGATCTGCGCCGGCGTCGCGCCCCCCGACATGATCTGGTCCATCACCTCGATCATCTCCGGTTCGCTCAGATCCTCCCGTTCAACCACCCGTGCGATTGCCTTGCGTATCATGACTGCTCCTTATCCGGTTTACTTGGACATATCCAGGAAATTCTGCAGGAGTTCCCGTCCCCCCTGGGTCAGGATCGACTCAGGGTGAAACTGGACGCCCCAAAGCGGCAGGGTCCGGTGGCGCATCCCCATGATTTCGCCCTCCTCGACCCAGGCGGTCACCACCAGTTCATCGGGGAGCGTCGAGCGCTCGACGATGAGCGAATGGTAGCGGGTCGCCAGGAAGGGGTTCGGGAGCCCGGCGAAGAGCCCCTCGCCGTCGTGCAGGATCGGGGAGGTCTTGCCGTGCATGAGCGTCGCACTCTTGATGATCTTGCCGCCGAAAGCGTAGCCGATCGACTGGTGGCCGAGGCAGACGCCGAGGATGGGGATCTTGCCTGCGAAATGGCGCACCACCTCGACCGAGATGCCCGCTTCTTCGGGAGAACAGGGCCCCGGCGAGAGCACGATGCGCGCTGGCGCCAGCGCCGTGATCTCGGCGATGCTGATCTTGTCGTTGCGGAAAACCTGCACCTCTTCACCCAGTTCGCCCAGGTACTGGACGATGTTGTAGGTGAAGGAGTCGTAGTTATCTATCATCAGGAGCATAAGGCTACCTCGCGGGAATAAAAAACTGTTGAGTAGAGGCAAAGCGTCGAGTCGTTGAGTCGGAAAAAACGTCCTTGGCCGTTAGCTCGATCCGGTTATACAGCTTACATTTTTTCGGCCGAGACACCGGTGAAAAGCACTCGACGTGGATAATCGTTTTTCCGACTCGACGACCTGATCGAGCTAGTCCAGCCCCTGCTCAGCCATCTCGATCGCCTTCACGACGGCCATCGCCTTGTTCACCGTCTCGGTGTACTCAGCGGCGGGATCGGAGTCGGCGACGATACCGGCACCGGCCTGCAGGTGCACCTTGCCGTCTTTAATCACCAGGGTCCGGATCGCGATGGCCATGTCCATGTTGCCGGAGAAGGAGAAGTACCCCACCGCTCCGCCGTACACTTCCCGACGCACAGGTTCGAGTTCCTCGATGATCTCCATGGCCCTCACCTTGGGCGCACCGGAAAGGGTGCCGGCCGGGAAGGTGGCACGTACCACATCGAAGGCGTCCTGCCCGGGAGCCAGTTCGCCCTGCACGTTGGAGACGATGTGCATCACGTGGGAGTAGCGCTCGACCACCATCAGCTCGGACACCTTGACGCTGCCGATCTGGCAGACGCGCCCCAGGTCGTTTCTCCCCAGGTCGACCAGCATGACGTGCTCGGCCAGTTCCTTGGGGTCGGCCAAAAGCTCCCGCGCCAGCGCCTCGTCGGCTGCGGGAGTCGCACCGCGCGGCCGGGTGCCGGCAATGGGCCTCAGTTCGACCCGGTCGCCTTCCTTGCGCACCATCACCTCGGGGGAGGCACCGACCACCAGGGTCTCGTCCAGGCGCAGGAAGAACATGTAGGGGGACGGGTTCAGCGTGCGCAGAGCCCGATAGATATCGAAGGGGTCGACGGTGAGTGCGCCGGAAAAACGCTGCGACAGCACCACCTGAATGATGTCGCCGCTGCGCACGTACTCCTTGCCCCGGGTAACCGAAGCCTCGAAATCCTCGCGCTTCACGTTGGAGCTGAGCGCCACCTTGGTCCCTGTGGCCTTCCGGGCAGACGGGGCAAGCGGCGTCTTCAGGCGCTCGATGAGCCCCTCGATCTTTGACTGGGCCTCGGCGTAGGCTGCCTCTGGGGTGTGCGTGCCGTCCAGGTGGGCGTTTGAGACCACCTTGATCTTCTGGCTCAGGCTGTCGAAGATCAACATGGTGTCGGTTATGATGAAGTAGGCGTCGTAGGCGTCGATGTCGCGCGGATTTAAGTCCGGCAGCTTCTCGAAGTGGCGCACGGCGTCGTACCCCAGGTAGCCGACGGCCCCGCCGAAGAAACGCGGGATGCCGGGAACTTCCACGGGGGTGTAGCGAGCCATGTAGTCGCGTATGTAGTTGAGCGGATCAGCCACCTCGACCCGGCGCACCTCCTCCCCTTCGACGATCTCGACCCAGTTTTCCTTGCCACGGATGACCACAGCCGGCGACGAACCCAAAAACGTGTAGCGTCCCCACTTCTCGCCGCCCTCGATACTTTCGAGGAGAAATCCGTAGCGTCCGTCGTCGATCTTCTTGAAGGCTCCAACCGGAGTGTCGAGATCGGCCAGGATCTCCCGGTACACCGGGATCAGATTGCCTTGTGCGGAAAGGGCCTGGAATGTCGCGTAGTCTGGGTGGTACATGGGGCTCCTTGGATGGCTGCCGTCCTGCGTGGTGTGGAGGGCGCTAATCCCTTGTCAACAATGAATTTAGCCCATCTTTACTAACATATGAGGATACAAGAGTCAAGGAAACTGGGGGCTTGAGACCCTTTCCCGGTCAACAACCCGCACGAAGTTTGCCCCGCCTTGACATTTGTTGCGGCTTGATAAATAGTGGCCAAAGACCGGCAACAGTAGCCACAGCGCCGTTTCCCGATGGAGTATCCGTGCCTCTCGCAGAAAGCCTGAACAGTGTTATCCGCAGCTGCGCCCTGACCATCGTCGAGCTGATCGTCAGGTTCAAACGAAGCACCGAAAAGCTGCTGCCCGGCACCTGGCGGATCAAGCCTGAGGGAAACATCGCCCAGGACGCCCTGGTGGCACGCTTCCCGCGTTACCTGTCCGCTCCGCAGGGGGGCATCGCCTGCGGCGAGGGGTGGTATCCGCTGGTCTGGGACATCTGCACCGCGATCGAGGCGCTGGAACATCTCGGCATGCCGAAGGTGGCAGGCCTGCACGCTGAAGAGCGCCTGGGCGGCCTCTTCCTGCGTGCCGCCTCCAACTCGTACGTGGTCCGGGAACTGGTTCGCGAAACGGAACTGCGTGCCGCGGCCACCTGCGAGGAATGCGGTGCCGCCGGGTCGCTCAGGGTCGGACACGGCTTCGCGAAGACCCTCTGCAGCGAACACGGCCGTGCCAGGCAACGCCCGAAGCAGCGCAAGCACCCCTACCCCGCCGGTCTGGAACAGACGCCGAAGCTGGTCTTCATGGACACCGAGTTCACCGACTTCGATTACCCGCAGTTGATCAGCATCGGCCTGGTTTCGGAGACCGGCGAGCGCTTCTACGCCGAGATGAGCAACGGCTGGAGCCGGGAAGGGTGCTCGAAGTTCGTGGTGGAAAGGATACTGCCGCAGCTGACCGCCGGCGCTTTCCTGCAGGAACGAAGCTACGCCGCTCGCCGGCTCACCGATTGGCTGGCAGAATTCGGCGCTCCGGTACGGGTGGTGAGCGACGCGCCGCGCTACGACTGGGTGCTGATGCTCGACCTTTTGGCCGGCCTGTTACCGGAGAACCTCTGTCCCGAGCCGCTTGCCTTCTACTCGGACAGTTTTCCCGAGCTGGTGCCGCTGCTGCAGGAGGCACGGGGCCGTGTCTTCGCCGAGGCGTCGGCGCACCATGCCTTGAACGACGCCGAGGCGCTCAGGGAGGCTTGGGAGGTGATGACGCTGAACCTGCACCCCGCCATCTTGGATCAGTATCTGCGGCACCTTTAGTCCCCCCCCTTGCAACAGCTACTAACCTAAATCTCACTCCCCTTAGGCCGTTTCATATCAGCTGCCGGCTCCCTCACCCCGGCCCCTCTCCCGGGGGGCGAGGGGTTCTCTATCCGGTTTCCAGATAGCCGGACCTGTCATCCCGCCCCATCGGACCGGAGTAGGGAGTCTCACGCACCATCACTGCCGGCGGAAGGCGAAATCGCATATCGACTCATTTTGCCCCTTGAAAAACAGCAACGCAGTGATTAGGTTCCTGAGGTCTTATTCAAAAACCGTGCGGAAAAGGAGATGAAGAAAACATGGGCAAAACCACCAAAAAGTTCGAGACCGAGGTCCAACAACTCCTGGACCTGGTGATCCACTCCCTCTACTCCAACAAGGAGATCTTCCTCAGGGAGCTGATATCAAACGCCTCCGACGCCATAGACAAGGTGCGCTTCGAGTCTCACTCCAACATGGAACTCCTCGAAGGGAACGCAGACTGGAAGATCAAGCTGCACGCCGACAAGGATGCCGGAACCCTCACCGTCAGCGATAACGGCATCGGCATGAATATCGACGAGGTCGCCGACAACATCGGCACCATCGCCAAGTCCGGCACCAAGAGCTTCATGGCCAGCCTGAAAGAAAAGAACCTCTCCGACAACCCCGAGCTGATCGGCCAGTTCGGCGTCGGCTTCTACGCCTCGTTCATGGTGGCGGACAAGGTGGTCCTGACCACCCGCAAGGCCGGAGAGAAGCAGTTCGGCTGCCGCTGGGAATCGACCGGAGACGGCAGCTACTCGATCGAGGAGTGCGAGAAGGAGACCCGCGGCACCGACATCGTGCTGCACCTGAAAGACGACATGAAGGAGTTCCTCGACGACTGGCGCATCCGCTCCATCGTGAAGAAGTATTCCGACTATGTCCAGTATCCGGTTGTCATGGATGTGACGCGCAGCGAGCCGGTGAAGGACCAGGACGGCAAGGTGATCGAGGGCGGCGGCAACATCGACGTCACCACCGAGGAAACCTTGAACTCAATGAAGGCGATCTGGACCCGCTCCAAGAGCGAGATTTCCGAGGAGGAGTACGAGGAGTTCTACAAGCACATCTCCCACGACTTCGACAAGCCGCTTTCCACCATCCACTATTCCGCCGAAGGGGTAAGCGAGTTCAAGGCTATCGTCTACATCCCGTCCCACAAACCCTTCGACCTCTTCTTGAGAGACCACAAGAAAGGTGTGCATCTCTACGTGAAACGGGTCTACATCACCGACAACTGCGAGGCGCTTTTGCCGGACTACCTCCGCTTCATCAAGGGCGTGGTCGATTCCTCAGACCTGCCGCTCAACGTCTCCCGCGAGATCCTCCAGGAAGATGTGCAAATCAAGCGCATCCAGAAGAGCCTGGTGAACAAGGTCCTCTCCACCCTGGCCGAGATGAAGGAGAAGGATTTCGACAACTACCTGAAGTTCTACCAGGAGTTCGGCCCGGTCCTTAAGGAAGGGGTCCACTTCGACCACGCCAACCGCGAAAAGATCCAGGACCTGCTCCTCTTCGAAAGCTCCAAAACCGAGAGCGGCAAGTACGTGTCGCTCAAGGAATACGTGGCCCGCATGCCCGAGGCACAAAAGGAGATCTACTACATCACCGGCATGTCGCGCGACGCTGTGGAAAACTCCCCCTACATGGAGGTGTTCCGCAAGAAGGACTTCGAGGTCCTCTACATGACCGACCCGGTGGACGAGTGGGTGGTGCAGGCGATCCACCTGTACGACGAGAAGCACCTGAAGGCCATCGACAGGGGCGATCTGGAACTGGACAGCGAAGAGGAGAAAAAGGAGCAGGAAGCCAAGAAGGAAGAGGCCAAGAAGGAGTACGCCGGCGTCATCTCGTACATCCAGGAAACCCTCAAGGACAAGGTGAAGGAAGTCCGTCTTTCCTCGCGTCTTACCGAGAGTGCCTGCTGCCTGGTGGCGGAAGAAATGGGCATGAACGCCAACATGGAGAAGATCCTCAAGTCGATGAACCAGGAAGTCCCCGAGGCCAAGCGGATCCTGGAACTCAACCCGGATCACCAGATCATGCAGGTGATGACCTCGATGTTCGAAAAGGACAAGGAAGACCCGAAACTCGCCAGCTACAGCGAGCTTCTCTTCGACCAGGCGCTCCTCACCGAGGGAAGCCCGATCAAGGATCCGCTGCGCTTCGCCAAGCTGGTCAGCGAGCTGATGGTAGCCGGTGGCAAGTAGGTTTCGCCCATGCTGCAATAACAAGAACAAGAAGCGGGGCTACCTCATGGGTGGCCCCGCTTTTTTTGTCTGAAGCAACGGAAGTGCGTGGTGGGGCTTCAACGCCCCCGAGCAAAGTGACACGATCCCGTCGCAGGCGGGCACTACTACCGCCGACTATCCGGCGGCCAACCGCACAAGACCTCCTGCAGCTTGCTGCTCACCTCGGCGACCTTGTACGGTTTCTGAATGAACCCCGCCAGCCCCTTCCCCACGAATTTCTGGGATACCTCCTGCTCGTTGTAGCCGCTGGAGATGATCACCCTCACTCCTGGCTTGATCCGGCGCAGTTCCAGGAAGGTCTGCTCGCCATCGAGGCACGGCATGGTGAGGTCGAGCAGCACGCAGTCGACCTCCTCCTGGTGCCGGGCATACACTTCCAGCGCCTCCTGCCCGTCGCAAGCGGTAATGACCCGAAAACCGATGGATTCCAGCATGTCGCGCCCCAACTCCCTGATGGTTTCCTCGTCGTCAACCAAGAGCACTGTGCCGCTGCCCGGCAGAGGTGCCAGATCCGTCAAACCAGACTGCGGTTCGGCCGGTCGTGTCAGAGCCGGGAGCAGCAGAGTGAAGGTGGTCCCCCTCCCCTGCACGCTCTGCATCTTGATGGCGCCCTTGTGCCCGCGCACGATGCCCAGCACCGCCGCCATCCCCAGCCCCCGACCGGTGAACTTGGTGGTGAAGAAGGGGTCAAAGATCTTCGGTATGATCTCGGGAGCGATGCCACAGCCGGTGTCCGAAATTTCCAGGGTGACATAGGGCCCTTCCGGAAGCCGGTCGTCGATGCAGGAGTCGGCAAGATAGATCCGGTCGCACAGCCTAAGGCCGGTACGGATGGTAACGTCGCCCTTGGCGCTTCCGATGGCCTCCGAAGCGTTGATGACCAGGTTCAGGATGACCTGCCGCAGTTGGGTGGCGTCGACGCTCACCGCGGGAAGATCGGGCGCCAGGTGGTAGTCGAGTACCACCTTCTTCGAGATGGAGACCTCCAGCATGTGCCCCATCTCCGCGACGATGGCGCTCAGGTCCAAACTCTCGATGACGAAACGCCCCTTTCCGGAATATGCCAGCATCTGGCGCGCCAGGTCGGCGGCACGTCCGGCCGCCAGCTCGATCTGCTTCAGGTTGTCGCGGGCGGGAGACTCGCTGTCCAGCCGCATCAGTGCGAGGTCGGCGTGGCCAAGTACCACCATAAGGATGTTGTTGAAGTCGTGGGCTATGCCGCCGGCCAGTACCCCCAGGCTTTCCAGCTTCTGGACGTGCAGCATCTGCGCCTCGATGAGACGGTTTTCCTGTTCCAGGCGCCTCTTTTCCGAGATATCGACCATCATGAACATCAGGTGCGGCATGCCGTCCACCTCGAACCTGGAAAGAAAGCAGTCCAGATCCACCGGTTTGTCAAAGCTGGTGCGGAAATTCTTCTCGATATGCCGCGTCTGTCCGTCGGCCAGCACCGCCTCGGCGATCGGGGTAATCCCGGCTTCGCGCCAGGATGCGAGCCTGCGATAGTTCTGCCGGACAAGCAATTCCGCAGAACCGCCTATCATGGCTGCCGCCGCCGCGTTGGCCCTGACGCACGCGCCGCTGGTGCCGTCGTAAACCAGTATGCCGGTCGGCGAGGAGTTGAGCAGCGTCTCGATGAAGCCGAGTGCCTTCTTGCGGGAATCCTCGACCGTCTTGCGTTCGGTGATGTTGTCGAACACCCCGAGAACGCCGTAAACCTCGCCAGCCTCGTTGCACAGCGGGATCTTTGTGGTGTCGATCCAGTGCATTGTCCCATCGGACTGCTGCAACTGCTCGATGATGTGGTACTTGGACTGGCAGCTCGCAATGACGGCGCGATCATCGCTGCGGTAATCCTCGGCCTGCCCGGTGGCCCAAGGCAGATCGAAATCCGTCTTGCCGACCACATCGTCCGGGTGCGCCAGCCCGACTGCCCGGGCGAAAACCATGTTGCAGCCGAGAAAGCGTAAGTCACGGTCCTTCCAGAACACCGACTGGGGAATGGAGTCGATGATCTGCGCCAGCATGTTGCGCCCCTGCCGCAGCTTTTGTTCGGTAAGGGCGCGCTCGGCTAGTTCGCAGGTGAGCTGCCTGTTCGCCTGAAACAGCTCGGCGGTGCGCTCTGCGACGCAGCACTCCAGCTGGGCCTTCGAGGCACGCAGCACCTGCTGCGCCTCGCGGTCGCGCTTCCAGTGCAGATAGGTCAGGTAGGCGATGGAGATGCTTGCTCCGATGAAGAGCGCTACCAGCGCAGCAAGCTTGGTCATGTCGCGCCACCACTGACTGAGATAGTCGCTGGATGCGATTCCGACGATGATGTAGAAGGGGTGATGGTCGAGCTTGCGGTAGGAGACCATCTTCGGCGTGTTGTTTTCCCAGCCGGCGGCGGTATAGAAGGTCGCCGTTCGTTGGCCGGATTCGAAAAGGCGGCGCAACTCCGGGGACATGGGCTTCTTGCCCATCATGCTGCCAATGCCGGTGGGGTCCGGATAGCGCACGACGATCCCCATGTCCCGGTCGCGCAGGCTGATGCCGCTACGCTGCCCGAGATCCATCCGGGAAAACAGCTTCTGGATCTGTTCCAGCGGGATGACTCCGTAGACCACCCCGCCAAAGGTGCCGTTGGGCTCGGACAGCCGGCGGGCCACGATGAGGACCCACTTGTCGCTGATGCGCCCGATCACGGGTTTTGAGATGGCAAGCCCCGCGCCGGGGTCACCCAGGAGCTGCAGGAAATAATCCCGATCGGAGACGCGGACGCCACCGCCGGGAACGACGTTTGTACCGTAGCGCACGGCACCCGCGGCATCTGCCACCCGGATGCTGTCCAGTTCGACCAGACGGGCCTTCTGGCGGGCGATGAAGTCGTTCAGCACCCGATCGTCGAGGGGACTGCGGGATCTTTGTCTCGCCACTTCGTCGCCCACCGCAAGCAGGGCCAGGTCTGCCTTGTCGATAATGGCCGAAATGCTGTAGTCGAGTGCCTGCGAGAGGTTCTGGGTCTGGACCGCTGCCCGCTCCTCGTACTGCAGCCGGTTCTGCCGCAGGGAATAGGCAGCCAAAGCGATAACGCTCAGATCGACGAGCAGTGTTACCGCAACCAGCCAGGTAAGGTAGGTCCTGACGGATAGTGAGGTTCCGGAGCTTTCGGGTGATTCCATCATGTTGTTTCCAGGGGTGCCGGCCTTGGTCTGCTGTCCCGTTACGCGGCGCCGGGGCGGCTCACGTGACCTGTGCGCGAGCGACGATAAAGCGCCAATGGTCTTATCGGTAAATCCAAGACATTCATGAGAAAAAAGGAGATCGAAGCGGCAAAAATCATGCGAAGATTAACGGGTACGCGTTTCGGCGCAGCTGGCCGGCGTGGGGTGGCAAAAAAAGGAGGTCGTAAAGGCAGAGGCTCTTAAGACGTGAAGTGCGAGGCTTGAGCGAGACAGCACACGCACCGTCAAGGCTCGTTGTTCAGATTGCACCACGGAAATTGGCAGCACGGAAATTTCAGCCCGTCTTACCGTACAGGCTTTCGCTGCTCTGGAAGGCTCTCTGAACCCGGGTCAGCAGGCCGATTTCCTTGACCGGCTTCAGCACGAAGTCGAAGAACCCCTTCTCCAGGGCCTCCTTCTCCTCGTCGGGAGTGGCAGCGGCCGTCATCAGGATGACCGGCATGTAGCGGAACTCGGGGATGTTGCGGATGGCGAAGAGGAATTCGTAGCCGCCGAGTTTCGGCATCACCTTATCGGTGATGACCAGCTTCGGCTTCATGGTGAATATCTTGCTGAAGGCATCCATGCCGTCCACTGCGGTTTCCACCGCAAACCCCTTTCGGATCAGTATCTTCGCCACCATCTCGCGGGTCAGCAGGTCGTCTTCGACCAGAAGTATGGATTTCAGGTTGGGCTCGGCGATTACCTGCCCGAGGTAGTGACGCGCGATGGCGCGGTTGATTTCGGTGCGGGTAGCGACGTAGATGATGACCTTCACCTTGTTCTGGGCCGAGATTTCCTTCAGGACCTCTTCAATGGTCGGGTCGGCAACGGCGAGGGCCAGCTTATCGCCTTCCAGTTTAAGCGGGAATACGGTGTGCTTCACCGCCATTTCCATGGGGATGACGCGCAGCGTTGCGCTCGGGTAGGCAAACTTTGCGAAGTCGGTGATCTTCCGGCAGCGGTACTGGGTAGCGAGGGCCTCGGCCAGTTCGTCGGGGGTGATCAGGCCGATGACTTCCAGGAGTTCACCCAGTCGGATGCTCTTCTGTTTGGCGTGCCCGATCAGGCGCAGCACGGAGATCTCGGTCAAAAGGCCGCGCTCGACAAAGATCTGCCCGAGCGGTTTGCGACCGTGCCCCGGGGTTGCTGCAACTAACGTCGTTACTTCAGAGGTCATTGACCGCTCCTGCTTTCTGCGGGGCTTACTTTCCCAAACGGTTGTCCCCCGAACCATCTGGCTCAGGTGCTCTGCTGCTGCCGACAGCGGCGTTCTCAAGTGTGCCAGCGTGGGTGCCCAAACGGATGTTGCACGAATTTCAATAATGAAAGGGAACCGGGAGCAAGTCAAGGAGATTAAGCAGCATACGGGCGAGGGGAATGCCGAGAGCAGTCGACGGGCGGGTTTCGACAGGCGGCGCACCGGCTTAGGGTGGATTTCAGGGCGTCAGGACCTGGTCGGGGAGCTCATTGGAGTCGTCGGCCCGACGCGGGAAGTGGCGGGCCAGCTCGCTGCCGCAGCTGGAGATCACCCGGCACAGGGCATCGGCTGCCCGACCGGCGCGCAGGCCGGCGGCCAGTTCGCCGGCAAGCGCCTGCCAGGAACCTGGAGGGATCTTGCTGTCGATGCCGCGGTCCCCCAGGATCCAGACCTTGTGTTCCAAAAGGGAGATGAAGATGAGCACCCCGGTCTCTTCGCGGGTGCGGTAGAGCCCTTTTTCGTAAAAAGCGCGGAGCGCCCTCTCTTTAACAGCTTCGGACTGGCGGCGCGCCCCCACGAAGGAGAGCTTCAGCCGGGGGAAGCGGCGAAACAGCGCGAGGACCGGAAGATACAGCAGGCAGACCAGCGGGATGTAGATCCAGATGGTGACGTGGTGCAGCACGACACTGACAATGACGGCAATGGTCCCGGCCACGAGAAGCGCGCCGAGTTGCTCCGCCTCGCGGTACCGGTCGCTCTCCGGGACCACCATGGTGGCGATCTCTCCCGAAGAAAGCGCCTCGGCTTGCGCCACTGCCTGCCGGATCGATTCCTGTTCCGCGTCGTTGAAAAAGGCCTGCCGGTTTGCTGCCATTGGTTTGTCCTCTCACCAGTCGCCCGAAGCGCCGCCCCCGCCGAAACTGCCTCCGCCGCCCGAAAAGCCGCCCCCGCCCGAGCTGCCGCCGCCACCGTATCCGCCACCGAAACCGCCGAAGAAGGGTCCGCCGAATCCTCCGGGCCCGCCGCTGCCGAACAAAAAGGACAGGATAAGGCCCATGAGGAACCCGCCCCCCGCCAGCAGGGCCAGTACCACCAGGGAAAGGCCGCCAAAGGAGAGAGCGGCGGCTATCGGCAGGCCGACCGCGCCGGCCAGCGCGCCCAGCAGACGCGACATGCCGCCCAAAAACACCGATGCGACCGCCACGAATATCAGCAGCGTAAAGATCGGGTTGGCGCCCCGCTTGCCGTGACGGATGTCAGGTGGCTCGGCGCGGTATTCCCCGCGGACGGTTGCCATGATGGCGTGCACACCTGCCCCGACCCCGGCATCGAAGTCCCCCCTTTGAAAGGCGGGACGGATCTCGTTGCGGATGATGCGCCCGGAGACCAGGTCGGTGAGCTTTCCTTCCAGGCCGCGCCCGACCTCGATGCGCATCTTGCGATCCTTGGCAGCGATGAGCAGAAGGGCCCCGTTGTCCTTCCCTTTCTGTCCGAGCTGCCATTTTTCAACCACGGCGATGGAATAGCTCTCCACATCCTGCCCCTCGAGCGACGGCACGATCAGCACCACAACCTGGGTGGAGTCGCTCTGCTCGAAGGCTGCGAGCTCGGCCTCCAATTTCCCCGCGGCGTCGGGAGAGAGCAACGCAGCATAGTCGTTCACGTGACCACGCAGAGCCGGCACCTCCACCGCCTGGCACAGCGAAGCCAGCACGAGCATGCCGGACAGCAAAAGAAGAATTTTCCTCATGGGAAGCCTCAGGAAATCGTGCATGCAGCGCCTGCGCCCCTCCCCTTACGAAGAGGTGCCGGGGATGAGGGAGGCTCGACGTGGCAGCGCTGCCCCGCCTGCTCCCTCACCCGATTCGGGCACGGGATCAGAACTTCACCTTGGGCGCGACCTTCGCACCCTCGTCCGCCTTGAACGGCTCCTTGCGGGCCAGATGCAGCATGAGCGAGTTGGTCAGCGAGTTAGGGAAGGTACGGATACTCACGTTGAAATCCTGCACCGCCTGGTTGTAGCGCACCCGGGCCACGTTGATGCGATTTTCCGTCCCCTCCAGCTGGTTTTGCAGGTCCATGAAGTTCTGGTTGGCCTTCAGGTCGGGATAGCGCTCCACCACGACCATGAGCCGGGACAGGGCGCCGGACAGCTCGGACTGTGCCTGCTGGAATTTCTGCAGGGCCTGCGGGTTGTTCACCGTGTCCTTGGTCACCTGGACCGAACCGACCTTGGCACGCGCCTCGGTGACGGCCGTCAGCGTGTCCGCCTCGTGCTTGGCGTACCCCTTCACGACTTCCACCAGGTTCGGAATAAGATCGGCCCGACGCTGGTAGGCGGCCTCGACGTCACCCCAGGACGCGAAAACCGCCTCTTCCTTGGCCTGCATGGTATTGTAACCGCACCCCGAAAGCCCGAGCAGTAAGACCATACCCATGAGCCCGAGACTCAATTTCCCGATCAACGTCCTCATAATTACCCTCCTGTGTATCATCTTGTCTGGTCCAATGATAATCATCGCAAGGGCGAATGTCACCCCAAGCCTGCCACATTTATCATGAAAAATCCGTTTTCAAAAGAAATATTGGGTCCTATCAGCCAGCGCCCGATAGGCCAGCAGGTAGAGCGCTGCGTTCCAGGACTGACGCGGCATGCCCATCGGTTCGCCTGTCTGCCCCTGGAACCATTCATTGAACTCCCAGTCGTTCACCCGGTTCGCCAGGGCAAGCCGCTCCAGCTCCTCCCAGGCCAGTTGCTCCCTGCCGAGACGGGCCAGCAGCATCACCCAGAACCCGCCAACGAAGGGCCAGATGCCGCCGTTGTGGTACTGCCAGGGGAGATTTTGACGGTGCCGCTGCATGTAGAGGCGCCAAAGCGGGTGTTCCTGACTGATCGGCACACCCACCGCCCGGATCGGATGGGGCTGGTTCGCCTTCAGGGCCAGCAGGGCGTTGACCACCCTCCCCGCCTGCGACGGCTCGCCAAGTCGGACCAGGTAGGCCAGGATGTTGCCGAAGACGTCGATCTCCTCGCCCCAGCTGGAGAAATTGACGAAGCTCAGGTAGAAGGGGCTCGGCTTGCAGCGGTTTCGGATATAGTGCATGAGCAGGCGGGCCCGGCGCTGCTCGGGGACCTGGTTCCCGAAGGGGGCAAACAGTAGGTTGGCGTAGTCGCGGGTCTGGCGCGCGCCGGGGAGGTCGTACAGCCGCTTCACCCAGTACCAAAGGGCGTTGGTGTAGAGGACGAAGCCCGACCTGGGCATGATGTCCGCCCAGTCGCTGGCTTCCCCCTGCTGCAAAAGGTACCAGACCTGGTGTTCCTGACATTCGAGCCAGCGCAGCGCAAGTCGTGCACGCGGGGTGAGCTCGGGACCCAGCCAACCGCTCGGGTACATCCGCTCCAGGATGTGGATGGCGACGAGCCACCAGAGGGTGGCGTCGATGCAGCCGGAGTACCAGAAATCCGCCTCGCCCACTTCGGGCTTCACGTACTTGGGGATTTGGCCGTTGGGCGCCTGATAATGCCCGAGGGTGAGCAGTCCGTCGCGGGCGCACTGGATCAGGTCCGGCTCGCCGGAAGCAGCCATGCCGAGGGCGCAGATGGAGGCATCCCGGCCGAAAATGCTGGCGTAGTGGCGCCCAACGGATCTGGGAGTGGGCTTCGAGGCAAGTATGCCGGCCGGCGTGACGTTCTCACGCAGAACTTGAAGGGAGTGCCGATAACATTCCTCAAGCAGGTCGCTTTTCATGGCACCCTTTATCCCTACACAATCAAACGCCGAACAACGTCTGTCGCACACTGCATCTATCGGCTGGCGAGCGGAAAGCCTTCTGCACAGAGCTTACAAACGTGTTCGATGATCAGGCGCTGGCCGGGACTGAACTCGTTGTCATCAGGCAGGCGATGGGAGTGGTCACAGCAGCGGGACAGCATACCAAGTCTCCGGTCCAAGTCATGCTCTTCCATCAAGCTCCCCGCGTCGATTGAATTAGTTCAAGTTCACAAATGTAGCATACCTTGCGGGAATAGCAACAGTGGATTTCGGGAAGGTCTCCTGCTGACAGAAGAAGCAGTCCAGATTGACTGGAAGCAGAGAGTAGGTGAGAGGGGTGCAGTTGCAGAATCAAAGCTGAAGGGTAAGGCGTAAGACAGCAAGACAAAGGTGCAAGTCTCGAAAAGCGGCCAGACAAAATAAAAAGGCAGGCTCTGCGTTAGCAGCACCTGCCCTATTCACCCTATGAGTGAAATGCCGAAGCTATGACATTTGAATAACACAGGTAACGGTTCATTACCGGCAAGCGCTCTTAGGTACGCCGCCCCTGGCCCCGTTTCTTCTTGGCTGAGGCGACTGCCTTGGCCGCATGGGCTTTGGCGCTACGGGTCCCACGGTGCGCCTGGGCACTGCGAATTGCGCGCCGCCCTCCGGTACGGGCCACGGCACGACCGACCTTGCAGACCTTACGCGAGCCGCGCAGGTGCTTTACCTTGCCCCCGCTCAACGACGCCAGTTTCAGCACTCGCGGAGAGTTCTGCATGGCCCGGGACACTTCCTGGAGCACCTCGACGTTAATCCCGGCCAACAGAGTGGCAGGGGAATTGCCGGGCATCTTGTAACTGGCTGCGGCAATCGTGGAGACGTCGCGGCGCAACTGGTTGAACGCGTGGGTATCGCGATAATTGACCCGGTTGGTCAGGAGGATCACGAACATGTCCTCTTTGGGATCGATCCAGATGGACGAGCCGCTGTACCCGGTGTGACCGAAGGAGGACGCGGAGAAGAAGCTCCCCTTGGGCGCGGAGTAGGGGGAATTGATATCCCAGCCGAGCCCGCGGATCACAGCGCCGTTGTTGGCGACGTAGGGAGCGGACATCTGGGCCACGATCTGCTCGGAAAGGATGCGCCGGTCGTCCAGCATGCCGCCGCCCAGCACCATCCGGGCGAAACGGGACAGGTCGTAGGCCGAACTGAACAGGCCGGCGTGCCCTGCAACACCGCCCAGGCGCCGAGCGTTGGGGTCCTGCACGATGCCGCACCCGCCGCCGGAGGTGGGCGCGATGGAGGCAGCCAGACTCCTGGGGGGGAGGAACATGGTCGTGGTGGTCCCGAGCGGTCCGTAGATCTGCTCCTGGCAGAAGACGTTGAGCGGTTCGCCGCTCACCCGGTGCACCAATTCACCCAACAGGATGAAGTTGAGGTCGGCGTAGTGGAAGCGGCTGCCGGGCCGGGCGTGCCGCTGGGCAGCGGCCTTGCGCACCGTGCTCTCCATCGGCTGGTCCGAGCTCACCCCGACGTCGTCCAGGCCGGAGGTATGGGTCAGCAGGCTGAGGACGGTAAGCGGCTCATGGCCGGTGTCGGTAAATTCCGGAAACCACTTGGACAGGGGGTCCGACAGGTTCACGCGCCCCTGGTCCACCAGCTTCATCACGGCCGGCGCGGTGGCGATCACCTTGGTGAGCGAAGCGAGATCGAAAACGGTGTGCTCGTTCAAAGCAGGTGCACCGGCTGCGGAAGTGAGCCGCCCGCGGGCCGTACTGGAGAGGATGCCGCTGCGGTTGCCGACCACGGCAACGCCCCCTTCGATCAGGCTCTGAGCGATGGCGCGGTCCAAGAGACCTTCGATGCTGAAGATGTGGCGCGGGTCTTTCGACTCGTTGCCGGAGAGCCGGGTGTCGGCGGGTACGCCGCCACCGGGAAGGCTCGAGTTGTTGAAGTAGAGAATCTCGGAGGATTTGGCGTCAGCGGCTTCCCCGCTGGCCACGCGCCCCTGCTCGCTACCGTCGATGGTGACGGAGACGGCGCTATCGGTGTGATCGATGGTAAGGGCGCTGCCGGAATCGGTACGCCCGACGGTGACGGAGTGGGCGCCATCGCTGCGGTCCAAAGACGCAGTTCGTACGGTACCGTCCCCGTTTGCAGATGCGAAGCAGACGGATGCAGCAACCAGCTGACACAGCACTACCGATGTGAGAATTAGGCGCACAAGTTAACCTATTTGTGTGGGTGAGCTGGCAAAAAATCGGATGTTTCCGGACGGGACAACAGTTAAAACTTTCCAACTACGGAATGACAGTTTTACTTGTTTCAGGTTTCACAGTTACTGAGTATCGGCAAAATACAATAAAAATCAAGAAACTTCTGTGAGCTGTGTCACCAGAATGGACGAGATGAGAGATTCGAGGTGGTTTCGGCGGGTTCTTGGCGGGGGCCGGACGAGACGGCAGCGGCAGAAAAAGAGGGGGACGGTTCCGAGCCGGTCCGTCCCCCTCCTCGTTTTCAAGCCTTGCCCCCGGAGCTGCCCCCGGGGTCAAGGCATCAACTATTGCCGATCAGCTTACTTCATGGACGGCAGGTCGTGTACGTCGAGGTGGCAGCCAAGGCATTTCGGGAAGCGCTCCAGAATGGACTTGGGATGCGGGGCCTTGTGGCACTCGGTGCACTGCGGGATGTAGCCGTGCTTGTTCTTGTGGCAGGTAGCGCAGTTCACCTTGGCGTGACGGCTCGGGGTTGCCTTCCACTTGTTGAAGATCTGGGTGTGGCAGGAACCGCAGGTGGCAGCCGGCTCGGTGGTCGGGTAGGTCACCTGTTTCGGGCTGTGCACCGGGTGGCACTTGGTGCAGGTCGTGTACTCCTGGCCCTTGTAGTGCGGCTTATGGCACTCGGAGCAGTTTGGCTTATAACCGTGCTTGGTGTGGTGGCACTTGTCGCAGGAGAACGTGCCGTGCTTGCTCGGGAACTTCACCAGCTCGGCCTTCTGGGCGGGGTGACAGGTAGCGCAGGAGCTGGTAAGACGCGGGGTTGCGGCCACAACGCGCGGGGTGTGCGGATTAGTGTGGCAGGAGGAGCAGTCCTTGTTGGCGGGACCGTGGATGTCGGTGTGGCAGGAAGCGCACTTCGGCATCAGCTCGTCGTAGTTGGCTTTTTTCGGATTGTAAGCGTGGATCACCTTGTGGCAGTCCTGACAGCCGAAGCGGTGCTTGCCCCCATTCTCCTGCAGTTTGCTGAACTGGCCGGTGTGGCACTGGGCGCACTGTGCCGGGGCAAGCGGTGCCGGGGCGGTGGCGTAGAGCTCGGCCTTAACCGGGATATCGACAGTGGCGAGTTTCGCAGCAAATGCCGTGGACGCTACCAGAAGCAGCGCCGCTACTAACAGGGGCAGGCGCCCAAGCGCCGTACAAACGTTCTTCTTCATCACTCCTCCATAAATTGCAAGATTGTCCATCAAATACGATTGGACTTAATACTACCTAACCGAAGCTTCTGTCAAGAGGGATTGTGTAAACTTAAAGACGGTTTAGGTCTTCATGAGGCTCGTCCGAGGGGTTGATGTGAATCATCACGTCGCCGACGTGGAGAAAGTGCTCGAAGATGCGTCGTTTTACCTCGGTGGCGATGTCGTGGGAGCGCTTGACCGTCATTGCCGGATCCATGTCCAGTTTCAGGTCGACGATGAGAAACTGCCCCGAGCGCCGCGCGCGTATCTCGTGCACCCCGTCCACCCCCTCGACCTCAGCTGCAAGCTTCGCGATGCTGGCCACCTCCTCGGTCTCCGGCTGTCCGTCCATCAGTTCGTGGGCCGACATCTTGAAGGTCTGGTAACCGATGTGGAAGATGAAGAAGGAGGTGAGTCCCGCGGCGATGGGGTCCATAGCCTTCAAGCCGAAGAAGGCACAACCGACGCCGACCAAGGTGGCAACGGAGGTGATGGCGTCCTTTCTGTGGTCCTTGGCGATGGCCAGCAGCGCGGGACTTCCCAGCGACCCGCCCACTCGCATCGAATACCGGTACAGAGTCTCCTTGATGAAGATGGTGGCAGCGGCAGCGAGCACCGCGATCAGCTTCGGAGACTGGTAGCTCCCCTCGATGACGGTGGTCACCGCTCCGTAGAGGATCCAGACGCCGGTTGCGCAGATGATCATCGAGATGAACACCGCGGAGAGGCTCTCCACCTTGCCGTGACCGTAAGGGTGCTCCTCGTCGAACGGCTTGCGCCCGACCTTGAGGGCGATGAGCGTGAGCGCGATGCCGACGAAATCGCAGGCGCTCTCGACGCCGTCGGCGAAGACCGCCTCGGAGTTTCCGAAATGCCCGGCGGCCAATTTGAGCACCATGAGCAGCGCGTTGATCCAGAAACCTATCTTGATGACCCGGTCCGCCCGGTTGAAGCGTTCCCCTCTCAGCACGATACGTCCTCCACCCGCAGGTCTTTGATGATGAGTTGCAGCGACGCCCTGCCGTTCCAGACGTTGATCCCCGGCGAGAAGAGAAGTTCCACTCTCCCCTGGCTCACCTCTTTCTCGGCCAGGCCGAAACCTATGGCATCGAAGTTACGGCTGCCGCAGCTCACCTGCAGCTTCAGGTGGCCGCCCTTCAGGACGCGGCTGCAGCAGACCGTCGCCCCCTTAAGCAAAAAGAGCGGCTCCGGATTCCCCATGCCGAACGGCTTCATCTGCTCCAGGTCCTTAACCAGCGCCTCGCCAAGGTCCGCCGCCTGCAGTTCGGCGTCGTAGTACAGGCTCGGGACCAGGGCGTCGGCGTCGAGCGCCTCATCGGCTGCCTCGTCGAACTTGAGGGCGAAGCGCTCCAGTTCCTCCTGGACGATGGAGAGTCCCGCTGCATGGCTGTGGCCGCCAAAGCGCACCAGGTGATCGGCACAGCTCTTGATGGCATCCAAAAGGTGGAAGCGCGAGATACTGCGCCCCGAGCCGCGCCCCGTGCCGTCTTCGAAGGCGAACAGGATGACCGGGCGGTGGAACAGTTCGGCGATGCGCGAGGCGACGATGCCGATCACGCCGGGGTGCCAGAGTTCGGAGCCCAGCACGATGCTCTTGCGTCCGCGGCAGGCGCCCTCTTCGAGCATGCTGCGGGCCTCCTCCAGGGTGCTCCGTTCCAGGGCCTGACGCTCTGCGTTACTGTCGTCAAGCGCCTGGGCGATCTGGCGCGCCTGGGCGCGATCGGGGGTAAGCAGCAGTTCCAGGCCGACAGCGGCGTCTTCCAGCCGGCCTGCCGCGTTGATGCGGGGGGCCAGGCGGAAGCCGACCGCGCCGCAGCCAACCTCGCCGGTCACCCCGGCGACTTCCTTGAGCGCCTCGATGCCCGGGCGGCTACCGGCGGTGAGCTGCTTCAGGCCGTAGCTCACCAGCACCCGGTTGATGCCCAAAAGCGGCACCACATCGGCGATAGTTCCCAGCGCCACCAGGTCCAGGTATTCCTTCAGGTCGGGCTGGCCGGCGGGAAAGAGCCCTTCAGCGCGCAACCGCGCACGCAGAGCGATCACCAGGTGGAAGGCGACGCCGACCCCGGCCAGTTTGGTAAAGGGGAAACGGCTTCCCGGCAAGAGCGGGTTCACGATGGCAAAGGCGTCGGGAAGCACGTCGGGCAGCGAATGGTGGTCGGTGACGATGAGGTCGATGCCGGTCTCGCGGCAAAGGAGCGCCTCGGCGACCGAGCCGATGCCGCAGTCGACGGTCACGAGGATGTTGGCGCCCTGCCGCGCCGCCGCGCGCACGCCCTGTTCGGAGAGACCGTACCCCTCTGAGAGGCGCTTGGGGATATAGGAGAAGCAGTCGAGCCCGATGGCCCGGAAAAACGAGATCAGGAGCGCAACCGAGGTGACGCCGTCCACGTCGTAGTCGCCATGGACGCAGACCCGCTCGCCGCTCGCGATGGCGCGGCAAAGCCGCTCGACGCTCTTCTCCATGCCGGAGAGCAGCAAGGGGTCATGGAGGCTCGCCAGGGTCGGGCTCAGGTAATTGCGAGCGGCCTGCGGCTCGTCCACGCCGCGGCTGGCCAGAAGGCGCGCCTTGAGGGGCGGCAGCCCGGCCAGGCCCAGGGCCTCGACGACTGCAGGATCGGCCTCGCGCTGGCGCCAGTTTCGTTCGGTGATCGGTTGCATCATGACTCCAGAGATTCTTTCGGGTGCAGAAGCCGCCTTTCCGGGAGAGCGCTGCTTCGCAAAGTGTGCAAATCATACCACCCGGAAGCTTTATGCCTAAGTGAAAATGTAAACCATGCGGACAAAGAAGGCACGGCCTTCCGGATCGTCCAGGCATAGTCGGCCGGGTAAAAAAAAACCCGCCGAGGCGGGTTTTCCTTTACTGCGCTATTTCCCCATGTCCTTGGGCATGGCCGACATGTCGGCCTTGATCTGCTGGGCCGTCGGGCTGGTCGAGTCGAACTGGAGGTACTTGGTCCAGATCTCCCGTGCCTTGTCCGGCTTCTTAAGGTCCGTCATGTAGACGATCCCCAGGTTGTAGAGGCTCTGCAGGTGCTTGGGATCGATGGTCTGAGCCCTCTCGAAGTTGGCGATCGCCTTGTCGTACCAGCCGATCTTGCGGTACATGATCCCCTGGTCGGTGAGCACGTTCACGTTGCTCGGGTCGAGCTCAAGCACTTTGGTATAGGCGTTGACAGCCTTTTGGGGCTGGTCGGTGTCGAAGTAGTCATTGCCGAGCTGGGTCCAGACCTGGGCGTTCTTGGGATCCTTGGCCACGATCTTCTCAGCCTCCGCGATGCGGCGCTGGTAGTCGGTAGGAGAACCGGCACCCTGCGGAACGACGGCGGTAGCCGGGAGTTCCTTGTTGCCGGCGATGTTGAAGATCAGGTACCCGCCGAGGAGACCCACGATCAATGCGACGACTACGGTGAGGACGTTCTCCTTGCTCAACTCATGCCTCCTTTAGGCCTTTACTTCGGCCGTTTGTTTTTCCCAGAGTGCCACGATCGGGCTGGCTACGAAGATGGACGAATAGGTACCGACCAGAACCCCTACCACCAGCGCGAAGGCGAAGTCGTGGATCACCTCGCCGCCGAAGGCGAACAGCGAGCAGGAGGCCAGGAAGGTGGTGAGCGAGGTGACGATGGTACGGGAGAGCACCTCGTTGATGCTCCGGTTGAACACGGTGGTCATCGGATCCTTGAGGCTCTTGTGCAGGTTCTCCCTGATACGGTCGAAGACGACGACAGTATCGGTCAGCGAGTAACCGGCGATGGTGAGGACCGCGGTGATCAAGAGAAGGTTCACTTCCTTGTTCAGCACGAAGAAGATGGCGAAAATGGCGAGCACGTCATGCAGGGTGGCGACGACCGCGCCGACGCCGAACTTGAAGTCGAAACGCCAGGCGATGTAGAGGATGATCCCCAGAAGCGAGAGTGCCACGGCGATCAGGGTGTCGCTCTTCAGCTTGTCGCCGATGGAGGGGCCGATCTCGGTGGAGCTCTCGACGGTGAAGGGGTTGGATGGGAATTCCTTTTTCAGGGATTCCTGGACGCTGTCGGCGAGTTTACCGGTACTCTTGCGCATCTTGATGAGGAGTTTGTTGCCGTCCTTGATCTCCTGAAGCTCGACCTCCTTGATCCCTTCCTTGGCGAGCGCCTCGCGGGCCGCCTGGGTGGTCACCGGCTGGGCGAACTTGAGCTGCATCGAGGTACCGCCGGAGAAGTCGATACCCATGTTGGCGGCGCCGCGGGCGATCTGGATGATGGCGACGATGCCGATCAGGGCGATGATGCCGGAGATGATGAAGGAGACCTTGCGCATCCCGATGAAATCTATGTTGGTTTTACCTAAAAGTTCCATTGTCCCCCCCTTAAACGCTGAGTTTCTTCACGTGGACGCGATCCAGGAAGGCGTCAAAGAGCACCCTGGTGGCGAGAAGCGACGTGAAGAGGTTGATGATGATACCGAGGCTCAGGGAGACTGCGAAACCCTTGACCGGACCGGTGCCGAACTGGAACAGCACGGCTGCGGTGATCAGTGCCGTCACGTGCGAGTCCATGATGGTGAGAAACGCCTTGTCGTAGCCGGCGTCGAGCGCCGCGTGCGGCGTTTTGCCCAGCCGCAGCTCTTCGCGGATCCTCTCGAAGATAAGGACGTTCGAGTCGACCGACATACCGACCAGGAGGACGATAGCGGCGATGCCCGGCAGGGTGAGGGTGGCACCGAGGGCTGCCAGCGCACCCATCAGGTAGACGATGTTGAGCACCATGCCGAGGTTCGCGACCATGCCGCAGAGCTTGTAGTACATCGCCATGAAGACGACGACCAGGGCGACACCGATCAAGCCGGCCATCAGCCCCTTGCGGATCGAGTCGGCACCCAGGGAAGGTCCAACGGTTACGTTCTGCAGGATCTTGACCGGAGCGGGAAGCGAACCGGCGCGCAGGACGATGGCGAGGTCGGCTGCCTCTTTCTCGGTGAAGGAGCCGGAGATCTGGGCGCTGCCGCCCGAGATGCGCTCGCGGATCACCGGTGCGGAGTAGATGTTGCTGTCGAGCACGATGGCGAAGCGCTTGCCGACGTTGGCAGCGGTCACCTGGTCGAAGAGCCGTGCGCCGGTCGAGTTGAACTCGATGGCGACGTAGGGCTGGTTGTACTGGGAGTCGATCCTGATCTGGGCGTCGGTCAAAAGGTCGCCGGTGATCATCGCCTTCTTCTTAACCACAAGCGGAGTCTCGGAGACCGCGCCGGTAGCCGGGTCGGTGCGCTTCTCGAAGAGGAGCTCGTCGTCTTCCGGGACGCTGCCGGCGGTGGCGGTTGCCGCATTCACGTTCTCGTCCACCAGCTTGAACTCGAGGCGGGCGGTCTTGCCGATCAGCTCGATGGCGCGTTTGGGATCCTTGATGCCGGGGAGCTGCACCACGATGTGGTTCAGACCTTCGCGGGCGATGATCGGCTCGGACACGCCGAACTGGTCGATCCTGTTGCGGATGGTCTCCAGGGCCTGCGCGACGGCGCGGTCCTTCCTGACCTGGGCTTCCTTCTCGTTGATGCGCAGCTGCAGGTTGACGAAGCCCCCCTCGTCGACCAGCGGCAGTTCCTCGAGGTCCGGGTATTTCTTCTTGACCAGCTTGGTCACCACATCGGCGGAACCGCGGTCGTACAGGGTGAGCTGCACCTTATCGCCGCCCAGCTTGCCGACCCGCTTGAAGCGGACCTGCTGCTGGGTCAGGGAGTCCTCAAGATCGGTGGCGATCAGGTCCAGCGAGCCTTCCACTGCCTTCTGGGTCTCCACCTCCATCACTAAGTGAGTCCCTCCCTGCAAGTCGAGACCCAGGTGGATCTTGTCTTTGGGAAGGAGGCCGCTCCACCAGGTGGGCAGCGGCGAAACGAGCGTCGGAACCAGGTAGACGCACGAGGCAATAATAAATACAGCAATCAGTGTGATGCGCCAGGTATAACCCTTGGTCATGAGAAAACTCCTTTTCAGGGATTGTGGATCGGTGCTAGTCCTTCTTGACTGATGCAATGAACCCCTTGTTGATCTTGACGTTGACGCCGGGAGCGATCTCCAGGGTCACGACCTGATCGTCGAGGGAGGTCACCTTGCCGTGCATGCCGCCGGCGGTCACCACCAGGTCACCCTTTTTGAGGGCTTCCAGGAGCGCCCGGTGCTCCTTCGCCTTTTTCTGCTGCGGACGGATGAGCAGGAAGTAGAAAATGGCAAACATGAAAACGAGCGGGATCATCCCCTGGAACTGGGTCATCAGGCCGCCGACTCCCCCTGCTGCGGGTGCCCCTTCTGCAAACGCCAAACTGAACATTAGATTACCTCCTGGATTGGTTTCTCTTTATACGAATTTCGTAAGCTTTTCTCGTGCGAATCCGGCGATCCGAATCGCCGGGGTTGTGCTAGGTGTAGCCCAAGGCTGCGGCCCCTTTGCTAGACCAGGCTGAAGACCGGCTCCAACTGGCCCTTTTTGGCATAGAACTCTTTCCTGAAGGCGGCGAAGCGTCCCGCCGCTATTGCTTCGCGCACCCGGCCCATCAGCTTCAGATAGAAGTGCAGGTTGTGCCAGGTGTTCAGCCGCGAGGCGAGGATCTCCTGGCTGCGGTACAGGTGGCGCAAGTAGGCCCTGCTGTAGTTGCTGCAGACATAGCAGTCGCATTCGGGGTCGATCGGGCCCTCATCCTCGGCGAAGATGGCCGCCTTGATGTTGATCCTGCCGAAACTGGTGAAGAGCGCGCCGTTACGCGCGTTTCGGGTCGGCATGACGCAGTCGAACATGTCGAAGCCGGCGTTCACCCCCTCGATCAGGTCCTCCGGCGCGCCGATCCCCATGATGTAGCGCGGGGAGAGTTCCGGGAGGATGTCCGAGCAGGCCTGCATCATGTCGTACATGACCTCGCGCTCCTCGCCCACCGAAAGGCCGCCCAGCGCGTAGCCGTCGAAACCGATGTCGGTGATCTGCCGGGCACTCTCGCGCCTGAGATCCGGATGCATTCCCCCCTGTACGATGCCGAAGAGCGCCTGGTCCGGCCGGGTGTGGGCGTCCTTGCAGCGCCTGGCCCAGCGGGTGGTGAGTTCCAGCGATTTCTGCACGTAACTCAGTTCTGCCGGATAGGGGGGGCATTCGTCGAAGCACATGGCGATGTCGGAGCCGAGCGCTTCCTGGATGGCGATGGAGACCTCGGGGGAGATGAAATGCCGGGAACCGTCGATGTGGGAGCGGAAGTTCACCCCCTCCTCCGAGATCTTGCGCAGTTCCCCCAGGGAGAACACCTGGAAGCCGCCGCTGTCGGTAAGGATGGGGCGGTCCCAGTGCATGAAGCGGTGCAGCCCGCCCAGCCGGCCGATCAGTTCGTGACCGGGGCGCAGGTACAGGTGGTAGGTGTTGGCGAGGATGATCTGGGAGCCGACCTGGACCAGTTCCTCGGGGGTCATCGCCTTGACCGTGGCCTGGGTGCCGACCGGCATGAAGATCGGGGTCTCGATCTTGCCGTGACTGGTTGTCAGAGAGCCAAGCCGGGCAGCCGAGCCCGGATCTTTCGCTATGAGTTCAAAGGTTAAGGCAGACAAGGTATTCCTGTTTTCCTGCTTCGTGATGCGACAGCGTTGCTACTGTCCCTGCAATGGCGCTGCACTATATAACGCGGCATGCGCCAGGCGCAATAGTGTAAACATGAACCGGTTTCATTGGCGAGGATCGGGCAATCGGCGCAGGGTCCTATCAGCCCTATCAGTCCTATCAGTCCTATCAGTCCTATCAGTCCTATCAGTCCTATCAGTCCTATCAGTCAACTGGCCGAACGCCCGCCCCAGAAACCTTTAACAACCCTTCCTCACCCGATAAACATCGCGTCGCCGTAGCTGAAGAACCTAAACCGCCGCTGCACGGCCTCGCGGTAGGCGTCCAGCATCAGTTCCTTGCCGGCAAAGGCGCACACTAACATAAACAGGGTCGATTTGGGGAGATGAAAATTCGTTATCAGTGCATCAACCACCCGAAAACGGTAACCGGGCAGTATGAAAATGTCCGCCTCACGCTCACCGTACTCCAGTTCTCCCGAGGCCGCGGCGTGCTCCAGGGCCCTCAGTGCCGTGGTTCCGAGCGAAATCACCCGCCCTCCCCGCTCCTTGGTCCGGCGCACCGCATCGGCGGTCTCCGGCGGGATCCGGTACCACTCGCGATGCATGGCGTGCTGCGACAAGTCCTCCACCCGCACCGGCATGAAGGTCCCCAACCCGACGTGCAGCGTAAGCGACGCGATCTCCACGCCTGCGCTGCGGATCTCGTCCAAAAGGGCCGGCGTGAAGTGGAGACCCGCCGTGGGGGCGGCAACGGCACCCTTCTCCCGGGCGAAGACGGTCTGGTAGCGCTCCAGGTCCTCGCCTTTGGGCGCCCGCTTGATGTAGGGCGGTAGCGGCATGCTCCCGACCTGGTCCAGCCAGCCCCAAAAATCGTCGCAACCGTCAAACTCGACGCGCCACTCGCCCGCTTCCCGTTCAAGCACGGTGGCAACGACGCCCACATCCAAAAGGACGCGGCAGCCGGGTCCGGGGCTCTTGGAGGCCTTGATCAGGCAGCTCCAGATCTCCCGCTCGCCGGCCAGCTTGCGCACCAGGAAGATCTCCACGGCGCCGCCTGTCTCCTTACGCCCGTAGAGCCGCGCCGGAATCACCCGGGTATCGTTCAAAACCAAAAGGTCGCCCGGACGAAAAAGCGCAGCAAGGCGGGCAACGGTCAGTTCGCCGAAGGCGCCGCCATCGCGGTCCAGCGACAATACGCGCGCCGCGTCCCTGCGCTCTGCCGGGTGCTGGGCGATCAACTCGGGAGGCAGTTCGTAGTCGAAATCGGAAAGGAGCATCGCTAGCGGCCCTCCCCCTTGACCAGCGTCACCCCGGGGTAGTAGTAGGAGAGGATTTCGCGATAGTTGAAACCGTCCCCGGCACGCTGCTTGGCTCCCCACTGGCACAGACCGACGCCGTGCCCACTACCGGTGCCTGCGATGAGGCAGTCGTCGCCGGAGATGCGCAGCTCGAAATTGGTGCTCTTCACGACGCCGTAACCGAGCGCCTTGCGAAACGCCACGCTCGGCACCGCTACCCGCCCTTTGGCGGAAATGACGCCGACCTCCTGCACGCGACCGCTGTCGTTGCGACCCTGGACACGGAGATCGCGAATGCCGCTCACGGCATAGCCGGCGCCGCGCAGCGCTGCCTCAACCTTTTTAAGGGGGATGGTCTGTTCCCAGCGCACCGGGTTGGCCTGCTGGCAGTACTGACAGGGGACGCCGCGCAGATAGGGGATCGACACCCCCCAGACCCGTTCCGAGGACTCGGTATGGCCGGCGCAGTTGGAATGGTAGAAAGCCTGGATCACCTTGCCGTCGTAGGTCAGTACCTCGCCGGCGGTCTCCGCTACGCCGCGCGCCGCCCTGCTGTCCTCGAGGTCACAACCCTCGTAGACCTGGTCCATGACGCTCGATTCCAGCTGGTAGAGGGCACCCCTGCGTGCCAGTTTCTGGTACACCGCGTAGGACCGGGCGATCACCGCCTGCGCCTTCACCGCTTCCATGGGCCAGGCCGAGGATATTTCACAGTTGATAAGACCGATCAGGTACTCTTCCAGGGGAAGTTCGTTCACCACGAGGAGGCCGCGGTCCGCCGCGCTCACCTCGAGCAGGCCACGGTACCCCTTGCCGTTCACGGTGACACGGGCGGGAGCCGAGGCAACCAGTCCGGCGACCGGCCTGCCGTTCACCGAGAGGCCGTCCCTGGTCCGCTTCACCTCAAGAGGCATCTCGAGCCGCAGGGGATAGCCCTTGCCGTCGGTAAGCAGAATGCCGGTTCCGTCGATCCTGACGGTCTCCGCCCCCTTGACGAGCGCAACCCGGATGGTTTCCGGTCGCAGGGCGGCGGAACTGCCGGCGGCTGCCAAGCAGATAACTAATATGAGAAACATCCTGAAGCAGTTCATCGATCCCGCGTGTATCATTCACGTTCCTTAAAGCCCCAGATATAAACCATGGAACAGCTTGCAAAGTCAATAATTTTATGATTCTAACGCGACCCGTTTGCGCAGCGGTTTGGCAAGTGTATTGCTTAAGCTCTCATTAGAAAAAACGCCTTGGACATGGAGCCCAACATCAGGTAATCTGCGGCCGTTGCGGCTCCACACCGCGCGCCTCGCATTTACGGGTTGCGCGCGTAGGGGGTCAGGCTGCGTCATTTGACGCTCAAGCGGGGTGAATTCTCCGCGAAAGCGCCGGGCGTGCCGGCCATATGGCGGATCGACACCAACTCCCACGGACTTCGTATGCTCAAATCTCTGAAGATAAAGATCCTCACCCTGGTAACGGTAATTATGGTGTTCATCATCTCCTCGGTCGCCTTTCTCAACTTCAGGCACCAAAAGGAGATGCTGCATGAAATCGCCAACCGCAACACGTCGGTGCTGATCGAAACCATCAAGAGCAGCATCGGCAACGCCATGCTCTCCGGGCACGCCGGCGAGATCAGCAACACCTTCTCCAGGATCAGGTCGCGGGAGTTCGTCAAGTCGCTGCGCATCGTGGACACCACGGGAAAGGTGCTCAACTCCGCCTCCCCCGAAGAGATCGGCAAGCAGCTCCCGGACTTCGGCGCCCAGGAGCGTTCCCCGAAGAGCCACGGCATGCTGTCCGACGACGGCTCGTTCGTTTCCTATGCCCGCATCATCAACTCCCCCCCCTGTTTCAAGTGCCACGCGGCCGGCCAGGAGACCCTCGGCTTTCTCGAGATCCGGCTGTCGCTCGACTACATGAAGGACTACATCTCCCACGAGCGCGACACCGCCGTTTTCTCCAGCCTGCTCCTGATCATCCTGATCTTCGGCACGATCTCGCTGTTTTTGATCCTCTACGTCGACAAGCCGATCCACCAGCTGATCGCCTTCATGGAGGGGGTGGAGCGCGGCGATTTCGAAAAGCGCGTCGAGCTCTGCTCCAGTAACGAGATGCGCACCCTGGGCGAGAGTTTCAACCGGATGGTGCAGCGGCTCAAGGAGCTCCTGCAGTCCACCGTGGCCCACGAGCGCGAGCTGGCGCGGGCCCAGGAGAAGCTGAGCCACCACCGCGAAACGCACCAGATGAACGGCCGCCTCGAGGAGCAGATCCGCGAAATCGAGACCCTGAACGTGACCCTGGAGGAGCGGATAGAAGAGATCGAGGAGGCGAACTACAAGATCGCCGATCTGGCGGGGGAGCTGGAGGACAAGAACACCAACCTGGAGAAGGCGGTGGCGAAGCTCTCCACCCTCTACAAGCTGGGGCTCGCCATCAACTCGACCATCGAGGTTGAGAGCCTGTACCGCCTGGTGGTGCAGACCACCATGGACACCCTGCAGGCCCAGATCGGCTACATCATCCTTTACGATGCCGAGACCGCAGAGCTCGAGGTCACCAATCTGGTGGGCTTCCGGGGCGGCCCCCATGTGAACGAGGCACGCATCCCGATGAAATCCTCCGGGGTCTCCACCTGGGTCATCGAGAACGGACGGCCGCTGCTCATCGGGGACATCAACCAGACTCCCGAGTTCGACCGCTTCAGTGTGCTGGGATATGAAAGAAAAACCCTGATCTGCGCACCGCTGCAGGTGAAGGACGAGATCATCGGCACCATCACCGTGGTGAACAAGGTAAACAACAGCACCTACAACCACGAGGAGCTCGAACTCTTAAGCACCATCGCGGCCCAGGCGAGCATCGCCATCAAAAACGCGAAGCTCTACGACGAGCAGCAGAAGACCTACCTGAACACCATCCAGGCGCTGGTTTCCGCCATCGAGGCGAGCGACAGCTACACGCGGGGCCACTCGGAGCGGGTGACCCGGCTCTCCCTCGCGCTGGCCAAGAAACTCGACCTACCCCAGACCCGCCTTAAGGTGATCGAGCGGGCCGCCATCCTGCACGACATCGGCAAGATAGGCATCGACCTGTCGCTTTTGCACAAGGAGGCGCAGCTTACCTCCGAGGACATCGCGGAACTGCAGCAGCACCCGACCATCGGCATGAAGATCCTCGAGCCGATCGAGTTCCTCTACGACGTGCGCCTTTGCATCGGCCAGCACCACGAGCGCTACGACGGCCTGGGCTACCCCAACAACCTGGCCGCCGAGGAGTTGTTGCTGGAGTCCCGCATCCTGGCCATCGCCGACTCCTTCGACGCCATGACCTCGGACCGCCCCTACCGGAAGGCGCTCGACGTCGATGTCGCCATCGCGGAGCTGGCCGGGAACGCCGGCACCCAGTTCGACCCCGAGCTGGTCCCGATCTTCATCGAACTGCTTCACACGCCCAATTTCCTGCCGCATCGCGAGCTGTACGCCGAGACGTAAGCCGGACCGCAACCCCGCAGAAACAGTAACAATTGCCCCGCACGTCATTACATGGTATAACATTGGCCAGCCCGCGCCCGGTGCCGGGCTGGCAACCGCTTTGCCGGCAGGCGTCTTTTTTCGTCCGGAGGACCCACCGGGCGCCATCGCTGCACGACCGGCAGGGAAGACAGTTGGCAGCGGCGGAGAGCCGCAAGCGAGCAGACCGTTCAGGAGTTCCCGTGGCACCATTACTTGAAATACAAGGGCTCACCACCCGGTTCGACCTGCCGACGGGCGTCCTTAGGGCAGTCGAGGGGGTAGACCTCACCCTGGAGCCGGGCGAGACCCTGGCCCTGGTCGGCGAGTCGGGCTGCGGCAAGAGCATCACGGCGGCATCCATCATGCGCCTGGTGCCTCCGCCAGGCCGGATCGTGGCGGGGTCGGTCCTCTTCAAAGGGGTCGATCTGTTGCGACTCCCCGAGGACCAGATGCGCGACATCCGGGGCAACCGGATCGCCATGGTGTTCCAGGACCCGATGACCTCGCTGAACCCGGTCTTCACCATCGGGAACCAGGTCGCCGAGGGGCTGCGCATCCACCGCGGCCTCTCTCAAAGGGTAGCCGAGGCCGAGGCGGTGGAGATCCTGTCACTGGTGGGGATCCCGGCTCCCCGGGAGCGCCTGCGGGACTACCCGCACCAGCTAAGCGGCGGCATGCGCCAACGGGTCATGATCGCCATGGCACTCGCCTGCCGTCCCGAACTGGTTATCGCCGACGAGCCGACCACCGCCCTCGACGTGACCATCCAGGCCCAGATCCTCGAGCTTTTGGACCGGCTCATGGCGGAGACCCGGATGGGGCTCATCCTCATCACCCACAACCTGGGGATCGTGGCGGAGCGCGCGCAGCGCACCGCTATCATGTATGCCGGGCAGATTGTCGAGCAGGCGCCCACTGCGGAGCTCTTCGAAAACCCGCTGCACCCCTACACGCGCGGTCTGCTCGCCTCGCTCCCGGAATCTGCCGAGCCGGGCCAGAAACTCGCCACCGTGGCGGGGAGCGTGCCGGACCTGAAGCAGGAGTTGGCCGGTTGCCCGTTCAAGGAGCGCTGTCCCATCTGCGACGAGGCGTGCGCCACACATAAACCCGGAATGAAGGAGGCAGGCCCGCACCACCTGGTGCGTTGCCTGAAGGCACCATGACCGCCCTGCTCAGTGCCGAGAGATTGATGAAGGAGTTCCCGGTCCGCAAAGGACCTTTCGAACCGGCGCGCAAACTCACGGCGGTCGCCGGGATCGACCTCGAGCTCTACTCTGGCGAGACCCTGGGGCTGGCCGGCGAGTCGGGGTGCGGCAAGTCGACGGTGGCGCGCCTCTTGACCGGGCTGATACCCGCCACGAGCGGCTCGATCCGTTTCGACGGGCAGGAGTTCTCCACCCTGGACCGCGCAGGGCTCGCCCGCTTCAGGAAAGAGATCCAGATGATCTTCCAGGACCCCTTCTCCTCCTTGAACCCGAGGATGCGGGTGGCCGAGATCATCGGCGAGCCGCTGGCGATCCATGCCATCGGCAACCAGGCGGAGCGCAGGCAGCGGGTGGCCTACCTGATGGAGCGGGTAGGGCTCTCCAGCGAGCAGTTGCAGCGCTTCCCGCATGAGTTTTCCGGCGGGCAGCGCCAGCGCATCGGGATCGCCCGGGCTCTCGCCGTGGCGCCGCGCCTGATCGTGGCCGACGAGCCGGTCTCCGCGCTGGACCTTTCCATCCAGGCCCAGATCATCAACCTATTGCAGGAGCTTAAGAGCGAGCTTGCCCTCGGGTTTCTCTTCATCACCCACGACCTTTCGGTGCTCAAGCACCTAAGCGACCGGGTCGCTATCATGTACCTCGGTCGCATCGTGGAGATCGGGAGCCGGGACGCCGTGCTGTCGCAGCTCCTGCACCCCTACACCGAGGTGCTTTTGAGCGCCATCCCGAGCGTGGACACCCGCAACAAGCGGAAGCGGGTGATCGCCCGGGGGGAACTCCCCTCCCCGCTTGCGCCGCCGGCCGGCTGTCCGTTCCATACCCGCTGCCCCTACGCGGAAGAGATCTGCGGCCGCGTGCCGCCCGAGTTGGAGGAAAAGGAACCCGGACATCGCGCCGCCTGCCACTTCAGCGCGCAGATCTATCGGCAAGATTAGCTTTTCGATTGACAAACATCGCATTCATACTACATATAGATAATCAACAACCAAGCTAGCCGGCGTTACGTCCGCTACCTGCGGAATTACCGACCAACCCGGCAGAGGTAGCGCTCCCGAGAACCACAAGGGGCGCCGCTCCTGCCGGGTTCTTTATACGCTTAAACGGGCGGCGCACCATCAAAAAGAAAGTGGAGGAAACTCAGTTGGCATTCGACAAGACAAGGGATTTCACCAAGGAAGCGGAGATGCTCAAGGTGCTCGGGCATCCGATCCGGCTTAAAATAGTGGCGGGGCTTTGCACGAAGGAATGCAACGTCAAACACATCTGGGAGTGCCTGGGGCTGCCGCAGGCGACGGTTTCCCAGCACCTGGCGCTGTTGAAGAACAAGGGGATCATCGAGGGGACCCGGGACGGGGTCGAGGTGCACTACGCGGTGATCAGCCCCTTCGCCCGCAGGCTGATCGACATCCTCCAGGAACCCTAGGTTTCAGGCGGCCTCAGGAGCCGCTCACGTCCAGCTCGCCGATCTTCAGTGCCGGCGAGCCCGCCGATCCGAAAAAACGCAAGTCATCGGCAACCAGCTCGACTTTGGCAAAGAGGTCGAGCAGGTTCCCGGCGATGGCGACCCCCTTCACCGGGTGTACCACCTCTCCCCCCTCCAGATACAACCCGGCGGCACCCACCGAGAAATCTCCCGAAATAGCATTGGCAGTATGCATCCCCATCACCTCGGTGATCAGCACGCCTCGACCGATGCCGGCTGTGAGCGTCTCGGGGGTGCTCTCCCCGGGTTCGATGTGCAGGTTGTGCACGCCGAGCCGGGGCGGCCCTTTCACACCGCTGCGTACCGCGTTTCCGGTGGAGGCTGCCCCCAGCCGGTTGCCCCAGTAGGCGTCGTAGAGAAAGCCCTTGAGGACCCCGTCGGTGACAAGCGGCGTGTCCTGCTGCGGCACCCCCTCCCCGTCGCAGGGTGCGCTTCCCATCCCGTCTGCCAGCACGCCGTTGTCCCTGATGCGAACCAGCTCCGAGAAGAGCCGCTCTCCGGTGCGGCCGGCGAAGAGCGATTTCCCCTTGTGCACGTTTTCGGCGAGGAAAGAGCCGGACAGTACCTCCAGCATCTGGGCGGCGACCTGGTTGGTGAGTACCACAGGGCAGCGCATGGTGGGCAGCGAGCGTGCACCCAGAAGCGAGGTGGCCTTGCGGCAGGCACCCTCGGCGATCAGGCTGGGAGCGACGTCTGAAGCGCGGTGCGAGAACCCGAAGTCCCAGCCGATCTGCGCGTTGCCGTTCGATTCGGCGACCGCGGAGACGCTCATGGTGAGGTAGCTCCCCTGGTAGGAGGCGGAAAGTCCGGAAGAATTGCAGATGGCGATCTGGTAGAGCGACTCGCCGTAGCTGCACTTGCGCACCCGCTTGACCCTCGGGTCCTGTGCGAGTACCAGCCGCTCCAGTTCCAGGACCCGTTCGATCTTTTGCTGCTCGGAAGTCGCGGCCAGGGTGGGATCGTAGAGATCGGGGAGCGCCGGATAGGGAGCGGACGCGGCGGGAGGAAGCAGGTGAAAGGGGTCCGGGGTCTGCATGCGGGCCGCCACGATGGCCCCGTCCACCATGCGCGCCAGTGCCGCCGGATCGAGCGTGGTGGAAAAGGAAAAACCGAGCCCGGCGCCCTGCCGGACCCTGACGGCGACGCCGAAGGGCTCGGCGCACCGAAAGGCATCCAGCCTGCCACCCTTGGCCTCGACGGAGAGGTCGCGGGACTGGGAGACCATGATCTCGTAGCCGTCGAGCTGACGGCCGTCGAGCAGCCGCGCCACGGTTTGGGCGTGCGGGGAAAGGTCCACGGTGCCTCCGGGGGTGATGCTACAGGTCGAGGATCATGGCGATTTCGTCGCAGTCGGGGAACTTCACGCACTTGATGCAGTCGCCCCACACCTTGTGCGGCAGCTCCGACTTGTCGACCACGGTGAACCCGAACTTGGCGAAGAAGTCGGGCTTGTAGGTCAGGCAGAAGAGCCGCTTCAGACCAAGGTCGCGGGCCTCCTGGAGGCAAGCGCCGACCACCTGGCTGCCGACCCCGCGCCTGCCGGCGTCCTCGGCGACCGCCACCGAACGCACCTCGGCCAGATCCTCCCAGACGATGTGCAGCGCCGAGGCGCCGATCACCCTGCCCTCTTCCTCGCAGATATAGAAATCCCGCAGCGAATCGTAGAGTTCGGAAAGCGAGCGGGACAGCATCTCACCGCGGCTCGCGTAATTGGTAAGAAGCTTTTGGACTTCCTTCACATCACTGATCTTCGCCTTCCTAATCATTCGGCTGCCTCCTGAATCATTTCCCTGGCGTGTTCCAGGGTCTTCTCGGTGACCCGTGCGCCCCCCAGCATCCGGGCAACTTCTGCCACCCTCCCCTCGCCCTCCAGCCGCTCTACACAGGTAGCGGTACGTCCTTCCTGTATCGACTTCTCCACCCGCAGGTGCTGGTCGGCAAAGGCCGCCACCTGGGGCAGATGGGTGATGGCAAGAACCTGCTGGGATCCCGCAACTTTCTTCAGCTTGTGGCCGACCAGTGCCGAGGTCGCCCCGCCGATGCCGGTGTCCACCTCGTCGAAGATGAGGGTGGGGACCTCGCTTTCCGGGTGCAGCTGTTTCAGGGCGAGCATCAACCGGGAGAGTTCCCCGCCGGAAGCGATCTTGGCAAGCGGCCGCGGGGGCTCGCCGGGGTTGGGCGAAAAAAGGAACTCGGCGCGCTCCAGCCCGTAGGATTTGGGTTCGGCCAGGTGCTCGAATGCGGTCTCGAAAACGGCGTGGGTCATGGCGAGTTCGGCGAGCTCGCGCTCCATCCCCTTCTTGAGTCCCGCAGCGCCCTTCTTGCGCGCCTCGGAGAGCCGGGCACCGATTTTGGCCAGTTCATCTTTCAGGCTGGCCTGACGCTCAACCAGCTCCTCGCGCGCCACTTCCCGGCCGGAAAGGGAGGCCAACTCGGCCACGATCTCCTCCTGGTAGCGCAGGATCTCGGCTATGTCCTCACCGTACTTGCGCTTCAGGCGGTTGATGGCGTCCAGGCGGTCATCGAGCTGCTCCAGGCGACCCGGGTCGGCCTCCACGCCTGCCGCGTAGTCGCGCAGGGTAAGGGAGGCGTCCTCGAGCTGGGCATACGCCCCCTCCAGGGTCTCGCAGACCGGGGCCAGGGTGCGGTCGATGGCGCTCGCCTCGGCGACGCTGCCGATCACCCGGCGCAGCCGCCCCAATAAAGCGGCATCGCCGCCGTAGAGCGCGTCGAAGGCCTGCTGGCTCGCCCCGAGCAGCTTCTCGCCGTGCGCGAGCCGACCGCGCTCCTCGGCAAGTTCCTCTTCTTCGCCGGCATACAGCTTCGCCGCCGCGATCTCCTCGCTCTGAAAGGAGAGGAGGTCCAGCCGGCGGGCCGCCTCGCGCTCACCAAGCTCCAGCGCCTCAAGCTCGGCCTTCGTCTTCTGGTACGCCTCGAAACGGGACTGGAACTCCTCGCGCAGTTCCAGAGCACCGGCATAACCATCCAGAAGCATCAGGTGCTGGTCGATCTTCAAAAGGGTCTGCGAATCGTGCTGGCCGTAGATGTTGATCAGGGCGCGGGAGATATCGGAGAGCATGGCGGTGGTAGCCAGACCTCCGGAGATGAAGACCCGGTTCTTGCCGCCGCGGGTCACCACGCGCCGCACCAGGAGCTCACCGTCGCACTCGATGCCGTTTTCCGAGAGGCTCTTAAGCAGGCCGGGTCGGTCGGTGAGGTCGAAGAGCGCCTCCACCGACGCCTCTTCGGCGCCGGAGCGGATCAGCTCGGAGCTGGCCCGGCCGCCCAGGATGAGGTTCACCGCGTCGATGATGATCGACTTGCCGGCGCCGGTCTCGCCGGTCAGGATGTTGAGACCGGGCTGGAACTCGACGTGCAGCTTGTCGATAATGGCGAGGTTGGCTATCTGAAGTTCTCTCAGCATGGCTGGACGGGCACTCCCCAAAAGCCCTCCCTCACCCAGGCCCTGCCTAAGGGCGAGGGGAGTTAGAGGGGAAGCTTGTTCAAGTTGAGAAAAAACGTATGATCACAGCCGGTAACTGCATCGTCTCAATAACGGGATCGCATCAAGGAAAAAAGACACGTGTGCCTCTCAGCTAATCCGTGCTGCTACAGGAAACGAGCTGCGCGGGCGTCACAACAATACCATCACCCGTCTAAAAAAAGAACCCCTCGCCCTTAAGGAAGAGGGGCAGGGGTGAGGGCTCCTGCTACCAAGCGCCGCAGTCCGCCCGGGAGCCGTGTTTCTCACCCGACACGGGACAGGAAGAGCTGGCAGCTGCGCGCCGGCTCGGCTCTTATCGCTCGCCCCACTTGAGCTTGGTCCTGAGTACCGAGAAATAATCCTTGGTGCGGGACTGGACCAGGCGGGCCACATGGTCGGATTTTCTGATCTGGACCACGTCGCCGCAGACGAGCTTAACGCCCACCTGGCCGTCCAGGGTCAGGAACACCGCCTCGTCCATCGAATCGATCCGGATGGAGATCTGCGCATCCGCACCCACCACCAGCGGACGGTTGGTGAGGGTATGCGGGCAGATCGGGGTCACCGAGATGCTGTCCAGCGCCGGGTGAATGATGGGGCCGTTGGCGGAAAGAGAATAGCCGGTCGAACCGGTCGGGGTCGAAACGATGAGGCCGTCGGCCTTGAAGGTGGTCAGGTAGCGGCCATTCACCGAGGTTTCCATGTCGACGATACGGGCCAGCGCCCCTTTGTTGATGACGACGTCGTTCAGCACCCGGTGCCGCTCCACCTGCTCGCCGCCGCGCTGCACGGTGGCCAAAAGCATCATGCGCTGGCTCACCTCGAAATCACCTGCCAGACAGCGCTCCACCGAGGGGTACAGCTCGTCCAGGGTAATCTCGGTCAGAAAACCGAGGCTCCCCAGGTTCACCCCGAGGATGGGGACCTCGCTTGGCCCGATCATCCTTGCCGCAGCGATGAGCGTGCCGTCGCCCCCCAAAACCACCACGAAATCGGCGTCGCGGGCGACTTCCGAACTCTCGGCGCTCTCGGCGCTGCTCGGCTGACTGAGTTGCTTCGACAGGTGTTCCTCGACCCGCGCGGCGATGCCGCGTTGCTTGAGCCAGCCGATCAACTCTTCGGCCACCCCGAGGCAACGGGGGTCGTGCACTTTCGCGATAATAGCGATTTTTTTCATCGGCCCCCCTTTACTTGTATTGTAATCTACGATTTACTAGCATATAAGTCGTACCATGTCCAATGGAAACTCGAAATCCGTGCAGGCCCGCCAAATGCGGGGCCAGCAAGTAATTAAGCGACCAAAACAGGGTGACTCATGAGCGAAGCGGTCATAGAAGAGACCAACGGCGGCGTCGAACAGCTCGATAAAGAGATGATGATCATCAAGCAGTTTCTGGAGCACCTGGAGTACACCCTGGGCAAGGACAAGTACTCGGCAACGAAGTACGACGGCTTCAACGCGCTCGCCTACGCGGTGCGCGACCATCTCGTCGAGCGCTGGCTCGACACCCAGCAAGCCTACTACAACTCGGACGACAAGCGTGTTTACTACATCTCCATGGAATTCCTGATGGGCCGGGCCCTTTCCAACAGCCTGATCAACCTGGGAGTCTTGAACGACTACCGCGAGGCGATCACCTCGCTCGGCTACGATTTCGACGCCATCCTGGCCGAGGAGCAGGACGCGGGGCTTGGCAACGGCGGCTTGGGCCGCCTGGCCGCCTGCTTCCTCGACTCCATGGCCACGATGTCCATCCCCGCCTACGGCTACGGCATCCGCTACGAGTACGGCATTTTCCGGCAGCACATCGTGGACGGCGCCCAGCTCGAGATCCCCGACAACTGGCTGCGCTACCGAAACCCGTGGGAATTGGACCGCCAGGAGCACCTGCATACGGTGAAATTCTACGGCCGCGTGATCACCACCATCAACTCGGCCGGGCAACTGGTGCGCGAGTGGGTGGACACCGAGGACGTCATGGCCATGGCCTACGACACCCCGATCCCCGGCTACCAGACCCATTCGGTGAACACGCTCAGGCTCTGGAGCGCCAAGTCGAGCCGCGAGTTCGACCTCAAGTTCTTCAACGAGGGGAACTACATCCGTGCCGTCGAGAAGAAGATGCAGTCGGAGACCATCTCGAAGGTGCTCTACCCTGCCGACAACGTGATCGAGGGCAAGGAACTGCGCTTCAAGCAGGAATACTTCCTCGCCTCGGCGACGGTGCACGACGTCATCTACCGTTTCAAGAAGAAGCACACCGACCTGCGACTGCTCCCCGAGAAGGTCGCCATCCAGTTGAACGACACCCACCCGGCGCTCGCCATCCCCGAGCTGATGCGGGTCCTGATCGACCTGAACAAGATCGCCTGGGAGGACGCCTGGGAGATCACCCGCAAGACCTTCGCCTACACCAACCACACCATCCTCCCCGAGGCCCTCGAGCAGTGGCCGGTCTGGTTCTTCGAGCAGATCCTGCCGCGCCACCTGCAGATCGTCTACGAGATCAATGAGCACTTCATCAAGGACGTGCAGGCGCGCTTCCCGGACGACCCGGAGCGCATCTCGCGCATGTCGATCGTCGAGGAGCACTGGGAGAGGAAGATACGGATGGCGCACCTGGCCATCGTCGGGAGCCATTCGGTGAACGGCGTGGCGGCGCTGCACAGCGAGATCCTGAAAAACGAGCTGTTCCACGACTTTTACGAGATGTACCCGGAGCGGTTCAACAACAAGACCAACGGGATCACCCAAAGGCGCTGGCTCAAGATGGCCAACCCCCTCTTGTCGGCGCTCATCGACGAGTACATCGGCGACGGTTGGACCCGCGACCTCTACGAACTGGAAAAGCTGCGCGCCGTGGCCGGCGATCCCGAATTCACCGCGCGCTGGCGCCAGGTGAAACGCAGCAACAAGGAGGCGCTCTGCCACTACATCCTGAAGCACAACGGGATCGACGTCGACCCCGATTCGCTTTTCGACGTACAGGTGAAACGGATCCACGAGTACAAGCGGCAGCTTTTGAACGTGCTGCACATCATCACGCTCTATAACCGGATCAAGGACAACCCGCAGGCCCGCGTGGTGCCGCGCACCTTCATCTTCGGCGGCAAGGCGGCCCCCGCCTACGCGCTCGCCAAGCTGATCATACGGCTGATCAACGCGGTGGCCGACGTGGTGAACCGAGACCCGGACGTCGCCTGCCGCCTCAAGATCGTCTTTCTCGCCAACTACGGCGTGTCGCTCGCTGAAAACATCTTCCCGGCCTCCGACCTCTCCGAGCAGATCTCCACCGCGGGAACGGAGGCCTCCGGCACCGGCAACATGAAGTTTGCGTTGAACGGCGCGCTCACCGTCGGGACCCTGGACGGCGCCAACATCGAGATCATGGAAGAGGTCGGCCGGGATAACATCTTCATCTTCGGGATGAACGCCGACGAGGTGGCCGACCTGAGAAGCCGCGGCTACAACCCCAAGGAATACTACAACGGCAACCTGGAACTGAGGCGCGTTCTGGACATGGTATCCTCGGGCTTCTTCTCGCCCGGCTCGCCCGACCTCTTCACCCCGATCACCGACTCCCTGCTCAACCTGGGCGACCACTACACGCTGCTTGCCGACTACGCCTCCTACGTACGCTGTCAGGAGCAGGTGAGCGAACTGTTCCTGAACCAGGACGAATGGGCCAGGCGCGCCATCCTGAACACCGCCGGCATGGGTAAATTCTCCAGCGACCGGACCATCGAAGAGTACGCCCGCGAAATCTGGGGTATCAAACCGCTGGACATCCGCCCGGGTGCCGTCGAATTGCAGAGGCATTGATGGCGGATCTTTTCAGCGTGAACGAAAGCGCAGCGGCCCCCCTGGCCGAGCGGATGCGTCCGCGCACCATAGCTGAATACCTGGGGCAGGAGCACCTGCTGGGGCCGGGAAAGATGCTGCGCCGTCTGATCGAGACGGACCGGCTCACCTCTCTCATCTTCTGGGGACCTCCCGGCTCCGGCAAGACGACCCTGGCGCGCATCATCGCCAACGCCACCGAATCCCACTTCATCTTCTTCTCCGCCATCATGTCCGGCATCAAGGAGATCCGCGAGGTGGTAAAGGAGGCCGAGGACACCCTCAAGTACCGCAGCAAGCGGACCATCCTCTTCGTGGACGAAATCCACCGTTTCAACAAGTCCCAGCAGGACGCCTTTCTTCCCTACGTCGAGCGCGGCACCTTCGTCATGATCGGCGCCACCACCGAGAACCCCTCCTTCGAGGTCATCGCTCCCCTGTTGTCCCGCTGCAAGGTGCTGGTTTTGAACCCGTTGTCGGAATCCGAGGTGGTGCGCATCCTGGAACAGGCGCTAAGCGATGCCGAACGCGGCCTGGGAGATCTGAACTTGACGGCCGGCTCCGACGCGCTGGAGTTCATGGCCGAGCAGGCCGGCGGCGACGCCCGGGTGGCGCTCAACACTCTGGAGACCGCGGCGCGCCTGGCCTACGACGGCACCATCACCATCGAAACGGCGCGTGAGGCGGTGCAGAAGAAACCGCTTCTCTACGACAAGGGGGGCGAGGAGCACTACAACGTGATCTCCGCCTTCATCAAGTCCATGCGGGGCAGCGACCCCGACGCGGCGCTCTACTGGATGGCCCGCATGCTGGAGTCGGGCGAGGACCCCATCTTCATCCTGAGGCGGATGGTCGTCTTCGCCTCGGAGGATGTGGGCAACGCCGACCCGCGCGGGCTGCAGCTGACAGTTGCGGCCCTGCAGGCCTTCCAGCTGGTGGGGATGCCCGAAGGGAGGATCATCCTCGGCCAGGCGGCAACCTACCTCGCCACGGCCCCCAAATCGAACGCCGCCTATATGGGCATCAACCAGGCGCTCGCCGAGGTGCGCAAAAGCGGTGCGCTGCCGGTCCCCATGCAGATCAGGAATGCTCCCACCAAGCTCATGAAAAACCTCGGCTACGGCCAGGGGTACCTCTACCCGCACGACTTCAAGGAAGGGGAAGCGGCACAGGAGTACCTGCCGGACCAGCTCTCCGGCCGGCGTTTCTACGAACCCAAGGCAAGCGGCTACGAAAAGAGCATCAAGGAGCGCATGGAATGGCTCAAGGCCGAGAAGGCAAAGCACTAGCTCCTGCTTCATTTCCTCTGAGCCGGTTTTTCGATGCAATCTCGCTGGATGCTCCTGACACAGGTCGGGAGTCTCCAGCTGTCACCCGAACCGCCCCCCACCGTGCCCAACCTTACACACCTTTAATCTCACTGAATCCAGTAAGTTGCACCCTACCCAACTTCTCCCGGGGCTGTTGTAATGCCAAAGGTACGTGGTATATTCAATCAGGCCATTCATTGGCGCTGGCATCGAAAGACATCCCAAGGCTTCGGAAACCTTCCGAACGACATCTGGAGTTGGCAATGAAGAAAATCGGCATCATCACAAGCGGCGGGGACTGTTCGGGCATGAACGCCGCCATCAGGAGCGCCACCCGGACCGCACTGGGGCACGGTGTGCAGGTGGTCGGCTTCCGCAAAGGGTACGTGGGGCTTTTGAAGGGCGAATACCTGGAGATGGGAACCAAGGAGGTAGCGGGCATCCTGCACCGTGGCGGCACCTTTCTGCAGTCGGCCCGCAGCGAGGAATTCAGGACCTCGCTCGGGCGGGAGAAAGCCGTGCGGCACCTGGAAGAGCTCGGGGTCGACGGCCTGGTTGTGATCGGCGGCGACGGTTCCTTGAACGGCGCGCTCGCCCTGCACCGCATGGGGGTGGCCGTAGTCGGCATCCCCGCCAGCATCGACAACGACATCGCCTTTACCGACATGGCGCTCGGCGTCGACACTGCGCTCAACAACATCATCTACGCCGTCGATTGCATCAAGGACACCGCAAGTTCCCACGACCGCGCCTTCGTCATCGAGGTCATGGGACGCAATTCGGGCTACCTGGCAAGCACCACGGCCATCGCCACCGGCGCCGAGTACGCTATCGTCCCCGAGGTCGAATGCGACATAACGGACCTCTGCAACCAGCTGCGCAACCGCTACGAGGAGGGACGCAGCAACGCGATCATCATCCTGGCCGAAGGCGCGGGACGCGCCCAGAACATAGCCGACACCATCAAGGACGCCATAGGATTCGAGACGCGGGTGACGGTACTGGGTCACTACCAGCGCGGCGGCGCCCCCTCGGTCTTCGACCGGCTCTTGGGCAGCCGCTTCGGCAATGCGGCGGTCGAGCTGCTGTTGTCGGGAGATAAGGGGAAGATGGTGGGGCTTTGCTGCAATGCCATCGTGCCGACTCTTTTGGAGACCGTCGTGGTGAGCGAGAAGAGGCCCCAGGACGACCTGCACGACATGTCGCTCATCCTCGGGATTTAAGCTCGGCTGTCGATCCTGCTTTAACTTCTCACCACGAAAGCTGCACAGGAACCTGCAAAAACCCCGATAGACCCCGATAGCGGGAAAGTCTCGACACAAAAAGGGCGCGAGCCACCTCTCATGAGGTAGCCAGCGCCCTTTCGGCATTTCTGAGGGAAAATCAGCCGCGACAGTAGGTGATTGCAGTAATCAGCGCGCCAAGCGGGTCCTCGATGACGCAGTAGCGCCCGACCTTGGGAATGTCGGTCGGCTGCACCACGACCTTGCCGCCGAACTCCGGTACCCTGCTGGCCGTTTCATCAACATCTGTCACCGTTACGTAGATGCCCCACCCAAGCCCGCGAGGGTTTTCGGTGGGGGGGGCGGCAACGATATCGGCAACCTGCTTTCCGTCCACCTTGATCAGGGTGTACGCGCCCTCCCCGCTCCAGGGCTCTGTGGTCCAGCCGAAGAGCCTGGTATAAAAGGCCTCGGCTGCGCGGACATCCGTGGTGGTCAGTTCGAACCAGCTGAAAGCACCCTGAACCCTGAAATGATCGGCCATCGCGTCCCTCCTGTCGGTCTGTCAGCTGATTAATTATACTACATAATACAAAGGCAACCAGCGGAGTGGCGGCAGGGCTGAAAAGTAGAAGCAGGACGGCGTAACTCGAACCGAAACGTAAGGGTACTCATGGGAGGGAGCAGGTGCTGCGGAGAGGCGGGCATGAAAAAAGCCGGTTATGAACCGGCCTTTTTTTGTGACAAGGAAGACTATCGACGACGGTTGGCTTAGCGGAGTTTCAACCGTTCCAGCACCAGCCCGGCGAACCGGTTCACCGGATGGTTTCGGTGCAAGAAGGAGAATACCGGCGGTTTACGGGTTCCGACCGTCTCCAGCAACGCGGCGATCTCCGGGTTTCCCCCGCGGGACATCCCGTCCCGCAGACACTGCAGGGCTTCGGCCTTGTGGCCGCCCATCAGTTGGATCTTGGCCAAGTTGAGGTAGTGTGTCGGGTTTTCCGGTTCCAGCTGCAGCGCGGTGTTGCAGAGTTCGGCTCCCTTTCTGACCTGCCCGCGCTCTTTTGCGATACAGTAGCCGAGAAAGGAATACCAGCGGGGGTTATCGTCTTGCCTCAGAGCACGCTCTAAAAAGGCGAGCGCGGAAGGAGTCTCTCCGGCCGCCAGGGCCTCCACAGCACGACCGTACAGCTTCTCAGCCTCTTCTCCCGACATCCCGCCCCCCTCAAGTTGGAACGATTACGCTACCGAGCATCAAAAAGGGCCCCGTGCAAACGATCGAGGCGCCAGCGACATTTCACCCGCCCCCTGGCGTCAAAGGCTCACAGCCGGCGCCGGCACGGGAAGCCTGCATCACATAAGACAATCGTACGTTCTGCTGCACTGGCGCACCCTTGCGGCAGGCCCTGCGCAGCCGATCAGGAAGGTGCATTCGGCAAAAGCGCCAGCAGATCGAGATGCCGGTCGATCCTGGCATGTGCCGCCAGGTCGCCGCGATAGGCCACGAACGGGACGCCGGCGGCGTCTGCAGCCTGACGGTCCACATCCGAGTCTCCAACGAAGAGCGCCTGGTGCGCCTGGATGCCGAAATGCTCGAGCACCTTGAAGAGCGGCTCGGGGTGAGGCTTGGGGTTGACCACCCGCGCTGCCGTCATCACGCAGCTGAAGTAGCCTTCCAGCCCGAAGGATTCCAGCAGAAGCTCCATCGAGTTGGCCCGGTTGGTACAGACCGCCAGTTCGACCCGGCCGTGCAGTGCGTCCAGCGTTTCGCGCAGTCCCGCCTCCATCTGCATGAGAGGGAACAGCTTCCGGTAATCCACGTTTGCCGAGAACTGGCGCACCTCGGCCATCCTGGAATCGCCGGCAAACAAGCAGGAAAGCACATCCTTGTTGCAGTAGGTGTGCAGAATCCGCATGGTGTCGGCATTGCTGCGATCCAACGGCGGCATGCCGAAATGCTCGGTAACCTGCTGGTAGAAGCTGAAGTTCGCCTCGAAGGAGTCGAAAAGGACTCCGTCGCAGTCGTAGATTACCGCCTTGATGTCGTTCAAACCGTTATCTCCAAAGGACCGTCGAGGGTCCTGGGATCACCCCTCATCCGCTCCCGTGCGGGCGGACAGATACTCTTCCCACTCTACCGGAAGCATGTGTTTTTTCTTATTGTTGCATTCCTTGCAGCTGGGAACCACATTGCCGCGGGTGCTGCTGCCGCCCCGGATCACCGGCACGATGTGATCCATGGAGAGTTCGTCCGGCGCAAAGCGACACTGGCACCAGTGACAAAACCCTTTGGCGACACGGTTTTTCCACCACTGACTCTTGCGCAATTCCCGCGCCTTGTTGCGCTCCCGCTTGATCTCCTCTTCGGAGACGGTGACGATGAAATAGTCCACGTAAAGGCTCCCTGATCAGCCGTTTCGAAAGGCCGTGATGGCGGCGCGCGCCAGCTCGTCGCAGCGCTCGTTCTCCGGGTGTCCGTTGTGGCCGCGCACCCAGACCCAGCTCACCTTGTGGACCTTGCAGAGCGCCAGCAGCTTTTCCCAGAGGTCGCGGTTCAAGACCGGCTCCTTCTTGCTGTTCACCCACCCCCTCTTGAGCCACGCCGACATCCATTCCGTCATCCCCTTCACGAGGTATTGGGAGTCGGTGGTGATAACCACCTCGCAAGGGCGGGTCAGCGCCTCAAGCCCGGCGATTGCGGCACTCATCTCCATGCGGTTGTTGGTGGTGGCCCCTTCGGCTCCAGAGAGCTCCTTCACCTTGCCACCGCAGCGCAGGATGCTGCCGTAGCCCCCGACGCCGGGATTGCCGCTGCAGGCACCGTCGCAAAAGATCTCTACTTTCATGAGGGCTCGCCCCCACCGTTGGACAGCATCTCGGCTATCGCGTTCATCACCCGGTCCACGATGAGCTGGTGGGTTTCCTTGCAGTCGGGAAGCTGGTAGAGGTCGTTGAAGTTCAGCGGTGCGCCGAAGCTCACCTGGCCGTGGGCGCCGACGGAGGGGAAGTGCCAGCGGTTGACACCGCTCAAGGCGGTGGGGATGACGGCAGGCTTCGTGTCGTAGATGATCTTGCCGACGCCGCGGTTCCCCTTGCCGAGCACGCCGTCCCTGTGGCGGGTGCCTTCGGGGAACAGCATGACCTTCTGGTCGAGCAACAGTTCGTTTATATGCTTTCCGGCGCGCACGTCGCGGCCGCGGCGCACGGGAAAGGCGCCCCAGGAGCCGTACAGCAGTGCCATGAAGCGGTTATGGAAGAGCTCCTCCTTGGCGGGAGCCCAGAGCATCTGCAGAGGATGCCGCCTGAGGACGGCCCAGGGGAGAAAGACGGTGTCGTAGGCGGAGATATGGTTCGAGGCAATCAGGACCCCGCCACGGGAGGGAATCAGGTCGGCTCCCTTGGCGGTGAAGCGGTTAACTCCAGAGGCATAGCAGCCGATCACCCAGATGGAGAAAGTCACCCAGAAGCGACGCAGCAATGAGACCTTCAAGAATTCTCTCCCAAGGTTGAATGGAATGTGCAGCAAGGTTGTTGAATCTATATCATGAATGGCAGACCGGGAGCAACCGTTTAGGTAGGCGTAAGGGTCGAGAATCGTTTACGGCGCGGCTGAACTCTGTGTCATTTCCAGACACCGTCCACGGCGCAGCCGCAGCCCGGGCACTTGCCGTCGACAATGAGGTTTTTCTCGATGATGTAGCCGTGCCTCCTGATGAGGAGGCCGCCGCAGGCCGGGCACGTGCTGTTCTCTCCCCCCTCGCCGGGCACGTTGCCCTCATAAACGTACCTCAAGCCTGCCTGCTCGCCGATGCGCCGGGCATTTCTCAGGGTGGTGACCGGCGTCCGCGGCTGGTCCATCAGCCGGTAGGTCGGGTAAAACTGGGTCACGTGCCACGGAGTGTGCGCGCCGAGCTCGGTTGCGATGAACCGGGCGATGCCGCGCAACTCGTCCTCGGCGTCGTTCAGGTTGGGGATGACCAAGGTGGTGATTTCCAGCCAGATGCCCAACCGGCGATACTCCCTGATGCAGTCGAGCACCTGGTCCAGCGAGGCGCCCACCACGTCGCGGTAGAACCCCTTGCTGAACCCCTTGAGGTCGATGTTGGCTGCGTCCAAGTAGGGGGCGATGACACCCAGAGCCTCATCGGTGATGTAGCCGTTGGTGACGAAGATGTTCTTGAGCCCGGCGGCCCTGGCAAGCACGGCAGTCTCGTAGGCATATTCAAAGAAGATGGTCGGTTCGGTGTAGGTGTAGGAGATAGAGCTGCAGCCGGTGGCCAACGCCCGTTCCACAATGGTTTCCGGTGCCAAGAAACTTCCGGAATGCTCGACCTCGGGAAGCTCTGGCTGGGAAATACTGTAGTTTTGGCAATGCAGACAGCGGAAATTGCATCCGACGGTAGCGACCGAATAGGAGCGACTGCCTGGCAGTACATGAAAGAGCGGTTTCTTTTCGATGGGGTCTACGTGCTCGGCCACTGCCCTGCCGTAGACCAGGGAGTACAGGACGCCGTCACGGTTTTCCCGCACGGTGCAGTGTCCCCTTTTGCCGGATTCGATCAGGCAGTGAAAGCGGCAAAGTCCGCAGCGGACGCTATCGCCATCGAGCTTTTGGTAAAACATCGCTTCCTTCATGTCTGGCTCCTTATTCGGAACATCTCGGCGACGCATGATGCACGCTTTCGAGCAAGTACAAAACCTTCCAATCGATCAGCATCACGTCGTGTCTTCCTACGTGCAGCAGCCAACTCAGCTTTTATTGACGGGAACACTCAAAGGATCGTTTTTCCACTGCAACAGCCGAAAAACGACTCTCAAACCTTACCATCCGTAAACAAAAATTCAAACCGGCGTTTTCGAAATCCAACGCGAAAAATAATTTTCCAGATCTCGTGACGTTTACGTAAGGACGAATCAAAATTGGCAATCTCGGCATACTTTCGTTCTATTTGCGGTATACCCATAAGATTCGGTGAGTTACATAAAATAAAGTATACATCCATTCAGGTGACATGGGCACTGTTATAAAATCAAGGCTTACTAACCGCAGTTGACGCATCACGTAAACAGCTGTTTTACGACGTTTTTATGCAAAAAATGAGCTTGCGCCTCTTTCTCGTGTTCTATATAGTTAATCGTACCCAAAACCATGCAACAGGAGAAAACACTATGCATTGCCCCAAATGTAACAGCAAAAAAGGTATCGAGATCGACATGCACTCCGACGGTTACGCAAAAGACCTGCTCGAGTGCACCTCATGCGGCACCATCTGGCTGGAAAAGTACAACGAAATCATCACCATAAACCGGCAGGCCGCCTAAATTGGGAAAAGGGGCGCCTTAAGGCGCCCCTCCTCTCTTGTTACCCCCAAGTACCCCTCGCAGCGTATCGGCACCCCGCATCTTCACCTTACCCGACACAATCTCAAACAACCCAGCCACCTGCACCAGCAGCTGTTTTAAAAACGGACCAGAGGACGTCTTTGCCTTCTTAAGGGCTGTAATTTATCCGGCTCGCCACAAGCCACGTCGCTCACACGTCCGCGTTCAGGGCCGGTGTGCACCTGCCTGCAGTAAAGCCAGCACGTTTTGTCAAAAGGAAGCTGATAGAGACGGAAGGGGCGCAAACGCCCGCAGGTTACTTCAGGAGGATCGGCGGGAGCTGCTGATGCGAGCCGGACGCGAGAGCTTGGAAGAAGGTGTCATAGACCGGTGCCAGCTGCCGCCAGTCGTAGCGCTGCACGTAGTTGGCGACAGTAGCGCCGCTTGGGCGCCCGGATGGGATGAGGAGCTGACGCAGCCGGTCGGGAAGCGACTCCGCCGCCCCGTAGACGACCCTCGTCCGATCTTCGGTCGGAACGTGCTCCGGGTAGGCGAGCCGGTCGGGGAGCAAGGCTGCGCAACCGCAGTACATCGCCTGTACCACGCTCGCACCGAAAAATTCCTGGCGAGAGGTAACCGGCAAGATGTCGGCACGCCACAGCCACTCGGCGTACTGGCTGAAAGTCTCCAGGTAGCCCCACTGCACCACCTTATGCGCGAGCCTTTTTTGCGCCTCCTTGAAAACCGCCGGAGCCCTGCCAAAGGACTCGCCCAAAACCGCCAGCCGAAAATCCACCCCCTCGGCATCGAGCTGGTAGAGCGTGGCAAAGAACTCCTCGGGGTTCTTGTCGTACTCCCAGCGGTGGTTCCAGAGGATGAGCGGAATGCCATCGCCCCCTCCGCCGGCCGGACGGTGCGCGTCCAGTTTGCCAAGGTCGAGACCCAGCGGCAGGACTGCGCTTTTCTGCGCAATCCGTGCGCTCGAGGCGGCATCGCACTGATCGGGGAATGCCCGCAGGAAACCGGGGAGCGCCCCCAGAAAGGAGTCCCGGTGGTACTGGGAATTGAAGAGGACGGCATCGGCCGCCAGGGCGCTCGCGTAGTTGATGAAGGCGTAGTGCAAGTCGCGCTGGGAGCCGGGGTCGGGATCACCCGGGGACCACGGGTAGGTCAGCTGGTTTTCGTGGAAGTAGATGCCACAGGGGCAGTCGCCGCTCAGCTTCCGGGTCAGCGCCAGAAAGGTGGTGAGGTCGAGCATGTCGGTGGCAAGGATCAGGTCGGGACGCCGCCCGGCGGCAAGAAAGCGGGAGGCAAGCGTGACGGCGCCGCCGTGCATGCGCCACTTCCAGTTGCGGCCCGGCAGCGTGAGCAGTTCCAGCTCGTGCCGGCTGTGGGAGGCGTACTCGTGAGCCCAGGCGGCATGCGAGCCGGTGCAGTAGGGCTCGACCAGGGTTATCCGCATGCGGGAAGCTCCTTCTCGGGTGCTAAGGGGTCGCGGGGGCGGATCCGGAAGGAATGCATCCGGAAAACTAGAACATGAAACGCCGCATGCTGATGTTGAGCAGTATCCCGACTCCGACCATGGAGGTGACCATCGAGGTCCCGCCATAGGAGAAGAACGGCAGCGGCACCCCGACTACCGGGAAGAGCCCGATCACCATCCCCATGTTGATGACGATGTGCCAAAAGAGCATGGCCGAGACTCCGACGGCCAAGAGGGCGCCGAACCGGTCGTTGCAGCGCTTGGCGATGCCCAGCCCCCAGAAGATGAGGAACAGGTAGAGGGTCAGCATGACGAGGCAGCCGACGAAGCCCCATTCTTCGCCGAAAACGGAGAAGGCAAAGTCGGTGTGCTGCTCGGGAAGAAAGCGCAACTGCGACTGGGTCCCCTGCATGAACCCCTTGCCGAAGGTGCCGCCGGAGCCGACCGCGATCTTGCTCTGGATTATGTGGTAGCCGCTTCCCTGCGGATCGAGATCGGGGTTGAGAAAGTTGTAGATCCTGTTCTTCTGGTAGTCGTGCAGCGCGAAGCGCCAGCCGAGGTAGATGGTGGGAATGGCCGCGGCGGCCAGGGTGGCAAGGGCGGACCAGCGCACCCCGACGTAGATGAGCATGGTCCCCGCGATGAGGGAGACCAGGATGGCGGTACCCAAGTCCGGCTGTTTCATGATGAGCAGGGCCGGTGCCCCCAGCAACATAAGCGGATATACCAGATCCTTCAAGGTGAGCCCCTGGAACACCGGATATCGGCTGAAGAAGCGGGCAAAGGTCATGATGATGACGATCTTCATCGGCTCGGAGGGCTGGACGGTGAAAAATCCCAGGTGGATCCAGCGGGTCGCCCCCATGGAGGTCTTGCCGGCCACCAGCACCAGGACGAGCAGGATCACGACCCCGCCGTAGAGCCAGAAGGCGAAGTCCTCCAGCATGTGGTAATCCAGGCTGCAGACCGTGAGGCACAGCGTGAGCCCGGCGATGGTCCAGTAGATCTGCTTCAGGAAATACGGGGTGCCGATCTCGCGGTAGGACGAGGAGGCGCTGTAGATGTTGATCACGCCGAAGCCGGTGATGAGCAGCACCAGCGCGAGCAGTGTCCAGTCAAAGTTGGTAAATAGTCTTCGGTCGAACATGGGTACCTCAAAAAACGAGACGGCGGCAGCGCTGCCGCCGCTTGATCCTATTGTCAGATGAGCTGACGGGTGGTGTGGCGTTCAATCATTCGGCCGGCTCGCTAGCCGCGCCCGCCCCGGCAGCGGGTGCACCAGCTGCCCCGGTGCCGTCGGCGTCCGCCCCTTCCTCGTCCGATTTTGCCTGCTTGGGCACCGGTTTCTTGATGACGCCTTTACTCTCGAAGTAGGCCTTGAGCAGCCTCCCGGCGATGGGGGCCGCCGCACTGCCGCCGTGCTCGCCGTGCTCGACGATGACGGCCACGGCGACTTCGGGCTTCTCGTAGGGCGCAAAGGCCACGAACAGCGCATGGTCGCGGAACTGGTAAGGGACCTGGCCCTTGCTGTCCCGCATCTTCACGACCTGCGAGGAGCCGGTCTTGCCGGCGACCTTTATTTCGGCTACACGGGCCATGGCGCCGGTGCCGTGCGGCTCGTTGACCACTGCGAAAAGCCCTTCCTTAACCAGCCGCAAGGTGCTCGGTTTGAGCCCCACCTTCCCGACCACCAGGGGCTGGTACTCCTTGACCGGCTTGCCGTCCAGGTCGACCACCCGCTTCACCAGGTGCGGCTGGTACATCACGCCATCGGTGGCAACCGTGGCGATCATGGAGGCGAGCTGGATCGGGGTGGTCAGCACATACCCCTGGCCGATACCGACGGAGAGGGTCTCGCCCTGGTACCACTTGGTGCCGAAACGCTTCTTCTTCCACTGCTCGGTAGGGATCACCCCGGGCTTCTCGTTTTCGAGCCCCACCCCCATGGTGGAGCCCAGGCCGAAGCGCTTGGCATAGGCGGCGATCCGGTCCACCCCGAGCCGCTCGGCGAGCTTGTAGAAGTATACGTCGCAGGATTCCCTGAGGGCCTTCCTGAGCTCGACGTGGCCGTGCCCTTTCTTGTCCCAGCACTTGAAGGTCGAGTTGCCGAACTTGTAGTAGCCCGGACAGTCCACCGAGCTGTGCTCGTCGATCAGCCCCTCCTCGAGGCCAGCGATGGCGGTGATAATCTTGAAGGTCGAGCCGGGCGGGTACATCCCCTTGAGCGCCTTGTTTTCCAGGGGGTGCCTCTTGTCCTCCAGGTACTCCTTCCACTTGTCCGCCGGCAGGCGTCCGGTGAAGAGCGCCGGGTCGAAGCCGGGGTTACTGGCGAAGGCGAGCACCTCGCCGGTATTCACATCCATGGCGACTGCGGCGCCGGCCTGGTCGCCGAAAGCCTCTTCAGCCGCCTTCTGCATGTCGAGGTCGATGGTGAGGACTACCGAATTCCCGACGTTGGAGGCGGTCTCCTCGACGGTGCGCAGGAACCTGCCCCGGGCATCCACTTCGATCTGGCGGCCGCCGTCGGTGCCGTGCAGGAAGTTCTCCCAACTGCGCTCGATACCGCTTTTCCCCGTGTAGTCACCGGCGTTGTAATCCTTGTAGCGGTCGGTCCCCAGTTCGTCCTCGGAGACCTCGCCCAGGTAGCCGAGCAGGTGCGAGGCGAGCTGGCCGTTGGGGTAGGCCCGGACCGGCTTCATCTCGATGTTGACCCCCGAAAGGGCCAGGCGGTTTTCCTCGAGGAACTCCATCTGGTCCCGCGTGATGCCGGAGGCGACCACCAGCGGGTAGTACTTGGCCCTCCCCTGCCCCTTGTTCCACTTCTCCTGGATCTCTTTGGCGTCGAGCTTCAGATAGCGCGCCAGGTCGCCGACCAGCTGATCCCGGTTCTTGACGTCCTTGGGGATCACCGCGACCGAGAAGGAGGGGGTGTTGGAGACCAGCACCTTGCCGTTGCGGTCCAGGATGGCGCCGCGCGGCGCAGCCACCGGAACGAAGCGGAGCCGGTTGTTTTCGGACTGGTCCAGGAGGTTTTCCGTGTCGACCACCTGCAGGTACCAGAGCCGGGACAAGAGCAGGAAGAACATGACGAAGGCGCCGAAGGAGAGCCAGATGATCCTGCGGGTGCCGTCCCCCTCAGGTAAGATGCCGTGTTGCGCGTTCATCGCGTCTCCTCGCTAGCCGGCAGCGGCAGCAAAACGAGCAGCGAAGCCGCCAGCGCGTTCACCAGGGCCTGGGGGATCAAGACGGGAAGCAGCGAGGCATACACGCCCTTGGAGACCGAGAAGATGATCAGCATGAGCAGGTTCAAAAGCGCGCAGACGACGGTGGCGATGAACACGACCAGTACGAGCAGTGCGCGGTTGTCGGTGTAGAGCCGGTCCGCCACTTCGGAAAGCAGCGTGTAAAGGCAGAGGTAGGAGAAGGCATGGAGCCCGAGATAGATGCCGCAGAAGCTGTCCTGGATGATACCGAGGCCGAAGGCAGCCACGCCCGCGAAGCGGTGGTGCAGCTTGAGCCCCAGGTACACGACCAGGATGATGATGAGATTGGGCTGGAAGGGGTCCTGCAAGTAGCGCGGCAAGAGTGTCATCTGCAAAAGGACCGCAGCCAGAACGAAGCCGGATATTTTAAGGTAGCGAATCACCGGGTTACCGCCTGAAAGGTCTATTCATGAGGTTGTTTGAGCAGGACCAGCATCTCTTCGAGCCTGCCGATATTGACCGTGGGGCGCACTTCGATGGTCTGAAACACGCCGTACTCCCCCTTTTTCACCATGGTGACCTCTCCGATCGGGACTCCCTTGGGGAAGACCCCGCCGATACCGGAGCAGATCACCGCATCACCCACCTTCACGTCCTCGTCCTTCACGGTGAATTCCATGGAGCAGCGCCCGCCCCCGAGGCCGCGCACCACGCCGCGGGCGCGCGAACGCTGGACCAGGGCGGCTATCGCGCTGGCGTGGTCGGTAAGGAGCAGCACGCGCGAGCTGTGCGGCGCCACCTTCACCAGGCGCCCCACCACGCCGCCGGCGGCCAGCACCGGCATCCCCTCGTTCAGTCCATCGGTGCTGCCACGGTCCACCACCAGCGTCTTGAACCAGGCCGAGGAGTCCTCGCCGATCACGGAAACGGCGACCGCCGGGGTGTCCAAGGTACCCTTCAGGTTCAAAAGCGCCTGCAACCGGGCGTTGGCGACCACCGCCTCGTTGCTCGCCAGGATCCGCTCGTTTAGACGCTTCACGCTCTTGCGCAGCGCGATGTTCTCCTGGCGCACCTCCAGGAGGTCGATGTAGTTGTGCCATACGCCGTCGAGGAAGCGGTCAACCGAGGCAGTCCCGTCGGCAAGCGGCGCGATCAAGCTCATCAGCGCGCGCTCCACCGGGTTGGCGTGCTCCTTGTTGCGCAGGTTGAGCGCGTAGGTGAGGAAAGCGGTCACCAGGAACAGGGCGGTGATGAGGAATCGTTTGTGGCGAAGTAGCAGCTCTTTCATTAGTCTCTAAAATGGCTTAGGGGGCACCCGGCCCCCTATGTACTAAACCTATCAGTACCCTTTCGCGCCCTTAAGTTTCCAGGCTCGGCTAGTCCAGTTGGAACAGCGACTCAGGTTCGTCCTCATGGCGGATCTCGTCGACCGGCTCGCGCTTGCCGGGGCCGGCGTAGAGGCGGTTGGGCCCGTTGAAGACGATGCCGTTATCGTTCCCCACGTTTTTATAGGCATGCACCACGCCGGGGGGAACCACCACCGACATGGGGGAATCGATGCCGGCGTAGAAGACCTGCTTCGCCCCGTAGGTCGGCGACCCCTCGCGGGCGTCCCACAGGTACACCTTGAAGTTGGACGGCCCCATGAAGCAGAAGTAGTCGGTCTGGTCCACATGCTCGTGGGGCCCGCGCGCCACGCCGGCCTGGGTCATCGAGATGTAGGCCATGGTCGGCATGAGGGGGGCGTCCAGTTCGTCGCTGCGAAACAGCTCGGAGAGCCAGCCGCGTTCATCCAGGAACTTCACCAGGGGGCGGACCGTGACGTCATGGATACGGCCCTTCTTGTAGGCGGTCGGCTTGCTCATGATCTGGGTCCTCCTCCGCAGAGTTCCGTCTCATTATAGACCCTCTGCAGGTAGTCGCGATAGGCTGAATTGGGCGTTTGGGCGATGACCGCGGCCATTCCCCGGCAGTCGAGGTACCCCATGCGCAGGGCGATTTCCTCCAGGCAGCCGATCTTAAGCCCCTGGCGGGCCTCCAGGGTCCCGATGAAGTGCGAGGCCTCCAACAGGCTCTGGTGCGTCCCGGTGTCGAGCCAGGCGATGCCGCGTCCGAGCTTCTGCACCGACAGCTCGCCGCGCCTCAGGTATTCGAGGTTGACGTCGGTGATCTCCAACTCGCCCCGCGGGGAAGGCCGCATCCCCTTGGCGATCTCGACCACCTTGCCGTCGTAGAGGTAGAGGCCGGGAACGGCATAGTTCGATTTCGGTGCCTTCGGCTTTTCCTCGATGCTGATCACCTTCGCGTCGCCGTCGAACTCCACCACGCCGTAGCGCTCGGGGTCCTGGACGTAGTAGCCGAAGATCTTGGCGCCGCCGTCGAACTGCGCGATCAGGCGGTCCAGTTCCATCTTGCCGTAGAAGATGTTGTCACCAAGGATCAGGCAGACCGGATCGCCGGCGATGAATTCCTCACCGACCAGGAAGGCCTGGGCGATACCTTTGGGTTCGGGCTGCACGGCGTAGCTGAGCCGGATACCCCAGCGGGATCCGTCGCCCAAAAGCGACTGGAAACGCGGAGTATCCTGAGGGGTGGAGATGATCAGTATATCGGCGATGCCCGCCATCATGAGGGTGGCCAGCGGGTAGTAGATCATCGGTTTGTCGTAGACCGGCTGCAACTGTTTGCTCGCCACCATGGTCAGCGGATACAGCCTGCTCCCGGCGCCACCGGCAAGCAGTATCCCTTTCTTGATTCCTTGTGTCATACCCGCCACTTTGCCCCCCAAAACACATTAAGAAACCATTTTTTCTACCATAGAGAGGCTCCCGGAGTCAAACAGTAAACCACGGAAAGACAGGTTGAGGTTGAGAACCTACCTGCGATCCGAAATGAACGCGGGCACCGGCCGTCTAAGCCGCCCCGTTTTTTGCTCAAGCTCAAACGTAACCTCAACCTGCCTTAAGTTGCGCCTTGAATTCGTCGTCCAGCAGGCTTTCCTCGATGGCCTCCCGCGCCCATGATTCACGGCAGCGGGCCAGCACCACGGCGGCGCCTTCGGAGATGGCGGGTACGTCGCTCCAAAGGGCGTTGCGGATGGAGCGCAACTGGCGGGGATCGGGCGACTTGGCGTTACTCAGGGAACGGCAGGAATCGCACAAGAGCGCCAGGTTGTCGGGGCTTGGCTCCTGGTCCGGGCGGTATTCCCAAAGTTTAAGACCGTCGGTTCCCGAGCACCACTCGCAATGAAAACCGGCCCGTTTCCCGATGCTCTTGCCAAAGAGGCTCACCGCATCCTGGTGTTCCTGGTACATCCGTTGTCCCTTCGCCATCTGGCCTCCCTGCCGATAACCGCTAGTGCCTAAAGTGCCAGCTCCTGAGTGTAGCAGAATAGCCAACCAGTTCAATACCTTTCCTGTCAGGTCACATTGGCGGCAATCCACGATTTTGCGCTGGACAGGGAACCGCTAACTGTGCTTCGATGTTTTCCCCAAACGACGTGGTAGCTTCAGGCGCCTTTCTCGCCCGCCGCACCGACCGTTTTCAAGGAGATAGCATGCTACTGCCGCAGCCTTTGTACCACGGCACCCTGATACGCCGCTACCAGCGTTTCCTCGCCGATGTCGCACTCGACGACGGCACCCAGGTCACCGCCCATACCCCCAACACCGGCAGCATGATGGGATGCGCCATCCCCGGAAGCCGGGTGGCACTGTCGGTTAGCGCCAACCCGGGTCGCAAGTACCCGCACAGCTGGGAGCTGGTCGAGGCCGACGGGGTCTGGGTCGGCATCAACACGCAGCTCCCGAACCTGCTGGCGCGGGAGGGGATCCTCAACGGAACGGTAGCGGAGCTGGCCGGCTACCAGAGCATCCGGTCCGAGGTCCCCTACGGCGAGGGGAGCAGGATCGACCTCTTCTTATCCGGAACGCAGGGGCACTGCTACGTCGAGGTGAAGAACGTCACCTTGGTGCAAGCCGGCTGTGCACTTTTTCCCGATGCGGTGACCACGCGGGGGCAGAAGCACCTGCGGGAGCTGATGCAGGTGGTGCGCCAGGGGCACCGGGGAGTGAACCTGTTCGTGGTCCAAAGGGCAGATGGCGACTCGGTCGCCCCGGCGGATGCCATCGATCCCCTCTATGGAGCGCAGCTTCGGGAAGCGGCGCTGGCCGGCGTGGAACTGCTCGCCTATCGCGCGGCGGTTACTCACACCGAGATACGCCTGGAACGCCGGCTCGAGGTACGGCTCTAGCAGATTGACAAGCCCGGACTTGGGCGCTAAAGTTGACCGAGCCCGGAGGTCACATGAGAATCCCGAAGTTCACCATCTACGCCAAGGAGAGCGGAGTCGAGATTTCGCCCACCGAGAAGAGGCAGCCGGGAAAGCCCGAGGAAGGGCGAATCGCGCTGCGCTTTTTCCGTCTGGCGAGCGGCGCCCACCAGATCCGTTTCGTGGCAGAGCCTTGGGAGGCGTTCGACCTGCACCGGAGGATCAACGCGGTGCAGGCCAATCCGGGCAAGGAGACGCTGACTCACAAGTTCGACGGCGGCGAGGGCGAGACCGTCACGAAACTGAGCGTCGAATGTTACGAGCGAAACGGCAAGAAAGGGTACGCCTTGTCGGTCCAGCGGGGCGAAGAGAGTATCAACGTGGCAGCACCCCTTGGCGAGTTCCTGTTTGCGGCGGAGTTTCTCAAGGGGCTATCAGTCGCCCAATCATGGGTGGAACAGGCGGAACGATGACGGCAATAGCGGCGGGAAGCCCGACATACCAGCATCGGGAGGGAGAGGGCAGCTCCTTTTGCGGGACCACGGCTTTCAAGGCGAACATGAGCACCAAGACCTTGCATCTAAGCATCGACAGCAGGCTGAGCGATGTGGCCCTGGTAGGGCACGCGGTGCGCGGGGTATGCGCCTGTTCCCCGCTCAGCGTCGAGGCCTATGGCGAGATGGAAGTCTGCGTGGTGGAGGCGGTCAACAACGCCATAACCCATGCTTATGACCGCCAGGACGGCTTCCGGGTGGAGACCGCCATCACGTTGCATCCGGACCGGATCTCCTTTGAGGTTTCGGATACCGGCGTGGCGATCGAAGAGTTCTCCCCGCGCACCCTGGAGTTCGACCCCGAAGACATCGGCTCGCTGCCGGAGAACGGCATGGGACTTTTCATTATTGAGACCATCATGGACGAGGTCACCTACCGCACCGAAGACGGCAAGAACACCCTCGCCTTTTGCCGGTATTTCCGGCAACCAAATGCCTGAAAAACCCCTGAGCAGCCCCTGATCGGTCGGATCGATCGGACCGGTCGGATCGAGCAACCAGCCCTCCCCCGCATTACGACCCCAGCAAAAACTCGAAATCCTCCCGCCCAAGCGAGCTCCCGGCGTCACTTTCGGCGTCCTCCAAAAGTGCGCGGTAGAGCTTCAACTTGCGCTTCTTGAGCTCCATCATCTTTTCCTCAATCGTGTGGCGCATCAAGAGCCGGGTGATGGTGACCTGGCGCGACTGCCCGATCCGGTGGGCCCGGTCCGACGCCTGGTTTTCGACGGCGGGGTTCCACCAGGGATCGAGGTGAAAAACGTACGAGGCCCTGGTGAGGTTGAGCCCCCTCCCCCCGGCCTTGAGGCTCAGCAGAAAAACGGCCGGCTCCGGGGAGCCCTGGAAGTTCTCCACCAGAGATTTACGGCGCGAGACGGCAGTGGAACCGTCCAGTCTGAAGAACCCGATGGCGTGCTGGGCCAACGCCTCCTCCACTATGTCGAGGAACGAGGTGAATTGGGAGAAAACCAGGACGCTGTGCCCCTCGGCGAAAAGCTCCTGGAGCTGCTCGACCAGGAACTCGACCTTGGGTGATCCTTCGTGCCCGTCGGGCAACAAGAGCCGCGAAGAAAGGCAGATCTGACGCAGCTTCAAGATCGCGGTGAGCGCGATGATGCGCGCCTGGCCGGGCGCCTTCGAGTTGTAGGCCTCGGCTACCGTCGCCTTGACCTGCGCCACGGTACGCGCGTAGAGCGCCTTCTGCCTCGTGCTCATCTCCAGGTACAGGTCGGTCTCCACCTTGGGAGGCAGCTCGGCCGCTATCATATCCTTGGTCCGCCTCAGGATGAACGGACGGGTGCGCCGCACCAGGGTTTCCAGGAAACCGCCCCCCTCCTTCCCCATCCCCCTGCGAAACAGCTCATAGGACCCCAAAAGCCCCGGGAGCGCCAGGTCCATCACCGAATAGTACTCCCCCAGGTGATTCTCCACCGGCGTACCGGTGAGGGTAAGCTTGAACCTCCCCTTGAGCCTGCGCACCGCGCCGGTGGTCTCGGCATGGATATTCTTCACCGCCTGCGCCTCGTCGAACACGATCACGTTGAAGGGAAGCTGGGACAGCTCCTTGATGTCGCGCTGGATCACCCCGTAACTGGTGAGGACGACATCCAGGCCGGCGAATTGGGCCCGGCGCCCCTGACCGCGGTAGACGCCGACCTTCAGGTGAGGATAGAAGCGCGCCAGCTCGCTCTCCCAGTTGAAGATCAGGCTGGGCGGCACCACCACGAGATGCGGCACCTCCCGGGGGCTCTCGGTGGCGACCAGCCCTTCGCGGAGTCCCGCCATGAGCGCGATGGCCTGGATGGTCTTTCCAAGGCCCATGTCGTCGGCCAGGCAGGCACCGAAGCGGTGCTCGTAGAGAAAGGCAAGCCAGCTGTACCCCTCGCACTGGTAGTTGCGCAGGGTCGCCCTGAGTCCCGCCGGCACGGTCCTGCTGGGGATGGCGTCGAAATTGAGCAGGCTGTCGATGATCCGCTCGTCTTCCGGCGCGAGCAGCACCCGGACGCCGCTGCGCCTGAGGACGATCCAGTCGAGAATCTGCAGGCGCGGCACCCGCACCACCTCACGCCTTGTATTGCCGGCAAAGAGGGCAAGGGCACGGCTACTCTGCTCGTCCAAGAGGACCATGCCGCCATCGGCCCTGCGGAACAGTCCGCCGCCCTGCACCGCCTCCAGGAACTCGCGCTCGTCCACCAGCTCGCCCTCGAAGCGGATCTCGGGGCGCAACTCGAACCAATCGATGGTGGAACGGGTGGCGTCCAGGGCGAAGGACCAGGAGATGGTCTCCAGTTCCTCGCCGCCCACGGCCAGCGCGAACCCGGCGGCAGCGCATGCCTCGCGCAGCCTGGACAGGCTCTTCAGAAACGATTTCCGTTCCAGCATCATCTCCCCGGGAAGTGTCCCCGCACCGAAGATGTCGCTGCCAAAGAGCTCAAACGGGATCTGCAGCAGCCGCGCCTGCTTCTCGCCATCGATCGCCACTCCGAGCCACCCGCTGTCCGAGAGCTGCAAAAGGGTGCGCCGCTCCAGGGCCGACTGGCAAAAGGAACCGATAATTTTGCGGGCTTCCGATTTCACGCCGCGCCTGCAGAAATCCGGCGTATCAAGCGCCTGGCGCACGATGCGGTCGCGCTCGGTGCGGGTCCTGCCGGCCAGGACGGCAAAGCAGGCCTCGATGATCACGCCCACCCGTTTCTTGGCCTTGAGCGGCTGCGGGTAATGGGCCCGCCCGGCGGCAGGAAAAAACCGGAACAGCTCGTTCGACAGGGGAAAGCTCACCCCTTCGGCCACCCCCTCTGCGACCAGATGCACGGCGTCCCCGAGTTCGCGGATGTTGAGCCGGTAGTGGGGCTCCACCCGACTGAGCGGAACCGCCCCCCCCGCCACGCGCAACACCGCCCGGGTCAGGAAGTGCAGCAGATCGACCTCGTTCAGGGAAAACTGCAGACGGTTGAAATCGGCGGCGGCCGTGCGGAAGCTCTGGCCATCGCCGATCAGTGGCGCATCCGACAGGGCCTGCAGCTCTGCCAGCAGCCGCGGGTAAACGCGCTCGGAACCGGTGTCGGAGGTACGCTGGATGCGCGCGTTTCGGAGGTCGAAATAGTAGCAATCGGAAAGGAAGGACTGACCATCCAGGGCGGTGCCGTCCTCCAGGCACTGGGAGGCGCGCAGCTCATCCCGGACCAGGTCGAGCTGGACCAGGACCGAGCGCACGGCGGCGTTCGCGAGGCTGAGCGGGACAAAGGTGTCGTCAGGACCGGCATAGAGCACGGGATACTTGCCGCGAAACCTGGTCAGGAACTCTTCGATGCACCTGCCTGCCAGGGCCGGGGAGTGCAGCAACCGGATAAAATCGCGCATCGGACCGACAAGAGCCAGATCGTGCAGGTTGACCGGCAGCATGTCCTGGAAAAGGCGCATCCGGACCTCGCCCCCCCTGCGGTCCACCACCAGGGCGAAGGGAGCGGCGTCGACCGAAGGCGTTGCGCGCTCCTCACCCGGGGCCACGCATGACAGTTCGCGGCGGATAGATTCGAGATAGCTGGCAGGGAGCTGCAGCATCGGGAACGACGCAGGAGAAAGCGCCTTTTTGAGAGTGGCGAGCGTGGCAACCAGGTGCGGGCAACGCCCCTGAGGACTCCAGACGCCGCAGTCGCAGGAACCGGAAAGTTCACCGTGGGCCAGCGACAACGAAACCTCGAAGCTCCCCTTGAAGGCAAGGGCCACGGAGAGTACGGCGCCGTCGTCACTCCAGACAACGCGGGAGATGGGACTGTGCTTGCAGAGCTCGAAGCCATTGAACAGATGACCTTTGGCGGCAAGGGCGTACACGGCAGAAGCGGGCATCTCAAGAAGATGCCTCAGCAGCGCGCTGCTCTTTTTATTAATCGACGTCAGCTCACCCACCCGATCCACCTCGCACGAACGCTCCATGCTATCAAAAAGCGGCTGCTATTACAACAGCACCTTCTGATCGCCACGTTTAAAGAGCGAGAGCCGGCCGGTTCACTGTGTAACGTGCCGGAGTTTAAGCTGCGGGTATTTGTTTGCGCCGGATTTGTCAGTGTGACCCGCATCGGGTTTACCGGGTGAGAAGTGCCTTCCCTTTGCGCACCCGCGCGGCTGGCCAGTGTGCGCGGGGTGCCGCCTATGGAAGTCGATTCGCCTTGAGGTACGGGAGAAAGCGAGGGGAGCGAACACGGCGCCGCAGAAGCATGGGTCCCGGGACGTTTGCCTCCCGGGTGCGGCCGTCGAGATGCTTAGCGACCTCCGCGGCAAAAAAAGGGGGACGGCGCAAACCGTCCCCAAAGGAGACCCAGTAGATCGGGAAAATCCCTGGGAGCTAATGATCTTATCGGTGAATACCCTACCATCTTTAGAAATAAATTGTAAGAAAAAATTTTAAATGACGCTATTCGAGCAGGCTGCCGGGGAAACGGTGCCGCCAAGCGGCGCAGCGGCAAGAGCCGCAGCCGGCTCGGCGCAGCCCAGGGCGAAGCGGTCGATGATCCAACGGGCGATGCTGCGCGCCGGGGGGAGGGATTGCGGCATGCTGTCAGCCGAGAACCACTGGGCGTCCTCCAACTCCTCGCCGTCGATGGTGATCTCGCCGGCGGCGTAGTCCGCCACGAAGCCTGCCATCATCTGGCTCGGGAAGGGCCAGTTCTGGCTCCCGACATAGCGGATGTTGGTCACCGTAAGCCCGGTCTCTTCGAGCACTTCCCGGTCCACGCACTCCTCGAGCGACTCCCCGAAGTCGAGAAACCCTGCCACCAGACTGTAGCGCCCCTTGATCCACTCCGGCTTGCGGGCCAGCAGAAATTCGTTGCCGCGCCTGATCAGCACGATAATGCAGGGGTGGATGTGGGGGAAGTGCTCATGACCACAGCCGGTGCAGCGCTTGCCCCAGGTGAGGCGGACCCGCTTCATGGCAGCGCCGCACTTGGAGCAGTGGCGGCTCATACGCTCCCAATAGAGGATCTGGCGGGCCAGACCGTGCAGGGTCATCAGGTCGTCGGGGAGCTCGGTCGAGGGCACCGGATGGAACTCTTCGGGGAGTACCTGGTCGGCGGGTACGGTCATAAGCCGCACCGGTTCGCCGTCCCATTCCCCAAAGAGCAGCGGCGCTCCCTGCGTGGTGAAGCTGCCGGGCAGATCGCCCCGGTACAGCGCGCCGCTCGCCAGCACCAACGAGTCCCCCTGCAGGAAAACCCAGTATCCCGCAGCAGTTTCCTCCAGCTCTCCGGGCTTGCGCTGGGTGAACCGGGACCTGATGATCTCGCCGTTGAAAGGAAGATGGACTGCGTCGGGAAATGCCATGTATGAGACTCCTGAGCCGGGAATGGTCATCAATTCGGTTATCATACAGTATCGGCTGCTGGAATCAATGTCATTTCAGCCTGGCTGCCAGTTGCGGTTCCTTCTCTGCAGGGGAAAGAGCCGCATGCAGGAGTCACTGAGACAACCCGCGAGTTACAGATCCGGAACCTGCCGCTCATCCGACACGTATTTCGTTCTACTTAGCGCCCCGGCCCGGCATTCGGACCAAAAGCGCTCAAGCACACCAAGCAGTTCCCGTGTTGACGCCTCTATTTCGCGCAGTTCCTGATCCATGTTCTGCCCCCCCGTTCGGCTTGTCGCCCTGCGCCGCTTTGCTCCAGCAAAAGGCTCAGGCAGACATTATGCCGGCTCAATGAATTCAACCACATGTTAAATATAATCGGCACCGGCGGAACCGACTTTAACGTTTTTTATAGTATGAGCGTCTGACAGTGCGAACGTCAGTCCAGGGACCTTTTAACTTGCATTGGCTCCTCCCGATATGCTAACAGTTTTACCTTGCAGGGGACCGCAAGCGTAAACAGAACCTGCTGATAAAGCAGCACATTCGGCTGACAAACCTGTTTTATCGGACATCGGCTCCGAAAGTCCCCGCCGTATTTCAGCAAGATACCTGATCCGGGTGCCTGCTGGCACGGTCCAATTTTCACCTAAGAGCATTTAAAAGCAGGAGAATCAACGTGAATTGCGAACGGCGATTGCCGGCAGAATGGGAGCCCCAGGACGGGGCGCTCCTCGCCTGGCCCCACGAAGAAAGCGACTGGCATCCCTATCTGGAGCAGGTCGAGCCGGTGTTCGTGGAAATCGTGCGCCAGATAAGCCGGTTCGAACTGGTGATCATCGCGGCACCCGACCCGAGAGCGGTGCGCGAACAACTGGTGCTGGGGGGTGCCCGCATGGAACGGGTGCGGGTTTACCAGGTGGAAACCAACGACACCTGGGCGCGCGACTTCGGTCCGATCACCGTGTTGGAAGCCGGTGCACCGCGCCTGCTCAACTTCGGCTTCAACGGCTGGGGCCTCAAGTTCCCCTCCGATCTGGACAACCGGATCAACCGGAAGCTGCAGCACCTGTCGGCCTGGGGCGCGCCGCTCGAAACTGTGGGACTGATCCTCGAGGGCGGCAGCATCGAAAGCGACGGCCGCGGCACCATCCTTAGCACCGAGGAGTGCCTGCTGAACGACAACCGCAACCCGCACCTGACCCGCGAGGAGTTGGAAGAGGAACTGCACGGGCTTTTCGGGACCGACCGTTTCCTCTGGCTGGCCAACGGCTACCTGGCAGGCGACGACACCGACTCCCACGTCGACACGCTGGTGCGGCTTTGCCCGGATGACACCATTGCCTACGTTCGGTGCGACGATCCCGAGGACGAGCACTATCCGGCGCTCGAGGCGATGGAGCAGGAGATCGCAGCCTTTCGGACCCGCGAGGGGGCTCCGTACCGGATGATCCCCCTCCCCTGGCCGGCCGCGCGCTTCGACCAGGCGGGGACCCGGCTCCCGGCGACCTACGCCAACTTCCTCGTGTTAAACGATGCGGTGCTGGTGCCGACCTACCAGGACGCCAACGACGCATTGGCCCTCGCGGCACTCGCCGGGGCATTTCCGGGGCGCCAGATCGTGGGCGTGGACTGCCTGCCGCTCATTCTTCAGCACGGTTCGCTGCACTGTGTCACCATGCAGCTTCCCAAGGGAACGCTGAAAGCTTAAAGCCGCACGTTTTTGGGAGGATATTCCATGAGCACAATAAAGGTCGCCCTGGTGCAACAGGGTCTGCGGGAAAACCGCGCAGCCAACATAGCCGCGAGCGTCGCCTCGATCCGCGAGGCCGCCGCCCAAGGAGCGCGACTGGTCGCTCTGCAGGAACTCCACACCGGGAGCTATTTCTGCCAGACCGAGGACACCGCCTGTTTCGACCTCGCCGAAAGCATCCCCGGCTCCTCGACCGAGCTTTTCGGAGAACTGGCGCGGGAACTCGGCGTGGTGCTGGTCACCTCGCTCTTCGAGCGGCGAGCACCGGGCCTTTACCACAACACGGCGGTGGTCTTCGAAAGCGACGGCTCCATCGCCGGGAAGTACCGCAAGATGCACATCCCGGACGATCCTGCCTTTTACGAGAAGTTCTATTTCACCCCCGGCGACCTCGGCTTCGAGCCGATCCGCACCTCGGTGGGCACCCTCGGTGTTCTGGTCTGCTGGGACCAGTGGTACCCGGAGGCCGCGCGACTCATGGCACTGGCGGGCGCGGAGATGCTGATCTACCCGACCGCCATCGGCTGGGATCCGCGGGACAGCTTTGAGGAGCAGCAGCGCCAGCTGGACGCCTGGGTGACCGTGCAGCGTGGCCACGCCGTAGCCAACGGCATCCCGGTCCTCTCGGCGAACCGTGTGGGTTTCGAGGCGGACCCAAGCGGCGCCGGCGCTGGCATCCAGTTCTGGGGATCGAGCTTCATCGCCGGGCCGCAGGGCGAGTTCCTGGCGCGCGGTGGTGCCGACGAAGAGCTGCTGGTCGTGGAACTGGACCGTCGGCGCAGCGAAGATGTCCGGCGCATCTGGCCTTTCCTGCGCGACCGCAGGATCGACGCCTACGGCGACCTGGTGCGCCGCTATCGGGATTGACTTCACAAGCAATAGAACGCGGATGACGCGGATTTAACGGATTCTGCGCGGATACAGCAGTAAGGTGGAAGCGGAAGAGATCCTTCAGTCCCTGCCTTTGGATCCGCGGTAATCAGTTACATCCGCTCGATCCGCGTTCTATTGCCTCTCGTTTTTGCCTTTTCACCCAAGGAGAGCGCGTGCTGTCCCCATTCCCGCCATCCCCGAAACTTCTCGCCAGCTTCGACGCCCTAAGCCACGGCGAGCGCGCGCTGGTCCAGATCCTCTCGGTCGTCTACGCCCCCGTTTCCAAAAACGTGCTGCTCAACCTGGCCAGGCGCTTCGGCGCGCGGGCACCGGGCGACAAGGGGTATACCGGTCTGCTCCTTGCGGAAACGCTTGAGAAACTGAGCCAGGCCGGGTTGGTGGTCCTCGCCCGCGAGGGCGTGCGCTGCAACCCGCAGCTTGCACATCACGCGGCCCTGAGCGCGGTGCGCAGCGGCAGCTTCGAGGCGATCGTGCTCGCGGTGCAGATCGAAATCCCCATGGTCTCCGAATGGGGCAGCAGTTACTACCGCTCGCCGCAGCACGCCCTGCGCGACATCCGGATCGGCTTTTTCCGGAAAGATCCCAAGTTCGTCTTCGAGAAGCTGTCACGCTTCGAGCGCCAGTTCCCCTACGAAGCCCTCCAGTGCCACCCTTTTGTCGAGATCTGCAACTCCCCCTTCGACGGCGCCTGGTTTCGCACGCTCTCCGAGCCCTTGCTGCAAATTGCCCTTGCCCAGATTCTTGCCAACTCGGTCGCGACCTTCCTGCCGTCCCGGGAGCCGTTCCAGGTACTGTGCGAACAGGTGGCGGTCTCCGGCGCCCCGGATATCCTGGTGGATTTGTACTGCGTCGAGCTCCTTTTGCGCGGCAGACAAGCGGAGGCGGCCAAGGCAGCCAGCGGCGGGTTCAGTTCGAGGCAGTATGCCGTCTTGGGCTGGTGCGCCCTTTTGCGCGGCGCCTGTCACGAGGCAATCAGTTACTTCGACGAGGCGCTGGCGCGGCTCAAGAAGGAAACCGGCAAGCGGAAGACTTTTCTCGGCGACCTCACCGGCCCCTTCTTCATCCTGGCGCTGATCGCCTCGGGGGACCAGGTCTTGCTGGATCGGGCTGCCGAGCAGTGCGCCTTTGTCGTCGGCAAGAGGGACTGGCCGTACCAGGATGTCTACCGTATCCTGCAGTTGGTGATCGCAGAGCGTAACGGCGAGCGCGCCACTGCCGCCCGCCTGGAGGCGCTCGCGCCACGGCTTGCCAACGTTCCGCTGGTCGGGCTTTTCGTCGCGCTGGCGCTCAACTGGTGCGGTTCCGGCGTGACGGTGCAACAGGCGGACCTGGTGGCAAACATGGCGCAACCGGCACGGGACGCCGGGTATCAGTGGCTGGCCGACGAGTTCGAGCTGATCGCCCAAGCCTGCGGTTCCGAAACGCCACACGGCACCGAACTGGAGGAGCAGTACAAAACGACGGGGCTCGTCCCAATGTACCGGCTGGTGGAGAAGACGGAGTTTTGGGAGAACGCGCTCAAGGCGCTCACCAAGCTGAACCGGCCGGACGAAGCGCCTGCCGAGAAGGGCTCGGCGCAGACCCGCTTGATCTGGCATTTCCAGGACCACGGCAGGTTCGTGGAGCTGACGCCCCGCGAGCAGAAAATGGCGGCCTCGGGGAAATGGAGCGCCGGCAGAAACCTCTCCCTGAAGCGATTGGCTGGCGAGAATCCGGACCTGGAGTACCTGACAGAGCAGGACCTGCGCGTCTGCGCCTGCATCAAGCGCGAACGCGAAACGGGTTACTACGGCCGCGAGGTCTACCGGCTGGACCTGGACCGCGCCCTCCCCCTCCTGGTAGGACACCCGCAGGTCTACCTCGACGCGACGGCTACGCTCCGCCTCGAGCTGAACGCAGGGGAACCCGAGCTGCAGCTGGTCACCGAGGGGGACACCCTGGTGATGACGCTCTTTCCCCCCTTCGAGCAGGACCAGAAGATCTACCTCCTGAAGGAGAGCCCGGCGCGCGTCAAGGTGTTCCAGGCCAGGGAGGAGTACAAGAAGATCGCGGCCATCCTGGGGGCCGGCCTGAAGATCCCGGTCCGCGCCAAAGAGAAGACGCTGGAGGCGATCAAGTCGCTCTCCTCTATCCTCACGGTACACTCCGACATCGGCAGCGAAAGCGCCGAACTCCTGCCGGGCGACCCCACGCCCTGTTTCCACCTGCTCCCCTACAACGAGGGGGTGAAGCTGGAGCTTTTGGTGCGACCCTTCGGCAGCGCCGGCCCCTACTTTCGCCCGGGAGCCGGCGGCGAAACGGTGCTGGCCGAGCTGGAAGGAAAGCGCGCCCAGGCCCGCCGGGACCTGCGCCAGGAGACCAGGCGTGCGGCGGATGCCCTGGCCGCCCTCCCCATCCTGGCCGACCGCGAGGAAGTCGACGGCGTCTGGCTCCTGCCCGCTCCCGACGCCGCGCTGGAACTCGTGCTGCAGCTTAAGGACCAGGGAGACGCCATTCACGTTGCCTGGCCGGAGGGTGCCCGGTTCAAGGTGCGGGACCAGGTGAGCGCCAGGCAGTGCCGGGTCAGCATCAGGCAGTCCAAGGATTGGTTCGAGCTGGAGGGCGAACTGAAGGTGAACGAAGGCCTCACCCTCGACCTGCAGCAACTGGTGCAGCTCATGAGGGATGCCTCCGGCCGCTTCGTGCCGCTGGGCGAGGACGAATTCCTGGCGTTGTCGGCTGAGCTGCGCAAGAGGCTGGAGGACTTGGCCGCCTTTTCCGAACCGCATGGCAAGGGGCTGCGCTTCCACCCGCTGGCGGCCGGGGTTTTCGAGGATTTTGCCGCGGAGGTTGGCGAACTGAACGTCGACGCCCGCTGGCGTGAGCAGGTGCGACGGTTGCGCGACGCGCAGAGCTTCCGCCCCACCCTGCCGACCACGCTGCAGGCGGAGTTGCGCGGCTACCAGGAGGAAGGCTTTAGCTGGTTGAACCGGCTGGCCTACTGGGGTGTGGGCGCCTGTCTCGCCGACGACATGGGCCTTGGCAAAACGGTGCAGGCGCTGGCGCAGATACTCACCATGGCGGCACGCGGTCCGTCCCTGGTGGTGGCGCCTACCTCGGTCTGCCTCAACTGGGAGAGCGAGGCGCACAAATTCGCCCCGACCTTGAACGTCCTGATCTTCGGCGCCGGCAACCGCGCCCTCAGCCTTAAGAACCTGAAGCCCTTCGACCTGGTGGTCTGCAGCTATGGACTCCTGCAGCAGGAAGATGCCCTTTTGGCGGCGGTCGATTGGCAGGCCATCGTCTTGGACGAGGCACAGGCGATCAAAAATGTGGCCACCAAGCGGAGCCAGGCCGCCATGGAGCTTAAGGGCGCCTTCAAGATGGTGGCGACAGGGACGCCTATCGAGAACCATCTGGGCGAACTCTGGAACGTGTTCCGGTTCATAAACCCCGGGCTGCTCGGCTCGCTGAAGCAGTTCAACGTGAAGTTCGCCTCCCCCATCGAAAAGGAACAGGACAAGAGGGCCCGCGCCCGGCTCAAACGGCTGATCCAACCCTTCATCCTGCGCCGCACCAAGAACCAGGTACTGGAAGAACTCCCCTCGCGCACCGAGATCGTCGTGAAGGTGGCGATGAGCGAGCAGGAATCCGCACTCTACGAGGCGCTCAGGCGGAGCGCGCTGGATACGCTTTCCGGAGTCGGCAAGGTGGAGGGGAAAGGCGAGCAGCACCTGCGCATATTGGCCGAGATCATGAGGCTGCGCCGTGCCTGCTGCAATCCACGCCTGGTGCTGCCGGAAACCAACATCGCAAGCAGCAAGCTGGCCGCCTTCGGTGAAATCCTCGATGAGCTGAGGGAGAACCGCCATAAGGCGCTCGTGTTCAGCCAGTTCGTGGGGCACCTGGCGATCATCAGAAAGTTCGTGGAGCAGCAGGGGATTGCCTACCAGTACCTGGACGGCAGCACCCCGGCGCGGGAGCGCAAGCAGCGGGTCGATGCCTTCCAGGCCGGCGACGGCGACCTCTTTTTGATCAGCCTGAAGGCGGGTGGGGTCGGGCTCAACCTGACCGCTGCCGACTACGTGATCCACATGGATCCCTGGTGGAACCCGGCGGTGGAGGACCAGGCCTCGGACCGCGCGCACCGCATCGGGCAGCACCGGCCGGTCACCATCTACCGCTTGGTGACCCAGGGGACCATCGAGGAGAAGATCGTCGGGCTGCACCTGCAAAAACGCGGACTCGCCGACAGCCTGCTGGACGAAAGCGATCTGAGCGGCAGGGTGAGCGCGGAAGAGTTGCTGGAGCTGCTGCGGAAAGGCTAGCTAAGCCTGACCGCTGGGGACACAGAGCAATGAGCGGTGGGACACCCGGGCAAGCCTGTGAAACTGTCTCGGCATAATGGCTCAAGTGTCTTGGAGGAGAAAGCCATGTCTCATATTTTAAAAACCGAAGCCGGGTCGTCCGCCCTGGTCGCGCGGGAACTCGAACGGCTGAAGAGCCGCATCATCAACGCCGACCACGTCGGTAACGACCGTTCGCGCCAGATTTCCTTCCTGTACCGCGCTGCCGACCGGTTCAGCCGGCGCGTCTTCGCCGGCACCTTCTGCGTCCGCGAGCAGGACCATACCGGCTGCGCCACGGGCGAGTGCTGCAAATGCCGGCCGGACGTCTTCAGCTACGAAAAAAGCGTGCTGGACCTGCTCCCCAAACGCAGCGACCTGTCTGGCTACTGCCCTTTCTTCAATCTCAGCAAACGCACCTGCGGCATCTACCAGGTGCGTCCTTTTGCCTGCCGCGTCTATTACAACCTCGCAACTTCGAGTTATTACTGCCAAAACCCCAACGATGCAACGCTTGAAATCCTCGAAGGCCTGAAGCGCCACCTGGAAAAAATCCTGGGACCCTACTTCGGAGGCTACCTACCGTAAGTTCAAAGCCCCCCCTGTTTTAACCAGCTTTGCTCAAAGCCTGAACAGTCACCCCACCGCCCCAAAAAATTTACCGCATGTTTTTTCCTGCAGTTTCAATTACATACAGATAATTAAAAATTGGCACGACCAATGCTTAATGCATTTTAATTGTTTTAATTTCATTCAAACACTTTGGTCAGGAGGAAAGCATGAAGGTCGTAAAGCATGCATCGTTCGCCCGTTCCCCACCGCCTCGGCTGTCCCGTCCCACAAAAGCTAGATCCAGCAATTCCCCGTCCGTCCCACAACACCACCGGCATTTGCCCCCTGAAACTGGTGTAACGCTGCGGCACGGAGAGGGTTTCCCGTTCGGCAAGGACAGGCACGGCAAACCTGAAGGGCCAATCTACCTGGGAAAGGAGGTGATTCTACTGAGACCAGTCGCGACAGCCAACCGAGATGGCCCCATCTCAACATGTTAGGAGGATGCCATGACCACCACACAGAAAGGACACAAAAATGAGAATCAGACCAGGAAACTAGTAGCCAGCCTGGCGGCAGTCGGCTCTCTGCTCGCGGCAGGGGCAGCGTTTGCTGGTCTTCCTGCAGCAACCGGTATTAACGGTTCGCTGCACGACATGAACAAGATCGTCGGCACAAACGCAGACAGCATGGGCAGGGTTTGCGTCTTCTGCCATACGCCGCACAGCGCTGAGAGCAACCTGGGTAAAGACGACGTCTCGCCGCTGTGGAGCCGAAGTGCCACCAATTCGCACTTCCAGCCGTACCAGTGGGTCACTCCGGCCAACCTGGGCACCGACGACAACCCGGTCGCATTCGAGATAATAGATGCCCTCATCGGGCCTACCCGGCTCTGCATGTCCTGTCATGACGGTGTGATCGCGGTCGATGAACACAAGTCCGCTCTGGCACAGTCCGGCACCCACCTCGTCTCGGTAAGAGCCAACCTGGGGCTCGACCTGACCAAGACGCACCCGATCGGGTTCAACTACATAGACATCAGGACCCACCGCAACACCCTGGCCAGCAACGGGTCAGGCAGTGACACCGAGATCATCGACCCGACAAAGGGATTTGCCACCAGCATCATCGTAACCGCTGATAATGTCGCAAACCAGGGTGTCTACAACAACGTAGCACGTAACAACTCCGGCAAGAGAATCAAGGATGTCCTGTTCGGTGGCACCACCATGACCTGTGCAAGCTGCCACGAGGTGCACAACAAGGAGAACGCAACCCAGGAAGCCTTTACCGGGGTCAACGGCTCCGATACTTCGAGGGCTCCCAACTACTTCCTTTATGCAAAACAGGCAAATTCGCTGATCTGCCTTTCCTGCCACGTAAAGTAGGCTATGCAATGAAAGGGGGGAGCAAACGCTGCTCCCCTCGGACTTTCCTTCCCGCTGCAGGTCCGGCGCCGCGACGCTACCGTCTGTACCTTCTCCCCCACCCCACAACCGGAATTGGATCTTGCCCGAAATTGGCGGCGACAGCCCGCACCTTTTTGGAGCAGTCATCCCATCGTTTCGCTGCACCATGATCCCAGCGCAATCGATCTTCGTCTTGGTCTCACGTCGCTCAGCCAAGCTCTGGCATTGTGTAGCCGACGCCGCAAGAGTACAATTCCGATAGGTACAGCCCGAAGGAGGACAGCAGATCGAGTGCGGCTGCCTGCAGGACAAGTTCGGCGTCTCCTGGCAGATCGTGCCGACCAATATGGAGGAATTGTTGAGTGGCCCGGACCAAGCCAAGTCGCAGAGAGTCATGGCAGCAATGCTCAAAATGAAAAACCCTGACATGGCGCTCCTGCAAAAGGCCGCGGACAACGCCTGAGCGGGTAGAATTCTCCTTGCCGTCAGTGCCTGAGGGTGGGAAAAAACCTACAGGAAATTCGCTCAAGAAAAGCGAGGGGCCCCCGAAAAGACGAGTGTAGTTGCTGAGTGCCCCGAGGGCTCCTTTCCGGAATTTTGCAAGATGATCGGGCTTTGTCATGTCGGGCCACCCGCTCGAAACGGAACCACTGAAACGTGCCCCCAGACGACTGTCTTCAAGGCTACCACGGCTAACAGCCACCATTCTTCGGTCAGATGAAACAGGCTGAAGAAAAATCGCTTGCCGACCGCAGCCCTCAGCAAAAAAGGTTCCGAGACGACAGGAAAATTCCAGAAGGAATGGTACACTTAGCCGCTGGGCGGAAACCTCCCGTCAGCGCGGGCAATTCAGCAATGATAACAGGTCTCTTTGGATCGGATTCTCCCGCTCACAACCTCCTCGCGCAAGGGATGGAGGAGAGTTCAGGCACGAGCCAGGTTTCGATGTCAGCACTGTTCGCCATAGCAGCAGACAACCAAGAAGGAGAAAAGTCATGGCAACCATAGAATGGGACCCGGATTTGAGCGTTGGCATCGACAAGATAGACGCGCAGCACGTCCAACTCATCGAGACGCTGCAGGACCTGGAGAAGGCGATCCGCACAGGCAAAGACGCTGACCTTATCGAGGACACGATCGTCAATCTGTTTAACTATGCCAAGTCCCATTTTGCCGCCGAGGAGGAACTGCTGCGCAAGCACAAGTACCCTGAGGAAAAGCTGCACGAACTGGAGCACAGCAAGTTCATCAGCAAGGCCTTCGAGTTCAGAGAGAACTTCGACGCCAAGAAGCCGGGGCTCAACCTGGAACTGGTGAACTTCCTGTCCAGCTGGATCCTGAGCCACATCCAGATCACCGACCAGAGATACACCAAGTACCTTAGACAGCACCACGCCGTATAGTTCTACGCTGCTGTTGGCCTTTCTGGAGCGACTTTACCGCGCACCTCACGTGTGCATGGCTGGAGCTGCTCCTTTGAGTGCCGCCGATTTTCCGTTTCCTACCCCCCAAGCAGCGTCGACATCCCCGCCCCCCGCCCTACGCCCATTTAACCGTTTTCTCATTTTTCTATTGTATTCCCATTGCAGCACCGGTAAAAGTTCTCTCTACTGATTGCGCGACGAACATACTCCCAACGGTCCGGTGACGGTTGCCAGCACAGGTTACTTGGTTACAATATAGCGGCACAAGTGACCCAGCGCTTTGACTGTCTGGAGAAAGCGGTTGCCCTACCAGATTGTCTTCAATGAGTACAATTGCCTATGGAGAGACAGATGGCGATCACACTAGCATTTGACGTCTACGGGACGCTGATAGACACCCATGGTGTCGTTGTGATGTTGCAACAGCACCTTGGTGACCGGGCGGCCGAATTCTCACGGATGTGGCGCGAGAAACAGCTGGAGTACTCCTTTCGGCGCGGGTTGATGCAGAACTACCAGAACTTCGCCGTCTGCACCAGTAACGCCCTCGACTACACCTGCACGTATTACCGGCTGCCGCTCACCCAGAACGACAAGCAGGCCCTCCTGGATGCCTACCAGGTGTTGCCCGCCTTCGGCGACGTGACCCGCGGCCTAACCCAGGCGAGGGAACAGGGCTTCAGGATGTTCGCCTTTTCCAACGGCAGTGCGGAAGCGGTGGAAAAGCTGCTGACCACCGCCGGCATCAGGAATTTTTTCAGCGATGTGGTGAGCGTGGACGAGATGAAATCGTTCAAGCCCAACCCCGGCGTCTACTGCCATTTCCTCCGCAGGGCCGGCACCACCGGAGCCGAGACCTGGCTCATTTCCAGTAACCCCTTCGACGTACTCGGGGCCCTGTCCGCCGGACTGAGAGCCGCCTGGGTCAAACGTTCCATCGATGCCATCTTCGACCCCTGGGGAGTGGAGCCCACCTTGACAGCGGCCAGCCTGACCGAGTTGGCAGCGCAGATTACAGCTTGCGCTTCGGATGCGCCCGGTTGAAGCTGCAGTGGCAAGGCCGATGAAAGTCCTTTTCCCCTATTGAAATAGTTTTGGAGGCGCCATGAAGCTGCAACTCACTCTTTTCTCACTCCTTGTTTCCCTCGCCATCCCATTGAGCACCCTGGCTGCGCCGACTGCCCTTTCGGCCGCTTCGCGCATCAGCGCAGTCACGGTCTACGCCGACCGGGCCCAGGTCACCCGCACCTGCTCCGTCGCGCTCAAACCGGGCATCAACCTGGTGACGTTCGACGCCTTGCCGCTTTTGATGGCGGAAGACTCGCTGCGCGCCGAGGGCGCCGGGGTGGGCCGGGCACGTATCGCAGGGATCACGGTGCAGACCGTGTTCCTGGAGCGCCTCCAGGAGAAACGCATCCGCGAACTTGAAGACGAGCTACAGGCGGTGAAACGCAAAATAGAAAGCATAGAGGCGCGGCGTAAGGGCCTTGCCGCCCAGCGCGCCTTCATCGAATCGATCCGCGTCGGCTGGGGTGAGCGCATCTCCCGCGAGCTGGCGACCGGCAAGCCGAGCACCATCGAGTTGAGCGAGGCGTCCAAGTTCGTGGGCGATGGAGTTGGCAAGGTGGAGGAGGGCCTCTACGACACCGAGGCCGCCAAGAGACCACTTATGGACCGAGTGACTGCGCTGCAAAAGGAGCTCGACCAGGCGCGTGGCGACCGGAAAAAGGAGGTGCGCGCGGTAGAGGTGGCGATCGAGGCGGACCGGGCCATGCAGTTCACCCTCACCCTTTCCTACCTGGTCTGGCAGGCTCGCTGGGAGCCGACCTACGACGTGCGCCTGAGCGCCGACGGATCGAGCGCCGAGCTCACCTACCGGGCCCAGGTGTCTCAGCGCACCGGCGAAGCATGGCCGGGCGTACAGCTATCGCTTTCCAGCGCGCGCCCCGAGGCCGGCGGCGCGCCTCCCGAGCTGAGCCCGTGGTACGTCTCCTTCTACCAGCCGCCCCGCCCCATGATGAAGATGAGTCGTGGAGACCAAGTCTTCGGATCCGCAGCCCCGGCCGCTCCTGCAAGCGACATGGAGATGGCAAAAGGGAGCGCGACACCTGAAGAGAGTGCCGTTCCCATGCAGGCCGAGGTTGCCGAGGGACAGACCTCGGTGCTTTTCAAGGTCGCCCAGCCGGTGGACATCCCCGCCGACGGGACTCGTGCCGGCAGCGTCATCGCGGTCGAGCGGGTTCCGGTCAGCGCCGAGTTGGTGACCGTGCCGAAGCTTTCTCCGCGGGTCTACCTGAAATCGGAGGTAACCAACAACACCGCCTACCCGCTGCTTGCCGGCGAGGTCAACATCTTCAACGACGCCGTCTTTACCGGCAAGAGCCACCTGAAGACCATCGCCGCCGGCGAGAAGTTCGACCTGTTCTTCGGGGCCGACGACCAGGTGAAGGTCAAGCGCGAGGTCGCCAAGGTGCGCAAGCAGGCAGGGATCCTCGGCAGCAACCGGGTCAGCTACCATGTCGCGGTTGAGTTGGAGAACTTCAAGAAGCGCGCGGTACAGCTCTTGCTCATGGACCAGCTACCCTTGGCCGGCAACGAGGAAATCAAGGTAAGCCTCGAGGAGCAACAGCCCAAGCCGAGCGAGACCAAGCCGGACGGAACCCTCGTGTGGAAGATGAATCTCGCTGCGGGCGAAAAGAAGAAAGTAAGCTATGACATCGTCATCGAGTATCCCAAAGGGCGCGACGTGGTGGGCGTTGAGTGATGCGCCTGGAAAGCTGACAGGGCTACCGATCGTTTGAGTGTCTCGGGGTCCGTTTTCAGCCAAAGAGACGGTTAGACAAGACATGGCCATGGGGTACACTGTCAGAGGAGAGAGGCTGTTCCTCGATGCGTTATTCTCGTGTCACAGGAAAAGCCTTCATCTAATCGAGTTACTGCAACAGGAGAAGCGTCATGAAAGACAACCTGACCGCCGGCATATCATATACTCACACGTTCCTGGTTCCCCGTGAGAAGACGGTGCCCCGTCTCTACCCGGAATCCTCCCTTTTTCGCGAGATGCCGGAGGTATTCGCCACCGGCTACCTGGTGGGATTCATCGAGTGGGCCTGCATGGAGGCCCTGGCGCCCTATCTTGAGGAGGGTGAGCGAACGGTGGGCACCATGATCAACGTGACCCACAGCGCCGCCACCCCTCCCGGAATGCAGGTGACGGCGCAGGTGCGCCTGCTCGAGGTAACCGGCAAGCGCACCCTGTGGGAAGTCGAAGTACACGACGAGGTCGACCTGATCAGCAAGGGAACGCACGAGCGTTTCACCGTCAAGCTGGATCAGTTCAAGGAAAGACTGGAGAAGAAGGCAAAGGGATAAACGCCCGACGCGTCACCGCTTGCGTTCAATCTCACACGGCTCCTCATCACGCCTCTGCATCACCTCTGTATGACGCCTTCGCCTCACACCTTAGTCCAACTGTTTTCAAAGGGAGCTTATGAGATCCATCGTTCTTGCAGTCCTCATGATGCTATGCCTGGCTTCGGTTACCCGCGCAGCACGAATCGACACCTCGTTTGTCTTTTCCAGCATCGAGACCCCGAATTTCTCCATCCACTACCACCAGGGGCTGGAGGCGGTTGCCCGCAAGGCGGCGCGCATCGCCGAGGATGTCCACGACACCCTCAGTAAAGAGTTCGACTGGCGCCCCACCGAAAAAACCCAACTCGTGCTGATCGACAACAGCGACTTCGCCAACGGCCTGACCACGGCCCTCCCCTATAATGCCATCGTGCTCCAGGTCGTGCCGCCCGCGCTCGATTCGAGCATCGGCGAATACGACGACTGGCTCAAGGTGCTGATCACCCACGAGTACACCCATATCGTCAACCTGGATGCCTCCCGCGGTTACGCCAAGGCGATGCGCAGCATCTTCGGCAAACCCATTCCCGGGGCCGACCCGTTAAGCGAACTGTTCTTCATTCTCGCGGCTCCCCCAAACTCGTTCCTGCCGCGCTGGTGGCACGAAGGGATGGCGACGTGGGCCGAGACCGAGTACACCGGACAGGGACGCGGCACCGGCAGCTACTACGACATGGTGTTCCGGATGGCGGTGGCCCGAAACGCGCTCCCCCCCATCGACCAGGCCAACGGCGACGTCCCGTACTGGCCCAGCGGCCAATTGCGCTACCTGTACGGCTACCAGCTGCAACGTTTCATCGCCAACCGCTACGGCAAGGAGGCCCTCGGCAAACTCAACCTGGCCCACGCCGGCCGCTTCCCCTATTTCATCAACGGCGCGCCGCAGCAACTCTTCAACGGCAAGAGTTACCTCGACCTCTACCGCGACATGCTGTACGAACTGAACAACGAGCAGCGGCAGAAGATAGCCGTCCTGGAGGCAACCCCCTTCACCCCGACGGTCACCCTGGCTAAGCAGGGAGAACAGCTCGGCAGCCCGAGGTTCTCTCCCGACGGCAGCCGCATCGCCTACACCAGGCGCGATCCCCACGACCACACCACGGTAGTGATCGCCGACCGCACCGGGCACAATACGCTCGCCTCGTTCCGTCGTCTCCCGTCGGACGGCGCCCTCTGCTGGTCGCCGGACGGTGGCCGTGTCTTCTTTACCCAGGCCGAGATCAACAACGGCTTCGACATCTACCAGGACCTCTACGCCTACGACATCGCCCGAGACGCCACCACGCGCCTGACCCGCGGCGAGCGTCTCTCCGCGGCCGACCTCTCGCCGGACGGCAGGCAGTTTGCGGCAGTGGCGACCTTGCGCGGCAATCGGAACCTGGTGCTCTTCGACCGGCCGGCCGGCGAGCAGCAGGCAAAGCCCCGACAGGTCACCGGCTACCTCGGAGAGCGCCTCTCCGCGCCGCGCTGGTCCCCCGATGGCACGACGGTAAGTTATGCGCTCAGGGACAACAGCGGCCGCAGTTCGCTCCATCTCTACCGGGTGGCCTCGGGAGAGGACCGGGTGCTCTTCAGTGCCGACCACACGGTTGACTTCCCGGTTTGGTCCCCCGACGGCTCGTTCCTCGTTTACGTCTCCGACGAGACCGGCGTCTTCAACCTGTTCGCCTACGACCTGAAACAGCAAAAGAGCTTCCAGGTGAGCCACCTGCTCGGCGGGGCCCTGCAGCCCGACCTCGCGCGCGACGGCACATCGCTCGCCTTCTCGAGCTACGACGCGCACGGCTTCAGCATAGCCCAACTGACGCTCAGCCGCGACCGCTGGTCGAGCGGCAGAGGCCCCGCGCTCCCCCTGACCCGCAAGGTCGCTCTGCCAGCTGCGCAAGGCCAGGCTCCCGGACTCGAAAAGGCAGCCGTCGAGCCGATGCACGCCGAACCCTACCGGGCACTTAACACCCTGCTGCCACACTTCTGGCTGCCGCGGATTTCCGGCGACGGTTCCGACAACGCCGTCTTCGGACTCTTCACCGCAGGAGCCGACGTGCTCGGCTACCAGTCCTATGCGCTTAACGTCGATTACGGGCCGGACCGCAAACGGGGCTATTTCAACCTCGACTACCGAAACGACTATTTCTACCCGACCCTGGCACTCAAGGCGCATTCCGAGCCGTTTCTCTACGGCGACCTGCAGCAGCGCGGCGACTATTACGAACTGAACCAGGGCTTCAGCGTCGAGGCGGACTATCCCGTCAACTTCCTTGAGTCCCGCTACCTGTTAAGCGGCGGCTACGAGCTTAGGGACCAGAGTGCGCTGACTTCCCTGGACGCGGCCGGCAGGTTTCACGGTCTCACCGTGTTCCAGGGGCGCCGCGACAACCTCTTCGCCGGCATCAGCTTCGATAACGCCTTGAGTTACCCGTACTCGGTCACGCCAGAAGAGGGACGCACGGTGTCCCTTTGGTACCGCCGCTACGACCAGGCGCTGGGGAGCGATCAGGACTTCTCGGAACTGAGCGCGAGGTACCAGGAATACCTCCGCCTGCCGGTCGGCGGCGAGCGGCACCAGGTGATGTACCTGCGTCTTTCCGGCGGAGTGTCGGACGCCAGCCAGAAGTACGCGCAGCAGGCCTTCCAGATCGGGGGGATTCCCTCGGATCTGAACCCCTACCCGGTACGCGGCTACCCGTCACGCTCCCGGACCGGCAAGTACGTGACCACCGGGACCCTCGAGTACCGGACTCCCCTCTTCTACCCGATGCGCGGCTCCGGCACCCTGCCCGCCTTCGCCGAAAAGGTGCACGGCGCCCTCTTTGTGGACGCCGGCGAGGTGTGGGACGACCAGAACAGTTTCAGCGCCCGCAAGTTGCTCATCGGAGCAGGTGCGGAAGCACGTTTGGATCTCACGCTCGGCTACTGGCTCAAGATTACACCTGCTCTCGGTTTCGCTCACGGCTTCCGCGCTGGGGGTGAAAACCAGGTATACTTAACGGTGTACGTCAATCTGTGACGGCACCCCCGAGATTGAGTACCCCGGGGCGACATCGTAAAGAGGAGGATACAGCTATGAGAGTCATCGTGGTCGGAGCGACCGGAACCATTGGCAAGGCGGTCGCCAAACTCCTGACTGTGGAGCATAACGTCGTCAAGGTAGCCTCTAAAAGCGGCGATTTTCGCGTCGACATCACCAATAAGGCATCGGTGGAACGGCTTTTCCTGGAAATCGGGGCCTTCGACGCAATGGTATGCGCGGCCGGCGTGGCACGGTTCGCCCCCCTTACCGAGCTGAGCGACGAGGATTTCCAACTCGGGCTGACCAGCAAGCTGATGGGCCAGATAAACCTGGTGCGCGCCGGGCTGAGCCACATCAACGACAACGGCTCCTTCACCCTGACAAGCGGCGTGCTGAGCCAGCAGCCGATGCCCGGCAGCAGCTCGATCAGCATGATCAACGCGGGGATCGAAGGCTTCGTGCGTGCCGCGGCGCTTGAGATGCCGCGCGGTATCCGGATCAACGCGGTGAGCCCTCCGTGGGTCAAGGAAACCCTGGAGGCGCTCGGGATGGACACCTCGATCGGCATTCCGGCCGAGCGCGTGGCGCAGGCCTATCGTTCCAGCATCAACGGCACGCGCAGCGGGATCATCATCAACGCGAGAGACTTCGCCTGAGAGGTCCGGGAGGGCCGTCGGGCGGCCCTCACCCTGTCCCTCTCCCGTTGGGCGAGGGGACGCGCGTACAGAGACCTCCGGAGGGGTATGGATCATCAGGTAGCCACCGCCACCGCCCAAACGTTCCCTCTCCCCCCGGGAGAGGGACAGGGTGAGTGAGCCCCGACTTCAGCCACCGATGCCTTAAGGCCCAGCCGGAAATATTCGCCGACGGTCGGAGAAAAAACATCACGACGGAGCACCAATTGAGCCTGTACGACTTCGAAGTAACGACCCTGGAGGGCGAGCGCCAGACACTCGAGAGCTACCGCGGCAAGGTGCTGCTCATCGT
>Ga0079306_1000095_pt1 | contig 105765 bp, 98 predicted proteins | sample Methanotroph_Enr_FD_79181 | JGI IMG/M metagenome (GOLD analysis project Ga0079306, IMG submission 79181) | Enriched soil microbial communities from Old Woman Creek wetland in Ohio, USA - Methanotroph_Enrichment_5 | ecosystem: Environmental > Terrestrial > Soil > Wetlands | place: USA: Ohio... | reverse complement strand
CGGCCAGCCCATCTTCGCCAACCAGGCCATCAGCTTCATGCTGGCGGACATGGCCAAGAAGATCGAGGCCAGCCGCCTGCTCACCTGGCAGGCCGCCTGGATGACCGACAACGGCATCAAGAACTCCAAGCAGAGCGCCATTGCCAAGACCTTCGCCACGGACACGGCCATGGAGGTCACCACCGACGCCGTCCAGATCCTCGGCGGCAACGGCTACAGCCGCGACTACCTGGTCGAGAAGTGCATGCGCGACGCCAAGCTCCTCCAGATCTACGAGGGGACGAACCAGATCCAGCGGCTCGTCATCGCGAAAGAAATCCAGCAGGGCAACTGAGCCACCCGAACCACGCCAGGGCCCCCGGGACCGTTCCGGGGGCCCTTTCTGTTTTTTGGGTCTTGATGGCACCAACACCCGCTCCTAGAATCCCACCCATACATCCACTGCCGGCCCCCCGGCCGAAAAGCTGGAAGAGGGACACCCATCGGGGTTCCCGTTGACTCCGGAGCGCAAGCCCCCGCGACCTGCTCGCCTGGAGCCGGTCCGCGCGACCACCTTCCAGGCATCAGGGGCCCGTCCCCGGGAAGAAAGTCATGTCCGAAGGCATCGTCAAGTGGTTCAACGCCGAGAAGGGTTACGGCTTCATCACCCCCGATGAAGGGGGACCCGACATCTTCGTCCACTACTCCGCCGTCCAGACCAAGGGATTCCGAACCCTCGAGGAGAAGCAGCGCGTCAGCTTCGACACCGTGCAGGGTCCCAAGGGGCCCCAGGCCGCCAACGTCAACAAGGTCTGAATCCGCGACTCCCCCTCCCGGGCCCCGGTTCCGCCGGGGCCCGCCGCGTACCGGCCGGTTGGCGCTGCATACTGGAGCCATGTGGAAGCTTTTCCCGAGGTCCTACCGCCTTCTGGTCGCCCTGCTCCTCGTGGCCATCCTGGCCGGGGTGCTGCTGGTGGATCTGGGCCCCGCCTCCCGGACTGAACGCCTGGCCACCCTGCTGGCCGGACTGCTCCTCGGCACCGGGCTCCGGGAATGGCTGACGGGGCTCTGGGGCCGGCGTTGCCTGCTGCGGGCCGAAGCGGCCTGGGCGAGGGGAGAATCCCCCGCAGCGGTGCTGGGGGCCCTGCCCCGGCGCATCCGCGCCACCGGGGAACTCGGCTACCGCATCGACCTGCTCCGGGGCGCGGCCCACCTGGCGCAGGGAGACCGGGACCGGGCCTGGATGGACCACCTCGAGGCCCAACTGGCCCGGCTCCCCCTCTGGCGCCGGCTCCTCGTGGCGCCCTACTTCCGCCAGGTGCCCGAGCGCCCCTCGGATCGGCGCCTGGCCTGGGGGGATCGGCTCATCCGCCTGGCTCCCGCCATGCCCCGCCTGCGCCACCTCCAGGGCATCCTCCTCCTGCGGCGGGCCACGGACGCCTTCCTCCCACGGGCCTGGGAACGGTTCTCCGAGGCCCTCCCCCTGGCCGCGGAGGACCCGATGATCCTGGAGGACCTCATGCTGGCGGGGCTCCACCACGGCCAGGAGGAGCTGGCCCTGCGGGCCCTGAGGCAGCTGGTGGACCGCCACGGGGACCCGCGCCTGCCCTGGGACCGCACCGCACCGGCCCTGCTCCTCCTCCGGAACGAGCGCTGGAGCGAGGCACTGGCCCTGGTGGCGCCCCTCCCTCCCGGCCTCCGGAACCACCCGATGCATTGGCTGGCCGAGAGCGTCGCCCGGCGTCGGCTGGGCGACCGGGAAGGGGCCTGGCGGGCCGTGGAGGTCGGCGTCGCCCGCCTCCCGGAGGCGTTCCGGCTCTGGATGGAACGCTACCAGGTCGCCCTTGAGCGGAGGGAGGAGGAGGCTGCCCTCCAGAGCCTGGAACGGGCCTGGGACCTGATCCCCGAGGGCGAAGACGGGCAGCCCCTGCGCCACGAGTGGCACCTCCGGCGCTCCGAGTTCGCCTTCTGGTGGGAGGACGATCCCGAGTTCGCCTGGGAGCTGCTGGCCAAGGTGCCCCCGGAACGGCAGGGCGACCACCATCCCCCGCTGGCCCTGCAGCTCCGCGTGGCCCTGGGCGAGTACGAGGAGGCCTACCGGGAGGTCACCGACCGGCTCGCGGCGCAGCCCGAGGATCTGGACCTGCTCATGCTCCAGGCGGACTGCCTGGTTGGCCTGGAGGCCTGGGAGGCCCTTCCCCCCTTCCTCGAAGGCCTGGGGGAGGCCGCCCGGACCCGCTCCGCCTATTGGCATCTCCACGGCCTCGCCCTGGCCAACCTGGGGGAACCCCTGCCCGCCCGCCTGGACCTGGAGCGCGCGGCCCGGATGGAACCCCACCAGCTCCGCTATCTGCTGGACGCGGGCCATGCCTGCGCCGAGCTGGGCGAGTGGGAGCGGGCGGAAAGCCACTGGCGCCAGGCCCTCCAGGTGGACAGCCAGTCCGAGGAGGCGCTCATCCAGCTCGCGGACGCCCGCCGCGAGCTGCAGGATATCGAAGGTTCCCGGCGCTACCTCCGGGAGTGCCTCCTCCACCATCCCGAAAGCCGGGACGCCCAGGCCCGCCTGGCGGAACTGGAGGCGAACTGACGGCCCGGCCTATTTCTCCTGTGCCTTCAGCAGGGAGATCTTGGTGTCGAAGCGGGTCTGCTCCTCGGGGCTGGCCCAGCGTTTGGCGTTCTCCAGGGCCTTGATGGCGTTCTTCGTCTTGCCTTCGGCCAGGAAGATGCGGGCCTGGAGCAGGTGGAAGTCCGGCTCCTGGGGCAGCAGCCGGATGGCCATCTTGATGCGCTTGGAGGCCTCGCCCCAGTCGCTGTTCGTCAGGGCCTCATCGGCCAGGAAGGCATTGAAGTACGGATCGTGCTTACGGACCTCCAGCCCCCGTTCCCGGAAGACCTGGGCCTCCTCCACGCGCCCTTCCGACCTCAGGAGGGTCTCCATGTTCCCGCAGGCGCTGCCATCCCGGGGATCCACGTCCAGCGCCTTCCTGAAGGAAACCTCCGCCTCCTTGTCCTGGCCCTGCTCCCGCTGGACCACCCCCAGGATGTTCCAGCCCACGCCGGAGCTGGGGTCCACTTCGATGGACATGTGGGCCTCCGCCATGGCCTCCGCCGGCCTCAGCCCCTCCAGCAATTCCACGGCCCGGTTGCTGTGGAAGAGGGCCAGCACCCGCTTCTGATCGAGGATGGCGATCATCTGGGAGCCATGTCGCATTTCCGGCAAGAAGTCCGCGATGAGCTCCTGGCCGATGTTCCCGGAGGGCACCACCGCCACCACGTGCCGCTCGTAGCGGACGGTGTTGCCGACGCGCCGCCAGCGGCTGATGCGGAGGGATTCTCCAAACCGGGCCTCCAGGTTCACGGACCGGCAGGCGGCGATGTACAGGGCCGTGAGGGAGAGGCAGTTCGCCTTGCGGTCGCGCCAGGCCTCCTTCACCGTCCGGGTGTACTCGTCGTCGTAGACCATGCCCAGCCCGCCCTCCTCCACCGGGGCGAAGAAGGCCCGCAGGAGGGCGGCAGCCTTGGACTGGGTGCTGATCTGGGTGAGGGTGTGCCTCCGTGTGAAGACCTGCAGATCCGGGGGCGGCGCGAAGGGGTCCTCCCCCGCCGCCAGGCTCGTCATTCCGATGAGGAAGGCCAACAGGATTCGGCGCACGGCGGTCTCCGAACTCAACATAGGTCTACGGACAGGGACTTCAATCGGTTATGAGATGCTTGGGGATGAATGGAGGCATCATGCCAGCTCCCACCGCCGTCGTGTGCGCCTACTCGAGCGTGGGAACCGCAGCCCTGGAGGGGCTGATCGAAGCCGGGGTGAAGGTCCTGGCCCTCTACACCTACGACCAGGGGCCCGACGAGCGGTGGTTCACGCCGCCCGAGTCCGTCGCCCGGGCCCACGGCATCCCGGTCCGCATGGCCCCGACCTTCAATGACGATGGCGTCTACGAGAGCCTCCGGGCGCTCGCGCCGGACTTCCTCTTCAGCTTCTACTTCCGGGAGATGATCCAGGCCCGGTTCCTGGATCTGCCCCGTCTCGGCGCCTACAATCTCCACGGCAGCCTGCTGCCGAGATACCGGGGCCGCGCCCCCCTCAACTGGGTGCTGGTGAAGGGGGAGACGGAGACGGGGATCACCCTGCACGCCATGACCCCCAAGCCCGACGATGGCGACATCGTGGCCCAGGCCCGGCTGCCCATCGACTGGGACGAGACCGCCCTCAGCCTCACCCGCAAGGCCGCCGTGGCCGGCCGTTCCCTGGTGCGGGAGACCATCCCGGGCCTGGTGGACGGCACCGTCCGCCGCATCAGCCAGAAGACGCTCGGCCCCTCCACCTACTTCGGAGGGCGGAAGCCCGCGGATTCCCGGCTGGCCTTCGCCATGACCGTCCAGGAGGCCTTCAACCAGGTCCGCGCCGTGGCCGATCCCTGGCCCAACGCCTTCCTGGAAACCGGCCGGGGTACCGTGAAGGTGGCCTGGGCCCTGCCGGCGACCGGCTCCTGCCCTGCCGGCCGCTTCCGGTCGACCCCCGAGGGGGTGCTGCTGGGCTTCGCCGATGGCGCCCTCGCCCTCCGGACCCTCCGCCTGGGTGAGGACCGCCTGGAGCGCCCCACGGAGCAGGTCCGCGCCCTCCGGGACCTGGGTGTGCCCGAGGCTTGAACCGGGATATCCTGGCGCGGCCCAGCGAGGAACCCATGCGCAGCGTGATCACCGGCACCGGCACCGGCATCGGCGTGCCCCCGAACATCGTCACCAACGCGGCCCTCGGCGGGATCATGGACACCTCGGACGAGTGGATCCGCACCCGCAGCGGCATCCAGGAGCGCCGCTACGCGGAGCCCGGCCAGGGTTCCGCGGACCTCGGCGCGATCGCCGCGCGTGCGGCCATGGCCGACGCGGGGCTGGCCCCGGGCGACCTCGACGCGGTGGTCTTCGCCACCATGACGCCGGACCATGTGCTGCCCGGCAACGGGCCGCTGCTCCAGGCGGACCTGGGCCTCCGCACGGACCTGCCCACCTTCGACCTCCGCCAGCAGTGCAGCGGCTTCCTCTACGGGCTGGAACTGGCCGACCTGCTCATCCAGAGCGGCCGGTACCGGCGCGTGCTCCTGGTGGGCGCCGAACTGCACACCGGCTTCATGCCCTGGCACCTGGGCTGGGACACCCTCATCGGCCGCTCCACCCGGGAGGTCACGGAGGCCGAGCGGGCCGAGAACACCCTCAGCCGCGACCGCACCGTGCTCTTCGGCGACGGCGCCGGCGCCGTGGTGATCGAAGCGAAGGAAGGCGATGCGGGCCTCCTGCAGACGCGCCTCTTCACCGATGGGACCGGCGCCGGCGTCCTCACCATGCACGGGGCCAGCTTCAAGCGCCGCCCCTTCGTCACGGCGGAGCAGATCCAGGCCGGCGAGACCATCCCGGTCATGTCGGGCAAGGAGGTCTTCAGGTCGGCCGTGAGTCTCATGCCCCAGGCGGTCCGGGAGGTCTGCGCCCGGGCCGGCGCAGCCGTGGAGGACCTCGACCTGGTGCTGGTCCACCAGGCCAACCTCCGCATCATCGAGGGTGTGCAGAAGGCCCTGGGGCTGCCCCCGGAGAAGGTGCCCCACAACATCGAACGCTATGGCAACACCACCGCGGCCACCCTGCCCATCCTCTTCCACGAGTGCCGGAAGGACGGGCGGATCCGGCCCGGCATGCTGATCGCGTTCACGGCCCTCGGATCGGGCCTCCACTGGGGTGCCGCCCTCTACCGCGCCTGACCGCAGGGCCCGAAGGCCGATTGCGGATGACGATGGGGCGGTCTAGAATCCTGGGAAATCCCGGAGCTTCCATGCGAATCCGCCCCCTGGCCCTCGGCGCCGCCCTGGCACTGGTTCCCGCCCTCGTCCTCTCCGCCGGAACGTCCCGGTCCCGCAAGCATGCGACCGGCCTCGTGAGGACCGCGAAGGAGGCCAAGGCCATCGCCGAGCAGGAGACCGGCGGTAGGGCCGTGAGCGCCCGGCGCATCCCCTTGAACGGGGCCTCGGGCGGGTGGGAGGTGGACATCCAGATGCCCCACGAGGAGCGGGGCTGGCGCTGCGTGATCGACTGCGACACCCGGACCGTGCACACGAAGACCCACATCGAAAATCCCGGCGGGAAGCCAAAGGAGCATGAATCGCCGATCCGGATCATCAAGGGCGGCCGCTGACCGCTCCCCGGCCCCCAGCCGCCGTTCGCCGGTTTTTCCCACTCGGGGCCCGGCGAACCTTGACAGCCCTCCCTAGAATCTAGGGTGCGGCTGGTGCCGCAAGGAGACACCCACATGGGTCTGATGGACTGGGGCAAGGCCCAATTCATTGAAATCATCGAGTGGCTGGACGACTCGAACGACACGCTGGCCTGGCGCTTCCCCGTGCGGGACCAGGAGATCAAGAACGGCGCGAAGCTGGTGGTGCGGGAGAGCCAGGAGGCCGTCTTCATCAACGAGGGCCAGCTGGCGGACGTCTTCAAGCCCGGCACCCACACGCTGACCACCCAGAACCTGCCGATCCTCGCGGACCTGAAGGGCTGGAAGTACGGCTTCGAGAGCCCCTTCAAGGCCGAGACCTACTTCACCTCCACCAAGCTCTACAACGACCTGAAGTGGGGCACCTCGAACCCGATCATGATGCGCGACGCCGACTTCGGCATGCTGCGCATCCGGGCCTTCGGCATCTACTCCATCAAGGTCGCGGACAGCGGCACCTTCCTCAAGCAGCTGGTGGGCACCAACGGCGTCTACACCGTGGAGGACATCTCCGAGCAGCTGCGCAAGACGATCATGAGCCGCTTCACGGACACCCTGGGCGAGGCGAAGATCCCCGCCCTGGACCTGGCCGCGAAGTACGATGAGCTGTCCGACCTGGTGAAGCAGAAGCTCCAGGACGAGTTCAAGACCATGGGCCTGGAACTGTCCAAGTTCTTCGTGGAGAACATCAGCCTCCCCGAGGAGGTCGAAGCCATGATGGACAAGCGCACCAGCGTGGGCATGATGGCCCCCGTCATGGGCACCTACACCCAGATGCAGGTGGCCGACAGCATCCCCCTCGCCGCCCAGAATCCCGGCGGCGTGGCCGGCATGGGCATGGGCGTGGGCCTGGGCTTCGGCATGGGGAACATGATGGGCGGCCAGATGGGCCAGGCCATGGCGCAGCTTCCGCAGCAGCCGGCCCCCGCCGCGCCTGCCAAGTCCCTCAAGGACGAGCTGACGGAGCTGAAGGAGCTCTTCGACGGCCAGCTCATCACCCAGGCCGAGTACGACACTCAGCGCGCCGCCATCATGAAGAAGCACGGGATGGGGAACTAGAGGCGGCCAGCGGCCGGTCATCTGCAGGGATCTGGGGCGGCGCGAGCCGCCTCAGTCATGTCCCCCGCAGTGGTCGTGGTCATGCGGGTCCGCATCGTGCTGGTGGATGAACCGGTGGTGGTGGCGCTCGGCCATCTCGGGGGTCTCGAAGTGGAGCGTCAGGTGCCGGACGCCGAACCGGTCCGCCATCAGATGCTCGATGGCGTGGAGATGGCCCTCCGTCTCGTCGAGCCGCTGGGCGTCCACGATCACGTGGGCCGTGCACACCGTGAGATGGCTGCACACACGCCAGGAGCGGAGGTCTTCCACCCCCAGGACACCCTGGAGGCCGAGCAGTTCCGTGCGGGCCTGCTCCTGGTCGAAGGCCGCCCGGTGCATGAGGATGCCCACGGCGTCCCGCAGCAGGTTCACGGCGCCCCAGAGGATGAGCATCGCGATGGCGGCGGCCAGCAGCGGATCCACCCAGCGCCAGCCCGTGAGCCGGATGACCACCATGGACAGCATCACCGCCACGTTGGCCAGGCTGTCGCCCAGGGCGTGCAGGTAGGCGCTGCGCAGGTTCAGGTCCCGCTCCTGGCGGGTGCCCTTGGGCGGAAGGAGGATCCAGGTGGCCAGCAGGTTCAGGGCGAGTCCCGCCGCGGAGAACCCGATGGCCCAGCCCAGGCGGATGGGGTGGGGGTTCGTCACCCGGTCCCAGGCCTCCACCAGCACCGCGACCGCCAGGGCCACCAGCAGGAGCACGCCCATGAGGGTGTTGAAGATCTCAAGACGATGCCAACCGTAGGTCCAGCGGTCGTCCGGCTCCTTGCGGTTGGCCACCCGGATGCTGCCCATCGCCAGGAGGTTGACCACGGTGTCGTTCAGGTTCTCCAGGCTGTCGGACACGAGCCCGAGGGACCCCGTCCACAGGCCGCCGAGGCCCTGGACCAGGAAATTCGCCCCGAAGACCAGGGAGCTGAGCGCCAGCCGCCCGGTGGTGGTGGGACCGTGGGAATGGCTCATCACTCGCCCTTGTACTGGGGCCTGCGCTTCTCCTTGAAGGCCGCCAACCCCTCCAGGCGGTCCTTCGTGGGGATCACCTGGGCGTAGCAGGCCTGCTCGAAGGCCAGGCCGGAATCGCGGTCCAGCTCGAGGCCGCGGTTCACCGCCAGCTTCGCCATGCGCAACGCCACGGGGCCGTTGGGAAGGATCTCCCGGGCCAGGGCGAGGGCCCCGTCGAGGGCTTTTCCAGCGGGAACCACCCGGTCCACCAGGCCCAGGCGGCCGGCCTCGGCCGCGTCGATGCGGCGGGCCGTGAAGATCAGCTCCTTCGCCCTGGAGGCCCCGATGAGCCTCGGCAGCCGTTGGGTGCCCCCAGCGCCGGGAATGATGGCAAGGGCCGTCTCCACCAGGCCCATCCGGGCCTCGCCGCCCGCCACGCGGAGGTCCGCCGCCAGGGCCAGTTCCAGCCCCCCGCCGAAGGCCGCGCCCTCGAGGACCGCGATCACCGGCATGGGCAGATCCTCGAGCTCCGTGAAACCGGTCCGGAGGCCATGGACGAAGGCCGCCACCTCAGGCGGGGCCATGGCCGCCCGCTCCTTCAGATCCGCCCCGGCGCAGAAGACGCCGGGCACGAGGCTGTGCAGGACCACCACCCGGACGGAGGGATCGAAGCGCAGGTCCGCGAGGTTCTGCCGGAACGCCTCCATGAGCTGCCGGCCCAGGGCGTTCTTCGCCTCAGGCCGGTCGAGCCCCAGCAGGACGATGCCCTCGTCCTCCCCAGTCAGCCGTTCGAGACGGATCGCCATGTCGGACCGGCCGGGTCAGCCGAGCTCGACGATGGGATCCCCTTCGTTCAGGAACTGGTCGGGGGTCACGAAGACCTTCCTGACCGTCCCCTCCTCGGGGCTGCCCACGGGAATCTGCATCTTCATGCTCTCGATGATGACAAGGTCCTGGTCCTCGCTGACGGAGTCGCCCTCCCCCACGCACAGCTCCAGCACCTTCCCCGCCATCTCGGCTCGTACCACGGCCATCGTCCACCCCATCAGAAAGCGATGGTCCCAGTCTATCCAGGGATGCAGGCGGATGTGGCTACTCGTCCTTGTCCGAATCGCCGATGACCACCAGATCGTCGTCCTCGTAGGCGAAGTCGCCCTCCTCGATGAGGATCTCGCGGATCTTCCCGCCCTCCGGGGCGTTGATGTAGAAGGACGTGCGGGAGACGTCCGTGCCCTCCAGGATCATGAGGGGCTCGTCCTCCTCCACTTCCTGCCCGGGGCGGACGAGGACGTCCACCACGTACCCCGGCCATTCGGCCCGCACGATCATGCATCCTCCCCCACGCGAACCCGCGATCTGGCCGGGAGAGTATGCCGGGGAAGGGACCGGCGCAAGTCCCGGAACCTCTTCTTTCCGTCACATCTGCCCTCTGGGATACTGGAGGGCTTGGAGGATCGCATGGCCGTCGCCTGTGGCATCGTGGGGCTTCCCAACGTCGGGAAGTCCACCCTTTTCAACGCCCTCACCCGCGCTGGCGCGGCTTCGGCCAACTATCCCTTCTGCACCATCGAGCCCAACACCGGGGTGGTGGACGTGCCGGACGCCCGCCTGGACGCCCTGGCGGAGATCGTGAAGCCCCAGCGGGTGCTGCCGGCGGCCCAGGAATTCGTGGACATCGCGGGCCTGGTGCGGGGCGCGAGCAAGGGCGAGGGCCTGGGGAACGCCTTCCTGGGCCACATCCGGGAGACCGACGCCATCGTCCAGGTGGTCCGCTGCTTTGAAGACGGCAACGTCACTCACGTGGAAGGCGGCGTGGACCCCGAGCGCGACCTGGGGATCATCGAGACCGAACTGGTGCTGAAGGATCTGGAGGCCGTGGAGAAGGGGCTGGACCGGCACCGGAAGGCGGCCAAGACCGGCAACAAGGAATCCCAGGCCCTCGTGGCCATCCTTGAGAAGGTCTACGCCCTGCTGGACCAGGGCCGCTGGGCCAGTGCCGCGGGGCTTTCCGCCGAGGAGCGGGCCCTCATCAAGTCCTACGGACTGCTCACCCTCAAGCCCACCCTGTTCGTCGGCAACATCGGCGAGGAGGACATCCGGGACCCCCAGGCCAATTCCCACTACCGGAAGCTCGTGGACCTGGCCGCCGCCCGCCACGCGCCCTGCATCCCCATCTGCTCCAAGCTGGAGGCGGAGATCCAGGACCTGCCCGCGGAGGACCGGCCGCTCTTCCTGGAGGAGGCCGGCCTGGCCGAGCCCGGGCTGAACGTCCTCATCCGCACCAGCTTCGACCTGCTGGGCCTCCAGACCTACTTCACCGCCGGCGTGAAGGAGGTGCGGGCCTGGACCATCCACAAGGGCGACAGCGCCCCCCAGGCCGCGGGCGTCATCCACACGGACTTCGAGAAGGGCTTCATCCGGGCCCAGGTCATCGCCTATGGCGACTTCATCCAGTACCGGGGCGAGCAGGGCGCCAAGGATGCCGGGAAGATGCGGACCGAGGGGAAGGACTACGTGGTTCAAGACGGCGACGTGATGCACTTCCTCTTCAACGTCTGAAGTTCCTTGAATTCAATCCCGGGCGGCCTCCACCCGATGGGAGGATAGGAACGTCGAGGCGCGATGAACCAGGTCAGGACATCCGGTGGAGGCGGACAGGGGGTTCCCGTGGAGGATCCCCTGCGCATCCGCCGCCACCTGGAGGAGCTGAGGGTCGCCGAGACCGAATTCCCCATCAAGGTGGAAGGCACGCACACCCTGCCCTACACCGCCCGGCTGGTGGAGCTCGAGAAGGGCTCCATGCACATGAAGCTCATCCGGCCCCTGCCCCACGAGCTGATCCCCGGCGCGCCCTTCGAGATGCTCTTCGCCACGGCCGAACAGCGGTTCAAGGGGCTGGTGACCTTCCAGGGGCGCCAGGGCTACCTCCTCTACCGGTTCTCGATCCCCACCCGGCTGGTGCCCTCGGACCAGCGGCAGCACAAGCGCTACCCGTTCCGGCCCCGGGAGAAGGCCTACGTCCTGGCCCAGGACGGCGGCCTGCCCGGCTTCGGCCTGGCGGGGCCCCTGGTGAACCTCTCTCTCGGCGGCCTGGCTTTCCGGGTGGACCGCGTGGTGCGCCTCGACGACCACATGCGCCTCACCCCGGGCCTCGGTTTCTTCGAGAAGGGCAAGGCCCTTCCCATGCTCAAGATCCGCGATCTGCCGAAGCTCCCGCTCTTCGAGGCCCGGGGCATGATCGCCAATGCCTGCGAGCGCGAGGGGGAGATCGTCCTGGGCGTGCAGTTCGGGGAGCTGGGCCCGACGGAACTGGCGGAGCTCCAGGAGGTCCTGGACTTCCGGGAGAAGCTCCAGCGGGCCGGTTCTTCGCCTGCGGCGGTGCCGTCCTCCCGGGAAGGGCGGGCGACCGCCGCCCATCCGGAGGCCGCGGCCTCCCCCTCCCCGCGGATGGATCCCGCCGGCACGGAGACGCCCGAGGCCCTGAAACGGCTGGGGCGGCGCACGGCGGGCCTGGTCCTGGCGATGCCCCCGGGCCCCCTCCGGGAGGGCGTCCAGGCTGCCCTGGCCGGAGGCGGCTACCTCCGGGTGGAGACCGTGGACGCCCTCCACCAGGCCCTCGCCCTCCTCCGGGCCGACAAGGGCGCCTCCAACCGGCTGCTGCTCGCCCTGCTGGATCCGGTGCGCGAGAGCGACCTGGCGGAGATCCGGGCCCTCCAGCGGGACCAGGGGGAACTCCGGGAACTGCCCGTGGCCCTCCTGGGGGCGACCGCGATTCCGGGCCTGGAAGATGGCCTCATCCGCCCCCTGCCCCTGCCCGGTGAGGGCGCGGGCACCTGGCTGGATACCCTCGACGAGATCGCCGGCCTGCTGACCTCCTGACTCAGCGCGATCCCAGCGGCGCCACCTTCACGGGGTTCCCCCCGGCGTCCAGACGCTGGAAGCCGTCCTCGATGCGGTTCCCCCCCCGCAGGACCGGATCGGGTGCCTCCCGCGCCAGGAGGATGCCCCCGCGGGCGTTGCGGTGGACGACGCATTCCTCCAGGGTGGCCTGCGAATCTTCCAGCAGCAGGAGTCCCGTGTCCCGGCCCTCCTTCAGCGTGCAGCGGACCAGCAGCAGGCTGCCGCCCGGCTCGACCTGCACCCCCACGCCCGCATTGCCTGCGATCTCGCAGCCGTCCAGGACGCCCTGGCCGCCCTCGGCGCAATCCACACCCAGGGCGCGCCCCTCGGAGAAGGAACTGTTCCGCGCCTGGACCGTGGCGCCGTGGTGGATGAGCAGGCCCGCGCCGCCATTGGCCTGGACCGCGCAGCCGTCAAGCGTCGCGAGGCCGCGGTCCATGACGGAGAGGCCGAAGCCGGCGTTCTCCCGCACCCGGCACCCGCGCAGGAGCACGTTGGCGCCGGCCAGTGCGTGGACGCCCGCGCAGGCATGGCCCGTGAGCTCGCAGTCCTCCAGGACCGCATGGCTCCGTTCAAGGGCGAGCAGCCCCGCGTAGCGGCTTCCCGCCAGGGTGCACCGGGTGAGCTGGGCGCGCCCATCGGGCTCCACTTCCACGGAACCCGCCGCCGCGCCGCGGACCACGCACCCCTCCAGCACCACCTGGCCCCGGGCCTCGACGTGGATCCCCACGCCGCTCCCCTCGCCGATCTCCACGTCCTGGAGCGCGGCCTGGCCCCCGGGGAGGACCAGGATGCCCGCCTGGGTGGAACCTGCCACACGCCCCCCCTGCAGGCGGAGCTGGGCGTCCTCGCCGACCCGGACCCCCACGCCGCCGGCTTCCATCCGGCAGTCGCGGAATTGCACCGAGGCGCCGCTCCGGAGATCGGCGCAGCTCTCGGCCCCCTCCAGCACGCAGTCCTCCATCTGGGCGGATCCGCCGGCGCTGAGGAAGGCGGTCTCGCCGGCGGGGGCCCGCAGCGTGAAGCCCTTCAGGGCCACGCCCGGGGCCTGGAGCGTGAGGGCCGGGCCGCCGACCCCCTCCAGCACCACCTGGGCCGGATCGCCCTGGGCCTGGATGCTCACATCCTTGTCCACGACCACGGATTCCCGGTAGTGGCCCGGCAGGAGGATGATCTGCGAGCCGGGACGGGCGTTCCGCAGCGCCACCTTGAGGCTGAGGGCCTGGCCGCCCTTGCCCACGCGGATGGGCTGGGTCCCGCCCTCCGGCCGGACGACGGTCGCCGCCACCGCGGCAGGGGCCTCCGGAGGCGGCGCCACCGCGGTCAGGGCCCCCCGGATGGCCGCCGCCAGGGCGAGGCCGTCGGAGTACCGCGCGGAGGGGCTCTTGGCCAGGGCCTTCTCCAGCACGGCGACCATGCGTCCCGGCACCTCGGACAGGTCCTGGGGCCGGAGCGGCTCCGGCGCGTGGAGCAGGATGCGGTTGAGCACGGCCGTGGCCGTGTCGCCCTGGAAGGGCTTCCGCCCGCCGGTGAGCACCTCGTAGAGGATCACCCCCACGGCAAACAGGTCGGAGCTGGCCGTGGCCTTGCCGGTATCGAGGTACTCGGGGGCCATGTAGTTCACCGTCCCCATCCAGGTGCCGGTCTGGGTGAGGGAGGAGAGGCCCATCTGGGCCACGCCGAAGTCCATGAGCTTGGCGTGGGGCCGGCCCCCGTGGCGGGCCACCAGCATGTTGGAGGGTTTGATGTCCCGGTGGATCACCCCCCGGGAATGGGCGTAGGCGAGGCCCTCGCAGACCTGGGCCAGCACCTCCAGCAGCTCGGCCTTGGGGGCCTTCCCGTCCCGGATGAGGGCCTCGAAATCCTCGCCCTCGACCAGCTCCATGACGAGGTAGTGGACGCCTTCATCCTCCCCGAATTCGTACACCGTGACCACGTGGGGATGGTTGAGGGCGGCCGCCGCCTGGGCCTCCCGCTCGAACCGCGCCTGGGCCTCCTCCCCGAAGGCCGACCCGGAATGGACCACCTTGAGCGCCACGTCCCGGCCGAGGCGGACATCCCGCCCGAGGTAGACCTCGCCCATGGCCCCCTTGCCCAGGAGGCGCACGATCTCGAACTTCCCCAGCCGTTCCCGCATGGAGACCCGTATCGGCAGCCGTTGCCGCCAGGTTCAATCTGGGCTACCGGGCCTCGATGGGCATGCGGCGGAGCCGTTCCACCCGGGCCGCCATGGGGGGATGGGTGGAGAAGAGGCTCATGAGGCCGCCGCCGCTCAGGGGGTTGACGATCATCATGTGGGCCGTGGCCGGCTGGGCCGCCTGCATGGGCACCTGCTCGTTGGAGCTGTGGAGGCGCTCCAGGGCGGAGGCCAGCATGTCCGGCCGGCCCGTGAGGTGGGCGCTGTAGTCGTCCGCCAGGTACTCGCGAGACCGGCTCAGGGCCATCTGGAGCATGAAGGCGGCGAGGGGGCCGAGGATCATGATGGCGATGCCCGCGATGGGGTTGGAGCGGCCCTCCTCGTCCCGGGGGCTCACCCACATGGCCATGCGGGAGAGGAACATGATGGCCTGGGCCAGCACGGCCGCCAGGCTGCCGATGAGGATGTCCCGGTGCTTGACATGGCCCAGCTCGTGGCCGATGACCGCCTCCAGCTCGGGCCGGCTGAGGATCCGCATGATGCCCTCGGTGACGGCGACCACGGCGTGCTCGGGATCGCGCCCGGTGGCGAAGGCGTTGGGCGCCTCGTCCGGGATGATGGCGATGCGGGGCATGGGCAGCCCGGCGCGCTGGGCCAGGTTGGCCACGATGGCGTAGAGCTCCGGCGCCTCCGCCTGGTCCACGATGCGGGCCCCGTAGCTGGCCAGGACGATCTTGTCGGAGAAGAAGTAGCTGATGCCGTTCATCACCAGGCCGATCACCAGGGCCAGGACCATGCCGGACTGGCCGCCGTAGTAGCCGCCGATCCACACCAGGAGGCCCGTCATGGCCGTGATGAGGATGAAGGTCTTCATTTGGTTCATGGAGCGCTCCTCCGGTACCAGGATACGGGTGCGATCAAGCAGGTTTCACGCGGACCGCTTCACCACCACCAGGGTCACGTCGTCCCGGAACCGGCCCTCTTCGAGATGCTGGAAGGCCGACACCAGCAGGGCCTCCAGCAGTTCGTCCGCGCCCGCCCCCGGGAGCCTCTGGACGAGGTCGGCCAGGGGGGCATCCCCCAGCTCCTCGCCAGCGGCGTTCTCCGCCTCCACCAGGCCGTCGGTGAAGGCGACGAGCACATCACCAGGCTCCATCCGGGCCCGCCCCTCCTCGAATTTCACCCCCGGCAGCAGTCCCACCATGGGCCCGGTGGGGGCGAGGCGCACCACCTCGCCGGAGGCCCGCACCAGCAGGGGCGGGTTGTGGCCGCCGTTCACGTAGCGGAAGTCGCCGTTCTCGGGGTTCAGGCTGGCGGCGAAGAGGGTGGTGTATCGGTTCCGGTCGCGCACATCGTTCATGCGGCGGTTCAGGCGCTCCGCCAACCGGCCCCAGTGCTTCACGCGATGGTCGGCCATGGCCCGGAGGAAGGCCGAGAGCTGGACCATCATCATGGAGGCGGGCAGCCCCTTGCCGGAGATGTCCCCCACGGCCATGTGGAGCCGTTCGCCCACCTGCTCGTCGCGGGCCATCCAGAGGTCGTAGAGGTCCCCGCCCACGGCCTGGTAGGGGAGGTTCGCGGCGGCGCAGTCCCAGCCGGTGGGCTGGGGCAGGCGCTTGGGCAGCACCTGGCGCTGGATGTTCCGGGCGAGGTCCAGATCCTTCTCCAGACGCTCGGCCTGGAGCCTCGACTCGCGCAGTTCCAGCGCGGAGAGCTGGGTGGAGGTCAGGTTCAGGAGGGTGCGGAGGAAGAGCAGGTCGTCCTCGCCAAGCTGTCCCACCGCGGGCTCGGCGGCGTAGGCGAACCCGTGGCTGTGGTTCTGGTCCAGCAGCTCGATGGCATGGACCAGCCCCTTGCCCTGGACGAGCTCGAGCAGGGTGCCGCCCTCCAGGATCGGCGGCAGTTCCCCCACACCCTTGGCATGGAGCACCTGCCCCTCGGCGTCCACCACCAGCAGCCGCATGATGCGGAACTCGCCCATGAGGGTGTTGGCCATGAGCCGCACGAGGTCGCGCCGGGTCTCCACTTCGCCCAGGTTGCGGGTGAGCTCGAACACCGTGTTCAACCGCGACAGCTGGAGGGCCAGGGACTGGTTCTGGGAGCTGCGGAGGGCCTCCAGCCGCCGCCAAGCCAGCAGGGGGGCCGAGATGGAGAGCAGCAGGGGGACGGCATCCGGGAGGTCCGGCGCCTTCAGGACCAGGTGCCCGAAGGTCTCGTCGCCGTAGGCCCAGGGCAGCACGCGCCAGCCGTCCCCGGGATGCGTGGGGAAAGCGGGCGCGGCGCCCCGGAGGAACAGCCACTTCCCGCCATCCCAGAGCCCGCCCTGGCGTGCCTTGGCGATGCCCATGGCCGTGATGCCCACCAGGTGGACCAGATCCTCCTCGCTGCCCTGGTCCGGGAAGGTCTCCAGGAAGTCGATGAGCGGAAGCAGCTCCTGCGCGCCTTCGGGGATCCGGAGGGCCAGTTCGCGCAGTCGGTCGAAGGGGGTGGTCTGCATGGCGCGGGGAGAGGCCCCTCAGCCGATCTTCTTGATCAGGCAGCACTCGTTCCGGCCGGAACCCCCATCCTCCTGGAAGCGCACCTCATCCATGAAGCGGCTCATGAGCAGGAGGCCCAGGCCGCCCTTCCGGGGGTGCTTGATGTATTCCTTCGGGTCCGGCAGCACCACCTGGTCCTGGCGGATGCCCTGGCCGGAATGGAGGATGTGGATCTCCAGGGCCTCCTCGGTGAAGCGGACCTCCAGCTCGACGCTGTGCTCGCCCTCGCCGTGGTAGGCGTGGAGGATCACGTTGGTCACCGCCTCGTCCACGGCGATGCTCACCTTCGCGGCCGTGGCGTCGTCCATGCCGGCCACCAGGGCCGCGCGCTTGGCCAGCCCCGTCACCAGGTTCAGGTAGCGGGTCTGGCTCGGGATCACGAGCCGGAACTGGGCGTGGTCCACCTTGGCTCCCACCTCAGCCCTTCCGCTCCGGGGCGGCCGCGGCCAGCGCCGCGCCCTGGTCGCTGAAGACCCGGTAGAGCTGGGTGAAGCCCAGCGTGTCGAAGATGGCGAAGACGTTCTCCTGGAGGTTGGAGAGCAGGATGTCGCCGCCATGCTCCCGGACGGTCTCGATGAGGCCCATGATCGCCCCCAAGCCCGCGGAACTGATGTAGCTCAGATCCCGGCAGTTCAGCAGGATCGTGTACTGCCCAGCCTTGACCAGGGATTCCATGGCATCTTCGAATTCCCGGACCGTGTGCGCGTTGATGAAGCCGGCCGGCAGGATGACCGCCACCCCGTCAACCTCCTGCACCTCGATGGAAAGATCCGCCATCCGCCGACTCCAAGGAACCTGGGCCATGCTAGCGTCCCGGCCCCCGGATTGCCAGGGAGGGTACTTCCCTGGCGTTGTGGGCTACCCTTGAGGGCAACTACCCCCGGACCCCCGATGAGCGACCCCCGCCCCGAGGCCCCACCCAGCCACGACGCGCTCCGCGCCTCCCTGGAAGCCTGGCTCAACCAGCGGCACCAGTCGCTGCTCGAGGAGGTGATGGCGGCCTGGCAGGAGGGCCTGACCCGCTTCCGGCCCGACGCCGATCTCCTCGCCCGGCTCTCCGAGGCCGCGCCGTCCACCCTGGTCCTCGGGAACGCCGAGTCCTCCGAGCGGCACCTGGCCGCGGCCCTGGACCTGATCGAGGGTGCCGCCTCCCAGAGTGAGCTCCTCAAGCGCCTGCTGGACGGCCTCGCCCCCTTCGTGGAGCGGAGCGCCCTCTTCATCCTCAAGCAGGGCCTCGCCAGTCTCTACGCCCAGCGCGGTTTTGACGGGGAGCCCCCCCGGCGGGCCGGCGCCGTCGTGCCCTCCCCGGACCTGGAGGCCCTCATCCACGGCGGCACCCACGCCATCCGGCGGCCCGGGCCTGCCTACTCGGCCCTCCTGGCGCCCCTCAGCTCCTTCGAGGCCCCGGACCTGGCCATCCTCCCCCTGCGCCACAAGCGGAAGACCGTGGCCCTGCTTCTGGCGGACTGCGGCGTGCGGCAGAAACTGGACCACCCGGAGCAGGTGCGGGCCCTGGTGCTGGCCGCCTCCGCCCTCCTGGCCGCCCTGGCGGCGGGCAAGGAGGACGAGCACCCCGCGCCTCCGCCCGAACCCATGCCCAGCGCCCCCACCCAGATGGTGCCTGAACCCATCGAGGCCCCCCCTGCCCAGGAGCTCGACCCCCGGACGCGGGCCGGTGCCGAGCGGCTCGCCCGTGTGCTGGTGGGCGATGTGGAGCTCTACTTCCCCGCCAAGGTGGCCCAGGCCCGCACCCAGGGCAACCTCTACGGCCTGCTCCGGGACGAGCTGGAACGCAGCCGGGCCACCTTCGTGGAGCGGTTCGGGGAGGACGTGGAGGTCCAACACCGGATTTTCACCACCACGGTCATCCAGCAGCTCTGCGAGGGGGACGCCACCAAGCTCGGCAAGGCCCCCTGGATCTGAGCCCCTTCATCCTCCCTGGTGACAAGAGCGTCCCGGTCTGGTAGAACCTTGTTCCTTTGAGTCTGGGCGAGGATGGGGCGATGGCGGATCTCGGCAAGAAATACACATGCTTCCAGTGCGCGACGAAGTTCTACGACTTCGGCAAGCCGGAGGCCCTCTGCCCCAAATGCGGGGCCAACCAGAAGAACGCGCCGGCCAAACCAAAGGTCCTGAAGAAGGAGAAGGTCGCCCACGTCATCGAGGACGACTTCACCCCCGAGCCCGAGGCGGAGAACCTCGAGGAGGCCTTCAGCGAGACCGGCGTGCCCATCGAGCGTGGCCGCGGCGAGGGCTTCGATCCCGGCGACCTCCGCATGGACGACTACGACGAGTAGGCGAACCCCGCCGGACCGCGGAGCAGGGTGCTGAATGCACCCTGCGAAGCGAGGGTCCGGCGCGGGTGGGCATCACGCCCGTGTGGGACGCACAACCGGCGCGGGTGGGCATAATGTCCGGGTGATTCCAGCCTCCGCTCTTCCCCTCGTCGATCGCCACACCCACCTCGAGGGGGCCCTCGATCCGGCCTGGGTACGGCGCGAGGCGGAACGCCGCGGGCTGGCCCTGCCGGGGCCCCTGGAGGCCCTGTGGGGAGGCGGCGCGGCCCTCTTCGAAGGGTTCATCGAAGCGTTCCTCTTCGGCGCCTCGCTCCTCGACAGCCGCGAGGCGGTGCGCCAGGCGGCCCTGGCCGTGGCCCGGCGCACCCTGGCGGCCGGCGGATCGGGTGTGGACCTCTGGGTCTCCCCGCACTTCCTGGTGGTGCACAGGGCGCAGCTCTCCCTCACGGACTTCTGGCAGGGGCTGGACGAGGGCCTCTCCGAGGCACGGGCCCTGGGTCTGCGGAGCTGCGTGGTGGTGGACGCCGTGAACCATTTCGGGCCCAGGCACGGCCATGCGGTCCTGGATCTGGTGCTCCCGGAACTCCCGGCCTTCGTGAAGGGCTTCTCCACCGGCGGCCTGGAGGGCTGCCCCTTCCGCGACTGGGCCCCCGTCTTCGACCGGGCCCGCGCCGCCGGGCTGCGCCTTGCCGCCCATGCCGGCGAGAACGGTCCCGGTTCGAACGTACGGGAGGCGGTGCTGGAGGCAGGCGTCGAGCGCATCGTCCACGGCATCCGGGCCGACGACGGCACCCTCGCCCTCCTGGCTGACCGAGGCATCCCTGTGGACGTCTGCCCCCGCTCCAACGCGGGGCTGGCCGCCGACGTGCGGCCCCATCCCCTCCCCCGGATGCTCCGGGCCGGCGTGCGCTGCGCCCTGGGCACCGACGACCCCGGCGTCCTCCCCTGCGACCTCGCCACCGAACGCGAGGCCGCCCGGACCCTTGGCCTGGACGAAGCCGAGATGAGCCGCCTGCTGCGGCACGGCGCCGAGGACGCCTGGTGCCTGGCCTGAGGGCTCGATCGACCGGGCGTTTCGGGCTAAACTAGCGGTTTCGGTGCGCGCCCATAGCTCAGCTGGATAGAGCATCAGGCTTCGAACCTGAGGGTCGGGCGTTCGAGTCGCTCTGGGCGCACCACCGGCATGACAATTTGGCCCCTTCGCGAGCGTGGCGGAACTGGTAGACGCACTGGATTTAGGTTCCAGCGGTTCACACCATGTCGGTTCGAGTCCGACCGTTCGCACCATTCGCCAGGATTGGCGAATAGGACGGAATCGCCGCAGGCGATTGCCGCCCGAAGGGTGAGGGCACAGGATGTGCCCGAGTCACGAGGGGAGCCGCGAGAATCCCCGATCGGAGCACCCCCCGTATGACCAAGTCCCCCACACGCTGAAACGAAGCCACCCCCGAAGGGCGAGGGCACAGGACGTGCCCGAGTCACGAGGGGAGCCGCCGGACCCTGACCAGGAAACCCAGTCACCTCCATCGCCCCACGCACCACCAGGAGTACCCATGGCCTCGACCCTCCATCACCACTCCCCCACCCGCAAGTCCGTCGAGGTGACGGTCCCGGCCGCCGAGGTGGGCACCACCTTCAACGAGGTGGTGGCCAAGATCGCCCCGAAGGTCCGCATCCCGGGTTTCCGCCCCGGCAAGGCCCCCCGCGCGGTGCTCATGCAGCGCTATGCCCGGGAGATCCAGACCGACGTGGCCGAGCAGCTGGTGGACCGCCACTTCTGGAAGGCCGCCCAGGAGGCCGGCGCCCTGCCGATCTCCCGGCCCGCCCTCGAGAAGCTGGAGCTGAAGGAGGGCGCCGACGCGGTCTTCAAGGCCCAGTTCGACGTGGCCCCCGTGGTGGAGCTCCCTGACTACAAGACGCTGCAGCTCACGAAGAAGAAGCGTGCCATCGACGAAGCGGCCGTGACCGAGCACCTGGACAACCTCCAGCAGCGCGCCACCAAGCTCCTGCCGGTGGACGAGGCCGTGGCCGAGGGCCTGGTGGTCACCTGCGACATCCGCGTGAAGCCCCAGGGCCTCAAGGCCCAGACCTACGCCGACCAGGTCCTCCAGATCGAGGCGGGCCGGCCCTTCGATCAGCAGATCCTGGGCATGAAGGCCGACGAGAAGAAGGCCTTCACCCTCACCCATCCCGAGAACGACGAGAACCGCGTCCTCGCGGGCAAGACCCTCGCCTATGAAGTCACCGTCAAGGACGTGCGCCGGAAGGAGACCCCCGAGCTGAACGACGAGTTCGCCAGGGACATGGGCTCCTTCGAGAACCTGACCGCCCTGAAGGCCGCCATCCGCAAGGACCTGGAGGAGGCCGCCGAACGCGATGCCGTGGCCCGGCTCCATGCCACCCTGCTGGATACCCTCCTCGACGCGGCCCCCTTCGAGGTGCCCCGCTCCATGGTCATCCTGCAGCTGGACGACTACTGCCAGGAGTTCGCCCAGTCCGTGGCCCGGCAGGGCCTGGATCCGAAGAAGGTGAACTGGGAGGCCTACCGCCGCTACCGCCTCAACGACGCCGAGCGGGCGGTCCGCAGCGGCTACCTGCTGCAGGCCATCGGCAACGCGGAGGACATCCAGGTCGCGGAGGAGGAGATCGACGCCGACATCCGCACCTACATGGAGGAGAACAAGGTCCAGCAGCCCTTCGCGGCCTTCAAGGCCGAACTGGAGCGCCGCGGGAACACCACGGAGATCAAGGGCCGCATCCGCACGGACAAGATCTTCGACAAGCTCGCCGCCGCCGCCACCGTGACCGAGGAGCTCCTGGACAGGGAGGCTTTCGCGGCCCTGGTGGAACTCGAGCGCAAGCGCGAGGCCGGCATCCCCGTGGGCCGCTTCGACGCGGGCGGCCTGGAAGGCGGCGACCTGGAGGACCAGGAGGGCGGCGAACCCGCGGCCGTGAGCCCCGCGGAGCACGTCCACGGTCCCGACTGTGACCACGATCACGACCATGGCCACGCCGAGGCCAAGCCGGCGAAGAAGGCCGCCAAGAAGGACGAGGGCATCGAGGAGAAGCCCAAGAAGGCCGCCAAGAAGGAGGAGGCCGTCGAGGAGAAGCCGAAGAAGGCTGTGAAGAAGGAAGAACCCGCCGAGGAAAAGCCCAAGGCCAAAAGGCCCACGGCCAAGAAGTAGTCTGCGGAGCAGCCTGCCGAAGGGGCGCCTGTGGCGCCCCTTTGCTATCCTGATGATCCAGCCGGAGGGCCCATGCCCAGCAGCTACTATCCCCCCATCGTCATCGAGCAGACCCCCCGCGGCGAGCGCAGCTACGACATCTATTCGCGCCTGCTGAAGGACAACATCATCTTCCTGGGCACGGCCATCGATGACAACGTGGCCAACGCCATCGTGGCCCAGATGCTCTTCCTCGAGAGCGAGGATCCGGACAAGGACATCCAGATCTACATCAACAGCCCCGGCGGCAGCGTCACGGCAGGCCTGGCCATCTACGACACGATGCAGTTCGTGAAGAACGACATCGTCACCTACTGCATCGGCCAGTGCGCCTCCATGGGCGCCCACCTGCTGGCCGCGGGCACCAAGGGCAAGCGCTTCGCCCTGCCCAACGCCCGCATCATGATCCACCAGCCCTCGGGCGGCGCCCAGGGCCAGGCCACCGAGATCGAGATCACCTTCAAGGAGATCCAGCGTCTGAAGGAGAACCTGGCGGCCACCTTCGCCAAGCACACGGGCCAGCCTCTGAAGAAGGTCATGAAGGACATGTACCGCGACTACTTCATGGGCGCCGAGGAGGCCCTGGAGTACGGCATCGTCGACAAGGTCCTCTCCGAACGGCCCATGTGATGACCTCCGCGCTGTCCAGCCTTCCCGCCTTCGAGCATCTGGCGAGCATTCCGCTCTACGTGCCCGGCAAGCCCATCCAGGAGGTCCAGCGGGAGTTGGGCCTCACCAGCATCGTGAAGCTGGCCTCCAACGAGAACCCCTGGGGACCGACTGAGGCCGTGAGGTCCCGGGTGGCCGCGGCCGTCACCGGCGCGGAGTTCGAAGGCCTGGGCCTCTACCCTGTGAGCGACGGCTGGTACCTCCGGCAGCGCATCGCCCAGCGGAAGGGCCTCACCCCGGATCGCGTGATCCTGGGCAACGGCAGCAGCGAGATTCTCGAGATGGTGGCCAAGGCGGCCTTCCTGGACGGCGGCAGCTCCGTCATCCCGAAGCACAGCTTCGCCATCTACGGCATCGCCACCCAGACCGCCGGCGGGCGGGTGATCGAATCCCGCGCCAGCGCGACCGAACTGGACGTGGACGACCTCCTGCGCAAGGTCGCGCCGGACACGCGGCTGGTCTACCTCGGCCATCCCAACAACCCCACGGGCATCCGGCTCGAGCGCGCCGCCCTGGAGCGGCTGGTCCGGACCCTCCGCGAGGACATCGTCCTGGTGGTGGACCAGGCCTACGCAGAATACGAGGATCCCGCCGAGTACCCCGATGCGGCGGGCTACCTGGATGAGCGACCGAACCTGCTGGTGCTCCACACCTTCTCCAAGATCCACGCCCTCGCCGCCATGCGCATCGGCTACGGCCTGGGTTCCAAGGAGCTCATGCAGTACCTCGAGCGGGTGCGCAGCCCCTTCAACACCAACCACCTCGCCCAGGTCGCCGCCGAGGTGGCCGTGCAGGACCTGGCCTTCGAGGCCTTCTCCCGCCAGAAGAACGCCGAGGCCCGCGCGGCCTTCATGGCCGAGGCCGCGAAGCACCGCTGCCGGACCTCCGGAACGTCCGGCAACTTCATCCTGCTTGAGAGCGCCTTCCCCGCCGCCGAGCTCTTCAAGGAGCTGCTGCAGCGCGGCGTGATCGTGCGCCCCATGCAGGGCTACGGCCTGCCCAACCACATCCGCGTGACCTTCGGGAAGCCGGAGGAGATGGCCGCCTTCTGGAAGGCCGCCGGCCCCCTGCTCGACGGCGGCTGCTGATTGGCGCCAGTCCCCGCGGAGATCGATCGCCTGCGCACCCTGCTCGCGCAGGGCGCGAGGTCGGCCTGCCGTGAGGGACTGGATCGGCTGCGGTCCCGTTACCGCCAGGAACCCGGGGCCTTCGATGCCGGGGCCATCGCAGCCCTGAAGGCCCTGGCCGCGGAACTCGAGGCGGTGCCGGACCTCCGCGCGGCCCTGAAGGCCACCTTCGGCTACGGGGACTTCCGCCCCGGCCAGCGGGAGATCATCGAGGCCGTGCTGGCAGGCCGGGATGTGGTGGGCATCATGCCCACAGGAGCCGGAAAGTCCCTCACCTACCAGCTCCCCGCCCGGCTGCTGGGCGGCGTGACGCTGGTGGTCTCGCCCCTCATCGCCCTCATGAAGGACCAGGTGGATGCCCTCACCGAAGCGGGCCTCCGGGCCACCTTCCTGAACTCCAGCCTCGATCCCGAGGCGCGCCGCGAGCGCATCCGCGCCCTCATGAAGGGCGAGCTCGAGCTGGTCTACGCCGCGCCCGAGGGCCTGGAACTCTACCTGGCCGACCTCCTGCGCGAGGTCGACTTGCGCCTCATCGCCGTGGACGAGGCCCACTGCATCAGCCACTGGGGCCACGACTTCCGCCCCGCCTACCGGAACCTGGCAGGCCTGAAGCGCCGATTCCCCGGCGTTCCCGTCCTGGCCCTCACCGCCACCGCCACCCCGGAGGTCCGCCGCGACATCGCGGTCCAGCTGGAGATGCGCACGCCCCTGGAGGTGCAGGGGTCCTTCTTCCGCTCCAACCTCCGCATCAGCGCCTACCGCAAGGGCGCGGAGGGCCAGCCCCCGGTGCGGGAGGCCCTGCTCCGCCTGGTGCTCGCCCGCCGGGGCGAGAGCGGGATCATCTACTGCCTGTCCCGCAAGTCCGTGGAGGCCACCGCGGCCTACCTCTCCGAGCACGGGCTCCGCGCCGCGGCCTACCACGCGGGCATGGACGCGGGCGCGCGCACCGCCGCCCAGGAGGCCTTCCAGCGCGATGATGTGGACGTCATCGTGGCCACGGTGGCTTTCGGCATGGGCATCGACAAGAGCAACATCCGCTACGTCATCCACCGCGACCTGCCCAAGAGCGTGGAGGGCTGGTACCAGGAGATCGGCCGCGCCGGCCGGGATGGCGCCGACGCCGACTGCGTGCTGTTCTACGGCTGGGGCGACGTGCTCAGCTACGACCGGTTCACGGACGGGCTCGATTCCGCGCTGGCCCAGGCCCAGCAGCGGCAGACCCGGGACCTCTTCCGCCTGGCGGAATCCGGGCGGTGCCGCCACCAGGCCCTGCTGGCCCATCTCGGCGAGCGCATGGCCCCCTGCGGGACCTCCTGCGATGCCTGCGCAGGGCTGGATCCCCTGGCCTCCACCGCGTCCGCCCCGCGCGGACGGCGTGGCTCCCCGCGGGGCGACCGCCCCCCCGTGCCACCGGGCCCGGTGGACGGCGAGGCCGGCCTCTACGCCGAACTGAAGGCGCTCCGCAAGCAACTTGCGGATGCCAAGGGCGTGCCCGCCTACGTGGTCTTCAGCGACGCCACCCTCCAGCAGATGGCGCGGTTCCGGCCGGCCAGCGAGGCGGAGTTCCTGGCCCTCAGTGGCGTGGGACCGAAGAAGCTGCTCCAGTACGGCGAGACCTTCCTCCACCTGCTCCGGACCCACCAGGACTGACCCGACGGACGCGATCTCCGTCACATTTCCCGGTCGAAATCGAGTCCAGGCCCGCACTTGCGGATCGAGACCCCTGCCTTCTCTTGTATGCCGGGAATCCAGACATTAGTGTGGTGGGATGAATTTCACACCCGGACATCCTCTGTCCGGACACCCTTGGATGATGAGGTGCTGGCATGAGTTTTGGAGAACGGTCCCGCGAACTGGGCCGATCGCTCTTCTACACGGGGAAGAACTGGATCACGATCCTCGGCTTCATCCTCACCACCGGCACCGGCGCCAGCCTGGTGATCTTCTGGGGCCAGGAGCTGGTCAGTTCCCACCCCATCCATCCCTATGCCGGCATCGTGCTCTTCCTCATCCTCCCGGCCCTCTTCATCGCGGGGCTGGTCATCATGCCCGTCGGCATGTTCCTCCGCCGGCGGAAGCTCCGGAAGGCCGGGGAGCTGCCCACCGAATACCCGAAGGTGGACCTGACGCTCCCCTCGGTCCGCAAGCTCATGCTCGGGGTCGGCCTCGCCACGGTGGCCAACATCATCATCGTGGGCACCGCCAGCTTCAAGGGCGTGGAATACATGGACTCCACCAAATTCTGCGGCCTGACCTGCCACACGGTCATGCAGCCCGAGTACACCGCTTTCCTGAATTCCCCCCACTCCCGCGTGGGCTGCGCCCAGTGCCACATCGGGCCCGGCGCCAGCTGGTTCGTGAAGTCCAAGCTGTCCGGCACCCGCCAGCTCTTTGCGGTGCTCTTCAAGACCTACAGCCGGCCCATCGAGGATCCTGTCCAGAACCTGCGCCCCGCGCGGGAGACCTGCGAGCAGTGCCACTGGCCCAACAAGTTCACCAACGACAAGCTCGTGATCCGCACCAAGTACGCGGATGACGAGGCCAACACCCCCTCCACCTCCGTGCTGCTGATGAAGATCGGCGGCGGCACCGCCAACGGCGAGGTGGGCATCCACGGCCGGCACATGGCCGAGGGCACCACCATCACCTACATCAGCACGGACGGCCGCCGCCAGGTCATCCCCCAGGTCATCTATCGTGACAAGACCGGCAAGACGGTAGTGTTCCAGAGCGATGATTTCAAGTCCATCCCCGCGGACAAGCTGGCCAAAGCCGAGACGCGCACCATGGACTGCATCGACTGCCACAACCGGCCCACCCACGCCTTCGAGCTGCCTGAACGGGCCGTGGACGAAGCCATCTACGGCCACGCCATCAGCGCCGATCTGCCCTACATCAAGAAGAAGGCCGTCGAGGTCCTGAAGGTCGACTACCCGGACCGGAACACCGCCCGGACGCAGATCCCCGCCGCCATCGCCGCCTATTACCAGGCCTCCTATCCCGCCGTCTTCCAGCAGCACAAGGATCTGGTGGATCAGGCCAGCCAGGCCGTGCTCGCCATCTACCTGCGGAATGTTTTCCCCGAGATGAAGCTCACCTGGGGCGCCCACCCGAACAACCTCGGGCACGACGATTTCCCGGGCTGCAACCGCTGCCACGACGGAAGCCACACCTCCGCCGACGGCCAGACCATCCCAGCCGACTGCGACACCTGCCACGTCCTGCTGGCCCAGGACGAGAAGGATCCCAAGGTCCTCAAGGACCTCGGCCTGGCCAAGTAGGCCGGCTGCGACGGAACGAAGAAGGGGCGCCGCGAGGCGCCCCTTCTCCTTTCCGGCCCGAAGCGACTACTTCTTCTTCGCGAAGTATTCCTTCAGCCAGGTGGGATCCACCTCCTTCGCCTTTTTCTCCTTCATCTCCTTCATGAGCCACTTGCCCGTGTCGTTGAGGGAATCCTTGGACATCTTCTCGGCGTGGCAGGACTTGCAGCTGGTCACCTGGGTGATGCCGGCTTCCTTGGCCTTCTTCAGGAAGGCGGGCTTGGCGCTGGCGGGAAGGGCCAGCAGCATCGCCGCGGCGGCGAGAAACAGGGTGGAGCGGCGCATGGGGCCTCCAGGAATGCCGGCCCCCTGGACGGGGGCGGGGTGGGATCCACCCACGCGGGCGGATCTGGTTGGGGGAGGATTATGCGCCGGAATAGCTGTGTCAACCGTCAATTTCGAGACGCAATCTTTGTGGGATACAACAAGGAAGCGGCGGTGGACCCACCCGGACCCAGCCTTCAGAATCGAAACCATGGAACCGAGCCTCCCCCTGATCGCCATCGACGGCCCCAGCGGCGTCGGCAAGTCCACCACCGCACGCCGCGTGGCCCAGGCCCTGGGCTGGGACTACCTGGACACCGGCGCCATGTACCGCGCCGCCACCCTGGCCCTGGCCCGGCAGGGCGTGGACCTGGCGGACCGGGCGGGACTGGAGCGGGTGCTGGCGGGCTTGCGCCTGGCCCAGGAGGGCGTCCGCATCTTCCTTGAGGGCGAGGACGTGAGCGAGGCCATCCGAAGCCAGGAGGTCACGCGGAACGTCACGCCCGTCAGCGCGGACGCCCGGGTGCGCGAAGTCCTGGTGGACCAGCAGCGGACCATCGGCCGCCGCGGCCGCTGGGTGGTGGACGGCCGCGACATCGGCACCGTGGTCTTCCCCTCGGCCTGCTGCAAGATCTTCCTCACCGCCAGCCCCGAGGCCCGGGCCCGCCGCCGCCATCTGGAGCTGGCGGCCAAGGGCGCCCCCCCGCCCCTGGCGGAGGTGCTGGCCGACCTGCAGCGCCGCGATGCCGCCGACACCAGCCGGGCCGTCGCGCCCCTGCGCCGGGCGCCGGATGCCGTGGAGCTGGATTCCAGCAGCATGACCCTGGAGCAGGTGGTGGACTGGATCGTGGCGCGGCACCGGGCCCATCCCTGATGGGATGGCTGCAGGATCTCCGCGAAGCGGGGACCGAACCCTGGGAGCCCGTGGGCACCGGCGCCTTCGCCGCAGCCTCCCTCGGTTTCGCCGGACTCGTGCTCATAGCGGCCACGGCCCGGGAGGGCTGGATCCCCCTGCTCGACGGCGTGAACCTGGTGTTCCACGAAGCGGGACACCCGATCTTCGGCCTCTTCGGATCCGAAACCCTGGGATTCCTGGGCGGCACGCTGATGCAGGTGCTGGTGCCCGTGCTGGTGGGCGGCGCTTTTTGGCGGAAGCGCCAGACCGTCGGCGCCGCCGTGGCCGCGCTGTGGGCCGGCGAGAACGGCCTCAACATCGCGCGCTACATGGCGGACGCCCGGAGCCAGCTCCTGCCCCTGGTGGGCGGCGGCGAGCACGACTGGGCGACCCTCTTCGGACAGTGGGGCTGCCTTTCCCGCGACACGGCCATCGCCGGCTCCGTGCGGGCGGCCGGCTGGCTCGTGATGCTGGGAGCCTGGGCCTGGCTGGGCTGGCGGTGGCACCGGGGCCGGACCGCATGAGGAGGGCCCGGTCGCCCGGGCCCTCTCGACTGCGGTTCCGATGGATCAGTAGCCCTCGCCCTCGGCGGCCGCCTTCACCTTGCCCCGGTGGAACCGGAAGAGGAACGTGAAGTAGCCCAGGGCGATGGGGAAGCCGATGAGCCACCACACCAGGCCGGCGCGGAGGCCGGGGCCGCCCACGCTGGCGTTCAGCGCGGTCAGGCTGTAGGCCGGATCGAGCGTGGAGCGCAGCATGACCGGATAGACACAGGCGGCACTGGCGGCCAGGAGGCCCAGGATGAAGGCCCCCGAACCGATGAAGGCCAGCAGCGGACGCGCCTGCTTGGTGCCCACGAACACAAGCACGAGCCCCGCCAGGAAGATGAGGGTGGCGAGCCAGCCCAGGGGCGCCTTCGGCAGGTTCTGGAAGACGCCGGGATTGACGATGGACGTGGCGTAGCTGGAGACGATCCAAAGCAGGAGCACCAGGCCCCAGAGCTTCATCGAGAGGGCCCTGGCGCGGTCATGCACGGGCCCCTCCGTCTTCCAGGCCAGGAAGAGGGCGCCGTGGCCCGCGAGGGTGGCGAGGGCGAAGACGCCGATCAGCACGGTGTACCAGTCCAGGATCCCGGGGTGCGTCCCCACCCGGAAATTCGTCCAGAGGGCCATCTCGAAGTAGCCGGAACCGTCCACCGGCACACCGCGCAGCACGTTGCCCAGGGCCGCGCCGAAGAGGATGGGCAGGAGGATGCTCGAGACGGCGAAGGTGGTGTCCCAGAAGTGGCGCCAGAGGCCGTCCTTGAGATGGGAGCGGAACTCGATGGAGATGCCGCGGAGCATGAGGCACCACACCACCAGCCACATGGCCAGGTAGAACCCGGAGAAACCGGAGGCCAGGACCTTCGGGAAGGCGAGGAACATGGACCCCCCGCCCGCCAGCAGCCAGACCTCGTTGCCATCCCAGAGGGGGCCGATGGCGCCGAGCACCTCCCGCCGCTCCTCATTGGTCTTGGCCACGAAGAGGTGCAGGATGCCCGCGCCGAAATCGAAGCCGTCGAGCACCACGTAGATGGCCACCATCACGGAGACGAGCCAGAACCAGAGCATTTCCATGGCGACCTCCTAGGCCTTCTCGGCGTGGGACTCGGGACCGTGGGCCAGCTCGCGCCCCACGAGGAAGAGGAAGAGGATCCCCAGCACCACGAAGATGCCGGCGAAACCCAGGGTGGTGAAGGCCGTCTGGCCCGCGTTCACCGTGGGGCTCCCGCCCTGCGTCGTGCGGAGCAGGCCGTAGAGCAGCCAGGGCTGCCGGCCGAACTCCGTGACCACCCAGCCCGCCGTCGTGGCGATGTAGGGGAAGGGGAAGGCCAGCATGAGCACCCAGAGCATGGCCCGGCTGGTTTCAAGCCGCTTCCGCCAGAGCAGCAGGACCGCGAGGGCCATCACGAGGATCATCAGCGTGCCGAGGCCCGCCATGATGTGGAAGGCGTAGTAGAGGAATTCGATGTTCTGGGGCCACTGGTCCTGGGGGAAGGCCTCCAGGCCCTGGACGTTGCTGGAGAACGATCCGTAGGCGATGAAGCTGAGCACGGCCGGGAGCCGGATCGGGTTCTCGATGCGCCGCTGAGCCACGTTGGGCTGGCCGATGAGCGTGAGGGGCGCGTGGGTCCCGCTGTCGAAGCGGCCTTCCATGGCCGCCAAAGTCACCGGCTGGTGCTTCGCGACCATCTTGCCCTGCAGGTCCCCGGTGGGGAACGCCACGAGCACGCTGAACGCCAGGCCGAGGATCGTCCCCACCTTCAGGTTCAGGCGGGCCTGGGTCTCATGGATGCCCTTCAGGCTCCAGAAGGCGCCCACCGCGGCCACCACGAAGGAGCCCGTCACCACCGTGGCCACCATGTTGTGGGCGTACTGGACCAGGGCCCAGGGATTCAGCAGGAAGGTCCAGAAGCTCGCCAGCTGGACGGTCCCGTCGGCGCCCATGGTGTAGCCCACGGGATGCTGCATGAAGGCGTTGGTGGCGATGATGAAGTAGCCGGACAGCCAGCTGCCGATCCAGAGGGCCAGGGCGGCGCCGAAGTGGCCCTTCGGGGAGAGCTTCTTCTCGCCCCACACCAGCAGTCCCAGGAAGCTGCTCTCCAGGAAGAAGGCGAACATCCCCTCCATGCCCAGGGTCTGGCCGATGATGCCGCCGGAGAATCGGGAGAACTGGGCCCAGTTCGTGCCGAACTGGAACTCCATCGGGATGCCCGTGACCACGCCGATGGCGAAGTTGATGCCGAAGATGCGGATCCAGAAGCGCGCCGCGTCGTTGTAGCGGGCCTCGCCGGTCTTCAGCCCCAGAGCCTTCAGCACCACGATGATGAAGGCCAGGCCCATGGTGAGCTGGGGGAACAGGTAGTGGAAGGTGGCCGTGAAGCCGAACTGGAGCCTGTGCCAGAAAAGCGGGTCCCCCATGGGTCCTCCCTGTGGAATCGGTTCCGGGCGGGCCCGGCCCACCTCGGTGACGAGTATCACACGGAGGCTGACGGCCCGATCCACGGGTCTGCGAAAATCAAGGCGTGGCGCCCGCTTACGGACCTCCATGGGTGGTGACGGAGATCACACAGAAAACCATAGAACTACATTCTTAATTGCCCATACTGTTGTCCAAGCCTGACCGCAGCCTGCAAGGCGATGGCTGAGGACTCAGGGGTAGGGGAGGCGGGCCCATCGTGGGCCCGCCAGTTCCGTACGGGGCCGGAATCAGGCCTTCAGCAGCTCCGCCAGGCTGCGGACCGTGGGCACGTGGCCCTGCACCTTGAGGACGCCGTCCACCGCCATGGCCGGGGTGCTCATGACGCCCCGGGCCATGATGTCGGGGATCTCCTGCACCTTCACGATCCGGTAGTCGAGGCCCAGGGAGCGGGCGGCCTCCTCCGCGTGCTTGGCCAGCAACTCGCACTTGGCGCAGCCGGTGCCGAGGATCTCGATGAGCATGGGACCTCCTACAGGATGGCGTTGAACAGGTAGCCCACCAGGAGGATCCCGGCGGCCACGACGGCGATGAAGACGGCGATGAGGCGCGGCTTCAGGACCTTCCGGAGGATGATCGTCTCCGGCAGGGAGAGGCCCGTCACCGCCATCATGAAGGCCAGCACCGTGCCGAGGGCCGCGCCCTTGCCCAGCAGGGCCTGGACGATGGGGATCACCCCCGCGGCGTTGCTGTAGAGGGGCACGCCGATGAGCACCGCCAGGGGCACGCTCCACCAGGCGGCCTTGCCCATGATGTGCGCCATGAGGGCCTCGGGGGCGTAGCCGTGGATGAACGCCCCCACGGCGATGCCCGCCAGCAGGTAGGGCCACACCTTGCCCACGATGTCCCGCACGCCCTGGACGGCGATCTCCAGCCGGGCCGGGAAGCCCAGGCGCGATGCCTCCGCCGCCTGGGCCGCGTAGGGGATCTCCATCACCCAGGCCTCGAGGTGCCGCTCCATCCGGAGCTTCCCGATCACCCAGCCCGCAAGGAAGGCGACCCCCACGCCGGTGCCCGCGTAGAGGAGGGCGATCTTCCACCCGAAGAGGCCCAGCAGCAGGAACAGGGCCACCTCGTTCACCATGGGCGCGGACACCAGGTACGAGAAGGTCACGCCCAGGGGCACCCCCACCCGCACGAACCCGATGAAGAGCGGCACCGCAGAGCAGGAGCAGAAGGGCGTGACGATGCCGAGGAGGCTGCCCAGCAGGTTCCCCCACGCCCCGGCCCGCCGGGCCAGGATGTCGCGGGTGCGCTCGGGGCTGAGGAAGGTCTGGACGAAGGTCACCCCCAGCACCACCAGGGAGAGGAGCATCAGCACCTTCGGCGCGTCGTAGGCGAAGAAGGCCACGGCCGAGCCCAGGCGGGAATCGAGGCCCAGGCGGAACACCCGGGTGGTGAGGGCGTTGGCCGCGGGCTCCAGCCAGTGGTAGGCCAGGAACCAGAGCGGGAGCGCGGGGATCAGCCAGCCGCCCCGGGCCAGGAACCCGGGTCCCTTCGGCGCCGCGGGGAGCCCCTGGACGAGGACCGGCGTGCAGGCGCAGGCGCAGGCCCCGCCGGCGAACTGGGAGGTGGCCTGGATCCTCGCGGGGATCTCGTCCGGCCTGGCGAGGCGGTAGCCCCTGGCCAGCATCCAGGGCCCCACGGTATCGGTCTTGAGGTAGCGCGGCCGGGCACCGGCCGCGGCCTCGGCGGCCTGCATCAGGCGCCCGCCCAGGCCCCTGCCCCGATGCGAAGGCGCCACCACGAGGGAGCGCAGCAGCACCGCCTCCCCAGCCGGCTCCAGGGCCACGTGGCCGACGAGGACACCGGCCTCCTCCGCCACCCAGCCTTCGGTGGCCTCAAGGGCGTCGAGGGGCAGCTTTTCCGCGGCCAGGAGGTCCATGACGGCCGCCATGTCCTCGTCTGCTCTCGGTCGGATCGTCATGCCCAGCCCTCTCGCAGATCCTCCAGGCGACGCCGGATCTCGTCGCGCCCCGCCCGGAAGCGTCCCCGCAATTCCTCCGGGGTCAGCCCTGGATCGTCGCTGGCGGGGTCGGGGATGGGCCAATGCAGGCGTTCCGCCTTCCCCAGGAAGAGCGGGCACACCTCCTCGGCGCAGAGGGTGATGACCAGGTCCACCGATGCGGGGTCGATGTCCTGCACCGACTTCGAGGTGTGGGAGGTGGCATCGATGCCCACTTCCGCCAGCACCTCGAGGGCGTAGGGGTTCACGCGGCTGGGGCGGCTGCCCGCGCTCTGGATGCGCTGGCCCGGGAACATCTGCCGGGCCAGGCCCTCGGCCATCTGGGAGCGGGCGCTGTTGGCGACGCAGAGAAAGAGGATGGAACGGGGCGTCACGGCTTCACCTCGGGTTCAGTGGTGGGGCAGCAGATGACGCCGGCGACGGATTCCGCACTTTCGGGGTACCAGCGCCCCTTGAGCCAGAGGGCCACGTTCACCAGGCCGATGAGGACCGGCACCTCCACCAGCGGCCCGATCACCGCTGCGAAGGCCGCCCCGTGGGCGATGCCGAAGGTGGCCACGGCCACGGCGATGGCCAATTCGAAGTTGTTGGAGGCCGCCGTGAAGCTCAGCGTGGCGCTCTGCGGATAGGTGGCGCCCACCTTCTTCGACATCCAGAAGCTCACGAGGAACATCACGACGAAGTAGATCAGCAGGGGGATCGCGATGCGGATGACGTCGAAGGGCAGCTTCACGATGGCGTCGCCCTTCAGGCTGAACATCACGACGATGGTGAAGAGCAGGGCCACGAGCGTGATCGGGCTGATCCTGGGCACGAAGACCCGGTGATACCAGTCCAGGCCCTTGATCCGCCCCAGGATGAAGCGGGTCAGGAAGCCTGCGAGGAAGGGAACGCCCAGGTAGATGAAGACGCTCTCGGCGATCTGCCCGATGGTGATGTGGACGACCGCGCCGTGGAGGCCCAGCTTCGCGGGCAGCACGGTGGCAAAGAACCAGGCGTACACACTGAAGAAGAGCACCTGGAAGATCGAGTTGAAGGCCACGAGCCCCGCGCAGTACTCGGTGTCCCCCTTGGCCAGGTCGTTCCACACGATGACCATGGCGATGCAGCGGGCCAGGCCGATGAGGATGAGCCCGATCATGTACTCCGGCTTGTCGCGCAGGAAGAGCACGGCGAGGCCGAACATGAGCAGGGGCCCGACGAGCCAGTTCTGCACCAGCGACAGCCCCAGCACCTTCCGGTTCCGGAAGACGAGGTGCAGCTCCTCGTACTTCACCTTCGCCAGGGGCGGGAACATCATCAGGATCAGGCCCGCGGCCAGGGGCACGCTGGTGGTGCCCACGTTCCAGGCGTTGATGGCCCGGTTGAAGCCGGGGACGGCCCAGCCCAGCAGCACCCCCAGGCCCATGGCCAGGAAGATCCACAGGGTGAGGTAGCGGTCGAGGAAGGAGAGGCGCTTCTGCATGGCCGCGACCCCGTTCACCGGGGCTTCCGGGCGGCGATGATCATGCTGGCCACGTAATCCTGGGGCCGGTCGCCCCCAGGCAGCTGGCTGCCCACGCGCTCCGCGAGGGGATCCCCCTGGGGGAGCATGGCCTCCACGGCCCCGGCCTTGTCCTCCAGCGCCAGGTCCACGAGGCCGGCCGCGGCGATCATGGCCTTCAGCTCATCCACCAGGGCGGCGCCGGCGATGCAGCCCACGTGGGCCAGCACGTCCGCGCGCACCGCCTCGGGCAGCGGGCGGAGCAGCACCATGTCCGAGATGGACACGCGGCCACCGGGCTTCAGCACCCGCGCGATCTCCCGCCACACGGCGGCCTGGTCCGGGCTGAGGTTCAGCACGCAGTTGGAGAGCACCACATCCACGGAGGCGTCCGGCAGGGGGATGGCCTCGATCTGGCCCAGGTGGAATTCGACGTTGTCCAGGCCCGTGCGGCGCCGGAAGTCCGCGGCGTTCTGCCGGGCCCGGGCCACCATCTCCCGCGTCATGTCCAGCCCGATCGCCTTGCCCTCCCGACCCACCCGCTGGGCGGCGAGGAAGACATCCAGGCCGCCGCCCGAACCCAGATCCAGCACCGTCTCGCCGGCCTGCAGTTCAGCCAGGGCCGTGGGGTTGCCGCAGGAGAGGCCCAGGTTCGCCCCCTCCGGCAGGGTGGCCAGCTCGGCGTCGCTGTAGCCGACGCCCTGGGCCACGGCCTCGGCGCTGCCGCCGCCGCAGCAGGAGGACTGGGGCCCGCAGCAGCCGCCGCGGACGGTGGCGATGGCCGAGTACGCCGAGCGGACGGCCTCGTGGACGGGATGGCTGGACAGCTCAGGCATGGGCGGTTCCTTTCGCGGCGGAGGCGTTCTTGGGGGTGGGGACGGCGCAGCAGGCCCGCAGATCCTGGTTCCGGGCCTGCAGGGCCGTGGCATGGTCGGCCTCCACTGCGGGATCCCCGGCCAGTTCCGGCCAGAGGACGCCCAGCAGGGCCGTGGGGAAGGGCTCGGGCACCAGGGCGTAGTGGACCCAGCGGCCCACCTTGCGCTCGGAGACGAAGCCGGCCCGGCGGAGATCGGAGAGGTGCTGGGAGATGGTCGAGGGCGCCAGGCCCACCACGTCCGTGATCTCGCAGACGCAGAGCTCCCCGCCCCGCAGCATGGCCAGAATGCGGAGGCGCACGGGATGGGCCAGGGCCTTGAGGCGGTCCACCAGGGGCGGCAGGGCCTGTTTCGTCATTTCGTCATTCTCCGAAATGTAAACATACGCCCTGCCCTGCCCCGCCGCAAGGGGTAAAAACGAAGCCCGGCGGGGGGGCCGCCGGGCTTGGCTCCAGGCGCTGCCGCTCAGCCCTCGACCACGATCTCCGTGGTGATGGCGGCGGTCTTGCCCAGCATGGCGGAGACGCCGCAGTACTTCTCCTGGGAGAGCTGCACGGCCCGCTCCAGCTTGTCCATGGGCAGATCCCGGCCCTTGAACCGGTAGCGCACGTGGATGGCCGTGAAGACCCGGGGATGGTCCTCGGACTGGCCGGCGCTCACGTCCACCGCCAGCCCCTCGAAGGGCACCCGCATCTTCTCGAGGATGCTCACCACATCCATGCCGGTGCAGCCGCCGAGACCCGCCAGGAGCAGGCCCTTGGGGCGCACGCCCCGGGAGGTCCCGTCGGGACCGGGCACGTCGATGGGGATGCGCTGACCCTCCTGCTCGGCCTCGAAGGCCATGCCGGATTCCCAGGTGACGGTGGCTTCCATGCAGGCTCCTATTCGGCGGCCAGGTCCGCGAGGATCGGCGCGGCGGCATCGATGATACCCACGGCGATGAGGTGCCGGGCGATGCGGACGGCATCCAGCACCTCGTCCGCCGTGGCGCCCTCGGCCATGGCCATGCGGGCCTGGGAGCGGGCGCAGGCGGGCTGGCGCCGGGCCAGGGCCGCGGAGACCGCCATCAGGTGGCGGTACTTGAGGGGGATGGTGCTCTCGGACCGCTGGATGCTGCCCTTGGAGAGCATGGCCGTGGACACCAGCAGATCCGGGGCCAGATCCTTCAGCTGGGACGTCCACTCGGGCATCGTGTCGCCCATCTTGCCCTGCATCATCTGGAGCACCTGGTCGGGCGTGGGCATGCCCTGGGCGGGGGTGGGTTCAGCCATGGTCGGCCTCCGGTTCAGGAGAGGAAGGACTGGATGCGGCGCCAGGAGCCCAGGTTGTGGACCTCCTTGAAGCCCTTGCGCTTGAGGATGGCGACGGCGAAGCCGCTGCGGCTGCCGCTGTCGCAGCAGAGCAGCACCGGGCGGGAGGGATCCAGCTCCTTGGCGCGCGCATCGAGCTGATCCGCCGGGATGTTGATGGCCTTGGGATGGCCCGCGGCCTTGAATTCACCCTTGGTGCGGACGTCCACGATCTGGGCCCCGCGCTCGAGCAGGGCCTTCACGTCGGCAGAGGAGGCGGAGCGCTTGCTCCAGAGCAGGTAGCCGATGACCCCGACCGGGATGAGGTAGATCCAGGGGAAGTCCATCAGGCGCCTGCCTGCTGCAGGGCGCTCGTGAGGACATGGGCCGGCTGGACGCCCACGAAGCGCTGCTGGATGCGACCGTCCTTGAGGATCACCAGGGTGGGGATGCTCTGGACGCCGAACTGGCTGGCCAGCATCGGTTCCTCGTCCACGTTGACCTTGGCGACGATCGCCTTGGGACCGACGGTCCTGGCCACTTCGTCGAGGATGGGGCCCTGCATGCGGCACGGTCCGCACCAGGGGGCCCAGAAATCGATGAGCACGGGCTGCGGCTGGGAGGTCGCCTTGGGGAAGGCGCCGGTGGTGAGGTGGAGGACGTCGGACATGGAGGCTCCGGATCAGGAAAGGTCGGGATGGAAGGTCCAGGGGCCCAGATTGTGGGCGTCGTAGCCCTGGCGCCGCAGGAACTGCACGGCCTGGGAGCTGCGGGCCCCGCTCTCGCAGCAGAAGAGCAGCGCGCGGTCCTTCGGGAGGCGCTCGGTGGCGAGGACCGGGATGAGGTGCAGGGGCAGGTGGAGGCTGCCCTCCACATGGCCCATCTGGTACTCGGGGGCGGACCGGACATCCACCACCAGGGCACCGGCGTCGAGGAGTTCCCGGGCCTCGGCCCGGCTCAGGAGGAAGCTCATGGCGCTACCTCGCCGTGGCCCAGATCAGCCCCATCACCGCGCCATAGGTGATGGCGCGGAAGGGGGTGGCGGTGAGGGGGCAGGCCCCTGTGCTGCAGCCCACCAGGCGGTGGTAGGCGTAGCCCACGGCCCCGCCGATGACAAGGCCCAGGGTGATGCGGACGGCCATGGCCTTCACTTCACCCCCGGCGCGCAGCAGGAGGCGGCCTGGTCGGGCACGCCCAGCTTGCGGAGGATGCTGGCGAGCAGGCACCAGTTGGTGATCCCGCTCTGGAGCAGGTTGGCGCCCACGAAGGCGGTGAGCCACAGCCAGTTGGGGTTGTGGAAGTGGGCCAGGGCCAGGCTCGCCAGGATGAAGGTGCCGGCGAAGACGTGGACGATGCGGTCGACGGTCATGGGGAGCTCCTATTCGTCAGAGTCGGGATGGGAGGCCTGCCGCTGCAGTTCGGCGGCGCGGCTGCGGCGGGCGATCAGGTAGTAGAGGACGGGGATGGAGGGCACGGAGAGCAGGGTGGCCGCCACGGAGCCCGCCATGAGGCTGATGGCCAGCCCCTGGAAGATGGGATCCGCCAGCATCACCAGCGAGCCCACGATCACGGCAGCGGCGGTGAGCAGGATGGGCCGGAACCGGACCACGCCCGCCTCCTCCACGGCCAGGGCCAGGGGCATGCCCTCGCGCAGCTTCAGCTCGATGAAGTCCACGAGGATGATGCTGTTGCGGACGATGATGCCCGCCCCGGCGATGAAGCCGATCATGCTCGTGGCCGTGAAGAACGCGCCGAAGAGGCCGTGGGCCGGGATGATGCCGATGAGGCTGAGGGGGATGGGCACCAGGATCACCCAGGGGATCTCGAAGCTCTCGAACCAGCCCACCACGAGCACGAAGATCAGGACCAGCACGGCGGCGAAGGCCATGCCGAGGTCGCGGAACACCTCGAGCGTGATATGCCACTCGCCGTCCCACTTCATGATCAGGTTCTCGGTGTTCTCGGGCTGGGCCAGTCCCAGCCGCGCCACCTTGGCGCCGCCGGTGCCCTTCAGGGCGTCGATCTTCCTGTTGAGGGCCGCCAGGGCGTAGACCGGGCTCTCGATGGTGCCGGCCAGGTCGCCGAAGACGTAGGTCACGGGCATCAGGTCCTTGTGGAAGATGACCGGATCCTCCGTGCCCCGCTTCACCGTCACCAGTTCGCTGACGGGCACCATGCCCCGGGCGCCGGGCACGGAGAGCTGGAGGATCTGGTCCAGCCGCTGCCGCTTGTCGGCGGGGATCTGGATGATCACCGGCACCTGGCTGGAGCCGCGCATCACGTGGAAGGCACCGGCCACGTGGCCGTAGCCCGCCATGTAGAGGGTCTGGATCACATGGGCGGGGGCCACGCCGTGGAGGGCGGCCTTCTCCCGGTCCAGCACGAGGCTGATCTTGGGATTCGTGGCGTTGAGGGTGGAATCCACGTCCACGATGCCATCCACCGACTTGAAGGCCTTGAGGACCTCCCCGCCCAGGCGCTCACGCTCCGCCTCGGAGGGACCGTAGATCTCGGCCACCATGGTGTCCATGACCGGCGGTCCAGGCGGGATCTCCACCAGCTTCATGCGGGCGCCGGCGGGATTCGTGATCTTCTCCAGCTCGGGGCGCAGGCGCACCACGATCTGGTGGCTCTGCTCCTTGCGATCGCCCTTGGGCACCAGGTTGACCTGGATGTCCACCATCTCGGCGCCCTGGCGCAGGAAACTGTGGCGCACCATGCCCACGAAGGTGAAGGGCGCGGCCTCGCCGGCGTACACCTGGACGTTGCGGACCGTGGGCTCCTTGAGCAGGCGCCGGGCCACGTCCTGGCCCACGGCCAGCGCGTTCTCCCGGGGCGTGCCCGCGGGGAGGTCGAGCTGGACCATGAATTCAGACTTGTTGTCGAAGGGCAGCATCTTGACCTTCACCACCCCGAAGCCCACGAGGGACATGGCGGCGATGAGCAGCAGGAACACGCCCCCGAAGAAGGTCCAGCGGACCTTCGGCTCGTTCAGCAGGGCGCGGATGGCCTTGCGGTAGAGGGCGGCGAACTTCGTGTCGGGGGCCACTTCGGGGTTGTCCGGGTGGTGGCGGTGGGCGTGGACCTCCGGCGCGGCGGTTTCGGGCGTGCCGGGATGCAGCCCTGTCTCATCCACCTCGGGAAGGTGGGCCTCCTTCTTGAACACGTGGAGGCTGGCCCAGGGGCTGATGATGAAGGCGATCAGCAGGCTGAAGATCATGGCCACGCTGGCGCCCACGGGGATGGGCCGCATGTAGGGGCCCATGAGGCCGCGGACGAAGGCCATGGGGAGGATCGCCGCGATGACGGCGAAGGTGGCCAGGATGGTGGGGTTGCCCACCTCGTCCACCGCCTCCACCACGATCTGGGCGAAGCTCTTCGGCCGGCCCGGCAGGTGCATGTGCCGGTGGATGTTCTCCACCACCACGATGGCGTCGTCCACCAGGATGCCGATGGAGAAGATGAGGGCGAAGAGGGTGACGCGGTTCAGCGTGTAGCCGAACAGGTAGGTGATGAGCAGGGTGAGGGCGAGGGTGACGGGCACGGCCACGCCCACCACCACGGCGCTCCGCCAGCCCATGGCCAGCAGGATGAGCGCGATGACGCTGAGTGTCGCGATGAGCAGGTGCTCGATCAGCTCGTTGGACTTGTCCCCGGCCGTCTCGCCGTAGTTGCGGGTGACGGTCACCTTCAGGTCGTGGGGGATGAGGTTGCCGCGCAGGGCGTCCACCTTGGCCAGCACGGTCTCGGCCAGGGCGGTGGCGTTGGTGCCGGCCCGCTTGGAGAGGGCGATGCTCACGGCGGGCTCGAAGCCGGGCTTCGCCGTGTCGGCATACAGCACCATGGGCGGCTCCGGATCGGTGGCATCCACCACCTTGGCCACGTCGCCCAGGTAGATGGGCTTCATGTCCCGGACGCCCACGACCAGGCGGCGCAGTTCGGAGGCCTGGAGCACGAAGCCGGTGGCCTCGAGTTCCGTGCGCCTGCCATGGTCCACCAGGGCGCCCGCGGGCAGCTGGGCCTCGGCGGCCTGGAGGGCCGGCTGGAGTTCGGCGATGGACATGTTCAGGGCGCGCAGGCGGTCCACGTCCGGCTCGATGCGGATCTGGCGGGCGGCGCCGCCGATGACCTTCACCTGGGCCGTGCTGGGCACGTCGGACAGCTCCCGGGCCACCACGTCGCCCATGCGCCGGAGGCTGCCCGGCGTCTGGTCCGTCCCGTGGAGGGTGAGGACGAGGAAGGGCACGTCATCGATGGTCTGGAGCTTGATGATGGGCTTCATCGCCCCGGGCGGCAGGATCTGGGGATTGGCCTTCAGCTCCTGGTACACCTTCACCAGGCTGGGCTCCTGGGGCTCGTTCACCTTGAAGCGCACCGTGATGAGCGCCATGCCCGGGGTGCTCATGCTGTAGAGGTACTCGACGCCGGGAATGCCCCAGAGGCGGCGCTCCAGGGGCGTGGTGACCTGGCTCTCGATCTCCTTGGGGCTCGCGCCCGGGTAGGGCACGTAGAGGTCCACCATGGGGACGATGATCTGGGGTTCCTCCTCGCGGGGCGTGAGCACCACGGCGAGGACGCCCAGCATCAGCGACGCCAGGACGATGAGCGGCGTCAGCTTGCTGCGCAGGAAGGACTTGGCGAGGCGACCCGCCAAGCCGAGCTTGGGTTCACTTGCCATGGCTCACCTCGGCCTGGCGCACGTCGATGGGCTGGCCATCCTGGATGGCGCCCGGGTTGTCGATGACCTTCTCGCCATCCTTCAGGCCGGCGCGCACGGGGACCAGGTCCCCCACGGCCTCGCCCAGGGACAGCCAGCGGAGCTCGGCCTGGCCATCCTTGGCCACGAAGACGCCCGTGAGCTCACCCCGGTGGAGGAGGGCGCTCTTCGGGACGGTGAGGCTCTCGGCGTTCAGGCCGGGCACGAGGATGCGGGCGAAGGTGCCCTGGCGCAGGCCCTTCGGCTTGAGGACCTTGGCGCGCAGGGTGCCCTTGTGGCTCCATGGGTCGCCGCCGGGGGCCAGGGCCGTGATCTGGGCCTCGCCCTGCTGGTCCTCGGCCGTGAAGGCCACCTTCTGGCCCACCTTCAGGCCCTTGGCCTCACTGGCGGAGACGGTGGCCACCAGCTCCTGGTCGCCGTCGGCGTAGAGCTCGAGCAGGGGCATGCCGGGGCCCACGAAGTCGCCCTCGTTGACCTTGCGGGACTGGACCACGCCGGCGAAGGGCGCCCGGATCTGCGTGTAGGCGATGTTGGCCTTGAGGGCGGTGACGCCGGCCTGGGCCTGGGCCACCTGGGCCTCCACCTGCTGCAGCTCGGCGATGGTGCTGGCCTTCTGGGCCTGCAGCGCCACGATGCGGCGGTGCTGGGCCTCGATGGTGGCGAGCCCGGTCTCCGCGGCCTTCAGCTGGCCCTGGAGATCCTGGTCGTTGAGGGAGATGAGGAGCGTGCCGGCGGCCACGCGCTGGCCCTCCTCCACGGGGACACGCTTCACCTGGGCGGCCATGCGGGTGGACATCATGGCCGTGCGGGCGGACTGGAGCGTGGCGGCCACCCAGGCGCCCCCCTCGGGGGTGCTGGTGGCGGCCAGGGACACGGCCACGCGGGGGAGGGTCTTCGCCTCGGGACGGGTCTCCTTCTGGCCGCAGGCCAGGGTGCCCAGGAGCGCGCTGGTCACGGCCAGGGCGGAGAGGGTGGTCTTCATGGCTGGACTCCTTCGATGGGGGTGCCGGTGGCCAGGTCGAGGCTGGCGCGGCTCACGCGAAGTTCGTAGAGGCTCTGGAGGATGAGGGTGCGGGCGCCCTGGACGGCGGCTTCGGCGTCGAGAACCTCGATGAGGGGGGCCAGGCCCTCCTTGTGGCGGGCCTCCCGCAGGCGGCGGGACTCCTCGGCGGCGGCCAGGGCGTCCTTGGCGGCGGCGTAGCGGGCCTCGGCGGCCGTGACGGCCTCCCGGGCCACGCGGGTCTCATGCTCCGCCTGCTGCTCCTTGAAGAGCTGCATGTCCTTGGCGGCCTGCGCCTGGGCCCGGGCGGCGCGCGCCTTGGCCAGGTCGGGGGCGGAGAACACCTTCCACTTCACGCCCACGCCGGCCCAGGTCCAGTCCCCCTTCTGGGACCAGGAGTGGTGCAGCGTGCCCGCGCCCAGCTCCAGGCCCACTTCGGGGAGGTTGTTGCCCTTGGCGGCCTTGGCGCCCTCGCCCGCGGCCTTGGCCTGCAATTCGGCGGCCACCAGATCGGCGCGGCGGCCCTGGGTCGCGGAGGGCGCGGGGGTCACCGGTTCCAGGGGCGTGGCCAGGTCGCCATCCACGGGGCCCTGCCCCAGGAGCAGGCCCAGGCCCGACCGGGCCGAGCGGATCTGCATGGTGACCTCGGCCTTCTGGGCGTCCACCTGCGCGTGGAAGGCCTTGAGGCGCTGGAGTTCGGATTCGAGCATGAGGCCCTGGTCCACCCGGGCGCCCACGAAGGCTTCCATGCCCTTCACCCAGGTCTCGGTGTCCTGCACCCACTTCATGGCCTGCTCGGCCACTTCGGCGCCGAAGTAGGCCTGCACCACCGCCATGGCCGTCTCCTGCTTGCGGCGCTCCTGGCTGGCGGCCTCGGCCTGGGCCATGTAGTCGCCGGCCTTCCGGGCCGCCGTGATGCGCCCGCCCGTGTAGAGGGGCTGCTGGAGGACCGCGGAGCCGCCGTAGGCGCCGATGGCGTCGGGGTGGTTCAGGGTGAGGGGGTTGAAGTCCGCCATCCCGATGCGCGCCTGGTTGAGCTTGATGCCGAAGGCCATCATGGGCTCGTTGGTGCGCACGCCCTGGGCCTGCAGCGTGAGGGTGGGCAGGCGGAGGTCGCGGTAGCCCTCGGCCTCCGCCTTGCGGCTGTCCACCATGGCCTGCCCGGCCTTGAGGCCGGCCTGGTCCACCCAGGCCTTGCGGATGGCGTCGGAGACGGTCAAGCTGCCTTGGCCCCACAGTCCGGTCCCTGCCGCCAGGAGCAAAGCCAGCCTTTGTATGACTTTATTGGTCATAAAGGAATACTCCTAAGCAAAAAAAAGCAAATGCCCATACCCTTAATTACTTAAGGGCCTTGTAGGTCATCTTGGCGCGGTCACTCACATGGCCGCAGACGAGGTCGCACAGGTCGGACACCAGGGGCATGACCGGGGTGAAGTACACGGCGTTGCCCTCGGGCTCGCGGTTCACGAGGCCCACGCGCACCAGGCAGGCCAGGTGCTTGGAGGCGTTGGCCTGGGAGAGGCCCGAGGCGTCGGCCACCGCACCCTGGCTCAGGGGGCCCTTCGAATCGAGGAGCGAGCGGAGGATCTTCAGGCGGGAGGCATCCCCCAGCGCGCTGAACAGGCCGCTCACTTCGTCGATCATCGGGTTGCTGAGCTGATGGTTCATCTTCAACTCCATGCACAAATGGTTATCTAGTTCCATCCCGGGGTCAAGCCGAAAATTCCCGTCAAGGAAAACTCTATACCCATCGGGACATCCATCAACCAGACATGCCACCGTGCTGAAGCCTCCTGGGAGAATTTTGATCTTCGTCAACGCCTCACGCCAGGGTCGAGACCACCGACCCCGCCATCGCCTGACACCCCGCCCGGCCTTGCTACGCTGGAGCCAGGAGGCCCCCGTGGACGACCTGGATGCCCGCGCCGCGAAGATCCGCCTGCTCTGCACCGACATCGACGGCGTGCTCACCGACGGCGGCCTGCGCTACAGCGGCCACCCGGGGCACACCAAGGTCTTCCACGTGCGCGACGGCGCCGCCATCAAGTGGCTCCAGCGGGCTGGCATCCCCGTGGCCTTCATCTCCGGCCTGGCCTCCCCGGCCACGGACCACCGGGCCCAGGATCTGGGCATCGAGGACTGCTTCGCCGGCCACCTGGACAAGAAGCCCGTCCTGGACGAGCTCTGCGCCAAGCACGGCCTGACCCACGACCAGGTGGCCCACCTGGGCGACGACCTGGCGGACCTGCCCCTGCTGCGGCGTGTGGGCCTGGCCTGCTGCCCGGCCGACGCGGTGGCCGAGGTGAAGGCCGCCTGCCACTGGACCGTGCCCGTCTCCGGCGGACGGGGCGTGCTGCGCGCCGTGGCCGAGCGCATCCTCAAGGCCCAGGGCCGGTGGGACGAGACGGTCTCCAGATACGAGGTGTGACCATGCGCCGTGTCCTCCCCCTCCTGCTCGCCGCCCTGCCCCTCTGCGCCCAGGACGCCGCCCTCGGCGCGCGGGTCCAGGCCGTGATCCCCATGGGGGACCTGCGCGACCTCACGGACGGCCAGGTGGGCGTCGGCGCCGGCGTGTTCGTGGAGATCCCCGTGGGGGACACCTTCAGGCTCCGCCCCACGGTGGGCGGCCAGTACTTCCCGAAGAAGACCAGCGCCAGCCTCGGAGGCGCCGAGGTCACCGTCTCCTCGGTGGACTTCCTGGTGGACGCCCTGTGGTTCCCCGGCGAGACCGGGGACCAGGGGCCCTACCTGGTGGGCGGGGCCGGCGGCCAGATGTGGCGGGTGAGCCCCACCGGCGGCACGGCCACCTCCCACACCCGGCTGGGGGTGAGCGGTGGCATCGGCTACCAGTTCACCCCCCACCTCGGTGTGGAGGCCCGGGCCTTCTGGAGCCCCATCGAGACCCACCTCACCGCCACCGGCCTCAGCCTGGGCGGCGTGGTGCGCTTCTAAGAACCGCCTAGAACGCCAGCCCCCGCTTCGTGAGCAGCGGTTCCACCTTCGGGTCCCGGCCGCGGAAGTCGCGGAAGAGGACGGCGGGATCCTCCGTGCCGCCCCGGGAGAGGATCTTGCCCCGGAAGGCGGCCGCGGTGGCGGGGTCAAAGAGGTCGCCCTTCTCCTTGAAGGCCTGGAAGGCGTCGCTGTCCAGCACGGCGCTCCAGATGTAGCTGTAGTACCCCGCGGCGTAGCCGCCCATGATGTGGTTGAAGTAGGGGCTGCGGTAGCGCACGGGGATCTCGGGGATCAGGCCCCACTTGGCCAGGGAGGCCTTCTCGAAGGCGGCGGTGTCGCGGGGCTTCGTGTCCGCGAGCGTGTGCCAGTCCATGTCGAGCAGGGCCGCGGCCATGTACTCCGTGGTGGCGAAGCCCTGGCCGTAGGTCCCGGCCTTCCGCAGCCTGGCCACCAGGTTGGCGGGGATGACCTCGCCCGTCTGGTAGTGGCGGGCATAGACCTTCAGCACCTCGGGCTCCATGGCCCAGTTCTCCATGACCTGGCTGGGGAGCTCCACGAAGTCCCGGGGCGTGCCGGCGGTGCCCCGGTAGCGGCCGGCGTAGAAGAGGCCGTTGAGGGCGTGGCCGAACTCGTGGAAGAGGGTGCGCACCTCGTCATCCGTGAGGAGCGCAGGCCGGTCCCCGGCCGGCCGGGTGAAGTTGCAGACGTTCACCACGATGGGATCCACCTTCTTCCCGTCCTTCACCCAGGGGCTCCGGTAGGCGCTCATCCAGGCTCCGCCGCGCTTGCCTGGCCGGGGATGGTAGTCCACGTAGAGCAGCCCCAGATGCCGGCCGTCCTTCTCCTTCACCTCGAAGGCGCGGACCTCGGGGTGGTAGGTGGGCACGTCCTTCCGCTCGGTGAAGGTGATGCCGTAGAGGCGGCCCGCCACGTGGAAGGCACCCTCCCGGACGCGGTCGAGGGGGAAGTAGGGCTTCAGGGCCTCCTCGTCCAGGTCGAACCTGGCCTGCTTCACCTTCGTGGCGTAGTAGCGCCAGTCCCAGGGCTGCAGCGCCTCGCCCGTCAGGTCCTTCGCCATCAGGGCCTGCAGCTCCGCCCGCTCCCGCTTCGCCACCTCCAGGGCCGGCTTCCACACCTGCGTCAGGAGGCCGTAGACCCCGGCGGGGGTCTTGGCCATGTTCTCCTCCAGCCCGTAGTCGGCCCAGGTCCGGTACCCCAGCAGCTGGGCCTTCTCAGCCCGCAGGGCCGCCACACGGCTCACGATGGCGTTGGTGTCCGTGTCGCCGCCCTGGTTGCAGCGCTCCAGGTAGGCGGTGAGGAGCTGTTTGCGGAGCTCACGGTTCTGGGCCGTCTCCAGGAAGGGCCAGATGCTCGGGCCATCCAGGGTGAACAGCCACTTCCCCTCCAGGCCGGCCTTCTTCGCCGCGGCAGCCGCGGCCAGGCGCGTGCCCTCGGGCAGACCCGCGAGGTCCGCGGGCTTGTCCACCACCAGCCGGAAGGCCTTGGTGGCCTTGAGCAGCCGGTCGCCGAACTCGACGCCCTGCTTCGACAGCTCGGCGTTGAGGGCCCGCATGCGGACCTTCTGCTCCGGCGCCAGGGCCGCCCCGGCGCGGACGAAGCCTTTGTACGTGCGCTCCAGCAGCCGGGCCTGCTCGCGGTCCAGCTTCAGCCCCTCGCGGGCGTCCCACACGGCCTTCACCCGCTGCCAGAGACGGTCGTTCAGCTGCACGTCGTCGCGGTGGGCGGCCATGAGGGGGGCCACCTCGCGGTTCACGGCCTGCAGCTTCGGGTTCGTCTCGGCGCCCGTGAGGTTGTAGAAGACGGCGCCCACGCGCTCCAGGAACTGGCCCGACGCGTCCAGGGCCTCGATGGTGTTGGCGAAAGTGGGCGCCTCCGCCGCCCCGGCGATGGCCGCCACCTCCCGGTCGTGCTGTGCGATGCCCTCGCGGAAGGCGGGGAGGAAGTGCTCCTCGCGGATCTCCGCGAAGGGCGGCACCCCGAAGGGCGTCTTCCACTCCGAGAAGAAGGGATTGGCCGCCACCGCCGGATCGGCGAGGACGGGCAGGGCCAGCAGGGCCGCGAAGGCGGGATGGGGGATCATGGGCCGCTCCGGAAGAGGTCCGATCACCATAGCATCTTCATACGATGCTCGCACGCAAACCCATGCTGCAGCTGAAGATGAAGAGTCCTTGTCTCAGTGATCGGATTCTCGCGGGGGACGCAACGCCTCCCTCCGCGGCCAGCGCGGGGCCGTCAGCTTCCGGCGGAGGGGAATCAGACCCCCATCCGCTCCTCTTCGTGGGTGTTCACCGGGGCGAACCGGTCCCGGAGCTTGTTGCCCAGGCCCTTGATGTCCCCCCGCAGCTCGGGTCCGGTCTTTGGCGTGGTCAGGGCGGCGACCGCCGCGCCCACGGCCGCGCCCGCCAGGAACACCAGCAGGGACGTGCCAAACATGCCACTTTCCTCACGCACGGGAACCCTCCTCCGGCGGCCCTGCCTTCCGGCCGCGGAGCAAATGTACGGCGCTTTGGATTCCTGTCAGGAGGGCCTCGAGGAATCGCCCGGAGGAGCGCCGCCGCGCGAAGAACCCGGGCATCCCGCGGACCACCCCCGCCACCACCTGGGTCAGGGTGGAGGGCAGCTCGAAGGCCCCGCGGGCAAGGTCGGCCACCTCCACCACCTTCAGGCGGACCTCATGCACATCACCGGCCATCTGGTGGAGATCCTGCGCGGCACTCTCCGCGAGTCGCTCCACCGAGGCGGCCGTGCGCCGCGCCTGGACCAGCAGCAGCCCGAGCAGGACGGTGACGGTGACGATCGAAAGGGAAAGGACGATCTGCAGAAGCAAGGACATGGCGGCCTCCCTGGCTGTCCGCAGTATGGTCGCCTTGCCGGTGGCGGGTACAAAGCATCCGGGGCGGCGCCAGCGCCGCCCCGGACCTCGAGAAGGGCCGCCTAGAAGGAGAGGCGGGCCCCCAGCTGCACCTGGCGCGTGGGGAACAGGGTGTCGTCCACGCGGGTCAGGGTGGTGAAGTACGACCGCTGGACCGGAGCGGCATCCGTGCCGTTGTAGCTGATGCGGTTGTAGGTGTCGGCCCTGTTGAAGAGGTTGAACACGTCCAGCGAGAGGGTCAGACGGCTGCGGGAGATCCGCCAGTCCCGGCTGATCCTGAGGTCCACGTTCGTCTGGCTGGCCGTGCGCAGGCTGTTCCGCTCGGTGCCGATGGGACGGTCCACCCGCATGGTGTCGCCGTTCAGGTCGTTGGAGAAGTACGGGGTGTACGGCAGTCCCGAGTAGTAGCGGAAGGTCGCCCCGAACTGCACCTTGGAAACGGGGTCCAGGTAGGACGCGCTCCCTACCAGCACGTGGCGGCGGTCATTGTCGCCGTAGCTCCAGTCCTCGTTCAGCCGCAGGGGATTCTGGATGCCCCAGCTGTTGTAGTTGCGCTCGTTGGAGTCGTTGTCCTTGGCCTCCGACCAGGTGTAGTAGACCTGGGCGTTGAACGGGGAGTCGGCCTTCTGGTACTTGGCGGAGAGGGTCACGGCCGTGTACTTCGACTCGGCATCGCTGACATAGGCCTTGATGGCGCCGTAGTTGGGGTTGGGGCGCGTAAGGAGCACCCGCCCCTGGGGGTCCACGCCGGTCTCGGCCAGGTTCAGGTCGGTGATGCGCTCGAGGTGGATCGTCTTGGCGTAGGTCCCCGTGACCCCGAAGACCCAGCCCATCCGGAAGGCCCGCTCCGCGCCCAGGCTGTAGCGGTTGGTCGAGGGGTTCTTGAAATCGGAACCGAAGGTGGAGACCTGGAGGGTCCCCGCCAGGGTGGCGAGCTGGCCCGGGGTCAGCGTGGAGAGGGCGGCCGGGTCGATGCTGGCCGGGGCGGCGGGGTTGAAGCCGGCGCCGTAGCCGATGCCGAGCTGCTGGGCCAGGGCCAGCTGGGCGGGCTTGCTGGCATTGAAGGTGTAGGCGCCGACCCGTGCGCCGTTCCCGGTGTAGACCTGGTAGAGGAAGATGGCGGGCGTCCGGCTCACGAAGCGACCTGCGGAGGCGCGCACCACCGTGTTGCCCCTGTCGGCCTCGGGGGTCCAGACCAGGCTCAGCCGGGGGCTGATCGCATCGAAGGCCGGGATCTTCGCCGTCAGCGGCAGCTTGGCGGCCATGGGATTGGAGGCGTCCAGGATGGGGAAGTCCGGGTGCTCCTGCTTGTCGTAGCGGAGGCCCAGGCCCAGTTTCACCGAGCTGGTCACATGCCAGTCGCTCTGGAGGAAGAGGGCCAGGTCCCGCTCCTTCTGGTCGAAGCGGCCGGCGTCGTAGCCGGAAAGGCCGTTCAGACCGAAGTTCTGCTGGTACGTTTTCCAGGTCCCGGCGCGGAAATTGGTCAGGCCCGGCGTGTCAAAGGTGTAGGCCCCCTCCACGAAGGGCGCGAAGACCTCGAACACGTCGTGGAGGATGAGATCCATGCCCCCCTTCACCTGCAGGGTGGGCGTGAAGTAGGTGATGGCCTCCGTGATCTGGGTCTTCTTCAGCTCGAAGGCGCGCGTGTAGGGCACCTTCCCGTAGGTGCCCACGGAACTGATGCTTACCTGGGGACCGTAACTCTCGGGCACGCGCGGCTGTTCGTCCTTGTTCCAGTTCAGCTTGAACTCGCTCAGCCAGCTGGCGCCGAGGGTCCAGTTCCACTGGAGCCCCAGGGCCGTGGTGTTGTACTCGTCATGTGCAATGTTGTCTTGGGATGGATTGAAATTGGTGCTGTAGACGCTCTTCACGCTCGACTTCGTCACCCGGAACTGGAGGGTGTGGTCCGGGCTGAGGTTCCAGTCGATGCGGGCGAAGAGGTTGTCGCCGTCGTTGGGCTTGGTATAGGAGCCGGCCTTGGAAAGGAGCACGGCATCCGAGGCATTCGCGGGGTCCAGGGTCACGGGGTTGCTGCCCCCCCAGACGAAGCTCTGGGGCCGGTTCTCCCGCTGGAAGTCGAAGGCCAGGAAGTAGAAGAGCTTGTCCTTGATGATCGGCCCGCCGATGGAGCCGCCGTACTGGATGGTCTTGAAGCTCACCAGGTCGTTGGCGCCGGCCTTCCCGGAGACGTTGACCTCCTTCTCGACCCAGCTGCTGGGCCGGTAGTAGTAGAAGAGGCCGCCCGTCAGGTCATTGGACCCCGACTTGGTGATGGCGTTCAGGTAGCCGCCGCCCATGCGGCCGTACTCCGCGGAGGCACCATCCGTGACCACCTGGAACTCGCGCACCGCCTCGAGGGAGACCGAGAAGGGGCTGCCCGCCACCGTGCTGGTGCCCGTCGCCCCCGCGAAGAAGGAGGAGTTGTAGTCCCCGCCGTCGATGTTGATGGACGTGTTCACGCCCCGTGAGCCGGCGATCGCGACCTGTCCGCGGCCCGTGACGCTCACCTGCGGGGCCAGGCTCGAATAATCCAGCAGGCTGCGGCCCTTGATCGGAAGGTTCTCGAGGTCGGAGGGGGCCACGGTGGCCGCCACGGTCGAACGCTCGCTGTCCACCCGCGACTCGCCGGCCACGATCTCCACGGTGGCGGCCGATTCGGGGGCGAGGCGGATGGTCAGGGGAGCCGCATCACCCAGGTTCAGGCGCACCTTGACGTTGGAGGCCGACTGGAAGCCCGGCTTGGTGACGCCCACGGAATAGGGTCCCACCGGCAGGGCCAGGGCCAGGAAGCGACCCCGCCCATCGGTGCGGACCGTGCGGATGAAACCGGTCTCCTCGTTGCGGATGGCCACGGTCGCATCAGCCAGGAGGAGCCCCTGGGTATCCTGGACACGTCCGCTCAACTGGGCGGTCACGCCCTGGGCGCAGAGGGGGGCCGCCGCCACCAGGAGCGCCAGGATGGTTGAACCGCGGTGATGCTTTCGATGCATGAAAAGTTCCTCCTGGGAGGCAGGATAGCCAGCAACACCGGCCTCCAAGAGGCTCCAAGCCAAATGGAACTAAAAAGTTACGAAGCGCACCCGGATGTCACACCCTCGCCCGGACGCCCTGGCGGGAACCTCAGGGGGGCTTTGGCAGGTGGGAGGGCCCTTCCCCGGACGTAGAATCCGGTCATCCCAAGCAGGCCACGAAAGCCCCTTCCCGATTCCGAGCGTTCCGCGCCGAGGCTGCCATGCCCACCCCCCAGTCCCGAATGATGCCTTCCCGGATCCTGTGGCCCGCAGTACTCGCAGGGCTCCTGGCCGCCTGCGCCACCCGCCCACCCGTGGCCCGCCCCGCCCCCGTCCCGGCACCGGCCCCACCGCCACCGCCAGCGGCCTCCCCGCTTCCGCCTCCGCCCCCGGTCGAGGCTCCCATGGAGCGCGAGCCCTCCCGGCGGCCGGATCCCGGAGAGATGGCGCGGCGGGCGGAAGTCCCCGGTCCTCCCCTGCCCCCGCCCCGGCCCACCCCGGTGGGCGCCAATCCCAACGTGGAACGCGATCAGGCCTATGCCCGGGTGTCCGTCCTGTTCGGCACCGACCGGAAGCTGGACCCCCGCACCGGCAGCTTCGGCGGCGACCGGGGGACCGGGATCTCCTACGGCGAGCTCCTCGTCAGCGTCCCCCATGGCCACCGGGTCGGCGAGATCGAGGCCCCATCCATCTGGCGGCTGGAGTTCAGCGAGGATCCGCGCCGGCACATGGCCATCCTGGACTGGAACCCGCAGACGCGGCTGGGGTTCCTGAAGCGCGTGAGGGCCCGGGTGCAGGCGCAGGGAGCCTCGGGGTCCAGCTTCGTCTTCGTCCACGGGTACAACGTGTCATTCAGCGATGCCGCCCGACGCACCGCCCAGATCACCTACGACCTGGACTACCGGGGCGTGCCCGTGTTCTACAGCTGGCCATCGCAGGGCACCCTGCAGGGCTACACCACGGACGAGAACAACGTGCAGTGGAGCGAGGCGAACCTGAAGCGGTTCCTGGTGGATTTCGCCGAACAGAGCGGGGTGAAGGACATCTACCTCATCGCCCATTCCATGGGCAACCGCGCCCTCACCGGCGCCCTCCGGCAGCTCTTCGCGGAGCATCCGAAGCTCAGGGGCCGCTTCAAGGAGATCATCCTCACGGCCCCGGACATCGACGCCGAGATCTTCAAGCGGGACATCGCCCCGGCCCTCGCCTCGGGATGCGACCACATCACCCTCTACGCCTCGGACGGGGACAACGCCCTCCTGGCCTCCAAGAAGGTGCACGGCTATCCGCGAGCCGGGGACACCGCCGATGGGATCGTGGTCGTGCCGGGCATCGAGACCATCGACGCCTCGGGCCTCGACACCAGCTTCCTGGAGCACTCCTACTTCGCCACGGCCCCGCCGGTGATCCGCGACATCCGGCAGGTGCTCCAGGGCGGGCTGAGGGCGGCCCGGCGAGGCCTGGAACAGCGCCTCGCCGGGGGCCGCAGCTACTGGAAGCTGAAGGCGGGTCCTACGCCCTGAGCGGGACTACTTCTCCGCCTTGCCGAACACCTGGTTCCGCACCAGGTCCTCGGTCTTCCAGGGGGCGGCGCCGCCGCCCAGGTACTTCTGGAACCACTCGAGGTGGGCGTTGTAGTAGACGGGCATGGACTTCAGCGCGTCGGGCCAGTGGCCGTCGTTCTTGAAGACGAGGAGGCGGCTGGGGACGCCCATCTCCTGCAGGTCGTTGAAGAACTCCAGGCTCTGGGTGTAGGGCACGCGGTAGTCCCGCTCGCCGGTGATGACGAGGCAGGGCGTCTTGAAGTCCTTCACGTAGCGGTTGGGGCTCATGCGCTCGTAGAGCTTCGGGTTGGTCCAGGGGGTGCCCTTAAGGTCCCACTCGGGGAACCACAGCTCCTCGGTGGCGCCGTGCATGGCCTGCAGGTCGTACACGCCCATCATGGAGGCGATGGCCTTGAACCGCTGGGTGTGGCCCTCCAGCCACATCATGGCGTAGCCGCCCCAGCTCCAGCCCATGACACCCATGCGGTCCTTGTCCACGTAGGGCAGCGCCGCGAGGGCATCCGTCACCTTGGCGATGTCTGTCATCACCTTGCCGTCCCAGTCGCCGGAGATGGCATCGGTGAAGGCCTGGCCATAGCCCGTGGAGCCATGGGGGTTGGGGAAGGCCACCACGTAGCCGGCGCCGGGATAGACCTGCCAGTCGCCGCGCAGCGTGTCTGACCACATCATCTGCGGACCGCCGTGGACGTTCAGGATGAGCGGGTACTTCTTCGCGGGGTCGAAGCCGTGGGGCTTCACGATGAAGACCTCCACCTCCGCGCCGTCGGCGCCCTTCACCCACATCGTCTCCGCCGGGCGGATGTCCACCTCGTCGGCCACCTTCTGGTTGAAGTCCGTGAGCCGCTTCAGGGCCTTCGTGGCCAGGTCGGCGCGCCAGATCTCCACGGGCTCGCCCACGGTGGTGCGGGTGAAGAGGACGGAATTCTGGTCCGGGCTCACCACGAACTCGCGGATGGACTGGCCGTCCAGCACCCGCTCGAGCTTCCCGCTGGCCACGTCCACGCGGAACAGGGGCCAGTGGCCCTTCTCCTCCACCGTGAACCAGATCGACTTGCCGTCCGCGGACCACTGGAAGCTGTCCACCCAGTTGTCGATGGCTTCGGTCAGCACGCGGGTGGCGTGGGTGGTCCGGTCATAGACGGCCAGGCGGAAGCGGTCGGACTCGAAGCCCGGCCTGGTCTGGAACCGGTAGGCGATCCACTTCCCGTCGGGCGAGTACTTGGGATCCACGTCCGCGGCCTTGTTGCCGGCGGTGATGTCCCTGGGCGTGCGGTCACCCTCCAGGCTCACGAGGAAGAGGTCCTGGTTGGTGGAGCGGGCGGGCACGGCGTCGGGGTTGGTGACGACGCAGAGCTCCTTGCCGTCGGGGCTCAGGTCGTAGGTCTGGGACATGGGCGTGGTGGCCGCGGCCGGGTAGTCCTGCTTCCCGGGCGTGAGCTCCTCCACCTTGCCGTTGAAGGCACCCAGGAAGAGGTGGGTGTACTGGAAGTCGCGCCACTGGGTCCAGTGGCGGTAGAGCAGCTCGTCCGCCAGGTGGGCCTGCACAGGGCCCTTCTCCAGCTTGTCGGCCATCGCCTGGTTCTTCGCGCCGTCGGCCCCGGCCTCGGGGAAGACCGTGGCCTGGAAGACGAAGCGGTTCCCGTCGGGCAGCAGCCGCGGCGCATCCACGCCGGGCTCGAAGCCGGAGACCTTGCGGGCCTCGCCGCCGGCGGCGTCCATGGCCCAGAGCTGCGGGCCGCCCTCGCGCCCCGAGAGGAAGGTGAGGGTCTTCCCGTCCTTCGACCAGGCCGGCGAGGAGCAGGATTTGGGGCCGAAGGTGAGCTGCTTCACGGCGCCCGTGGCCACATCCAGCATCCAGATCTCGGTGTGCCGGGTGCTGGCCGTGAGGTCCTGGCTGGACACATCGAAGAGCAGCTTCGACCCGTCCGGACTGAGCGCCAGCTGCTGCACGCCCTTCAGGCGGTACAGATCCTCGATGGTGAAGGCCCGCTTCTCCGCCGCCGCGAGGGGCAGCGCCAGGACGAGGGCGGGGACCAGGAGCCGGGTCAAGCCGAGCATGGAACCTCCAAAGGCGACTCCCAGGATGGCACGGAGCCTCCCGGTGACTTTGTGATCTTGGGCCGGAGGCCGATACCTACCATGGGGTCATCGATCCCCCATCCGCCTGCCGGAGGCCCCATGCTGCTCGCCGCGCTCCTCGCCGCCCTGGTCCAGGCGCCACCACCTCCCACGGTCCCCGCAGGGATCGTCCAAGGCCCCGCCCTCCCGGCCCTGGCCGCCAAGGCGCCCGGCCATCCCGGGTACGGCATCCACCTGACCTCGCCCGAGGGCCAGTTCATCTTCTCGAACCTGCGCTACAACGCCCTGAACCCCACGGGGGCGGCGACGCTCTATCGGGTGACCGGGCCCGCGGGCCTGGGGCCCTACCGCCTGGGGGTCCAGCTGGGGTTCCACCCCAAGTTCCTGAGGGAGGTCAACGGCGAGAAGTGGTACTCGGACATGTTCTATGTCATCGACAAGGCCTTGGAGGGGGGCGCGGCCAAGGATGCGGGGCTGGACGAGGACTGGTCCATCCTCAAGGTGGACGGGAAGGATTTCGGCTGGAACCTCAACGCCCTGATCTCCTACCTGACCACCCGCCCCTCGGTGGAGGTCCTGGCCCTCAAACGCAAGGGCTGGGGGGCGGGCACCAAGAAGAAGACTTTCCAGATCCAGCTGCGAAAGCCCGATACCCCGGTGGATCCAGCAGACGGTGCGCTCGTCGCCGAGCGCGTGGAGGCGCTGGCGCCCCTCCTCCGGGCCCCAGCCACCTGGTCGGAGCTGATCCGCCTCCGGTCCGCCACACCCCGATTCGCCACCCTCCCGGTGGATGCCGGCGGACGGGCCTTCTGGGTGGTCCGCGGCGCGCCCAATCCGCATCCGGAGCAGGGTGAGGACGGCACCCGGATCTTCCTGGAGTTCTGGAAGGAGGACCCCGCCGCAGGCCCCCGGCAGAACCGGCCAGACGGCCTCTGGGCCGAGCCTTCGGACCATGTCCTGCAGGGCCGGGTCCTGAAGCTGCCCGACGGCTGGGTCCGTGCCCGCCAGGCGACGCTTGACCCCGAGAGCGGCAGGCTTGGGCAGCTCGTCCTCGAACCCTGGAAGGCCGAAATCCCCGCCCTCCTGGGCGGCGCCACGCAGGCCCGGGAGTTGGGCCCCGGCGGCGCCCTGGCCGACCGGGAGTCCCTGGAACAGCTCGCCAACGAGGCCCTGGTGGAGTGGAAGACCCGCACCCTGCCCGGGCTGCTGGCCAACCAGACCCTCGATGCGGACGAGGATCTCGTGGTGCGCCTGGAGAAGGGGCTCCTCTCCCTCGACCTGGAGGTGAAGGGCCTCCGCGCCCGCCTGGACGCCGCGGCCCGGGCCGAGGCCGACCGCAAGGTCCAGGCGGAACTGGCCGCGAAGGAGGGCAAGCCCGCCCCTGCCGCCCTGCCGCCCGCCGCAGAGAGCGAGCGGCTCGCCGACCTCCTCGACCAGCGCAAGGCCATCCTCATGGCCGTCCTGGGCACGGCCAAGCAGGCCCTGGCCAACCTCCGGAGGTGACGATGCGACGGATCTTGACCGGGCTCCTTGTCGCTTTCCTGACCCTCAGCCTCCATGCCCAGGCGGGCCTCCACTGGGAGAAGCCCGATCCGAAGCCCCAGAACAGCCAGGACACCAGCGCCCTCAGCCAGCTCGAGGCCCTCACGGGCCAGAAGGTGGATCGCAGCAAGGTGGGCACCACCTTCAAGGTGCGTCCGCCCGCCCCCCGCCCGAAGACGGTCCACCGCCAGCCCACGGCCAACCAGCAGGCCCTGTCCCTGATGGGCGGCATCCTGGGGGGCATCCTCGCCCAGGCCCTCGCGCCGTCGGGGCCTTCGGGACCGGACCCGGCGGAGTTGGCCCGGATCGAGGCCGAGCGCCAGGAGGCCCTGCGGCGGGAACAGGCCGAGCTGCAGGCCTGGGCCCAGGGCTACTCCAGCCGCATGAACGCGCTCCTCGACCAGCAGCGGCAGCATCGCGCCGCGCAGAACCAGGAGAGCCTGGAGGGCCTGCGGAGCTCCCTCTCCGACGGCTGGGACACGGGCAGCGCCGCCGCCGGGGGGGGGCTGGCCGCGGCCCTGAGCGATCCGGCTCCGGTGGTGGATCTCAGCGCCAGCCGCACCTTCACGCCCAGCATCCTCCGCCATGCCGACGGCACAAAACGCGCCGAGCCCATGGCGCCGGATGAGCTCCTGAAGCGCCGGGAAGCGGCGCAGGCGCGGCTGAAGGCCATGATGGCGGAGAACGAGGATCTGCGGCTGCTGGGCCAGCGCTTCTACGAACTGGAGGCCCAGCTGGACCGGCTCAAGCGGCAGGCCCGGGAGCAGGGCTCGGATGCCCGCGCCCTCCAGCGGGAGATGGACTACTGGGGCTGGCGCATCGAGCAGGCCACCCAGGCCTGCATGGAGCGGGGCACCAGCCTCTTCACGGACGTGCTCCTCCCCAAGGGCACCGCCGCCGGGCTGGCCCGCCTGAAGAAGAACCCCAAGCTGTGGGGCCAGACGGTCCAGTCCCTATCGGACCTCAATGACTTCTCCGAGTTCGCCGGCTCCCTGGCCGACCGCTACGACGCGGCGGGCCAGGCCCTCGACTGGGCCCAGGCCAAGCGGAACCTGATGAAGGATGTGGATTTCATCGCCTCCAATGTCTCGAACCTCTCCTCGAAGCTGGAGCCCGTCAGCCTCCACTGGCAGGTGGGCAAGACCCTCGTGGGCACCAGCATCGACCTGGCCGCCGAAGTGGATGGCTGGGGCGCCATCCTGGAGGGCCAGGGCGACGCGGCGCTCCTCCTGCAGAAGCAGAAGGCCCTGAAGGTCCGCATCGAGGCCGTGGTCCGCGACCTCCAGGATTCCCGCACCCAGATCGCCGCCCAGCTCGGCATGAAACCCGAGGATCTGATCCCGCCCCAGGCCCGCCCCAAGGGCCTGGCCTCATCCGTGCCGCCGATGTAGGTCAGTCCCCCAGGGCCTCCCGGATGGCGCCGAAGTCGGCGCGGGAGGTGGCGTCCAGGCTGAGGGGCGTGACGGCCACCACCCGCTCGCGCACGAGGGCGTGGACATCGGAATCCGGTTCCAGGGCGGCGTGATCCACCTGCACCGTGATGCGGCCGTCCCGGAGGCGGCTGTGGAGGCCGGGCTGGTCGAGCACCATCTCGAAGTAGCGCTGGCGCGACAGGCGGCTCAGGCGCCAGGGCGTGGCCGCCGTGGCGTCCTCGGGCACGTCCAGCTTCACCAGGTCCACATCGTGGGGCAGGCGGGCGGCCAGAAGCTTCCGGGCGAAGAGGCGGAGGAAGTGCTCGGAGGCGCCCCAGTCCTGGGCCTCGTGGCGCATGAAGTGGTCGGGGTGCATCTGCTGGGAGGCGGCCAGGGCCGGGATGCCGCGGCTGGCGGCCTCCATGGCCGCGCCCACGGTGCCCGAGGCGCCGATGCTGCTGCCCACGTTCTCGCCGTAGTTGATGCCGGAGACCAGCAGGTCCGGGAGGCGATCGCGGCAGAGCACCGAGAGGCCATGGCGGACCACGGAGGCCGGTGAGCCCTCGCAGGCGAAGGCGCGAAGCGCGTGGCCATCCACCTCGAAGGGCACCGGCTCCAGGACGGCGTCGGGATGCCCCGTGAAGCTCCGCCCCATGGCCGTCTGCTGGGTGGCGGGCGCCACCACCAGCACCTCGCCCAGGTCCCGCACGGCCCGCGCCGCGGCCCGCAGGCCCGGCGACTGGATGCCGTCGTCGTTGGTGAGGAGGAACAGGGGGCGGTGGGACATGCGGTCTCCGACCCTCCAGACTGGAGCGGAGGGGGCCCCTCCGTCCAGGGTCGATTCCATCCGTCACGCGGCCTTCACGGGGCCGTCCCCGCCCCTTGGTATCCTGCCCCATGCCCGATTCCGAGTCCCCCCTCCCGCCCCCCGGCCGCGGCATCTTCTGCAACCGGACGCTGAACCTGCGCTCGGTGCGGGCCATCGGCTACGACATGGACTACACCCTGGTGGACTACCGGGTGGCGGCCTTCGAGCAGATGGTCTACGCCCAGGCCCGGGAGCGGCTGGCCTCCGAGGGCTGGCCGGTGGGGGACATGGCCTTCGACGCCCGCATGGTGGCGCGGGGCCTGGTGATCGACACGGAGCTGGGGAACCTGGTGAAGGCCAACCGCTTCGGCTTCGTGAAGCGGGCCATGCACGGCACCCGCATGCTGGAATTCGCGGAGCAGCGGGATGCCTATGCGGAAACCCTGGTGGACCTGGGCGATCCCCGCTGGATCTTCCTCAACACCCTGTTCTCCCTGTCCGAGGGCTGCCTCTACGCCCAGGCGGTGGACCTGCTGGACCGGGGCGCCCTGCCCCGTCCCTTCGAATACGCCAGCCTCTACCGCCACGTGCGGGCCCGGGTGGACGCCCAGCACCTGGAGGGCCACCTCAAGGCCGAGATCGCGGCCTCGCCCGAGAAATACGTGGTCCTGGACCCCGAGGCCGCCCTGGCCCTCCTGGACCAGAAGGCCGCCGGCAGGAAGCTGCTGCTCATCACCAATTCCGAGTGGAGCTTCACGGCGAAGATGATGGCCTACGCCTACGACCGGTTCCTTCCGGAGGGCATGACCTGGCGCCGGCTCTTCGACCTGGTGATCGTCAGCGCGCGGAAGCCCGCCTTCTTCACCGAGCGCAGCCCCTTCTTCCAGGTGGCCACGGAGGACGGCCTCCTGCGCCCCCTGGATGGCCCCCTGGCCCCCGGCCAGGCCTACCTGGGCGGAAGCGCCGCCCAGGTGGAGCGGGACCTGGGCATCTCCGGCGACGAGATCCTCTACGTGGGCGACCACATGTTCGGCGACGTGCACGTGAGCAAGCGGGCCCTGAGCTGGCGCACGGCCCTGGTGCTGCGGGAGCTGGAGGGCGAGGTGGCGGCCCTGGAGGGCTTCCGGGAGACCGAGCAGCGGCTGGTGGCCATGATGCGCGAGAAGGAGGCCATGGAGGCCCGGCTCTCCCGGACGCGCCTGGCCCTGCAGCGGCTGCGCACGGGCTGCGGGCCCGCCCCCGCCGCGGATGCCGCGGGGCTGGAGGCCCGCATCCACGACCTCCGCGGACAGCTGGTGGCCCTCGACGCCGAGATCGCCCCCCTGGCCAAGGCGGGCACGGAGCTGGTGAATCCCCGCTGGGGCCTCCTCACCCGGGCCGGCAACGACAAGAGCCACCTCACCCGGCAGATCGAGCGCTACGCCGACATCTACACCTCCCGCGTGTCGAACTTCCTCTACGCCACGCCCTATGCCTACTTCCGCTCCCCCCGCGGCAGCCTGCCCCACGATCCGGGCCCCGCTGCCGCGGCGCCGGAACCCGACGCCTGAGCGAGGGGATCGCGGAGTCGCGCATCCGTTGAGTCTGGAGCCGAAATTGTCCCACCCGCCTTGCGCCGGGGCGCGGGCGACCCATCGTACCTCTGCCGTTCATGGGAGGTTTCCATGCTGACCCTGCGTCCTGCCGCCGTCGCCGGCATGTTCTACCCGGAGGATCCCGAGCGCCTGCGGGACGAGGTGGACCGGCTCCTCGACGCCGTCCACGTGCCCATCGACGAGCCCACGCCCAAGGCCCTGATCGTGCCCCATGCGGGCTACGCCTACTCTGGGCCCGTGGCCGCCAGCGCCTATGCCCGGCTGCTCCGCGAGGGCCCGAACCTGCTGCGGGTGGTGCTGCTGGGCCCCAGCCACCACACCGCCTTCCAGGGCCTGGCCCTGCCCGAAACCGAGGCCTTCGAGACCCCCCTTGGCCCGGTATCCATCGATGCGGGCGCGGCCGCCAGGATCCCCTGGGTCCGGCACAGCGAGGCCATCCACCGCCCCGAGCACGCCCTGGAAGTCCAGGTGCCCTTCCTGCAGCGGGTGGCGCCGCAGGCTGAGCTGGTGCCCCTGGCCGTGGGCCAGGCCACGCCCTTCCAGGTGGCCGAAGTGATCGAGGCCCTCTGGGGCGGCGCCGAGACGGTGATCGTCGTGAGCTCGGACCTCTCCCACTACCTGCCCTACCGCCTGGGCCGGGCCGTGGACGAGGAGACGGTCCGGATGATCCTCCGGCTGGACACCACCCTGGATTCCGAACGCGCCTGCGGTTCCGCGCCCGTGGCAGGTCTCCTGGAAGTCGCGCGGCGCAGGCATCTCCATCCCGCCCTCCTGGACCTCCGGAGTTCGGGCGACACGGCCGGAGGCCAGGAGGAGGTCGTCGGTTATGGCGCCTTCGCCTTCTTCGAGACCGGCGCCGGCCATCCCTGAACGGGACGGCCACCGCCTGGCGCAGCTGGCCCGGGAGGCCATCGCGGAGGCCCTGGGCGGCCCGCCCTGCCGACTCGGCGAGGATCCGGGCGAACCCGGCGCCAGCTTTGTGACCCTCACCCTGGACGGGGAGCTTCGCGGGTGCATGGGCAGCCTCACCCCCGCCGGTTCCCTCGTGGAGGATCTCCTCGATCACGCCCGGGCCTCTGCCTTCCACGACCACCGCTTCGACCCCCTCCGCCGGGAGGAGCTGCCCCGCCTGGGCGTGGAAGTATCCCTCCTCTCTCCGCTGCGCCCCCTGGCCTGCGCCGGCGAGGCCGACCTCCTCCGCCAGCTCCGGCCGGGCGTGGACGGACTCCTCCTGGAATCCGAGGGCCGCAACGTCACCTTCCTGCCCCAGGTCTGGGAGGAGCTGCCGGATCCCGCGGCCTTCCTCCAGGCGCTCAAGCGCAAGGCGGGATGGCCCGCGGCCTTCTGGTCTCCGAGGATCCGTGCCTGGACCTACACGGTCGAGGCCTGGCGCGACGAGCCCCGCCCCGTCCCGCCCACGGCGGCGGAGCTCACGGGGCCCCCAGGCGCGGGCTTCCTCTACCCCGCCCGGCACTGGCACCGCATGGCCGACAGCCGCCTGCGCTGCGACGTCTGCCCCCACGGCTGCGTCCTCCGCGAAGGCCAGGCCGGCCGTTGCGCCGTCCGCCGGCGGGAGGGGAACCGCATCGTCCTCGCCGCCTATGGCCGGACCAGCGGCTTCTGCGTGGACCCCATCGAGAAGAAGCCCCTCCACCACTTCCTGCCGGGATCGAGCGTCCTGTCCTTCGGCACGGTGGGCTGCAACCTGTCCTGCCGCTTCTGCCAGAACTGGGATCTCTCCCGGCCCAGGGACCTGGGCCGCCTCCGGGAGCGGGCCACGCCGGAGCAGATCGCCGCCAGCGCGCGGAACCTGGGCTGCCGCAGCGTGGCCTTCACCTACAACGAGCCCGCCATCTTCCTCGAGTACGTCTCGGACGTGGCCGAGGCCTGCCACGCGGAGGGCCTCGCCACGGTGGCCGTGACCGCCGGCTACCTGGAGGACGCGGCCCGGCGGGACTTCTTCGCGCACCTCGACGCGGCCAACGTGGATCTCAAGGCCTTCAGCGAAGCCTTCTACCGGCGCGTCGCCGGCGGGTCCCTCCAGCCCGTGCTGGACACCCTGCGCCACCTCGTCCACGAGACGAGGGTGTGGACGGAGATCACCACCCTCCTGATTCCCGGCCTGAACGATTCCGAGGACGAGATCCGGCGGCTCTCCGCCTGGATCGCCACCGAGCTGGGCCCGGACGTGCCCCTCCACCTCAGCGCCTTCCACCCCGCCCACCGGATGCTGGACCGCCCCCCCACGCCGCCCGCCACCCTGCGCCGCGCCCGCGCCCTCGCCCGGGAGGCGGGTCTGCGGTTCGTCTACACCGGCAACGTCCGGGACCCCGAGGGCGAGGCCACCCCCTGCCACGGCTGCGGTTCGACGGTGATCCGGCGGGACGGCTACCGCCTGCTGGACTGGAACCTGGATGCGGAGGGGCGATGCGGACGGTGCGGCACCCTCCTCCCGGGCCGGTTCGGCCTCTGGTCGGGGGCCGCCCTTCAGCGGACGCCGTAGACCGTGGCTCCGTAGTGCTCCGGGTCCCAGGGCCGGGCCGCATTCCAGTCGCCGTAGGCGTGGGAGCCATCGGTACGGACGCGCAGGGTGTAGGTCCCCTTCGGCAGGGTCACCACCTCATCCACCTGGCGGTTCTTGGAGGCCCCGCCGGCGGGTTCGCTGCGAAGGGCATCCATCCGCCAGACCCTCTTCCCGGCCGCATCCTCGATCCAGACCCCATCGGCCATCTCATCGTCGTCCCGCTCGCCGATGGCATAGACGCGCACCGCCTGCTCCGCCTTCAGGGAGAAGGGGGCCCGCAGGTCCTGGTCGTCCTTCACCCGCACCAGCTCGGCCAGGACGGGACCCGGCGCCGGTTCCGGGATCAGCGACACCGCCTGCAGGTCCGCATCGGCGGGCGTGGAGAGGGTCAGGCCGTACCGCCCCGGATCGCAGGGCGGCTGGGCGTTCCAGTCCGCGGGCGAGTGGGAGTCGTCGGTGACGAAGGTGGCGATGTAGTCCCCCGCCGGAAGCTGGATCACCTCCACCTGCCGCCGGTTCTTCTCGGCCCCGCCGGCATACAGGGCCTTCCCCGGCGCCATCTCCCAGACCGCCTTCCGGGTGCGGGCGTCCTGGATCCAGCCCGTGTCCGCCATCCGGCTGCCGCTGGCCTCGCCCTCGGCATAGACGTGGACGGCGATGGGGCGGCGGACGTGGAAGGCCTGGGTCCAGCGGCCCCCGTCCCGGTCCGCGGCCAGGGTCAGGAAGCTGTTCTTCCAGGGCAGCGGAGCGGCGAAGGCCTCCACCGAGGCGGCGTCGGCGGACGGCACGCTGATCTGCATCCCGTACCTGCCCACCTGCCGGCGCCACTCCCGTTCGACGCCCTCCCGGCTGACGCCGAGGGCGCCGAGGAGGCTATGGCTGCTCCGGGGAGCGGCCTGGGCGTGGAGATCGCGCCGGTCGATGTTGCGGATCCACGCGGAGAGGAGGAGGTTCTCCCCGAAGCCGTAGTCGGCGAAGTAGGCCTCGTAGCGGCCCGCGGGCAGGTCCAGCACCTGGTCGGCGATGCGGAAGCCGCCCGCGCGCCGGACCGGCGCCATGTTCATCTGCCAGACCACCTCCCGGGTGGCGGCGTCGAGGATCCAGCCCGAGGCGAAGAGGCGGACGCCGCTGCGGTCATCCCACCAGAACCGCACCCCGGCCCCCCGGGCGAAGACGTGGACCTTCATGGGGCGCGGCAGCGTGAAGCCCTGCTGCTGCACCTCGGCCGAGGCCAGATCCCCCAGGGTGACGATGGGGGTCTCCTGGGCCCTCAGGGCCGTGGGGCCGAGGCCCGTGGCCAACAGGACCAGGCAGGCGGTCTGGAGCAGGCGGACGGGAAGGGATGCGGAGGAGGTGATGGCCATGGAGGCTCCCGGGGGAACGTCCCCAAGGTAGGCCACCGGGACCCCCCCGGGGGTCCACGGACCGGCGAGCGGCGTCCCGGGACCGGCAGACGTCCGCCGGTCCCGGGGGAGGCCCTACCACAGGGGCTGGATGAAGGGGCCCACCGGCCACACCGGCAGGCCGCTCGTGTCCTGCAGGCTGTGGCGGGTGCTGGCCTTCAGCAGCCCCTGGGACAGGGCCATCGCCGCGAAATCCACGGGATTGAACGGGAGCCCGGTCTTCGGATCGAGGAGGGGCGTGATCCCGGTGAACCCGGTATAGCTGCAGAGCGTGTCGGACCCGTCGTTCGGGCGCTGGCAACCGGCGATGCTGACCGTTCCTGCCGCAGCGAGGGGCGTCGTGGTCCCCGCCAGCAGGAGGCTGCCGACCCGGCCCCCGTCGGGTCCAGCGATGTCCAGTGCGGCGTCCAGCCCCGAATAGCCCTCCAGCCAGCCGCCCCCCTGCTTGAAGGCGTCCTTCGAGTAGATGGTGGTGAGCTGCTGTTCGAAGAGGCCCTGCAGGGCGCTCCCGGCGATCGTGCCCCCGGCCAGGGTGTAGGGCGCCGGGAAGAACCGGTAGAGATCCTCGATCGTCACGTCCCCCGTGGCCACGGTGGCGTCCTCGTAGCCGGCCACGGCATCGAACCTGAATCCGGGCGCCATGGCCACCTGGGCGCCCGTGTAGGCGCGGAGCGCATCGGTGAAGGCGTCGTTGAAGGGATTCTCCAGGGAATTCCGGCGGTGGAGGAGGCCCTGGACCTGGCCCACGACCGTGGTGATCGGCTGGGTCAGCCTCTGCTGGACCATCGGATTGGGCACGGCCATGTCCACCTGGGCGGCCAGGAAGGGTGCCCTGGCCTGCGCCACGAGCGCCGCCACCGTGGGATCCTCGGGGACGCTGGCGTCCTCGGGCAGGATGGCCCAGGTCTTCGACACGATCCGTCCCTGGGCGAGGGTGATGTCCATGCGGCCGGCACTGGCATCGTGTCCCGCCTCCACCACCCAGGCCCCGCTGGCAGATACGAGGGGCGCGGCCGTCTGCTCGTGGGTGTGTCCGGAGAAGAAGACATCCACGGTGCCCTTGGGCAGATCGTCGGCCAGCTGCTTGTCCATGTGGATGCCCAGGTGGCTGAGGACCACCAGCAGCTGGACCCCCTGGGCCCGGAGCGCGGCCGCCTGGCGCTGGATCAGGTCCAGGTAGGCGGGTTCCCCGTCCAGGAAGGTCAGGCCGGCCGCCAGCATGGGGCTCATGCGGGGCACGATGTCGGAGCTGATGCCTATGACACCGACCCGCACCCCGCCCAGGTCCCGGACGAGGACCGGCGGGAGGAAGGGCTGGCCGGCCTTCGCGGCGGGCATGGCGTAGGTGATGTTGGCGGCGAGGCAGGTCCAGTTCGGCCGTTTCGCCGGCGTGGCGGGATTGGCCACCCCCGGCATGGCGGCGAGCATGGCCTGCTCCTCGGGCGTGAGGCTCGCATACCGCTGCCGAGTGACGATGGGCCCGAAGGCGAAGTCCCAGTTGCCGGGGACCCCTACATCCACCCCTAGCGCGTTCATGGGGTCCACGATGGCGTCGCCATTGGTGTAGAGGGCCTCGGCCCCCCCATGGAAGGTGTCTCCCACGTCCATCACCAGCGTGGCGGGATTCGACTGGCGGATCCGCTTGACCACCGTGGCCCGGCGGGCCAGGCCGCCGAGGACGGCGACCCGCAGCCCGCCCGGGGTGGCGGGATCGGGGACGAGATCCTTGTGTTCGGTGAGATGGGCGTGCAGGTCCCCGAGCTGGACGAAGGTGACCGTGCCGGTCCCCGCGGGAGCCTGGCTCACGGAGGGGGAGACGCCGCCTCCCGCCTGGGCCCCGCCGCAGGCCAGGAGCAGGGCGAGGCATCCGGCCGCCACTGCGGCTTCGAAGGTACGGAGTGTGGACATGGAGCGCCTCCCCGGGCCTACTTCGAACCGTAGGGGCGGGACTGGGCCTTGGACCGCGCGGCTTCGGCCCCGGCCTGGGCCTTCTGGCGGGCCTCCTTCTTCCTGGCCGCCTTCTCCTCGGGGCTCAGCGCCTGCCACTGGGACCGGTTCTCCTGGGCCTTGCCGCGGGCCGTCTCGCGCTGGGCCTGGCGTTCTTCGGGGGTGTGGCGGGCCGCCTGGGCATGGAGGGCCGGGAGGGCCAGCAGGGCGAGCAACAGGGACGTGCGTTTCATGGGGGTCTCCTTCCGGCGGACCTACCGCCGGGACCCAGGATCGGATCCGGATCTTGCAGCCCCTTGCCGCGTCCGTGAGTGTTTGCAGGAATGTGTGACGGTTTGTGACAGCGCGGAACGCACCACCGGCCCGATGCTACCCTTCCGCCATGTCCCGCCCCCGGATCCTGATCGTGGATGATGACCGAGAGCTGTCGGCCATGCTGAAGACCTATCTGGAGGAGGCCGGCTTCCTTGTGGAGACCCACGGGTCCGGCGCCGGTGTGGACGAGGCCCTCCGGCGGACCGACCCCGATCTCCTCATCCTGGATGTCATGCTTCCCGGTGAGGACGGCCTCTCCATCGCCCGGCGGCTGGCCAGGACCCGCCCCATCCTCATGCTCTCGGCGCGGGGAGAGGACGTGGACCGCATCCTGGGACTGGAGTTCGGGGCCGACGATTACCTGCCCAAACCCTTCAATCCCCGGGAGCTGCTGGCCCGGGTGAAGGCGCTGCTCCGGCGGCCCCGCGTCCCGGGGGAGTCGGCCCCCCTCCAGTTCGGGCCCTTCCGGCTCGACCTGGAGCGCCGGATCCTCACGCGCGACGGGGAACCCGTGCCGCTCACCAGCGGCGATTTCACACTGCTCCGGGTGCTCGCGACCCGGCCGGGCCGGGTGTTCTCCCGGGAGGAGCTCTCCTCCGCCGTGAGCGGACCGGAGCAGCTCCCCTACGACCGGTCCATCGATGCCCGGGTCTCCCGGCTGCGCCGGAGGCTGAACGACGATGCCGACGACCCCCGGTTCATCCGCACCGTCTGGGGCACGGGCTACGTCTTCACGGGGCGGGAGCCTTGAGCCCCCCTTCGCTTCGGCGGCGGACCGCGCTCGCCCTCACCTGGTGGACGATCCTCTTCCAGGTGCTTGCCTTCGGCGCCTCAGGGTGGCTGGTCCTCTGGCCCGTGCTCCGGACCTCGGCGGGGGACCTCGCCGGGCTGATGGTCTTCTCGGCGCAGACCTGGGTGGAACTCCCGGAGGACCGGCGCCCGGCCCTCCGGCAGGCCCTGCTCCAGGATCACGCCCTGGCCCTCGCGCCTTCCACGGGCCCCGGCGCCGGCCGGGCCAGCTACCTGCCCTATGCCCTCCTGCTCGAACGGGATCTCGCCCGGCGGAGCGGACATCCGGCAAAGGTGCGCTGGGATGCCGCTTCCGGGAGCTACCAGGCAGACCTGGAGATCGGCGGCCGATCCTTCCGCTACGCGTTCAACGAGGATCGCATCGGCACCAACCCGCCCCTGGCGGCCCTGGCGGTGCTCACCTCCGGCCTCCTCCTGGCCTGGGTGGCCTCGGGCTGGGTGGCCCGCCGGCTGACCGCGCCCCTCGCGGCCCTCGAAGGGGCCGCCCAGGCGGTGGGGCGGGGCGAGACGCCGGCCCTCCCCACCGACAGCGGGGTGCGGGAGCTGGATGGCCTCACCCGCCAGTTCAACGCCATGGCCTGCGAGGTGCGTGGGCTGACCCAGGCCCGAACGACCCTCCTGGCGGGCGTTTCCCACGATCTGCGAAGCCCCCTGGCCCGGCTGCGGATGGCCCTTGAGCTGGCCCGGACGGATCCCGCCCGTCTCGATGACATGGACCGCTACCTCCAGGAGATGGACGGCCTCCTCGGAGATTTCCTCGACTACAGCCGGGGCGTCAGCGCCCGCCACCCCGAGACCGTGGCCCTGGAGCCCTGGCTGTCGGACCTGGCCCGGGATGCGGGGCTTGATCCTGCCTGCGAGGCGGATCTCACCGCCCACCTGGATCCGGGGGCCCTTCGCCGGGTCCTCATGAACCTCATCGGCAACGCCCGGCGCCACGCTCCCGGGACTCCCCCCGAACTCCACTGCGCCCTGCAGGGAGACGGGCTGGTCATCGAAGTTCTCGATCGGGGGCCGGGGATCCCCCCCGACCAGCGCGAGCGGGTGTTCGAGCCCTTCGTGCGGCTGGACGCCGCCCGGTCCGGCGGCGGCAGCGGCCTCGGCCTCGCCATCGTGCAGGAAGTCTGCCGTTCACACGGGTGGCGCATCGAACTGGCCGACCGGCCGGGCGGCGGATTGGCGGCGCGCCTCTTCGTTCCGGCCGGACAGGCCGGGCGTCAGCGATCCCGCGTGTAGAGGATCTCGGAGACCTTCACAGGGCGACCGTCGATGCCCTGCCCCCACCAGGCCACGGCATGGTGGTCCGGGTCCCACCACGTGTCCTTCACCCGCCAGCCCCCGGCGGCCCGCCCGCCTGTGGGGGCGGCCGGGGCGGGTCCCAGCAGGGTGAGCACGTGACCCGTCCCGTCGAAGGTGCCCTCCAGGGTGATGATGCCCGTCCCGAAATCGTCCAGCCATTCGGCCACGTAGGCGTTCTGCTGCCGATCGAAGCCCATGAGGCTGAGGGCATGGAAGGGGTGCCCGTCCAGGGTCGTGGCGTAGTCTTCCTGGAGGAAACGGCCTCCCAGGAGGAGGCGGCAGGTGGCGGTGCCGTCGGCCTCGTTCCACTTGTCCCCCGTGGGAAGCCAGTCCGTCTGCCGGGTGGTCCAGGTCCCCACGTAGGCCTTCAGCCGGTCATGGGCAGCCGTGGGCGCGGCCGAGTCCATCCAGGCCCGGAGGGCCTTCGGGTCCATGCCCCCGGCTTTCGGGGGGGCCGCGGCCAGCAGGGCCGGGACCATCAGCGCGACGGCGGAACGCGAACAGGGCGACATGGCGGACTCCGGGGCGGAATGCCGCTCCTGGGATGCCGCGGCGGGGCCCCATGTTCCATCCTGCCTTCCCCCGGGGACCCCTGCCATCCTGGAGGGCCTCGCAACCCAATGCACCCGCGAGCCTCACCGGGAGTCCCCATGTCTCCGCGCCATCCCTGGAACGCATCCCTTCTAGCCCTGGCCCTGGTGGCCGGTCCCCTGGCCGCCGGCGCGCCCGCCGCCGCCCCGGCCAGGGCGGCCGCCCACGGCCTCGACCTCGCCGGCATGGACCGCACCGTGAAGCCGGGCGATGATTTCTTCGCCTACACCAACGGGACCTGGTTCAAGCACACCGTCATCCCGCCGGACCGCAGCGCCGACGGTCCCTTTGCCCATCTCTTCGACCTCACGAACCGCCGCACGGGCGGGATCATCCAGTCCGCCGCCAAGGCCAAGGCCCCCGAGGGCTCCGAACTCCGGAAGATCGGCGACTACTACAGCGCCTTCCTGGACACGGCCGCCATCGAGCAGGCGGGCCTCAAGCCCATCCGGCCCCTGCTGGCCCAGGTGCAGGCCCTCGGCGACCGGAAGGCCCTCTCCGCCTTCCTGGGCGGCACCCTCCGGGCCGACGTGGACGCCATCAACGCCACGAACCTCTACACCGACAACCTGTTCGGCCTGTGGGTGGCCCAGGATCTGAACGATCCCAGCCACTACTCGGCCTTCCTGCTCCAGGGCGGCCTCGGCATGCCCGACCGGGACTACTACCTGGATCCCTCGCCCCGCATGCAGGCGGTCCGCGACCAGTACCGGGCCCACATCGCCCGCGTGCTCGCCCTAGCCGGCGAGCCGGACGCGGAGGCCCGGGCCGCCCGCGTCCTGGACCTGGAACACCGCATCGCCGAGGCCCACGCCACCCGCGAGGACTCCGAGGAGGTGAAGAAGGGCGACAACCCCTGGACCCGCGCGGACTTCACCACGAAGGCCCCGGGCCTGGACTGGGAGGCCTTCTTCGCCGCCGCGGGCCTCGGGGCCCAGCAGACCTTCGTGGCCTGGCAGCCGGGTGCCGTCACCGGGCTCTCCGCCCTGGTGGCCAGCCAGCCCCTGGAGACCTGGAAGGACTACCTCGCCTTCCACGCGCTGGACCACCACGCCGCCGTGCTGCCCAAGGCCTTCGGCGACGAGGCCTTCGCCTTCTACGGCAAGGTCATCCAGGGCACGCCCCAGCAGCGGGACCGCCAGAAGCGGGCCGTGGACGCCACCAACGCCGCCCTGGGCGACGCCGTGGGCCGCCGCTACGCCGAGAAGTACTTCCCCGCCGCCGACAAGGCCCGGGCCCAGGCCATGGTGCAGAACATCCTGGCGGCCTTCCGCGAGCGCATCGACAAGCTCGACTGGATGGCCCCCGAGACGAAGGCCAAGGCCAAGGCCAAACTGGCCGTGCTGAAGGTGGGCGTGGGCTACCCGGACCGCTGGGAGGACTACAGCGGCCTCGAGATCAAGCCCGGCGACGCCTTCGGCAACGAGGACCGGGCCGAGCGGTTCCAGCTCCACCAGGCCGTCGCCAAGCTGGGCCGGCCCGTGGACCGCGGCGAGTGGGTGATGACGCCCCAGACCGTCAACGCCGTGAACCTGCCCGTGATGAACGCCCTGAACTTCCCGGCGGCCATCCTGCAGCCCCCCTTCTACGACCCGAAGCGGCCCGAGGCCATGAACTACGGCTCCATCGGCGCCGTCATCGGCCACGAGATCAGCCACAGCTTCGACAACCAGGGCGCCCTCTTCGACGACCAGGGCCGCCTGAAGAACTGGTGGACGGAGAAGGACTTCGCCCACTTCGAGGCCTCGGCCGACCAGCTGGCCCGGCAGTTCGACGCCTATCGGCCCCTCCCCGATGCCCATGTGAACGGCAAGCTCACCCTCGGCGAGAACATCGCCGACGTGGCGGGCCTGGCCGCATCCCTGGACGCCTACCACCTCTCCCTGAAGGGCAAGGCCGCGCCGGCCGTGGGCGGGTTCACCGGCGACCAGCAGTTCTTCATCGCCTTCGGCCAGAGCTGGCGCACCAAGATGCGCGAAGCCGCCCTGCGCCAGCGGCTCCTCGCCGACGGCCACGCCCCCGCCGAGTACCGCGCCGACACCGTGCGCAACCTCGACGCCTGGTACGCCGCCTTCGCCGTCAAGCCCGGCGAGAAGCTCTACCTGGCGCCCAAGGACCGCGTGCGGATCTGGTAGGGCCCTGCCCGGAATCCCGCGCCTCCCAGTTCCGCTGAACCGGGAGGCGCGGGCGCTTCGGCCCGCCAGGGGCGGCAGCCCGGCGTCGCCGGCCCCGCGCCGGGGGCCCGTTCACGTCGGCAGGTGGACCCGCACCGACGTCACGATGACCCCGGGCCGGTCCGCCAGGGCGGTCCGGACCCGCAGGGCCATGTGGTTGTGCAGGAACTGCTGCCACCACCTCCGCGTCACGAGTTCGGGGAGGATCACGGTGAGGCAGACCCCGGGCTCCCCGATCCGGAACCGGTCCACCTCCGCGAGGATCGGCTCGACGATCTTCCGGAAGGGGCTCGGGATCCGCCGGAGGGGCAGGCCCATCCCGTAGATCGCCCAGTCCGATCGCAGGGCGGCCATCCCAGGCCCTTCATGGTTTGCGTCCCCGCCGGGATCCACCACGATGGCCTCCACGCGGTCCCCCGCGATGAGCCTGCCGTACTGGAGGGCCTGGATCACGCCGTGGTGGACGTTCGAGACCAGGACCAGGGCGTGGTGCCGGGTGGGCGACGCGGGTTCGGAACGGCTGGCCGCCAGGCTCGCCTCGACCCGCCGGTAGTGCCGCCGGATGCCCCTGAACAGCACCACCAGCGCCGGGATGAGGACTGCCACGATCCAGGCGCCGTGGATGAACCTCGCCAGGATGATGTCCACCATGACGATCCCCGACGCCAGGGCCCCGACGCCGTTGACGGCCGCCTTCGGCTTCCAGGCGGGCTGCGCCTTGCGGGCCAGGTACCAGTGCCGGACCATGCCGGCCTGGCTGATCGTGAATCCCGTGAAGACCCCGAGGGCGTACAGGGGCAGGAGCAGATCCGTGTTGGCGTGGAGGACCCAGGCGAGGAGGCCGGCGATGAGGGTCAGGATGAGGATGCCATTGCTGAACACCAGCCGGTCGCCCTGGAAGGCGAACTGCTTGGGCAGGTAGCCGTCCCGGCCCATCAGCGCGGCCAGGCGGGGGAAATCCGCGTAGGCGGTGTTGGCCGCCACCACCAGGATGGCGAAGGTGAAGGCCTGGGTCAGGAAGTAGACGAGCCTGGGCGGGCCGTGGGAGATGTCCCCGTAGACCGCCCTCGCCAGCTTCGAGAGCAGGGTCTCGCCCACGACCGAAGGGTCGGGACTGTGGGCGTAGACCACCCCGAAATGCCGAGCCAGGAGGGTGATCCCGAGGAACAGGACGCCCAGCAGCAGCAGCATCCACGTCAGGGTCCTGGAGGCGTTGCGCTCGGGAGGGTCCCTGAAGGCCTGCACCCCGTTGGAAATGGCCTCCACGCCCGTCAGCGCCGTGCAGCCCGCGGAGAAGGCCCGCATGAAGATCCACACCAGGACGAAGCCATGGAGCGGCCCGAAGGCGCCCGGAGCGGACGGCGCGGACGGCAGGCCCGCCACCGGGGCGCCGCCGCCCCCCAGGAACCATTTCAGGAACCCCGTGGCCAGGAGCGCCAGCATGAGCGCGATGAACCCGTAGGTGGGGATGGCGAAGAGCGTTCCGCTTTCCCGGATCCCGCGAAGGTTCGCCATCGCGACGAAGGCGATGGCCGAGAGGGTCAACGCGACGTTGTGGCCATGCAGGGGCGGGAAGGCCGCGGTGATGGCCGCCACACCCGAGGAGACAGAGGTGGCGACGGTGAGCACGTAATCCACGAGCAGGGACGCCCCCGCCACCAGGGCGGCGCCTTCCCCCAGGTTCTCCTTGGCCACGGTGTAGGCGCCTCCGCCCATGGGGTAGGCCAGGATGGTCTGGCGGTAGCTGACGCCGAGGATCCACAGGAGGGCCACGATCGCCAGGGCCACCGGACCGGAAAGCCCGAAGAGGGGGTGGATCGCGACGGCCACCGCGGCGGCCCCGGCGGAGGCCGGAAGCGCCGTCGCCAGGCTGGCCATGATCTCCTGCGTGGCATAGGCGACCGAGGAGAGCGCATCGGAGCTGAAGACGGCCAGCCCCACCACATTCCCGACCTTGGCCTGTTCCCCCTCCCCGCTGGTGAGGCGGCGGCCGAGGAGGATTCTGCGGAGGTCGACCAAGGCGGGCCCCATCCCTGGCAGTCAATGCCGTTCCGGAACAGTCACCAGGATCCCACTCGAGGGCACCTCCAGGGGGTGCCGAGGAGGTCATGTCGTCCATGATAATTACAATCATGATTGTTGTTTTTCAAGCTTTTCATGCCACCATCAACTCAGTCGCTCTCCGCACCGTCCGACAGGATCCACCGATCCGCCAAAGGGCAGCCAGGCACGGGGGTCCGGCAGGGAGAAGGTCATGAGGCATCGCGTAGCACTGGTTCGGATGGGGCGTCTGCAGACCACGACAAGGGAATACCAGGAAGGCGTCCAGGCCATGTGGGAAGCCCGCTGGGGCCAGCCGGGAGCGGCGGCCGAGGCGTGCTGGCTGCTCTGCCACGGGGGTCCGCCGCCGCTGGAGTGTCCCCTGATCGGCCACGCGGACCACCCTGGCCCGGTCTGAATCTCGGAATGGATCCTCAGGCCATGGCGGGCAGGAAGATCTTGAAGGATGCGCCTTTCCCCGGTTCGCTCCGCACACAGATCCCGCCTCCATGGCTGCTGAGGATCCCGATCACGGCGGCCAGCCCCAGGCCCCGGCCGGTGAACTTGGTCGTGTAGAAGGGGTCGAAGGCCCGCTGCACCACCTCAGGGGTCATGCCCATCCCCGTGTCCATCACCTCCACGGTGACATAGCGCCCCGGCGTCATGGGCAAAGCCCATTGTCCGGACCTGGCGGTGGCCTCGGCGACCTCCTCCGCTCGCGTCAGGAGGTTGATCACGCCCTCTCCGGCTTCCGGGATCGCCTCCAGGGCGTTCATGACCAGGTTCATCAGGATCTGGAAGATCTTCGTGGAATCACCCTTCACAGATGGAAGGCTCTCCGCCAGATCGCAGTCGATGTGCACATTCCCCGGGACCGAGGCCGAGACGATCTGGAGGATTTCCTTGACGACGATGTTGATGTCCACCGGCCGCAGGACGATTTTCTCGTTTCCCGCGTAGGACAGGAGCTGCTGCGTGAGATCCGCGGCCTTCAGGGAAGCCTTTTCGATGGCCTCGAAGTAGGGGGCCAGCCTGGCCTCCGGGCCCGACACCATGAGGGCCAGGTTCGCGTTGCCCAGGATGACTGTGAGGAGGTTGTTGAAGTCGTGGGCGACACCGCCCGCGAGGACACCCACCGTCCTGAGCTTCTCGGCCTGCTGGAGCTGGTCTTCGAGCCTGGCCTTCAAAGCCTCCGCCGCCTTGCGCTCGGTGATGTCACTCAGCACGACCCGGTTCACCGGCGCAGGGTCCTCGTCCTGCCCATGGCCCGAAAGCGAATCGCTCGCGGCCGTGGCCGCCAGATGCGCCCAGAACATCGATCCGTCCACCTTCACCATCCGGAGGTCGCACGCGTAGGGCTTCCCCATCTCGAGGAACCGCTTGCGCTGGAGATAGTAGATGTCCTGGTCCTCCTTGTGGATGAACCGCGTGATCGGCTGCTTGACGAGCGAGGCCCTCGGGACTCCCAGCAGGGCGACCGCCGTGAGGTTCGCCTCCACGATCAGCCCCTCCGTGGAGACGACGAAATACCCCACGGGCGCCAGATCGTAGAGGTCGAAATAGCGCGCCCTGGCCGTGTCGAGCTCGGCCTGCACCCGGTTCAGCTCCTCGTTCTGCATTTCCAGTTCGATCTGGTGCACGCGGAGTTCGTGGAGGCTCTGCCGCAGGTCCTGTGGGGAGATGACTGCGTGGTGGTCGTCCACCAGGACGCCCTTCCCATTGGCGACCTCCTCGGCCCGCCAACGCAGCTCGGCCCTTTTTCGGGATTCATCCTGCTTCTTTCGCATCGGGCACCTCCATCGATTCCCTGCGACGTGCCACCGTCCCATGGGCGGGCGATGCGCCTGGCACGGGGTCCGGAATGCCCCTGCTCAGGCCGAACCACTTCGCGATCTGCCCCGTGGCGTTGCGCAAGGGCGTCACGCGTGTGTCGAACCACTGGAAGTCGCCGCCGTGATGGCACAGGCGGAATTCGGCCGTGAAGGGTTCCCCCGTCGCCACGGCCTTGTCCCACGCCGCCTTCAGCGTTCCCCGATCCTCCGGGTGGACCTGGTCCAGCCAGCTGGAACCCAGCCGTTGGACCTCGGGAATCCCCGTGTATTCGATCCACTGCGGGCTGAGGTAGTCATAGAGGCCGTCGGGGCGGCACATCCAGAGGAGCTGGGGAAGGGATCCGGCCAGCTCCCGGAAGAGGGATTCGCTCTCCTGCAGCGCCGCCTGGATCTTCTTCATGTCCGTGATGTCGACGAAGGTGAGGACCGCGCCCTCGATCACGTTGTCCAGCGTCCGGTAGAGCTGGATGCGCATCGTGTACCATTTGCCTTCCACCGTCTGGACCTCCCTCTCCTTGGGGACCAGCGTGTCCAGCACCTCCTGGACGTCCGCGACGAGCTGCTCGTACCCCACCAGGTTGGACACGATGTGGCCGACCGGCCGTCCCACGTCGCCGAGGATCAGGTTGATGATCCGCGTGGCGGCCGGGGTGAAGCGCAGGATGCGCAGCTGATGGTCCACGAACACGGTGCCGATGCCGGTGCCGGCCAGCAGATTGTTCATGTCGTTGTTGGCCCTGGTCAGGTCGGCCACCTTGTTCTGCAGCTCCGTATTGATCGTCGCCAGCTCCTCGTTCACGGACTGCAGCTCCTCCTTCGAGGTTTCCAGTTCCTCATTGGTCGATTGCAGCTCCTCGTTCACGGACTGCATCTCCTCGTTGGAGGACTTGAGTTCCTCGTTGGTCGTCTCCAGCTCCTCGTTCGAGGCCTTGAGATACTCCTCCTTGGCCTGCAGCTCCTGCTTGAGGGCCTCGACCCGGGCCTCGGCGTCCGTCGCGGGACCATCCTCTGACTTGGATCGGCCGTGGCCCGCCGCCTCCGCGGGGAGGACCTCCTGCAGGATGATCAGGTACAGGGGCGCTCCCGGCTTGGCGGCGGAACCGGTCGTCACGGGGCTGACCGTCAGGTTGACCCTGGCGACCTCGCCGTTCGTCCTGATCCGGAGGCCCTGGCGGTGGACGACCGCATTCGAGCCCGCCGCCTGGTGGAGGGCGGTCGTCAATTCGCGCCGCAATCCCTCCCGGGCCATCTTCAGGATGTTGTTGATTCCCGGCTCACCCGGAGGCAGTTCCAGGTACAGGCCCGTCCGGCCATGGAGGTAGAGGATGTCCCCACGCCCGTTGACGAGCGCGCCCGCGGGAACGACCTGCTGGAGCAGCGCCTGTTCGGCCAGGTCCCGCATGGACTGCCTTGCGGAAGGGCCGGCTTTCCCCGGGCTCTGCGGGAGGGGCGTGTCGATTCCGGAGACGGGCGGAAGGATCCGGGTCAAGGCCGCCCGCGGCGCGCCATGGACATCCTCCCTGCGCTGGTACAGCTTCGCCTTGCGATCCAGCACGACGAACAGATCGCCGAATTCGCCCACGGTCTCCGAGGTCCCCTGGAACAGGAAACCCCCGGGATTCAGCGCATAGTGGAAGAGGGGAATGAGCTTCTTCTGCAACTCCCCGCCCATGTAGATGAGGAGGTTGCGGCAGCTGATCAGGTCGAGCTTCGAGAACGGGGGATCCTTGATCAGGTCCTGCTCGGAAAAGACCAGCATGTCGCGGATGGCCTTGTGGATGCGGTAGGAGCCGCCATCGGGTTCGGCCGTGAAGAAGCGCGACAGCCGCTCTGGCGAGAGGTCGGTGGCGATGCTGGCCGGGAACACGCCCGCGCGGGCCGAGGCAATGGACTGGCCGTCGAGGTCCGTGGCGAAGATCTGCACAGGAATGGTCTGCTTCAGGGCATCCATGCCCTCCCGCAGCAGGATCGCGATGGAATAGGCCTCCTCCCCGGTGGAGCAGCCCGCCGACCAGGCGCGGACCGCCCCGACCCCCGCCTTGCCCGCCAGGATCCTGGGGATGACCTGCTCCTCGAGCGCCTTGAACGCCGCGGGATCCCGGAAGAAGCCCGTCACCCCGATCAACAGGTCGCGGAAGAGCGCCCCCCCCTCCGTTGGCGTGGTGTGGAGGTACTTCAGGTAGCCCTCCATGGTATCGATCTGGTGGATGGCCATCCGCCGCTCGATGCGCCGCTGGATGGTGCTGGGCTTGTAGTTGGAGAAATCGTGGCCCGTCTGCGCCCGCAGCAGGACGAAGATCTTGTTCAGCACGTTCTCCGACTTCGGCGGCGTGGCGGAAACGGCGCGGGGGGGCCTGCCGAAGGCATGAGTCACATAGCCGATCAACTGCGTGGCCATCTCGGCCGGTGGGAGTTCATAGTCCACCAGGCCGGTGCCGATGGCGCTTCGCGGCATTCCGTCGTATTCGGTGGAGCCGGGATTCTGGGCCATGACCATGCCGCCCTCGCCCTTGATGGCGCGGACCCCCATGGTGCCGTCGCTGCCGGTGCCGGAGAGCACGATGCCGATGGCCCGCTCGCGCTGGTCCTGGGCCAGGGAGCGGAAGAAGAAGTCGATCGGAAGGCGCTGGCCGCGCGGGGCGGCTGGTTCCATCAACTGCAGGGTGCCGTGCAGGAACGCCATGTCCCGGTTGGGGGGGATGATGTAGATGCAGTTCGGCTGGACCGTCATCCCGTCCTCGACCTCGAAGACCTGCATGCGGGTGCAGCGCCTGATGAGGTCGGTGAGGATGCTCGCATGGTCCGGGGCGAGGTGCTGGACCAGGACGAAGGCCATCCCGGGATCGGTTTCAGCGGGCATGCCGGAGAAGAAGGCCTCGAAGGCGGCCAGCCCACCGGCCGAGGCGCCGATGCCGACGATGGGGAGCGGCACGTCCCGCCTTCCGGCTGACCGTCGGCCACGCTTGTCCATGGAGGCAGGATCCGCTTCCGGAACAGGTCGCTCGGACACGGCCTCTTCGAGGACCGGCGCCTGGGCCGCCTGTTCCCTGGGGCTCCTTTTCCTTCCTGCCATGGTGTCCGTCCCCTCTCCGATTTGAACGGCGCCTGCGCCGCTTCCGCTCAACGATGCCTGTCCATCCGGTCCTGATCACCCGCGATACCGGCACGCGGGGACAGGCCGGAGGCCCCCCTCAGCGCGAGCGGGGGGCTCGCCCCGAGGATGGCTCCCAGCAGGTGGAGCTGTTCCTTCTGCAGCGCGAGGAGTTCCTCCCACTGCTTTTCCCTCAGGAGATCGACCTTCTCGTGGAGCTGCATGATGTCCAGCTCGGACTTGAGGTTGACCTCGTAATCGTGCCCGGCGCTGATGCGGTCCTTCTCGGATTGCCGGTTCTGGGACATCAGGATGATGGGGGCCTGGATGGCAGCCAGCATGGAGAGGAAGAGATTGAGCAGGATGTAGGGGTAGGGATCGAAGGTCCTGCCTCGGCCAGCCAGGAGGAAGGCGTTGAGCCCCACCCAGGCCAGCATGATGGCGGCGAAGAGCCCGACGAACGTCCAGGACCCCCCGAAGGACGCCACCGCATCGGCGGCGCGCTGACCCAGCGTCGTCCCGGCCTCGAAGTCCTTCGTCACGTTCCGCGCGATGTGTTTCCCCTCGGCGATGTGCCGAGCGACTTTCTTGGCCCGCTCATCCAAGGCCTCGTAGGGCACACCCATCAGCTTCGAAGCGATCTCGTCAGGCTTGTGCATGGGGACCTCGAGTCGAGGAGGACCGGACTGCTCCAGTCCCATTCTTCCTTGGAGCCGGCCCTGCGCCAGGGTCGGTTCCCACGAAGGCAGAGCTCAGTGGATCCCCGGGGCCGTGGAGGCCGTGCCCGGGCAGGTCGGGAAGGATCGCAGTCCCCGGGGAACGCATTCAGTTCATCCGGATGGAGACTGACACAGCGATGCGGTCCATGGGGTGCTGGTGGTTGTAGAGGTAGTAGCCATCTCCAGAGTAGTCGATATACACATCATCGTTGTCGTACCAGGTGTCGGACCAGTACTCAGGCCAGGGATCCAGGACACTGAACCAGAAGCCGCCGAACTGGAATCGGGGGCGTCCCTGGAACACGACCAGGGGCTGGTTGTAGAGACGGAAGACCCGGCTCGGGCCAAAGTGGGTGCGATATCGATCCTCAGGAATGCGGTAGCCCTGGTACCCGCCGCGCTGCTGCCAGCTCCGGTGCTCCGTCCGCCAGTTCTGCGCGCGATGCCCTTGCCAGATGCCTCGGCGCTCCGCCACCGGCCCACGCGGGTCCGGCGGAGGCGTTCGCCGGGCCTGACGCTCATGCTGCGGGTCCCGTGGGCGGGCGGCCTGTTGCTGCCGCCGCTTCTCCTGCTGCTGTTCCTGTTGTTGCCGACCCCGTTCCTGTTGCTGCTCGCGCTGGCGAGACCGATCCCGTGGGCCTTTGGCTGGGTTCTCCGTGGGTGGCCGTGCGGGCCTGGCCTCCTGCTTCTTCCCGTGTTGCGCCTTGCCCTGTTGTTCCTGTTTCTGGGACTTGTCCTCCCGTTCCTGCCGATCCCGCTGACCATAGGCCGGAACGAGGGTTCCGAGGAGAAGCGGCAGCATTCCAGAACTGATGAGTTTGCGTGTTTTCATGTGAGTTTCCTCCATGACGGATATTCCATGTGTCCCTCCTGTGGCATCGCCTAGGTGCTCGTGATCATGACCTTCAGGGCCCGCTCGTCCATGGCGTGCTCGAAGGTGTCGTAGGCCTTCATCAGATCCTTGAAGGCGAAGGCATGGGTGATGAGGGCGGTCGGGTCGATCCGCCCTGCCATGACGGTCTTCATCAGCATGGAAGTCGTGACCGTATCCACCAGGCGCGTGGTGAGGGTGATGTTGCGGGACCAGAGTTTGTCCAGATTCAGCTGGACGGGCTTGCCATGGACGCCGATGTTCGCGATATGCCCTCCAGCCGCCACGATCGCCTGACAGACATCGAAACTCGACGGAACGCCGATGGCCTCCATGGCCACGTCCACCCCGCGGTTGCCGGTGAGTGCCATCACCTTCTCCACGGCCTTCCCGTCGCGGTTGTTCACGACCCTGGTGGCACCCAGCCTCTTGGCGACGTCAAGGCGGTTGTCATCAAGGTCGATCATGATGAGTTCCGCCGGGGAGAAGAACTGGGCCGTGAGAAGGGCCGCCAACCCGATGGGGCCCGCGCCGACAATCGCCAGGGTGTCCCCGGGTTGCACCTCTCCCTTGAGGACGCCGCATTCGAATCCCGTCGGGAGAATATCGCTCAACATGACGAGCGCCGCTTCGTCGGCGCCATCGGGGACCGGATACAGACTGTTGTCTGCGAAGGGGATCCTGACATATTCCGCCTGGGTTCCATCGATGAGGTTCCCGAGGATCCAGCCGCCGCCGTTCTCGCAATGGGAGTACATCCCCTTCTTGCAGTTGGGACACCTGCCGCAGGAGGTGATGCAGGAAATGAGAACCCGATCGCCAATCTTGAACGTCGAGACGCTCCCGCCGACCTGTTCGATGACGCCGACGCCTTCGTGTCCCAGGATCCGTCCCGCAGCGACGGTCGGCAGGTCCCCCTTCAGGATGTGCAGATCGGTTCCGCAGATGGTCGTCTTCGAGATCCTCACGATGGCATCCGTGGCCGCTTCCAGGGTGGGGACGGGCCGTTCCTCTAGGGCGCAGTGGCCTGGGCCGTTGTACACGAGCGCTTTCATGACTGTCCCCCTGATGGCCTGGATGCTGCCGGTTGATCCGTCGAGGGGCCGGTCAAACCCAACCAGGCTCGATGGGGGTTGAGGAGGGGGCGCACCTTCCTGTCTGTCGCATCCTTGCCCGGCACCCTTCGGTCCCGGCGCCGAGGTTCGCGGTTCCGGAGCCTCCGTGGCGGCTCCGGGTCTTGGAGCCCCATGCTTCCGAGCCAGGGGCGATCCCGGTGGATATGACGGCCTCCATGGCCGATTCGTGCTGATGGCCACTGTTCCCGGGTATGCCGATGCTGTGGAGCCTTGCTGCAGCGGCACCCGGTCGATCGGCCTCCAGCGCGCCCTCCCTGGCTCCGACGGCCCGCCTCACCATCGGGCTGGACATGGAGGGGGAGCCGATGCCGGGAATGGCGGAAAAGACTGGCCCTGGGAGAAGTCCCCGGGACACGCCCGGCCAGTCCCGGGCCGCCACGCGGTCGCCGGCGAATGCGGAATCCGCGACAGGTTTCCCGGCCTGGGGGCCCTTCCCCCCGATGTTCATGTCTGCATTGGGGTGGGAATCGCAGACTGCGGTTGCGCTCGAGCAAGGTTCATCTCCCTCTGGTTTCGGGTGACAGGCCGACCAGTTCGGCGGACTGATCCTGGTTCGGAGCGTACGGGCCGGAAGCCAAAGCGGCCCCCGGTCTGGCCAGCCATGCCCTCACGGCCTCATTGAAGACCTCGGGCTGCTCGAGGGCCACGAGATGGCCTGCGTGGGGAATGAGCTTCAGCTGGGCACCGGGTATGGCCTTCGCCAGGGCCACTGATTCGCTGGGGGGGATGATGGCATCGTCCTCGCCGGCGACCACCAGGGTCGGCACTTGGATTTCTCCCAGCCAGGCCCGCGCATCGGGTCGCTCGGCCATTCCCAGCAGGGCACCGGCGACGCCTTCGGGCCTGGAGGAATCCATGAGATTTCTCACGACCTGGGCCATGGCAGCATCCGTGTGGTGGCTGGAAAGCATCTTCGGCGCCATGCCATCCACCAGGCTTTGGATGCCTTCGGTTCTGACCTTCGCCGCGGCCTCGCGGCGCGCGGCGGCGGCTTCAGGCGAGTCCGCACCAGCCCTCGTACCCACCAGCACCAGCCCCCTGACGGCCTTGGGGAAGGCCCTCGCGAAAGCCAGGGCCACATAGCCCCCCATGGAATGACCCATGAGAAGGACGGATGGCGCATTCAGCTGCTGCATCAGTGCGCCGAGATCCTCTGCGTACCGGCTCATCGGGACGGGGCCGACCGGCGTTCCGCTATCCCCGAACCCCCGCAGATCAGGCGCGATGACACGACAGGTCCCCCGGAAGGCCTCCACCTGCCTGGACCACGCGCCACCGTTCAGCGGGAAGCCATGGACTAGCAGCATCGGGAGCCCCTTGCCCACGTCCGTGTAGGCGATCGAGATTCCATTCAAGATGGTTCGCATGGTTGACCTCCATCTCCTTCCTGCGCCGTGGGCATGTCATGCATGGACAACCTCATGCGGTTTCGAGACCTCCTGGTGCGCCTGCAGCATCCAGAGCGCCTTGTCCATGGCGCGACTGATGCTGGTGTAGAGATCGGCCGTATCAAGGTCGCCGAGCTGGTCGGCTTCCTGGACCGCATGCCGGGCATGCAGGGTATAGCTCCGGTACCGGTCCACCATGGCCTCGACGTGGACCTTGCTGTCCCTCGCGTCGAGAGGGTACTCATCGAGCCTGGAGGCCTGGGCCGCGGCCCGGATGGTTCCGAGTGCCTGACCGCCCATGCTGACCGCGCGTTCCGCGAGGTCATCCCCGAAGGCGATCAGCTGCACGTACAACGTATCGAACAGCAGATGCAGCCCATAGAAATTCGCACCTTTCACGTTCCAATGGGCCTGTTTGGTCTGGTACGCCAGATCCAGCGTATCGGCCAGGGACTGGTTCAGCATCTCGACAAGGTTCCTCGTGGTCTTCGAATCGAACATCAGCTTGGTCATTGGGAATTCCTTCAAAAAGACGACCAGAGGCGAGGCAGGTGACCATGACCTTCGCCACTGGCCAGACATGGGCCCGAGCAACCGCCCGTTCAGCCCCTCAGGTGGTCCGCCGCATCGGTCAACCCGCGCGAGAGATCGCTCGAGGCCAGCGCAGTGCGCTCCCGAACGCCGTCCCAGGCCGTTCCGGCCGCATCGGCCAGGTTCCCCGCCTCCCGCTTGGCGCGGCGCCCGAGATCCTTGAGGTTTCCGCGGAGTTCAGGTCCTGATTTGGGGGTGGTCAGGGCGGCGACGATCCCCCCGACAGCGGCGCCGGCGATGAACGTCAGCAGCATGGGAACCATGGAGGAAGGGTTTTCCTGGCTCATGATCAGTACTCCTAGGGATCTTCCGGTTGGGATGCCCCGCGATCGAAGGAGGCCGACACACTGCCGATTCCCGCGGGGATAACGCTTGGATGTCATGGCGCGGATTTGGGGATTTCGGACCCTCGCAACCCGGAGGTCGGAACAGCGCGCCCTGTTCAGCGATCCGATGGCTGGGGAGCCGGACTAGATGGCTCTCCTGCCCTGGATGACCCGCACCAGGACAACGATGATTGCGAGAACGAGCAGGACATGGATGAAGCCGCCCATCGTGTAGGCGCTGACGAGGCCCAGCGCCCAGAGCACAAGCAAGATCACCGCAATGGTCCACAACATGGAATCCTCCTTTACCTGGTCTGGTTGCTTTTTCGAATGGATGGCGAATCACGGTTTTCCCGGGGCCCCATGGAACATGCCCGCGATCTCGAGCCAGGACTGCTCGATCCCCGCCTTCAGGCTGATCCATGTGTCCTCGCTGGCCACCTTCAGGTTGAGGAGGTGATTCTCAGCCTCGTCCCGTTTGCGCTGCAGGGTCTCCACCGCCTTGTCGGCCGTGTGCTCCGCACCGGCCCCTCCGGATCGGATTCTCGCCTTGAGCGCGTCGAGCTCAGCTGTCCATCGCGCCAGTTCCGCCTCCAGCCTGCTTTCAAACGCCTTCCTGCTGTCCGGCATGGAACCCCCATGAGATGGCCTTCCGCACCTGGACGATGCGCATTGGAACAATGCTGGTGGCCCACAACGACGGAGCCGCTTCGCGAACCAGTGCGCCGATCCGTGGCTCGTGGCCCTGTTCGGAGTGGCCTGGACCCCCGGACGTGTCCAGGGGCCCAGGCGGAACGGTCATCAGGACTTCTGGACGCTCATCTTGTTGTTCACGTGCTTCACGCCCTTGATGTCCTCGGTGAGTTTGCCCACCAGGTCCTTCTCGGCGGCGTTCTGGGCCTCTCCGTGCAAGGTCACCACCCCATCCTTGGTGGACACCTTCGTGGCCATGGTGTGGGTGGACTTGTGGAAGAGGAGGGTCGTCTTGACCTGGGCGGTGATGGAGGCGTCATCCACCTTCTCGCCCACGGTCCTGGGGGCCGGCTTGGCGGGCTTCTGGACCGTCATCTCGTTGCGGATGTGCGTGACCCCATCGATGTCGTTGACGTATTCGGCCGTCAGCTGCTTCTGGGCTTCCGAATCCGCCTCGCCCCGGAGCGTGACGACGCCATCCTGGGTGCTCACCTCGGTCCCGGTGGCACTGACATTCCGGTGGAAGGCCAGCGCGGTCTTGACCTTCAGGGTGATCCAGCCGTCCGAATGCTCGGCAGGCTGGTCACCGACCAGGGAGAGCTGGTTGCTCACGCTCTTCACCCCGGGCAGGCCGGCCACCGTCTCCTCGGCCAGGGTCTTGTGGTACTCCGAAGCCACGGTGCCCGTGAGGGTCACCACGCCCTCCGAGGAAGTCACCTTGATGGCGTCGTCCTTCAGGTAGGTCTTGAAGTTGTAGCTGTCCCTGGCGGTGGCTTCGATCCGGCTGTCTGCCTGGGAGGCCTGTGCCGGGAGGACAGCGCCCATGACCAGCGCGGCCGGGATCAGGATCGATCCGTAGGAATTCAACTTGATGGTTCGCATGGTTCATCCTCATGTTCTGCCCCGTCTGGGGCGGTTTGTTGGGAAGGGATTGCATCTGGCCCCTTCCCGACCCGAGCCGGGCCGGAGAAGGCGGGAAGCGATGGGCCATCCGAACGCCAGGTGCTCCGAACACCCGGTGTCTGCGGGCCAGGCCGATCGCAAAGGTTGAAAGGGCGAAAGCGGGATATGGGGCGGATTCGCCGCCTACTTCTTCACGTTTCCGGGAAGGTTCGGCCGGGCCTTGGGATGGAGCATCCCCGGCCGGGTCTGCTCCTCCTCGTCCTGCTTGGTGTCGAGCCCTGCGGCGGCGGTCCCCTTCTCCGACAGGAAATCCGTGGAGGGCGGGAGGTACAGGGCGGGCTTGGCCGTCTGCGGGTTCTGGGTCGGTCTGGCCCCCTGATCGAATGGCGTGGACTGGGCCTCCCGGCCTGGCCTCGGGCCCGTCTGCGGATCGGGACGCAGAACCTCCGGACTGGGTTTGGGGGCCGCCAACGGGAGGACGGGGTTGCGAACCTTGCCCATCTTCGGTTTCGGCTCAGCGTGGTGGTGGGTCGTCATGCAGTTCTCCTTTGCGGGCGCTGCGAGGCAGCGACCACGGATGGGCCCACGGCGTGGGCGTGAAAAGGAGCCGGTCTGGAGCCTGCCTGAGGAGCATCCGGGGTGGACCCGCGGCTCCTCCAGCGGAGCCGCACCTGTTCCAGGGATGCCGCATCCTTCCGAAGTCTGAAGGCGGGGGAGCGGCTTGACGCCCCGGTCGTCGGGAGGACGCACCGACTCGATGACGGAAGTGACGTGGCACCCATAGCAAGGCCACGTCGCGTGGCCGGCGTTCCTGCTCTCATGGTTGAGACCCTTTCCAGCACCTGGATGAAGCATTTTTTATTCCGAATCATAACTATATTTTTATCTTTTATTTAGATTCATCCGGTTCGATGATCGCCCTGGCTTCCCAGTCGGAATGACTTACCCTTCCATTCAGTTCGAAAGGAACGAGGCTCCGATTGGGAATCGATCAGCTGAATCATCGAGAGCTGCTGGAATTGGACTCGGAAAGCGGCTTGATCCGCTTCGCCGGGCAGCGTGCCCTGCTCATCGATGCCGTCGCGATGGGGTTGCTGCGGAAGTACCTGATCGAGAACTTCGGCCACACGGCCGCCCGAACCGTCCTCACCCAGTTCGGCTTCGCCCATGGTTGGCGCATGGCCGAGGCCATGCACGCCGAGTTCAAGTGGGAGAGCGACCAGGAATGGCAGGAGGCCGGGATCCGGATCCATGCCCTCGAGGGCCTCTTCCGGGTGGATCCCGCCAACAAGGGCCCCCTCTCCAATGAGGGCATGGTTGCCTTTGCGTCCTACGAGGCGGAGCAGCATCTCCTGCACTTCGGCCGATCGGACGTGCCTGTGTGCTGGACCCTCTGCGGGCTCCTCAGCGGGTACCTGAGCCGGAGCACGGGCCGGGAGATCTACGTCCTCGAAGACCGCTGCGTCTGCAAGGGACAGGCCGCCTGCCACTTCTTCGGGCGGACGCGCGAGGAATGGGGCGAGGAACGCACCAGCGACCTCCGCTACTTCGTGCCCAGCCTCCTGAAGGAGTGCCTCGATGTCTCGCTCCACCGGGTCACCGAATCCTTGAAGGCCTCCGAACGGAAGCTCCGCGATCACCACCGCCTGCTGGTCAAGGTGGCCCGCGATGTCGAAGAGCCCTTGGGAATCGTGGCCAGGAGCTCGAAGATGCGCCAGGTCGTGGACCTGGCCCGCCGGGTCGCCAAGGTCGATTCGACGGTCCTCATCACCGGCGAGAGCGGTTCCGGCAAGGAGCGGGTGGCGCGGCTCATCCACGATGAGTCGATGCGCGCCACCGGCCCCTTCATCGCCCTGAATTGCGGCGCCATCACCGAGACCCTCCTGGAGAGCGAACTCTTCGGGCATGCGCGGGGGGCCTTCTCCGGAGCGACCCAGGACCGGCCTGGCCTGTTCGAGGCCGCCAACTGCGGCACGCTGCTCCTCGACGAGGTCGGCGAGGTCTCGCCCGGCATGCAGGTCAAACTCCTGCGGGCCATCCAGGAACGGGAGATCCGGCGGGTCGGGGAGAACAAGAGCCGCCCCATCGATGTGCGCATCCTCGCTGCGACCAATCGCGACCTGGCCCTCGGCGTCACCTCCGGTGCCTTCCGGCAGGACCTCTACTACCGGCTCAAGGTCGTCGAGCTGCAGGTGCCGCCTCTCCGCGAACGCCCAGAGGACATCCTGCCGCTCGCCAGGGTCCTGCTCGCCGGTTCGGCCCTGGCCATGAAGCGCACGATCTCGGGAATCTCGCCGGTCGCGGCGGACCAATTGATGCGCTATGCATGGCCTGGCAATGTCCGTGAGCTCGAGAACACCATGGAGCGGGCTGTCGCGCTCGCGCCCGGGGACCGGGTAGAACTCGAGGATCTCCCCGAGGAGATCCGCAACGCCTTCCCCATCCCCCTGCCCAGCATGGGCGCGGTGCGGCCGCTCGACGAGGTCGAGAAGGAATACATCCTTTCCGCGCTCGAGCTGAACGGCGGCAATCAGACGCGCACCGCCGAACAGTTGCAGATCGGTTCGACGACGCTGTACCGCAGGCTCAAGAGCTATGGATGGCTCGGCGGAGACCGCGGGACCCGGAAGGTCCCCCTGCCGGAACCCGATCCGACGGCATCCATCTAGGGCCCTTGCCTGCCGGCCGGACGCTGCCTGGGCCTCAGCCCACGAACCCCGCCCACGCCGCCAGCACGCCCTGGGCCTGGCGGATGGCGCCGCCTTCGCTCGGCGGCATGGGCAGGAGCACGACGCCGTCTGGGTTGAGCTGGGCGTCCTTCTGGGTGCGGACCCAGGCCATGAGCTTCGCCGGGTCCACCGGCGTCTGGGGGCTGAGGCGCAGCTTGAGGCGGCCCTTGTCCACGGTGACTTCGGACACCGCCAGCGCCTGGGCCCGCAGCTTCACTTTCAGCACCTCGAAGAACCGCTGGGTGCCCTCGTCGTCCTCGGGCACGTGGCCGAAGCGGTCCTCCAGGTCCAGGCGGTAGAGCGCCAGATCCTGCTCGCTGCGCAGGCGGGAGAGGCGCTTGTAGGCCACCAGGCGCTCGCTGGCCTGGTCGATCCAGCGGCGGCTGAGCTGGGCGCCGCCGGAGAGGCCGTCCAGCTTCACCTCGAAGGTGCCGCTGGGCTGGCCCTGCAGCTCCTGGAGCGTCTCCTCCAGCAGCTTCACGTAGAGCTCGAAGCCGATCTCGTGGATCTGCCCGCTCTGCTCGCCCCCCAGCAGGTTGCCCGCGCCGCGCAGCTCCAGGTCCATGGCCGCCACGCGGAAGCCCGAGCCCAGCTCGGAGAAATCCTCCAGGGCCTGCAGCCGCTTGCGGGCATCCTCGCTGATCTCGTGCTTGGCGGGGATCAGCAGGTAGGCGTAGGCCGGCACGTCGCTGCGGCCCACGCGGCCCCGCAGCTGGTAGAGCTGGCTTAGGCCGAAGGCGTCGGCCCGGTGGACGATGAGCGTGTTGGCGTTGGGCACGTCCAGGCCGTTCTCCACGATGGTGGTGGCCACCAGCACGTCGAGGCGGCCCTCCATGAAGGCCAGCATCACCTGCTCCAGGCCCTCGTCGGTCATCTGGCCGTGGCCCACGCCCACGCGGGCGTCGGGCACGAGCTCGCGCACCCGGGCCGCGATGGCCGTGATGGACTCCACCCGGTTGTGGACGAGGTACACCTGCCCGCCCCGGCGCAGCTCGAACTGGATGGCGGTCTGGATGAGCTCGTCCGACCAGGGCGCCACCACCGTCTCGATGGCGAGGCGGTCCTTCGGCGGCGTCTCGATGAGGCTGATCTCCCGCAGCCCCGTGAGGCTCATGTGCAGGGTGCGGGGGATGGGCGTGGCGCTCATGGCCAGCTGGTCCACGTTGAGCCGCAGCTTCTTCAGCCGCTCCTTGTGGGCCACGCCGAAGCGCTGCTCCTCGTCCACCACCACCAGGCCCAGGTCCGCGAACTTCACCCGGGCGCCCAGCATCTGATGGGTGCCGATGACGATCTCGATCTTGCCGTCGGCCAGTTCATGCTGGATGCGCTTCACGTCCTCCTTGTCCACGAAGCGGTTCAGCATCTCGATCTTCACGGGGAAGCCGACGAAGCGTTCCTTGAAGGTCCGGAAGTGCTGGAAGCAGAGGATGGTCGTGGGGCAGAGCACGGCCACCTGGCGGCCTTCGAGGGCCACCTTGGCGGCGGCGCGCATGGCCACCTCCGTCTTGCCGAAGCCCACGTCGCCCACCAGCAGGCGATCCATGGGCCGGGGCGACTCCAGATCGGCCTTGACCGCCTCGCTGGCCTCGATCTGATCCGGCGTGGGCGTGAAGGGGAAGCTGGCCTCGAAGGCCGCCATCTCCGGCCCGTCCGGCGGGTAGGCGTGGCCCTGCTCCAGCTTGCGCTGGGCGTAGAGCTTGAGCAGTTCTTCGGCCATGTCGCGGATGGCCTTCTTGGCCCGACGTTTCACCTTCGCCCAGCTGGCGCCGCCCAGCTTGTCCAGGGGCGGCAGATGCCCCTCGGCGCCGGTGTAGCGCTGCAGGAGGTCGGCCCGCTCCAGGCTCACGCTCAACTGGCCGCCGTCGGCGTAGCGGAGCTGGAGCACCTCCTGCTCCTCGCCGCCCGCGGTGAGGGTGGCGAAGCCCACGAACTCGCCGATGCCGTGGTCCAGGTGCACCACCCGGTCGCCGGGCTTGAGGTCGCGCAGGTCGGACAGGAAGGCGGCGCTGCGGGATTTCTTCGGCGCGGCCTGCACGGCCCGGCGCCCGAAGACCTCCCGCTCCGTGAGGAGCACCAGACCCGGCTCCTTCAGGTGGACACCGGCGCTCAGGACCAGGTGGATGGCGCGACAACCGCTGTCCGTCCCCGTGGCCAGCGGCAGGTCGTGCTCCCGCAGGAGCTCCGAGAGCCGGTCCCGCATGCCCTGGGTGGAGCCCGCCAGGAAGACGCGGTGGCCGGTGAGGGCCAGGTCCTTCAGGTATTCCGCCAGCTCCCCGGCCCGGCCCTGGAACTCGCGCACGGGCTGCGCCGCCAGGGGCACCGTGGCCTCGCTTTGCCACTCGGTGAGGTGCAGGGTCGGGCGGCTGGGATCGGTGGGCAGGAAGCGGTCGTCGAAGTCGGGGCACACCACCCCGCCCCGGCGGAGCACGGCCAGGCCCTCCTCGATGCGGGTCCGTTCCGCTTCACGCAGGGCCTCCTCCCAGGCCGGATCCAGCCGGACCCGCAGGCAGGGCGGCACCCAGTGGACGAGCTGGCCCGCGGGCTGCCCCGCCAGCTGCCCGGCCAGGGGATAGAACAGCTCCTCGCCCGGGAAGTGGCCGTGGGAGGCCAGCCGCGCGCGGCGGAAGGCCAGGTCGTCGCCGGGCTCCGGCGTGCGGTCCGCCCGGGCCTCCGCGGCCTCCAGCAGCTTCGCCCGCTCGGCCTCGTAGCGGGGATAGAGGGTGAGCGTCTCCAGGGCCTCGCCGGTGCGGCGCTGGGTGTCGGGGTCGAAGGGGCTGAGCCGCTCCAGTTCGTCGCCGAAGGTCTCCAGGCGCAGGGGCTGCTCCAGGTGGTCGGGCCAGAGGTCCACCACCATGCCCCGGGAGCTGAACTCGCCCGGCGCCCCGGCCATTTCCGTGCGCCGGTAGCCCAGGGCCACGAGGGTCTCCAGCAGGAGCTCCCGGGGCACCTCGGCGCCGAGGTGCAGGTCCAGCTTCTGCTTCTGGAACCATGTGGGATGGGGCAGGCGCTCGCTGGCCGCGAGCGGTCCGGTGACGAGCACCTGCACGCGCCGCTCCAGCAGGCCCACCAGGGCCGACAGGCGGTCGCGCAGCACCATGCCCGGCGGGCTGCTCTCGCCACCGGCGTAGGGGGCAAAGCCCGGGAAGTGCGCCACGCCCACGCCCGGCAGCAGGGCCTGCAGGTCCGCGGCGAGGGTGCGGGCCTCGGCCTCGCTGGGGGCGTCCACCCATAGCGAGGTGCGCCGGCCGTCGCGGGTGATCCACCGCGCCAGCACCAGGGCCAGGGCCGGCGGCGACGTCCAGCGCAGCTTCGCGCCCGGCGCATCGAGAGCCCCCGCCGGCGCCTCGGCCAGGCGGAGGAGGTCCTTCAGGTCTTGGGACAGCGCATCCATGGACCATCCAGTTTGCCTTCATCCGCCGTTGGCGGCGAGCCGTCAGATCTCCCGCACGGCCCATTCGCGCGGCATGAGCACGCGGTCCCACCAGACACCCTGGTCGCTGCGCTTCCCCACGGCCAGGAACATGTTCACCTCGGCGCCCCGGGGCAGGCCGAGGAGGGCCTTGGCCCGCCAGGGGTCGAAACCCTCCATGGGGCAGCTGTCGTAGCCCTCGGCACGGAGGGCCAGCATGAAGGTGGCGGCGGCCAGGGCCGTGCTCTTGTGGGCCATGACGCGGACATCGCCGCGGGACATGAAGTTCGGCGTCGGCCTGAACAGGGAGAGCAGGCGGCTGACCCCCCGCTTCAGGGGGCCCAGGATCCCGAAGGGACCCGTGGTGTAGATCGCCGGGATGATCTTCCGGTAGTAGGCCGCCTGGCTCTTGCGGAGGGGCCCCCGCGATTCGAAGATCCGCAGGATCTCGTCGCGGTTGCGCCGCCAGGTGTCCCGGTGCATCAGCAGGGCCACCAGGACGGGCGCGGTCTTCGCCGGCAGCTGGTCCAGGCAGGCGGCATTGGCCGCGCGCCGGACCTCGGGATCGCGGATCACCACGAACTCCCAGGGCTGGAGGTTGCTGGAGCTGGGGGCGAGCCGGGCGGCATCCAGGCAGCGGTCCAGCACCTCCTGCGGCACCGGGTCCGGGAGGAAGTCCCGCACGGTGCGGCGGGACGTCACGGCGTCATGGAATTCAGGCAAGGGGGGCCTCCTCCACGGGAATCTCCACGGCTTCCTCTTCGGGACGTCCCAGGCGGCGGCGGATCCAGGCCCAGCCCTTGGCCAGCGTCATGTCCTCGATGATCTCGAAGAACACGGGCACCACGATGAGGGTGAGCAGGGTGGAGGTGATGATGCCGCCCACCACGGCCCGCGCCATGGGCGCCCGCATCTCGGCGCCGGCGCCCAGGGCCAGGAAGAGGGGCAGCATGCCGCCGATCATGGCGAAGCTCGTCATGAGGATGGGCCGCAGCCGGACCATGCCCGCCCGGATGATGGCCTGGCGGCGGGGGATGCCCTCCTCGCGCTGCAGGTGCAGGGCGTGGTCCACCAGGAGGATGGCGTTCTTCGTCACCAGGCCCATGAGGAGGATCTGGCCGATGCTCGTCATCATGGACATGGAGTCGCCCGTGACCAGGAGCATGAGCACCATGCCCACCATCGAGAGGGGCAGGCTGGCCATGATGGCCACGGGGATCTTGAAGCTCTCGAACTGGCTGGCCAGCACGAAGTAGATGAAGAACACGGCGAGCAGCAGGGCCGACCCCATGTAGCCGGCCGTCTCCTTGCTGTCCCGGGTCTGGCCCAGGAACTCCACGCGCACGCCCTCCGGGAGCTGCCCGCTGGCCTTGAGGGCGGCCACCTTGGCGGCGGCCCCGGCGCTCACCTCGCCGAGGGTGGAGCCCTCGAAGTTGGCATCCACTTCCACCTCCTCCATGAGGTCGTGGCGCTGGAGCTTGGCGGGGGCGATGCCCTCCTCGAAGCGCACCACCTGGTTGAGCCGCACCAGCGGGTGCTTGCCGCCGCCCAGATCCTTGGTGCTCTGCACGGTCATGTTGGCCAGCTGGGCCGCGAAGCGGCGCTGCCGGTCGGCGAGGCGGATCCGGACGTCGCGCTGCTCGCCGCCCTCGTCCTCGTACTTGGCCACCTTCTCGCCGTCCACGAGGGGGCGGACCATGGAGGCCACCAGGGCCGGGCTCACGCCCAGGTCCGAGGCGGCCTTGCGGTCCACCACGAGGCGCAGCTCAGGCTTGCCGCTGTCGAGGCTGGTGGTGACGTCCACCGCCCCCGGCACGCTGCGGAGGGCCCGCTTCACCAGGGGCACGGCCTGGATGACCGCGTCCCGGTCGGGGCCCTGCACGGCCACCATGATGGGATAGGCCATGCCCCAGTCGTTCACGGGACCCACGGCGGCGTCCACGCCGGGCACCGAACGGAAGGCCTCGCGGATCTGGCGCCGGATGGCGATCTGCCCCGGCCGGCGGCCATCCTTCAGCTTTACGTAGATGCCGCCGGAATCCACGGTGCCGTTGAGCCCCGTGCCGATGGTCGTGTAGGTCAGCTGCACGCCGGGCACGGCGCGGATGGCCTTCTCCAGCTCGGCGGCCTTCTCGCGGGTGGCCTGCAGGCTGGAGCCGGGTTCGGCCTTGAAGGTCACCTGGAGGTCGCCCCGGTCGTAGTCCGGCATGAAGTTGTTGCCCAGGAGGCCCGAGAGGCCCATCGCCAGGAAGAAGCTGCCGAAACCGGCGATCATCACGGTCTTCCGGTGGACCATCGCCCACTCGATGGTCCGCTTGTAGAGCCCCTCCCAGCCGTCCAGCTTCCGGCTGAAGGCCTCCACGGCCCGCATGATGGGGTTCCGGCCCTGGTAGTGGACGTGGCCGTCGGCGCTCTTCTCGTGCTCGGGATCGGGCCACACGGCGCTGAGCATGGGATCGAGCGTGAAGCTCACGAACAGGGACACGGCCACGGCGAAGGCCACGACGATGCCGAAGGGGAAGAAGAACTTGCCCACGATGCCGCCCATGAAGGCCACGGGCACGAACACCGCGAGGATGGACAGGGTGGTGGCGATGACGGCGGGGCCGATCTCGGCCGTGCCCTCCCGTGCGGCGGTGACGTGGTCCTTGCCCATCTCGGCGTGCCGCGTGATGTTCTCGCGGACCACGATGGCGTCGTCGATGAGGATGCCGATGGCCAGGCTGAGGCCCATGAGCGTCATCACGTTCAGGGTGAAATCCAGGGCCCGCATGACGATGAACGTGGAGATGACGGACACCGGCAGGGTGAGGCTGGTGATGAGGGTCGAGCGCCAGCTCTTCAGGAAGAAGAAGACGATGAGCACCGTGAGCGCGCCACCCAGGTAGATGGAGAGGTTCACGTCCTCCACGCTCTGGGTGATGAACCGGGCGTTGTCCTTGGCGGTGACCACCTCGACACCCTGCTTGGCCAGGTCGGGCTTCAGCTCGTCCAGGGCCGCGCGCACGGCCTCCACCATGGCCACGGTGTTGCCGCCGGTCTGCCGCTGGACCTCCAGGGCCACCACGTCCTTGCCGTCCAGCCGCGCCAGGCTCCGCTGTTCCTTGATGCCGTCCACCACCGTGGCCACTTCCTGCAGCTCGATGGGGCGCCCCTCCTTGTTGCCCACGATCACGTGCTGGAAGTCGCCCACGGCCTTCGCCTTCGCGTCCACCTTCACAGAGACCTCGCGGTCGCCCTGGAGGAGGTTGCCGCTGGGGATGGCCAGGGTGTCATTGGCGAGGGCGTTCTTCACCGCCGCGAGGGAGAGGCCCATGGATTCGAGCTTCTGGGGATCCACCTGGATCTCGATCTCGCGGGTGCTGCCGCCGGCCACGTCCACCTTGCCCACGCCGGAGACGTTCTCGATGCGGCGCTTGAGGAAATCCTCGGCGATGCGGGTCAGTTCGCGCGCGGTCATGCCCTGGTGCTTGGCATCGGGCCTCAGCACCAGCGACAGCACGGGCAGCTGGGCCGGGTCGAACTTGGAGATGACCGGCTCCTCGATGTTGCTGGGCAGGTCGCGGCGGATCTGGCCGATGCGGGTGCGGACATCGTTGAGGGCGTTGTCCACGTTGCGGCCCAGCTGGAACTGGATCACCAGGGTGCCGAGGCCCTCCTGGCTGGTGGAGCTGATCTCCTTGATCTTCTCGATGGGATTGACCGCCTCCTCGATCTTCTTCACCACATCCTGCTTCACGGCCTCGGGGCTGGCGCCGGGATAGACCACGGATACGGTGACGGTGGGGATGTCGGTGTTGGGATACTGGTCGATGCCCAGGTGCTTCACGGAGAACAGGCCCAGCACCACCAGGGCGAGCATGATGCAGACCGTGAGGACGGGCCGCCGGATGGAGAGGTCGGACAGGAACATGGGTCACTTCCCTCCGGCCGGGGTGCCGCCGACCACGCGGATGCGCGTGCCGTCGCTCACGAGATCCTTGCCCTCGTCCACCACCTGGGCGCCGGCCACGAGGCCGTCCACGGGCCGGAAGCCGTCCTGCTCGGGGCCGAGCACCACCTTGTGGCGGCGGGCGATGCCGCCCTCGTCCACGTAGAGCTCCGCGTCACGGTCCTGGGCCTTCAGCAGCGTGGCCGGGAGCGAGGCCTTCTTCTGCTCCCCGTCTGCGAGGATGACGCCCTCCACGAAGAGGCCGCCCTTCAGCTGGCCGTCGGGATTCGAGACCTCCATGCGGACCCGCAGGGTGCGGCCGTCGGGGTTGAGGCTGGGGCTCACCTGGGTGACCCGGCCCTCCACCTGGTGATCGAGGCCGATGGCACGGAAGGTGGCCTTCTGCCCCACCTTCACGCGGGTCATCACCTCGGCGGGCAGGTCGGCGTGGATCTCCAGCTTGCGGTTGTCCACCACCTCGAAGGCGGGCTGGCCCGGGGCCAGCATCTCGCCCGGCTGCACGAGCCGCTGGGACACCTGCCCGGCGAAGGGGGACGTGAGCCGGGCCTTCTTCAGCCGCAGCCGGGCCATGCCCAGGTTGCTGGCCGCGGCCTGGGCAGCGGCCTGGGAGGCATTCAAGGCCGTCTCGGCCTGCTGCTCGGCCTGGCGGGTGATGCTGCGCTTCGCCAGGAGCATCTCGGCCCGGTCGTAGTCCCGCTTGGCCTGGAGGGCCTGGGCCTGGGCCTGGGCCACCTGGGCCTCGGCGGCCTGAACGCCCAGGACGTAGTCGTCCTCGTCGATGGCGCCCAGCACCGCGCCGGCCGCCACGCTGTCGCCCTCGTGCACCAGCACGCGGGTGACGCGACCGGTGATCTCGGCCTTCAGGGTGGCGCGGTTCACGGCCAGCAGGTTCCCCGTGAAGGCCACCGCCGGGCGGAAGGTCCGCTCCTGCACGGTCACGAGGGTGACGGGCACCAGCCCCTCGGCCTTCACCTGGGACTGGTGGTTCAGTTCCGCATCACGCTGGCTGCGGTGGTAGGTGGCCGCGCCGGCGATGACGAGCACCGGCACCAGGGCATAGAGGAGGGGCTTCTTCTGCATGGGCTTCTTCCTTTCCCGGATCGCGGATTCGAAGGGATTCACTGGGGGGGCAGGCCGAGGGAGCGGCGCTGGTCGAAGAGGGCGGACCATACCCCCAGCTCGGCCCGCCGGCGCTGGCTCTCGGCCTGACGCTCGGAACGCTCTGCCTGGAGCAGGTCCAGCGAGGTGATGAGGCCCTGGTCGAAGGACTCGCGGCTCACGCGCAGGGCCTCGGCGGCGGCGGCGTGGGCCTTCTGGGCCGCCTCGCTCAGGGCCACAGCCTTCTCCAGCTCGCGGTCCGCCGTGCGCTTCTCCACGGCGACGGCCCGCTCCCGGTCGATGCGGGCCTGCCGCACCTGCTCCAGCTGGGCCTCGTTCTGGGCGCGCTTGCCGGCGCTGCGCAGGCCGTCGAACAGCGGGAACTTCATGGTGACGTTCACCCGCCAGGTGTCGTAGGGCTCCTTGAAGAGGAGGTCCGTCTTGCCGGCCTGGTAGCCATAGCTGGCGTTGAAGTCGAACTTGGGCCGCAGGTCCGACTTGAGGATCTTGTCGTTCTCGCGGTACATCGCCTCCTCCTGCCGGAGCTGGGCGATCTCGGAGCGCTCGCGGCCCTCGGGCCTCGCCCCGAGAACGGGCTGTCCCATGGGGGCCAGGGCCAGCGGCGTCTTCGGATCCAGTCCCAGCTGGCCATCCAGGACCTCCACGGCCCGCTGCAGGTTGGCCTCGGCCTGGAGGTTCTCCGGCTCCACGGACAGGAGCTCGCTCTGGGCCCGGAGCAGGTCCAGCTCCGTGGCGGACTGGGCCTCCAGCTTGGCCTTCACGTCCTCCAGGAACTTCTCCGCCGTCTCCTTCCGCACCTTCACCACCTCCAGGTCGGCCTGGGCGGCCAGCACGGCCAGGTAGGCCTTGGCCACGCCGTGAAGGACGTCCAGCTCGGCGGTGGTGTAGGCGTAGCTCGCCTCACGCTCGCCCATCTTCGCCACCTTGATGGCGGTGCCCAGCTTGCCCCAGTAGAAGAGGGGCTGGGAGAGGGTGGCCTGGCTGGTCCAGACGTTCCGGGCGCCCACCAGGGAGGTGGGATTCAGCCCGAAGGCCGCGGCGGAATCGCCGAAGCCGCTGTTGAGGATGGAGACGTCCCGCACGCGGGTGAAGTCGCCCACCAGGGAGACCTGCGGCAGGGCATCGGCGCGGGTGCTGGTGATGAGGCCCTCGCGCTCCGCCACCCGGGCCTTGGCGGCGCGGATCTGCGGATTCTCGGCGCGGGCGCGGGCGAGGGCCTGGGTCAGGTCGAAGGCGAGGGGCGCGGCCGGGGACGGCGCGGCGGCCGGCGCCGGCGTCTGGAGGGCGGGGGGAGCGAATGGAACCATGATCAGGGCCTCGTCTGCGGGAAGGCCTCGGGGACGCCCAGTCCCCGCAGGCTGAAGTCGGTGAAGTGCTGGATCAGGGCCTCCAGGTCCTTCGGGAAATCCGGATCCCCGCTCAAGAGCCGGATGAAGCCCAGGGAGTTCCGGAAATGGAGGATCTGGCCCTGGATGCTGAGGGTCAGGCGGAGGAGGGTGTCCGGGTCCGCGTCCGGGCGGAGGACCCGCAGCAGGGCCAGGACCCGCTCCATGTAGGGCCGGGCGAACTCCAGAAGGACCGGGGCGGAGACCGGGTGCGGCATCTGGATCTCCCGGCCGATGAGGGCCATGGCCGCCGCGTCCACCTCGCTCTCCGCGGGGCAGGACATCAGGTCCGTCACGAAGGCCCGGATGTAGTCCTTCATGCCCTGGAGGGCGGCCTCCCGCGCCCCGGGACGGCCCGGTTCCGGCGGCGGCGGCAGCGCGGCCACCTCGGATACCTTCCGGGCGCTGATGGACCGCAGGGCCTCCCGGTAGAGCCCCTCCTTGCCCCCGAAGTGGTAGGTCACCAGGGCCGAGTTGGCCTTGGCCCGCAGGGCGATCTCCCGGATGCCGGCCCCGTCGTAGCCCTTCTCCGCGAACGTCAGGATGGCCGCTTCGATCAGGCGGTGGCGGGTGTCCTGGGTGGCATCGGCGGGCTGGGCGTTCATGGCTTCCACCTAATCAATCGATTGACCAACGAGTATTAATCAACCGTTTGATTCAGTCAACACCCACATCCCACCTCGACCGCCCTTAAAAGATGACTTGACGGTGGTAATTGAAATTCTAGATTCGGAATGGGGATTCGGGGGGTCCGTGGTCGAGTCTCGAAGGGAGCGGGAAATGCAGCGGCGGCGGGAGATCCTCCTGGAAGCCGCCAGCCGGGTGTTCGGCCGCAAGCCCTTCGACGAGGCCACCATGCAGGAGGTGGCGGCGGAGGCCCAGATCGGGATGTGGGGCCTCTACGAGCAGTTCCCCTCCAAGCAGGCCCTCTACGAGCAGGTGATCCTCGACCGCGCCCTGGCCTTCCAGGCCAGGACCCTGAGCTTCCTCGACCCGGACCTGCCGCCCCTGGAGGCCCTGAGGCGCCTGGCCCTGGCCTATGCGGACCAGTTTCGGGAGCGCCCCATGCACCTGCCCATGTTCATCCAGAACCGGGTGCACTTCGACTGGGGCTTCGATTCCCGCTTCGCCCCCCGGCTGCGCGAGATCTACGAGGAGGAACGGACGCACCTCAGGGATCTCATGGTCCGCGCCATCCAGGCGGGCCTGGTCCGCGACCTGGAGCCGGATTTCCTGGCCCAGCTCTGTCTGGACGTCCTCCAGTCCTCCCTGCACCACGGCCATTTCAGGCACCCGGGGGAACCCCCCGAGGCCAGCGTGGATCGCGCCCTGGACTGCCTGCTGAGCGGCGTGGGGGAGGGCTCCGTGAAACCCGCGACCGCCCTCCTCCCCGCCCTGCCCATCCTGCCGCCCCTGAAATCCCCCGACGGCGGCGGAGGCCCCGTGCGGTCCTGATCCACCCGTCCCGGGGCCCGTCCGGCCCACCTCTGAAAGGAGCTCCCATGACCCTCCGAACCCGCGTGGCCAGCCTCGACGACGCCTCGGGCGAACTGGCCCTCAGCCTCAGCAAACTGGAGATGGAGGCCGCCCGGGGAGTCCCCAGCAAGGAGGAGCAGATCGACTTCCTCCACGACCTGCACCGGGCCGTCGTCCGGAAGGAGATCCACCCCTGGCGGCTCCGGGCGCGGCACACGGCCTTGGGCGGCGCCGTCCTCGTGGTGGCGGCGCTCCTGCTGCCGGCGGAGATGCCCTACCGGGAGGTGGCCTTCCCCGCGATCCTGGCGCTGGGGGGCCTCTCGCTGCTGGGGGCCGCCGCCGAGCTGGTCATCTACGTGCGGGCCCTCCGGAAGGAACGGCAGTGGCTCCACCGCGAGGAGGCCGCGGTCCTGAACGGCCGCCCGCTCCTTGGGGGCCAGTAGCGGGGCCTGGCGCGTTGTGACCCCCTGCCCGAATTCCGCCCGGGGGGCGTCGAAACGTGATAGGAAAGGAAGGAGAGGGTCCGTCCATGCTCTTCCTGGTCTTCTACTTCATCCTCAGCGCCGTCCTGGTCTTCCAGGGCCTGCACCTGGCCGCCGAAACCACCTCGCCCCTGGGCACCCTGCCCGAGGAATTGGCCCAGGACCGTCCCACCAGCCGCGGCTGGGGCGGCCTCCTCATGGCCTACGGCGCCTTCAGCGCCCTCATCGGCGCCCTCGGCTTCGCCTACCCGGACATGGCCCCCGCCCGCCCCATCCTCTTCCTCCTGGGCTGCATCTTCCTGGCCCTCTTCGGCCTCTGGGTGATCTTCCTGGGCCGCAAGGCCGAGTTCATCGGCAAGCCCACGATGACGGACGACCACGGGCACCACTAGAGAAGACCGGACATGCGAAAAGGCGGCCGTTGCGGGCCGCCTTTTCGTTTGGGGAAGCTGGATGGTTACAGCTTGACGACGTTGGTCGCCTGGGGGCCCTTCTGGCCCTGGGCGACTTCGAAGCTGACGCGCTGGTTCTCGTCGAGGGTGCGGAAGCCGCCGCCCTGGATCGCGGTGTGATGGACGAAGAGATCCGCGCCGCCTTCGTCGGGGGTGATGAAGCCGAACCCCTTCTCAGCGTTGAACCACTTGACGGTGCCTTGAGCCATGATTGTTTCCTGCGTGTGTCTGGTGATGTTGATGCGATGACATCCCCCAGACCAGGCCGTCATAGCTTGTGCGTGGTTCCTGCACTTCGCAGGCCACAGGCAGCAGGATGACAGAATTGTCCATCCGCAACCCTTTTTTTTGGAGATCAGAACCGGGCCACGACCCCGAATCCGACTCCCTTGCGATCCAGCTTGAACTCCAGGTCGTCCTTGACGGAACCCTTGGGCACGTCGAAGGAGCCCCCCTCGTAGAAGGCCCGGAGCCCCAGCCACTTCACGGGGAACACCCGGACATCCAGGCCAAACAGGGTGTACTTGGCCCCCTTGTAGGCGAGGTAGTGGAGGGTGGCCTTGGATTCCAGGCGGCCATCGAAGGCCTTGGTGCCGCCCGAAAGGCCGAACTGGGGGATGGGGGCCGACACGGAGGTGCTCGAATACGTGGCCGCCAGGGGTGCCGGCGGCACGTCGTGGACATCCATGTCGATCTTCCAGGCCTGCACCCCCAGGTCGAAGCCCACCCAGCCCTCGGGGTAGCTGAAGAACTTGATGGTCCAGGTGCCGTCCACGCTGGCCAGCTTCACATGGGACAGGACCCGGTCGGCGGCGCTGTAGGTGGTCCCGTTCAGGGTGATGGTCCGGGTGAGGAGCCGATCGCCCCGGTACTCCGCGGAACCGGTGGAGACCTGGAATCCGAAGCGAGGCCCCTGGTAGTCCATGAAGAAACCGGCCGTGGTCTTGTCCTTGCCCAGCCCCAGGTCCGAATCCAGGTCCAGGAAGATGGGTTGGCCGTCCTGAATGCCCTGGAAGTGGCCCGTGAGGTCGGGGCCATAGACCTGGCCGCCGATGGTGAAGGAACGGTTCGAGGGGGCGGGACCCTCCGTGCGCCCCATCTGGGCGAAGGCGGGGGTGCCGCACAGGATCAGGGCCAGGGGCAGGGCGCGCATGGATCCTCCGGAGGGGGTGATGCCATGCCTATCGGCAGGAACTCAGACCTTCATCAACTTCCGGTAGGCCTCGAGGAAGTCCTTGGGCTGGGGGAGGATCTCGTCCTCCAGGGCCGGCTGGTAGGCCACCCAGGTGTCCTTGGCCGCCACCCGGCGCACGGGGGCGTCCAGGTGGAAGAACAGCTCGTCGGCGATGCGGGCGGCGATCTCGCTGCCATAGCCCCAGCTCAGGGTGTCCTCGTGGGCCACGATCACCCGGTGGGTCTTCTTCACCGTCCGCTCGATGGCGGCCCAGTCGTAGGGGTTCAGGGTCCGGAGATCGAGGATCTCCACGGAGAGGCCCTCCTTCTCCGCCTCGCGGGCCGCCTGCACGGCGCGGTGCACCGTGTTGCCGTAGGTGATGACCGACAGGCCGCGGCCCTCCCGCACCATCCTGGCCTTCCCGAAGGGGATCATGAAGTCGGGGCCCGGGTCGTTGCCCTTGTTGTGGGTCTGCCGGTAGAGGTGCTTGGGCTCCAGGAAGAGCACCGGGTCCTCGCAGCGGATGGCCGTGCGCAGGAGGCCCGCGGCGTCCAGGGCCGAGCTGGGGCAGACCACGCGGAGGCCGGGGATGTGCGTGAAGGTGCTCTCGCCGCACTGGCTGTGGTACGTGGCGCCGCCCATGAGGTAGCCCGCGATGGGCACCCGCACCACCACGGGGGCGGCGAAGTCGCCATTGGACCGCCAGCGGATGTTGGCCAGTTCGTCGCGGAGCTGCTGCATGGCGGGCCAGATGTAGTCGAAGAACTGGATCTCCACCACGGGCTTGAAGCCCCGGGCGGCGAGGCCGATGGCCCGGCCCACGATGGTGGCCTCCGCCAGGGGCGAGTTGTAGACGCGGTGGCCGCCGAACTGCTTCTGCAGGCCGTGGGTGGCCTTGAAGACGCCGCCCTTGCCCTTCACCTCCTCGAGGATCTCGGCGCGGCTGGCGTCGGCCACGTCCTCGCCGAAGACGAGGATGCGGGGGTCCCGCGCCATCTCGTGCTTCAGGGTGGCGTTGATGAGGTCGATCATGGTCTTCGCGCCGGCGGCCTGGTCCCCCGGCCGGTCTTCGGTGTCGAAGGCGGGGGATGTGGGATCCACGTCCTCGCTGTAGAGGTGCCGGTAGAAGCTGCCGCTGGCCGGCGGCGCCGCGGCCTCGGCGTCGGCCCAGGCGGCGTCGACCTCCGCCTGCACCTCGTCGCGGAGCATCTGGAGCTGGGCCTCGGTGAGGTCGCCCTGGGCCACCAGCCGCTCGGCGAAGGTCCGCACCGGATCCCGCCGGGCCTCCTCGTCGCGCTGGGCCTTGGACTTGTAGAGCTGCTCGTCGTCGGACAGCGAGTGGCTGTAGGGCCGGATCACCCGCGCCCGCACCAGGGCCGGGCCCTTGCGCGACCGGGCGTGTTCCACGGCGGCCTGCAGGGCCGCGTGGCTGGCGACGGGATCGCAGCCGTCCACGTCGTCCAGGATCAGCAGTCCGTGGGGCTCGTAGCCCTTGAGGAGGGCGGCCACGTTGCCGCCGGGATACTGCACCTCGCTGGGCACGCTGATGGCATAGCCGTTGTCCTCCACCAGGAAGACCACGGGCACCTTGAGGTTCACGGCGTTGCTCACGCCCTCCCAGAACTCGCCCTCGCTGCAGGTGCCGTCGCCGGTGGTCACCAGCACCACCTCGTCGGACTTGATCCCGAGCTGCTCCTGGAGGCCCCCCTGCTCCGCCCGCAGGATGGCCTCGGCGGCGCCCACGGCCTGGAGGAACTGGCTGCCGGTGGGGCTGGAGGTGGTGAAGATGTTGAGGGCCCTGTGCCCCCAGTGGCTGGGCATCTGGCGGCCGCCGCTGGCGGGATCGGCCTCGGCGCCCACGGAGCCCAGGAACATGTCCTTCGCCGTGTAGCCCAGGCCGTAGGCCAGGGCCCGGTCCCGGTAGTAGAAGAAGAACCAGTCGTGGCCAGGACGCAGGCACATCGCCGCGGCCGCCTGCAGGGCCTCGTGGCCCACGCCGTTGATCTGGAAGAACACCTTGTTCTGCCGCTTGCCCGTGATCTCCTTGTCGTCGATGCGCCGGGCGGCGTAGATCGTCCGGTACAGCGCCACGCGCTGCTCCCGGGTGAGGGCTTCGGCAGTCGCGGTCTGGGGGGGGGTGGCAGCCACGGTCACTCCTCGCGCCGGATGGCGTTCGAAGGGACAATCTAGCATGCCGGAGGGCCCATCTTCGGCTGTCCCCACAGCTGTCCACAGACCACCGGGGGCAGACCGGCCCCCATGCCACTTCCAACGTCCCCGGTAGGTGCCTAGAAGGCCGCCCCCAGGCTCACCGTGGCCGACAGGCCCTCCCGGAAGGTGGCGCCCTGGGCGTCCGTCAGGTCCCGGTTCAGCCGGTCCTGCCGGGCCTCGACCCGGGCGAAGGCCGGCCCGTGCTTCTTCTCCAGCCCGAGGCTGAGGGACCGGGCGATCAGGTCGGCCCCGGCCCGTCCGGCGTAGGCGATGCCGCCGGCATCCAGCCCCAGGTTCGCCCGGATGGTGGGATCCAGGGACAGGCGGACCCCCTGGTCATCGCTGAGCCGCTCCGCCCGGGCCACGAGGCTGATGCCCCGCCCCAGCTCCTGCTTCAGGATCAGGCCGAAGCCCCGCCACTGCGCCCACTGGGCATGCCCGGCGCCCAGGAGGCTCCCGGCGGCGAAGGCCTCGCGCCCGAGGGACATCTCGCCCTGGAGCGTGAACCGCCCCCAGACGCCCTGCCACATGAGGCACACCCGTTCCCGGGAACGCCCCTCCGCGCCGGTGCTGGAGGCCGCCCCCAGCCCGTCCTGCTCCGGCCCGCGGTAGGCGTGCAGCGAAAGGTAGGCGTCGGCCCGTCCCCCGGGGTTCCAGGTGAGGCCCAGCCCCACGGTCTTGCCGTGGTTGTTGTCCTTCAGTCGGTCCTCCCCGTTGAAGACCCAGACATCGCCGCTCCAGGCCGGACTGACGGCGTGGTGCCAGTTGACGCCCACCTGGCCGAAGGGATCCGAGAAGGTGAAGAGCAGGCCCCGGCTGGCCGTGAGGTTCTGGGCGCCATCCAGGTATTCCATGCCGATGAAGGTGATCATCCGGCCGATGCGGAAGGTATCCCGCGCTCCCGTCCAGACCAGCATGGCCTCCACGGCCGCGACGGTGCCCGTGTCCCCCGTGGCGGCCTGGATGGTCTTGCCCGTGTTCCCGGCCAGGAGCGTGGCCTTCGCGGACCAGCCCTGGGCGAAGGCGGCATCGACCCCCAGCATCAGGCCGTCCAGGGAGAACTGGCTCTGGCCCGCCTCCAGAGGCCGGAACACTAGGGATCCATCGCGGGTCTCCCGGTCCTGCGTCACCGCCGAGGCCCAGACCGACCCGTGCCACTTGAGCGTGGGCACGGGAACCTGGGCCGCCAGGGTGGCGGTGAGGAGCCCGATCATGGGGATGGCTTGCAGGCAGCGCATATGGACCTCCGTCGCAGGGCCGGGAGTCGGCCCCGCGGAACCGGGTGGAGGGTCGGGTTCAGATCCCCTGCGGGTAGGCCTCTTCGCCGTGGAGCTCCGTGTCGAGTCCCGTCTCCTCGGCCGTGGGGGCCACCCGGACCGGCGTGATGCGGTCGATGACCCAGAGCATTCCGTAGGTGAAGCCGAAGGCCCACACGGAGGAGATGGCCACGGCGGCGCACTGCTTGCCGAAGAAGCCCACGTTGCCCAGGAGGAGGCCGTCGGAGCCGGCGGGATTCCAGGCCTTCGAGGCGAACACGCCGAGGAAGATCACGCCGATGAAGCCACCCACCCCGTGGACCCCCCAGACATCCAGCGCATCGTCCCAGCCGAGCTTGTTCTTCAGGGCCACGGCGTAGTAGCAGATCACGCCGGCCAGGATGCCGATGAGCGCCGCCGTGCTGAGCGAAACATAGCCAGCCGCGGGCGTGATGGTGGCCAGGCCCGCCACGGCGCCCGTGAGCAATCCCACGAACTTGGGCTGCCGGGCGTTCATCCACTCCACCAGCAGCCAGGTGGCGGCGGCGAAGGAGGCGGCGATGTCGGTGTTCAGGAAGGCGGAGGCCGTGACGGAATCCACGCGCAGCTCG
>Ga0079306_1000094_pt1 | contig 107806 bp, 77 predicted proteins | sample Methanotroph_Enr_FD_79181 | JGI IMG/M metagenome (GOLD analysis project Ga0079306, IMG submission 79181) | Enriched soil microbial communities from Old Woman Creek wetland in Ohio, USA - Methanotroph_Enrichment_5 | ecosystem: Environmental > Terrestrial > Soil > Wetlands | place: USA: Ohio... | reverse complement strand
CATGCAAATTTATTTAAACAAATAATACCTTTTAATCATTGAGAAAAATAAAAAGCCTGAAAAATGTCCATTAGAGTGTATCTACTAAAAAATAGCCTGAAAAATGTCCATTACGCCTAAAATTGGTTATTAACTTCTTGCAAGAACAGGAAAGCGCAAACGGGCCAGGTAAAAAGCTCCGAAGAAAATTCCTGTATAGAGCAGATCACCTAAAAGGCTGTTCATTAAAAATGATATTCCATAGGTTCCATTGTTAAAAAAAGCTAAGCCTGCAATGTACGATTCCATCAGCCCGGCAAAATTCTGCGGATAAAAAGGACTTCCCAGCCACGCTGCAAAATTGGTGATCAGGAAAAATAATACGGTGGATGTAATAGATGCGCCAAGAACGTTCAAAATCTTGGGGTTACGCAGCATATACATACCTAAAGCAACCGTAATTACAAAACTAATATATACAGCCGGCATGGTATTATGAAATCCAAGCAATAAGTCGCTCAGAAACAAAGCAGCCAGCGGGATGATAAATGCCAGATATTTTTTACTCATGTATGCGCCACCAAAAAGTGCTATGGCAGCAATTGGTGTAAAGTTAGGCCAATGAGGTACCAGTCGCATTGCTGCACCAGCAAGAATAACTGAAAGTACAAACCAAAAACGGGAAGTGAAAACTTTTGAATTCATAGTGATTTATTTTAATTTCTTTGTGCAAAAATATAAAACATTTTCAATTATTAATTTTTTTTCTTTGGAATTATTAACATGAGCAATGTTTATAAAATGTAACAATGCCAACTAATTTGATATTCAGCAGTAACGAATTATACTTTTTATTATTATCTTTCGTTTTTTTTGTTGAATTTTGTAACAAAATATAAAAAACACCATCTTAATTTTCGAAATCTAGTTTTCAAATCTAAAATCCTAAAACAAAATGAGCATTTACGCCATCCTCACAATTGTATTTTTCGTAGCAACCATGGCCGGATTATGGGGCCTGTTTGCAAAAGCCGGGCAAAAAGGTTGGTATGTTCTCATACCTTTCTTTAACTTTTATATATGGCTGAAAATCATTAAAAAACCATTATGGTGGTACATTTTTATACTGGTGCCCTTCATCAATGTTTTCACCATTATGCTGATGGTAGTTGAAATAGTGAAATGTTACAACAAAAACGGGCTAGGCGCACAGGCATTAAGTATCCTCGTCCCCTTTGCCTACCTTCCTTATCTAGCTTTTTTATCAAAAGAAACATACACGCACCCCGACAAACGTAAACCAATAAAAAAATCCGCCTTGCGTGAATGGGCTGAAGCTATTGTCTTCGCTGTAATCGCAGCTACTATCATCCGGACCTTTTTCATCGAAGCATATACCATTCCGACATCTTCCATGGAAAAATCTCTGTTGATCGGCGACTACCTTTTTGTTGACAAAATAAGTTTCGGGCCAAGGTTTCCAATGACGCCTCTGTCGTTCCCTTTCGCTCACCATACCTTGCCTCTGACCAAATTCACCAAATCATACCTCGAATGGATTAAACTGCCTTATTACCGGTTCCCGGGATTGACAAAAATCAAAAATAACGATGTGGTGGTATTCAACTATCCGGATGGTGACACCGTTGCACTGAACATGCAAAACCGCAGTTATTATTCTATAGTTAGGGAAGTCGGGCACCGCGAAGTGTGGAATGATACGCGCAGGTTCGGTAATATTGTTGCCCGGCCGGTGGATAAACGGGAGAATTACATCAAACGTTGTATCGGAATCCCCGGCGATACGCTCGAAATCAAAGACCAGGTTGTTTTCATCAACGGGACCGCTTTACCCGATATTGGAATAAAAGAATACAAATATATGGTGCAGACCGACTCATCATTAATTCCGCCCCGGATTTTTGACAAACTGGATATTACAGAAGATGTTACCCAGATTGATTATGACAAATTTATCATGACCCTTACTGCTGCATCGGCCGAAAGCATTAAAAAGCTTAATTATGTCCGGAATGTTGAAAAAATCGTGTACCCTAAAGGGCAATGGGCTTATTACACGTTTCCCTTCGACTCAAACTACCGCTGGAACGAAGATAATTACGGGCCTCTATACATCCCCAAAGCAGGAACCACCATACCCCTCAACATAAAAAATATCTCTATTTACCAGCGTTGCATTGAAATATACGAGCATAATGATGTCAAAATAAAAGGTGACAAGGTATATATCAATGGACAGGTAGCAACTTCATATACGTTCAAACTTGACTATTACTGGATGATGGGCGATAACCGTCATAATTCTGCCGACTCACGTTTCTGGGGTTTTGTTCCCATCGACCATATTGTCGGAAGAGCTGTATTTGTTTGGTTATCAGTCGAATCACCAACCGTCGATAATCAGAACCTGAATAAAGACAGAAGTACTAAAACCTTTTTCCAACGCCTGCGCTGGAACAAGATGTTCAGGCTGATAAAGTAAGACCAATGGCTAAAAGCCACTATGTAATATCTATTTTCTTGCTGAATAGTAAATTATGTCCGGAAAATTAGTTCAGTGGCGCGAATTCTTTATTTCTCTTTTTAAGGATGTTTTCCATACGGTACTGATATTATTCCGTATCATGATTCCGGTATCTATTATCGTAAAAATTCTCCAGATGCTTGGCTTTATCCAGGTCATTGGAGATGTTCTTTATCCTGTTATGAAATACACCGGGTTGCCCGGAGAGATGGGACTGGTATGGGCAACGGGCATGATCACCAATTTATTCGGTGGTATCATCGCTTTTCTGAATATTTCCGGAGGCATGGACCTTTCTGTTGCGCAGGTTACCACTTTAAGCATCATGATGCTCGTGGCACATACATTTCCTATCGAACTCATCATAGCCCGCAAAACAGGTGTCCGGCTTGCAGCTATGTTTATCATACGTTTTTTATTTGCTTTTCTTTTTGGGGTATTTATTTTTCAGCTATATAAAATTTTAGGCCTCAATACCGAGACGGCACAAATAGCATGGCGCCCGGAAGCTATACCCGACAACTCGCTTTCTTCATGGGCGCTTTCGGAGTTAAAAAACTACCTCGTGATTATCTGCTTCATCTTCTGCCTGATGCTGCTGTTGAGGGTTTTGAAGAAAATAGGTGTTATTGACCTTATTACACGTGCACTGAATCCATTCCTTAAGTTTCTCGGCATTGGCAAAGAAGTGAGTACTATTGCTCTGGTAGGACTCACACTCGGTGTGGTATACGGCGGGGCGCTGATCATCAATGAAGTGAAATCCAATCCCCACATTCCCAAAAAAGATATTTTTTATGCCATGGTGTTGATGGGATTATGCCACAGTGTTATCGAAGATACCATCCTGATGGTTTCACTTGGAGCAACATTTACCGGTGTTTTTATCATAAGGCTGCTGCTCAGCATGTTGGTGGTATTCCTGCTGGTGAAGTTTACCCGGAATGCTTCAGACCGGTTTATGTTCAACGTATTTTTAAGGCCTGAAAAAACCAGCAATAAACAGAAAAGCGGAGCCGGGAAATAATTACAGGTAATTTATCCGGATCATTTGACAATTATCAGAGGCAAATTAATGTCCTGGTTTCCGCATGTCACCTTAAGAAAATATATACCATCCTGAAGTCCCGATGTGCTAATTCTGTTTTCGTTCCCCGACAAACCCGTGACAGAGAATACCTGCCTGCCGGTAACATCATAAATGGTAACTGCATGCTGTGACAAATCTTCGTTCGTTCTGACCACAAAAGAACCTTGCGACGGGTTTGGAAAAACGCTTAACGGCGCTATTTCCCGGTTTTCTTCTGAAATAAATGCAGGTGATTCCCCAAAAACATCTGCCAGGATATACTGCATCAGATCTTTTGCCTGAACGCTGCCCATATAATACAAAGGAAAGGACAACAAAACCGTATTATAATCGCCGCGGTACTCCACTCCTACCGGCATTCCTTTCATGCTGCCATTGGCAGTCAGGCTGTCATAATCCGTATCGTACGAATAAACTGCAGTTCCTTCCGCCGACGGATACAATGCTTCAATATATGGCAAATGATAATTATAGGTAGAAAACGTTTTTGTAGAATCAACATGCAGCATATTATAGCCGTTAACAAGAGGCAGGCTTCCGATAAATGCCGCACTGCTCTTATATCTTGTCGAATCGATTTTAAGCATATCATGCAGGAACGATCCTTTGCCCCATGTATGTTGTAAGTCGATGGTATATTCGAACATCTTTGCTGGTTGAAAAACGGTAAACAGCACATTGCCACCGAGCTGCAAATATTGCTTAAGTTCAACAATGGAACTCCGCAATTTGGGCACTATATTGACCTTATTGATATGCCAAATAACCGAAGAATACTTGCCCAGCATGCTCAGCGTCAAAGGGCCATTTTGTGTTGCATCATATTCTGTAACTGGAAAATTACCGCACAAATTCCTGTAATAGGCATCTACCGAAGAATCTGAAGGATTATAATAACCGCCTTCAGAATCGTCAACGATAAGGATTCCCTGATCGAAGGTCGTAATGGCGGGAGCATCATTCAGCTCATACTTCATGCTTTCGCGGCCATCGGTGTTCACGGCTGAAACAGAGAAATAATACAGAGAGTCTGTTTCTAATCCTGAAAAAATCAGCGAGGTGTCAGCGGTGGTGTAAACTGTATCGTAGGTCAACGGTGATGTTCCAAAATAAACCTGATATGCTGCTATATTGTTTTCCGGGGCAGCTTGCCATCTGGGTATCAGCGTTTGCCCATCACCGGGATTAAAGATTTCAAATTTGACCATTAAAGGAGCCAGGGATGATTCCATCAGCATGCCACAGGCAACCCTGGCTACTTCAGCACAATATTGTTCATTGATATTTGTATCCACATCCGACATCTGATGATAATACGGGCTGAAAATATCTTCCTGCAGAAAAATTGCCGGCAAACCAGCCAGAAAGAAAGGATCGCTGTCGGAACCGATTGATTCATTATAAGTACTGCTCAATGTGCCCAACGAGGTATATTCAGTAGCAATTTGGGATGCAAGTCCTCCGATCCATTCAAAACCCAGGTAATTATTCAGCTGAAGGTTCCAGGCGCTATCGGACGGTTCATGGCCGATCATATCCATATTAAACATTATTTCAGGCCGGTCCGTTCCGGCAAGTATTTCCTCCACAAAATGCCGGCTTCCATACAAACCAAGCTCCTCAGCATCGAACAGCACAAACCTGACGGTGGTTGGAAAAGAGAAATTCTGTTCTTTCAACACTCGTGCTATTTCAAGTGTCGCGGCCGTCCCGGAAGCATTGTCATCGGCGCCCGGGCAAGCGGCATAAGGATCTCCGGAAGGATAAATAATACAATCATAATGCCCGCCCATAACATAAGAAATTTCGGGGCTGACAGTTCCGCTTATTTCAGCAACAACATTATACTGCCAGTTCGTTACAAAGGTCCCGCTTCCAAAGGGCCATTCATCGTTTACCAGGAAGGAATCAAGCACTACATTGGTATAACCGAAAGAAATCAGTTTATTCTGTAACCAGAGGGAAATATTTTTATGGCCGGGCGAAAACAAAAAGCGGGTACCATAGCCCTGTAAATGTTGAATATAGCTCAATATGCTGTCGCTGCTGATGTGTGACAGCATATCGGCAATCAATGTGTCATGCACCATTTTCGAATTTCGCACATCCTGATTACCAGCTTCAGGTTTCATTGAATGAATGCCGTTCCCTATTGCTGGTCTTGGGAAAGCTGGATTCTGACTCTTTGTATAAGTTGCAATACTAAGGCAGATAAACAGAAAGGTAAAAATGTGTTTCATGGATACTGATTTATAGCCAAAAATACAACTTAGAACAATGTATGCTTCTATAAATCAGTTTAAGGTTGATTATTACAAGAAAAAGGCAGGATATTTATGGAACGTTAAATGCCGCTGTACTTATTTTTTAAGAATAACGGCCGGTAATCATACTAAATAATAGCAGGCAATATTTGTCAGGAACGGTCAATTTTTACATTATACGCATTGAGCCCCTTGACACCTTTTTCCACTTCAAAAATCACTTTATTGTTTTCTTTAACCGGTTCCAGTAATCCTTTGATATGAACGAAAATGCTTTCCTGGGTATTCAAGTCTTTTATAAAACCAAAACCTTTGGAATCATTAAAAAATGTAATGATACCTTTCCGGATAGTTAATTGTGGTTCCGTTTCGCGGTTTCTTTCAACTTTTATTTCAATATCTTCAACATTAATCTTTTCTCTTTTGGACAGATCTTGCGGTTCTGAGGTGATGTTTCCGTATTGGTCCACGTAGGCAATCATATCATCCATGCCACCTGAGTTCTTACTATTCTCTTTTCTTTCCAGCCGTTTTTTCTCTTTTTCTTTTCTTTTTTTATCTTTCTTGTTTTGTACTTCTTTTTTATTGCTGGTTTCGTGCATTCTGCCCATAATTTTTATTTTTCTTTTTAATGATTAATTTAAGTTAATAAAACAATTAATTTTATATAATCCCTGATGATTTTTATAAATATCCTGATTAGAAACTGCAAAATAGAACAAATTGAAACGGAAACAAATAGTTCGCAATGCAGTTATCTGATACAAAGGTAGCTTAAAATCCTGAAATCAGAAATTATATTTTCATATGAAACGAACAAACACAACAGGATAAACTCAACAAAACGTATTATTGAGTACACGCTAATTTATCATGAAGCGGATTTAAAGATTCACAAACTCAAAATCACCTTTGGCAAACCTGAGTTCAATAGTTGAATCTTTTTGAACTACGCCGGCAATTATTTGTTTTGCCAGTTTGTTCAGCACTTCCTGCTGCACAACTCTTTTTACCGGGCGTGCGCCATAGTTCGGGTCGTATCCTAATTCAGCTATCCTTTCTATCGCCACTTCTGTTACTTTCAACTTGATACCGTTCTGTTCAAGCATTTTTTGCGTATTTTCCAGCTGCAGACGAACAATCTGTTTGATTTCATCCTTTGTCAGCGGCTTGAACATAATGATTTCATCAATCCGGTTCAGAAATTCCGGTCGTATGGTTTGTTTAAGCAGCCCGATCACTTCTGTACGGGTGTCATTGATAATCTTATCTCTGTTTTTATCGTTCAGTTCTGAGAATTTTTCCTGAATAATATGTGAGCCGATGTTGGACGTCATGATGATAATGGTATTCTTGAAGTCGGCTGTTCTTCCTTTATTGTCTGTGAGCCTGCCATCGTCAAGTACCTGCAGCAAAATGTTAAAAACATCGGAGTGCGCTTTTTCAATCTCGTCGAGTAGCACAACAGAATATGGCTTACGGCGAACGGCTTCGGTGAGCTGGCCGCTTTCTTCATAGCCCACGTATCCCGGAGGCGCACCGACCAAACGTGAAACAGTATGACGTTCCTGATATTCCGACATATCGATACGCACCAGCGCATTTTCATCACTGAAAAGGTATTCAGCCAACGCCTTTGCCAGCTCTGTTTTACCAACGCCGGTCGTACCCATAAATAAAAATGAGCCAATAGGCTTTCTTGAATCCTGCAGTCCTGCCCGGCTTCTGCGGATTGCATCCGATACGGCAACAATGGCATCTTCCTGCCCGACCACTCTTTTGTGCAATTCCTCTTCAAGCAGGAGCAACTTTTCCTTTTCGCTTTCCAGCATTTTGTTCACGGGTATTCCGGTCCATTTGGAAACTATTTGAGCTATCTGTTCTGCATCAACCTCCTCATTTATCATAACGGATCCCGATTTTATCTCCTTCAGTTTTTCCAGCGCGGCTTCGGCTTCTTTAATTTTTCCATAGCGCAGTTCTGCAACCAGCCCATAATTACCTTCACGTTCGGCCGCATCGGCCTCAAACTTATAATTTTCAATTTCTTTTTTCCGTTGCTGTATGCTTTCCACAACTTCTTTTTCTTGTTGCCATTTAGCTTTCATCCTGCTGTGTTCATCCTTCATCCCTGCAATTTCGCTATTTAATGCTTCAAGTTTTCCCTTATCGTTCTCGCGTTTGATGGCTTCACGTTCAATCTCAAGCTGGCGGATATGGCGGTCCACTTCATCCAGCTCTTCGGGCACTGAATTGATTTCAATGCGCAGCCGGGCTGCCGCTTCATCTATAAGGTCTATGGCTTTGTCGGGCAAAAAGCGTTCTGTGATATAGCGCTGTGAAAGTTCTACCGCAGCAATGATAGCCTCGTCTTTGATACGAACCTGATGGTATGTTTCATACCTTGATTTCAGTCCCCGAAGTATAGAAATAGAATCCGCTGCAGAAGGCTCATCAATCATGACCATCTGAAAACGCCTTTCGAGCGCCTTATCTTTTTCAAAATATTTCTGGTATTCTTTAAGAGTAGTAGCCCCGATAGCCCTTAATTCTCCGCGGGCAAGTGCCGGTTTCAGGATATTGGCAGCATCCATGGCGCCTTCGCTGGCCCCTGCGCCAACAAGCGTGTGGATTTCATCAATAAACAGAATAATCTCCCCTTCGGATGAGATCACTTCTTTGATGACGCTTTTCAGACGTTCTTCAAATTCACCTTTATATTTTGCCCCTGCAATCAGCGAGCCCATATCGAGTGAATACAGTTGCTTAGATTTTAAGTTTTCCGGAATATCACCCTGAATAATACGGTGTGCAATACCTTCTGCTATTGCCGTTTTTCCGACACCGGGCTCACCGATCAGAATCGGGTTGTTTTTGGTACGCCGCGACAAAATCTGCAGCACCCTTCGTATTTCATCGTCACGACCGATAACAGGGTCAAGCTTTCCGGAGCGCGCAAGATCGTTGAGGTTGCGGGCATATTTATTCAGTGCGTTATAGGTTTCTTCCGCCGTCTGGCTGCTAACCTTTGATCCCCTGCGAAGTTCTGTAATAGCAGTATGCAGGTCTTTAACATTAACACCATTGTCTTTCAGCAGACGGGCAGCCGTGTCATCGCCGGACAACATAGCCAGCAGCAAATGTTCAATGGCGACAAATTCATCACCCATTCCTTTTGCTATATCGACAGCTTTTGTTACGGCCCTGTTTGCATCACGTGAAAGGTATTGCTCGCCTCCGGAAACTTTAGGAAAAGAAGCTATAATCTTATCAAGCGTTTTTATGAAAATAGGCACATTTACATTCAATTTCTGTAAAAGGTAAGGCACCACATTTTCATCCACATTCAACATACCTTTGAGCAAATGGGCATTTTCGATCTGCTGATGCTGAAAAGCCGTAGCAATTTCCTGTGCTTTCTGCACAGCCTCCTGTGATTTTATGGTAAAGTTGTTAAAATTCATTATGTATCCTCCTGTTTTATTTCTCCGGACGTTCATCAAAAGCAGTGCCGCCAGGGAATAGTAAGTTCTTTACTGTCAAAATAGCACTTTAAAAGACAAATTAGCAGAAAGTTTAGAAGCTGATTTTCAAATAACTTGGTGTATGAATTTTTATGCTGCACTTTATTTTTTGTGAGTTGATTTCAAATAGTTGCGAAAAACGCAAAGATAATTAGTATATCACTAAAATTTTGTTCAGGGAAATACCGACTGAATTTAGTCTAATACTGATTGATACAGAAATGTGTGATTATACCTTTAGACTAATATTTAGGATTAAACTGGAAAAATCAAAAATTCGAATTAAGTCGCTGTTAATCAATCTTTAATAATAAACGATATGAAAATAATTTTACGTACTTTATTAATAGTCCCGGTTTTATTATTCTCCTTTCAGGTTTTCGGGGCTTATATCATTACACCCTTCAATTATGAATGGTGCAGTGCAACCTATCCTACTAATTACGTTACGGCAAATTTTTCAATTACCGAAACAGCAATTAGCGGATCTGAGGGATTTACAAAAAACCAGATAAATAAAACACTCATAATCACTATACCTGCAGGCTTGGAATTTAAAACTTCAGCAACATCTGCCAGTGTAACGGTAAACCAAATTAGTTCACCCGAAGTGGTTATTGATTCTTTCAAATTTAACAGTGTCAATCAATTTACTGTGTGGATTACAACCTCCTCAGTAAACATTGATAATAATACTATTTTCTTCAACAATTTTGAAATCAGGGCAGTAAATTCACTTAAAAGTTATACCATAATAAGAGGAGCGTCACCAAATAATGGAACTTTTAAGATTGATAATTCAACAACTACTCCACCTGCATCAAACCCATTTGGAACATTTTCGTCTAAGACTCCATATACTTATTTATCCAGTGCCGTCACACAATTGCTGACAACAACAGATATTAACCAATTTTCTATAAATAATCCCATTTTAAGTATTAGAATTAATGGCTCAGGAAACTGTGGATCTCATATAACACAATTTAATTTTTCAGCAGCCGGAACAGATGGTACTGACTCATTACGAAACATTTCACAAGCGAAGGTTTATTACTCAACATCCTCTGTATTTAATTATTCCACAGCCTCTTTATTTGGTTCCGTGGATAGTATTACTTCAATGAATTTCAGTGTAACAGGCGTTTATAATACAAACTTTTCTACCATTTATTTTTTCCTGTGTTATGATGTTCCGGGTGATGCATATACAGACAATGATGGAAACAGGCTTGATGCTTCTTTGGCTTCTTTTGTTATTAATGGTATTACAATAACAAATATGTCCACACCATCTCCGGCCGGGTGCAGGCGTGTTGTTCCTTCAGCCTACTATTATTCAAAAAGTAGCGGAAACTGGACCGATAATATCTGGTCCGTTATTGAGGGAGGCCCACTATGCAATTGCCAACCCAACGGTGCCGGCATTGTATTCATTGATACCGGCGATATTGTATCAGTAGATAAATCAAGAAAGATTGATGTGCTGAATATCATGAAAGATGCTTCCTTACAAGGCGGAAATGCAAATATGAATTTTTATGTTAATACTGAATTGAACACCTATGATAACGGCTATACTACTTTTCTCGGAGATTTTATTTTAAGAGGCAACCTTAATATTTACGGAACAGGAATATCCTGGTTTCATAAAGTTGATTCTGTAGGTGGCAATGTGTATATCGGCCCCGGAGCTACTTTAATGAATTTTGCATCATCAACCTTTGACATGGCTATATGTGGAAACCTGACCGTAGACGGCTATTTGCAAAATGAACATGCCAGCATTGACTTGTATAACATTTCAAAAATTGATGGTACCGGGATAATTAAAACCGATTTTCTCAGGATAAGAAGTGGCAATAAAACGGTCAACCCAACTGCAGATTTATATATTGACGCCGGACTCACATTTAAAGGACCCTACATTATTGACAATTTCGGAAAAATGAATATCCGGGGGGATATGGATGCCGATAGTAACGGAGCACACTGGATCAACGAACCCAGCTCAGTACTTTCTTATGGAGGAAGCGAAACAATGTTTGCCACCCATGGTTACCTGGTTGCAAATTCCAAATACAACACGGTGCGTTATTCAGGAACAAGTGACCAAATTATTATTGGCCCGGAAAATCTGACGTACTATAATCTTGTGATAGAAGGCTCCGGAACAAAATTCTTACAGATGGATACTCATTTACATGGAGATTTCACTTTTAATGCAGCTTTCGGGCATTTCAAAAAAACAATTACTATCGATGGAGCAGTCATGCAGTATTTTTCAGGGAATGTAAGTCCTAAACTTTACGGACTCACCATGTCAAATTCTCAAAATGGACTGACGCTTCAACTTCCGGTTTCCTACAACCAGCAGCTGACTCTGATATCCGGTAAGATTTTCACCACCATGACAAATATATTAATTGCAACAGATAGTGCAACCGCAACTTCCGGTTCTGATATAAGCTTTGTGAACGGGCCTATGCGTAAAGTGGGTAATGACGCATTCGTCTACCCTGTGGGGAAAAATGATATCTGGGCAAGAATAGGAATTTCAGCACCTCAGACCACAGTGGCTGCATTTACTGCAGAATACTTTAATTACAGTTATATAAACACCTCGGCAGTTACACTACCACTTCACAATGTAAGTACTGTGGAGTATTGGAATTTATTGCAAGATGCAAAAGCAGGTGATTCGGTGAAAGTGAAATTATATTGGGAAAATGCCTCCAGATCATATATATACAACTATTCGAATGATCTTGTTGTAGCCGGCTGGTCGGGGGCTTCGTGGTTGAACAGAGGCCAGAGTACAATTACAGCGTCAAGTCCCGGTAATATTACTTCAAATTTTGTAAGATCATTCGGCCCGTTTACTTTTGGGTCTATAAATGGCAGCAACCCATTACCTATGTCACTTCTAAGCTTTGACGCAAGAATTCACGGCGATCATATTGTTATAACCTGGACAACAATAAGCGAAAATAATAATGAATATTTCACCGTTGAAAAAAGCAAAGATGCAATAAATTTTGAATCAGCGGGGACTTTAAAAGGCGCAGGTAACAGTAATGAATTACTCGAATATAGCCTTAATGATTACAGCCCATTTCCAGGGGTATCCTATTACAGGCTCAAACAAACAGATTTTGACGGAAAGTTCACTTACTCAAATATAGCGGCTGTTGATTTTAAAAACACTGATGAATTTGCAGTATATCCAAACCCTTTCAAAGCGTCTTTAAGCATCGAAATCAATGAAGCGCCTGTGATTGGCCTTACTGAACTGAGGATATACAATACCATAGGAAAAGAAGAATTATATACGACCCTCAACGATAGAATAACCACTCTTGAAACTAGTAATATTCCTTCAGGACTTTACTACTATAAAGTATTGGTTAACAACAAAATTGTTCAATCAGGGAAGCTGGTTTCACAGAATAAATAAAACATCTGAACCTTATGACACTTTCCTTGATAATTTCAAAATAAAACTCGTTTTCAGGTCTGCCGTTCACTATTTTAATGCTGCCGTAAACTTTTCAAATCTACCGAAAACTGATTAACTAACAAAATAGTTGCATAACTATATTTTTAGTTGTACATTTGTATACGAATAAAAAAGGGAATGGGAAAAAGAATAGTAATAAATATTGCCCTGTTCATTTTATCAGCCTGTAGTTCTATTTCTTTAGTTGCCCAACATACAGAGCAAGAAAAGACAATAACAGAACTGATGGACAATTACAATTTTTCAGCAGCCATTAACCTGGCGGACACATACCTGACTGCCGACACGGGAAATATCAAATTATTACTTTTAAAATCAAAATCATTATCCGGGATTTTTCAATACAAACAGGCATTTGATGTGCTTAAGAAAGCTCATGAACTTGACACTGTCAATATATTAGTACTTGCGGAATTATCAACCCTTTGTCAAAAAAAAGGAGATGTAAAAAATGCCATTCAATATTGCGAAAAAGCATGTAACCTAAAGCCCCAAAATACGTACTTTCAAGTACAACTGGGAAGTTTGTATTTTTCTATAGAAAAATTTCGTAAATGCCGGGATATATTAATTCCACTCTATAGCTCCGATTCAACAAATCAATTTGTTATACGCACCATCGCTGACTCTTATTATGAACAGCGTATCAATGATTCGGCGGCCTTTTGGTATGGCAGAATATTGGTTTCATCACCTTACGACTTGTATGCTACACAAAAACTTGCCAATATTTTTATACGTACCGACAATTTCGAAAAGGGACTGAAACTGACCGAAAATTACATAATAAAAGATACGGGATTAAATCCTGTTTTGAAGTACTATGCATATTTTAATTATCTGCTAAAAGACTACAATAACGCCATAACGAACTTTAAAAAATGTCTCTTTTTAGGTGACAGCACCTTTTTTGTTTTTAAAAATCTCGGATTGTCTTTTTACAAAAAAGAAGTTTTTGATTCCGCAGGATTATTCTTTAGGCAGGCGTATTTAATCGATACCAGCGACGGAGAAACATGCTTTTATTATGGTGCAACTGTCGCGAGATCATACCTTCCAGATACCGGAATAATTTACCTCAACAAAACATTCAACCTGGTGATGCCATCCGAAAATTTTTTAAGCAATATATATTTTGAACTTGCAGAAGCCTATAACCTCTGCTCGAAACCGGATACAGCCCTCGCTATCCTTGAAAAAGCCCGGTGTATCTATCCTGAAAATAACAGGTTGCTTTTCCGTATTGCCTATCAATGGGACTATTATTTAAAAAATCCGGTAAATGCGTTGACTTATTACGAACGGTTTTTGAAAAACAAGTCAAACGAAACTGAAGGATATACCGGAGGAGCAACCATATCATTCGAAGACTTTGCCCGAAACCGCATTTCAGAGATAAAAAAGAAAAATTCACAAAAAAAGCAATAGCGTATTATGAAAGAACTAACAAAAGCTGAAGAACAAGTGATGCAGATAATCTGGAAATTAAAGAAATGTTTTGTAAAGGATGTTGTTGGACAGTTTAAAGATCCCAAACCCGCATACAATACTGTTTCTACAATCATCAGGATACTCGAAAAAAAAGGGTTTTTATCTTATAAAAGCTACGGCAGTACTTATGAGTATTTTCCGCTGATATCCAAAAAAGAATATTCCAGCGTTTACCTGGGAAATTTTGTAAAAAATTACTTCGGTAATTCATACAAAAGCCTTGTTTCATCATTTGCTTCCGGTGAAACAATTTCAATAAAGGAAATGGAAGAAATGAAACAGTTAATTGATAAAGAAATTAAAAAGAAAAAGGAAAATGGCTGAATTAATAATATATCTGGTTAAAGTATCCCTATGCATGATATTGCTGTATGGGCTTTATAAAGCAACCCTGAATAAAGATACGCATTTCCGCTTCAACCGGTTTTATTTATTGTTCTCGGCAGCGATTTCATTCATAATTCCCTTGTTTAATATTCCATTTGATTACGGAAAATCCGAATCAGGTGTTGCATATGTCCTGCAATCGGTACAAGTAAGCCCGGAAAATGTTTTTAATGAGCAAAGCGGCGTGTCTTCAGCTTTTATTATTGTTATCATATACCTTACAGGATTCTCAATTTTATTTGTACGGTTTTTAGCAAGAATAATTTCGCTCGTTTTGGTCCGCAGAAAATGCCGGGTCGAGAAAAAAGATGGAATAAATATAGCATTGTGTAAAAACAACCTTGCTCCATTTTCATTTTTCCGTACCATTTTTATCGATGAAAAAACATTAAAAAATGAACAGGCTGATAAAATAATAATACACGAAACTGTTCATGTACGTCAATTACATAGTTTCGATGTTATTTTTGCCGAGACCATTTGTTTGCTGACATGGTTCAATCCTGTCAGCTGGATGATAAAATCTGCACTTAAAGAAACCCATGAATATTTGGCTGATTCCGAAGTGTCGGAGCAGGCGCAAGGTTCTGCCGAATATTTCCTGCTCCTTATCAGTAATGTTGTTGGCGTGCAGCCGGGTTTAGCCAATAATTTCAATAAATCATTAACCTTAAAACGATTAAACATGATGAAAAAACCACGCTCCGGCCGGCTTTCCATAATGAAAGCGTTGCCGGTATTACCATTAGTTGTTATGCTGTTTATTGCATTCTCGTGCAGTAGCAATACAGAAGATTTGAAATCTGTGGATCCTTCTGTAAGTCAGAAGGATTTAAAAGCTGAGAAAATGCCTGAATTTCCGGGCGGACAGGAAGCCATGTCAAAATTTATCATTGAAAATGTTAAATACCCGGATGCTGCCCGAAAAAAAGGAATACAGGGAAAAGTTTTAGTAACTTTTACCGTAACAAAAACCGGCAAATTAACCAACATCAGCATTTCACAAAAAGTAAACGACCTGCTTGATGCTGAAGCTGCCCGTGTTGTATCTATTATGCCCGATTGGATTCCGGGTGAAGATAAAGGCGCTCCCGTTGATGTTCAAATGACATTGCCCATCACGTTTAAATTGCAGTAGCCAGGTATTATTTATTGAGATAGTTTCACACACCGTGAAACTATCTCAATCACAAAAAAGAATAAATATTATCAAAAAGGTCTTAGTTTCCCACTGTATTATTTAATCCAAAAAATAAAAAATTATGAAAAAAATTCTGGCTGCCATTATAGTTTTGACGGTTTTTTCTAACCAGGTTCTGATGTCGCAAACAAAAACAGATTCAATTAAAATCGTTGAAACTTCACTTGACTATTTAGAAGGCTGGTACAATGGAGACACTTTAAGAATGGAGAGGGCATTGCATCCGGACTTAGTAAAAAGGCAATTTAAAGATGGCCTGGTAATTAATAGTATTTCAAAATCAATCATGCTCGGTTACACCAAAGCCGGTTACGGTAAAAAAACGCCCCGTGAACTATTGAAAAATGAAGTCCGAATATTGGATATATCAGAAAATGTAGCCAGTGTTAAAACAATATCCGTTGCCTTTATTGATTATTTGCAATTGGTTAAAGTTAATAATCAATGGAAAATTCTTAATGTTTTATGGGTTGCAAAATAAAGGCATGTCGTAAATTATTTGACCAGTTACCTTCAGGTAATTTTCCCCAAAGCCTCCAGGTTGATACGGTTATAAATATCCTTGCCTTCAGCCGTATAAAGGTATGTTATGCGTGGCAGGTATTCTTCTGTGATGCGTCCGCGTACCATTTTCATCGTGGAGTTAATCATGCGGTTTTGTTCCGAGAAAGGTTCGTTGATAATAGCAAACGAAGAAGGTATCCAGCGTTTGGGAAACAACCCGTGAAATTTTCCACCTTCAAGATATTGACTGATTTCATCATGGATAAGCTTCACAGCTTCCTTTTGGCCACCGGCATCCGGTGTATCACCTTTTTTTTCTTTTAAATAACTTTTCAGCCTCTCGAAATTAGGTACAATAAGCGCGACGGTGTATGGTTTCTGATTATTATATAACATCATCTGCTCAATAAATTGCGAATTGTTCACCATCGCTTCTTCGATAGCTTCCGGGCTGTATTTTTCGCCATCGCTTCCAATCAACAGGCTTTTAAACCTGCCCATAACATAAAGGTAGCCATCCTGGTCAAGATAGCCAAGGTCACCGGTGAACAACCAGCCATCGCGCACTGTTTGCGCTGTTGCCTTGTCATTTTTCCAGTATCCGGCCATTACATTTCCTCCCCTGATTACAATTTCACCTTTTTGGCCCGGGCTCAGAGAAATCCCTTTTTCATCGCAGATTTTTATTTCCATATTGCTCACAGGTTTACCCGAAGAGCCCAATTTGTGAAAATCAGGCGTGTTGGAAGAAATTATCGGGGATGCTTCGGTGAGCCCATAACCCTGAAACATTGGTATGCCAATGGCATAAAAAAAACGTTGAAAATCAATATCCAGTAATGCGCCACCGCCAACAAAAAATTTCAGACGGCCACCAAAAACTGTCCTGATTTTTTTAAACAAAATTAAGTCGAACAGCTTGTATAAGGGTTTTACTAAAATACGCAGTCGTTTGCCACGGTCGTAGCCGAACGAATTATAATAATACGCGGTTTTCAGGGCAAAACGGAAAAGTTTATACGTAAAACTCCCCTTGTCGCGCACTCCTTTTTCGATATTGGTTTTAAAATTTTTTGCAAGTGCCGGAACACTCAATAAAAACGACGGCTTTATTTCCTGAATATTCACCGAAATATTTTTCACTGTTTCGATGTAAGATTTTCCCGACTGCACCGAAGCAAGGCTGGCTCCATTTTTCAGAAGAGCATAAATACCAACGGTATGGGCAAAGGAATGATCCCAGGGTAAAATCATCAGCGAAACATACCACTCGGGCACCTCAAAAAGCCGGGAAGCCTGCCCGACATTTACTGTATAATTGCCATGGGTGAGCAAAATACCTTTAGGGTCGGCGCTGGTGCCGGAGGTATAGCAAATATTCGCGTAATCACCGGGTTGTATTTGCTTCGTGATATTAGACAACTTATCAGGATTGTTTTGCCGGTATTGTACTCCCTGTTTTATTAATTCGGATTGGCTGATAAAGTTTTCGTCCGGCAGGTCGATATCATCAAGAACAAGAATCTTTTCTACACGCGGTAATTTATTTTTAAATTGGATAATTTTTGGCATTTGCCTTCCCGAAACGATAATAAACCGCGCTTCTGAATGTTCCATCCGGAATTGCAGTTCGCCGATCTCATCAATTTTTATCGATACCGGAACACTGACCGCACCTGTAAACAATATCCCCAGCTCGGCTATCACCCAGTCGTTGCGGCCTTCAGCCAGAAGCACTATTTTATCATTTTTTCGCACACCCAGCCAGAGCAGGCCATTGGCAAAATTCAGCACACGCTGATAAGCCTCTTCATAGCTGATACTTGTATATTTAACATCCAGTTTTTCCCATAAAACAGGGTTCTTGCCATATTTCTTTACAGAAGATTCAAATAATTCAGGAATGGTCATACGTAAAAAATATTCGGTTAACAAAAGTAAAAGTAATTTTTTTTATTTTATGAACAAGATACGCTGTTAAAATGTATTTTTGCTATTATGGATCATTAACAAAAATCATGAGAAAAAAAATTATTGCCGGTAACTGGAAAATGAACAATACACTGCCTGAAGCCAGAACACTTGTGGAAGAAATTCTTGACAAGCTGAAACAAAACACAGGCATTTCAACCAATAATACACTTGAAATTATCCTTGCTCCGCCCTTTCCATTTCTCAGCGTGTGTAAAGAACTTATCAGAGAGCAGCCTGGCGTTTATATTGCGGCCCAGAATTGTTATTCTGAAGAAAAAGGAGCTTATACCGGGGAAGTTTCAGCAGCCATGATCTATTCCACAGGTGCTAAATATGTGATCATAGGGCACTCTGAACGAAGAAATTATTTCCGTGAAAGTAATGCCATGCTTTTGAAAAAAGTTGAAATTGCATTACAGCATAACCTCAAACCTATTTTTTGCATCGGGGAGTTGCTTGACGAACGAAAGTCAGGCAAACATTTTAATGTGGTCAGGCAACAACTTGCCGAGACGATTTTCCATTTGAAAGAACCTGATTTCCGCAAGATCGTTATTGCCTACGAGCCGGTATGGGCTATCGGCACAGGCCTGACTGCCACACCGGAGCAGGCTCAGGAAATGCATTCCTTTATCCGGCAACTTATTGATGTTAAGTTTGGAAGAAAAACCATCGACAATATCTCATTGCTTTATGGCGGCAGCTGTAATGCACAAAATGCCGCTACCCTTTTCGCTATGCCAGATGTGGACGGCGGGCTTATAGGCGGAGCATCGCTCAAGGCAAGTGATTTTGTTTCCATTATTGAATCCCTTTCAAATACCAATCAATGAACTACCTCGAACTGAAATGTGAAGTTTTCCCTCCAAGATACACTGAAATAGTTATTGCGACCCTGTCTGAATATGGTTTTGAGTCTTTTGCCGAGACAGACAGAGGATTTTCAGCTTATATTCCTGAAAAATCTTTTAATAATGATACGTTCGAAGCGCTGGACATTTTCAGTAATAAAGAAATCAAGATCAATTATTCTCTGAACAAAATTCCTGAACAAAACTGGAACGCTGTCTGGGAAAGTAACTTTGAGCCCGTCCTGATCGGCAACGACTGCTATATCAGGGCACCTTTTCATCCTGAGATTCCCGGCATCAGGTATGAAATCATTATTGAACCAAAAATGTCCTTTGGTACCGGCCACCACGAAACCACCCACATGATGGTTCAGCTATTACTGGAACAGGATGTTCACGAAAAAGAGGTTCTCGATATGGGTTGCGGAACGGCAGTTCTTGCTATCCTGGCAAAAAAAATGGGAGCTTCAAAAATTCTCGCTGTCGATAATGATGAATGGGCATACAACAATTCCGTCGAAAATATTGAAAAAAATCATGTTCCTGAGATTGAAGTATTACAGGGTGACGCTACCGCCATCGGGCAGCGCCGGTTCGGCCTGATACTCGCAAACATCAACCGGAATGTGCTTCTCAGTGATATTCCGGCTTATGCTTCTGCGCTGAAAAATGAAGGCACATTGCTTTTGAGTGGTTTTTATGAAGCTGATGTTTCCTTGATAAACCAGAAAGCAGGACAATGCGGACTGCAACATGTACGTTATATTACGATGAATTCGTGGTGCGCATCGGTTTATACCAAAAAATAATTTTAGTTTATGAAAAAAACATCCCTCCTTCTCATTTTTATTTTGTTCGGCAGTTTGCAAATAATTGCCCAGCCGTTAAAGCAATTTTCAAAAACTCCTGAGGCATTTTTAAAGGAGCTGACCGATATGTTCGAGGCAGTTTCATCCAACGAACAGAAAGATCTGGGGAAAAAGGTCATGGTGGATTTTTCGGATATGTGGCTGAATAAATTTGACCGCGAGGAAAAAGATTCCATTTATGAGATGTGTAATGTGATGCTGAAACGCAAAATGAAAACCTATCCCAACTTTGAGCAGTACCTGCGCGCATCGATAAATTTCCATAATTCAAAATTGCCGGTGGAAAGCTTTGAGGAGTGGCAGTACAGCCTGAGAAAGCTGGCCAAAATGTCAAATAACATTCGTTTTATGGCGTTGCTCGAAGCCACCAACCTCCTGCTGACAAAAAATTACCTTTACGAAACACAATTGCTGCACTGGAAATCCAACTCCGGTGATTATATATTCAAATACGATACGGTGCCTTATTTTGAATTTTCATCATTAGACCTGACCTGTGTCAAGAAAAACGATAGTACCTGCATTTATGGTACACAGGGAAAGTTTTATCCTACCCTGAATAAATGGGAAGGTAAGGATGGAAAGGTTTACTGGGACAGGGCTGGATTACCATGGGAGGAAGTACATGTTGAAATTCACAAAAAATACACTGTCCAGCTCACCAAATCAGAGTTTGAAGTTGATACTGTCACCTTTTACAATACCAACTTTTTTCAACGTCCGCTAAAAGGCACCCTTACTGAAAAAGTACTTGCCGATGTCAATGAAGACCGGATATCCTACCCCAGGTTTACGTCTTTCGACAACAGCCTTGAAATAAAAGACATTTTCAAGGATATTGATTTCGCCGGAGGTTTTGCCATGCATGGAAATAAGCTTATCGGCAAAGGAAGCGCTAAGGAAGATGCTCATATCTATATCAAAAGAGAAAACAAACGTTTTGTAAAACTATCTTCCAGAGAATTCATTATCCGTAAGGACCTGATTGGCTCCGACCGTTCTGCCGTGGTCATTTATCTCGACACTGACTCCATTTTCCATCCGGGTCTGAACATGAAATACAATAACGAGAACCGCGAACTGAGCCTTATCCGTGATGATATCGGGATATCAAAAAGTCCGTATTTTAATACATACCACAAAATCGACATGTATTTTCAGGCGCTTTACTGGAAACTCGACCAGCCAAAGATGGACTTTACCTTTATTAGGGGATTGGGTAATGAAAGTACGGCCATTTTTGAGTCGGATAATTATTATAATGAATACCGTTGGGAAAAACTCAGAGGCCTTGATGAAGTCCACCCGCTGGTAGTGCTGAAGCAAATCGGCGATGCCAAAGGCTCGAAAGTAATAACAGAAAATGATGTGATCAACAAAATGAAGGTCGACAGGGCACAGGTACAGGCCTTGTTGCTGACTTATGCAGAAAAAGGATTTATCATCTACAACATTGACGACGGCGTGGTTGTACTGAAAGACCGAATATATAATTACATAAACGCAAAAATCGGCAAGACCGATTATGATGTTATTCAGCTAAACTCGATTATTTCAGCACAAAGCAACGGCACACTCAACCTTTTGAACAATGAACTGAAACTTCGCGGGGTGGCACGTGTTCATCTCAGCGACTCGCAATATGTATATGTCGATCCCTACGAACAGGAACTCATACTGAAAAAAAACCGTGACTTTGAATTTGACGGAAGGATCCATGCAGGGTTATTTGATTTTTACGGAAAAAAAATCGAGTTCAAGTACGACTTGTTCAAATTTGAAATGCCTATGACAGACTCCATGAGTTTTAAAGTCCAGGACCGTACCAAACCGACAGATCTTTATGGACATCATCCGCTGGTAAAAGTCAGGACAGTTATTGAAAATCTGAACGGCGAATTGCTCATCGACCACCCAAACAACAAATCGGGCCTTAAATCCTTTTCCACATTCCCCTCTTTCATAAGCAAAAAAGATGCGTATGTTTATTACGACAAACCTTTTATTTTCAATAAAGTTTATTCCCGCGACCGCTTCTATTTCCGCCTACAACCGTTTCGAATCGACACGCTCGACAATTACAACAGCGAAAGAAAACAATTTAACGGATACCTTGTTTCGGCAGGAATTTTCCCGGACATTATTGAGCCGCTGACAGTACAACCCGACTATTCTCTCGGCTTTGTGATCCAGACTCCTCCGGGAGGCTATAAAGCCTATGGAGGAAAAGGTACCTACGATTCTATCATCGACCTGAGTTATAAAGGATTTCTCGGAAAAGGAACATTAAAATACCTGACCTCGGTGAGCCGTTCCAAAGATATTATCTTCTTCCCCGACTCCATGTACGCAAAGGCTTACGAATATACCATTGCCGAAAAGAGCACTCCGGTGGAATACCCGCCGGTATATGCAGAAGACGTTGATGTAAGATGGTATCCTTATCAGGATATTATGAATGTAAACCAGATTTCAAAACCCTTTGATCTTTATTCCTCGAAAGTCCTGCTTAAAGGAGGATTATCGCTGTCCTCCAAAAAGCTTACTGCTCACGGGGTTATTTCTTTTGGAAAAGTAGAAATGTCATCCAATGAATACCTGCTGAAACATCATGCCTTTTTGTCCGATACCACTGATGTAAAATTCAAGACCCCGGACCTGAGCGAGCTGGTACTAAAGACAGAGAATTTTAATGTTAATATCGACTTCAACACACAAATTGGCAAATTCAAATCTAATGACGAGAACTCGAAAATAACGTTCCCGTTTAATGATTACGCATGCTATATGTACAATTTCGACTGGTACATGGTCAAAGACCTGCTCGAATTTCACAGCAGCCTGAAGGAGAAGTATTCATATCTTAAAACCAAGAAGCTGAAAGAACTTGCCGATGAGGAATTCACAGAATCTTATTTTATTTCGGAACACCCTGCACAGGATTCCCTTTATTTTTATGCGCCGGATGCTGTTTACACACTCACCGAGAATATTATCCATACGCGTGACGTTCCCGTGATACTTGTTGCAGATGCAGCCATTTATCCGGATTCCGGAAAAGTCACCATCCTGAAGAAAGCTGAAATGCTGCCTCTTTTTAATGCTAAAATAATTGCAAATACCGATTCAAAATTCCATTATATTTATAATGATACGGTGGAAATATTTTCTAAAAAGCTTTATAAAGGAAGCGGATTCTATGACTATGTAGATGAACTCGGTGACAAACAGAAAATATTTTTGAAAAAGATAGAGGTAGATAAAACCGGACAAACCGCTGCTTATGGGGATATTAAGGAAGAAGCAGCATTTACGCTCAGCCCGTATTTTGGTTTTACCGGCAAGGTGTCCATGTTCGCCGATAAAGAATTTCTAAATTTCGACGGAGGTTCCCGTATCAAACACGAATGTGACACATTAAAGCCAAAGTGGATAAGATTTGTAGCTGATATTGATCCGCTCAATGTGGCGATTCCTATTACAGACCAACCAAAAGAATATCTGGCCGGAGCCACCGGCAATGATCTGGGTATGGGGCTTTACATCGGAGATGATTCCACACTGGTATATCCTGCATTTGTTCAATCTAAAAACCGTTTCAGTGACGAGGATGTGATCACAGCTACCGGGCAGCTAACCTATGACAAAGCTGCGCAGCGTTATTATGTCGGCCCTGTAATTGACTCTTCAGCCAAATACATTAAGCCGGAAAACTATATTTATCTTGACAAAAAGAATTGTATCATTTTCGGCGAGGGGCGGATCAATATGGGCGCCAACCTCGGCAGGGTGGAACTGGAATCCTTCGGTAAGGTTACGAATAACATGATCGATAACCATACTTTTTTCGATGTCGCCTTGAATCTTGACTTTTTCTTCGACAAAGATGCTTACCAGCTGTTTGCTCAGGACATAATCAACGACGGCTCCCTGGAGCCCGCAGATCCTTCTGATGACAAGTTCTATAATGCCATGCGTTTCATGGTCGGGCCGAAAAAAGCCGATGACCTCATCAACCAGCTCAGCCTCTCGGGGAAATTCAAAACCATTCCGGAAGAAATGAGCCACACGCTGGTGGTTTCCGACATCAAATTCACCTGGAACCCCAAATCAAGATCGCTGGTATCCGAAAGCCCTGTTGGAATCGCAATGATGAATGACAACCAGATAAACAAATATGTGGATTGTTATATCGAGATTTCGCGAAAACGCAGCGGAAGCGTCATCAATATGTATTTTGAAGTCGGTAACGACTGGTACTACTTCAATTATGCCATGAACAAAATGCAATCCATATCCTCGCGAAAAGATTACAACGACCTGATCAAAAAAGCGATGGAGTCGGATAAGAACATTTTGAAAGCCGAGGATAAATTGCCCCAGTATGCTTTTATCATCTCGACTGAAAAACGCAAAAAAGATTTTTTGAAAAAAATCGGAAAATCCGACGAACAAAACAACGATGAATAGCAGCTTGAGATTATTTGTCAATTAAATAAACAAGATTGTTATGGACAAAAAAATTAAGCGGACAAGGATTTTTCTCATCATTTACGGAGCTTCGATAACATTTTTTTCATTTTATTTTTTAGCAATGTCATTACTAATGAGTACAACTTCCTCCCATTTTTCGATAGAAAGGTTATGGATTATTTTTATGCCATTTCTTTTTATCATTGGAATAGGTTTTTTACTCTTTGGTTTATTAATTAAAAGAATCAAAGGTAAAAGACAATTGATTTTTCTAGTAATCAGCGCATTTTCTATTATCTGGTATATTTTTTATGCTTTCTTTGTTCGGGGAACGAGTAATTTCCCTTTTATGGGTAAGACTGACGGTATCAGTATTTTTTTGACCGTTCTATTTTATATTACTATGGTTGCTTCTTCAGTTGTTTTTATTGTACCGGAACTAATTATTTGGAAAAATTTAAAAAGAATAGAAAGTCAAAATAAAATAGAAAAAAAAATTAATGCCTAATAACAGGCGATTGCTTTATAATAAAGTTTATGACAGCACAGGAAAAACATTTCTCAAAATTCAGAAAAGACATCATAGGTAACGAACTGACGTTTGATACGCCTTACGGCAATGTCAAAATGATCTATGCCGACTGGATTGCCAGCGGACGTTTGTACAAGCCTATCGAAAAGATCATCTCGGAAAAGATCGGACCTTATGTAGGGAATACACATACCGAAACCAGCGAAACAGGCACCTTGATGACACTTTCGTACCACCTGGCTCATGAAAAGATCAAAGAACACGTCCATGCATCCAAAAACGATGTCATTATTACCGCCGGTTTCGGGATGACAGCCGTCATCAACAAACTGCAGCGGATTTTGGGATTACGTACCTGTGGCATGATAAACCAGAGCGACTGCCTGCAAAAAAGAGAAAAGCCCGTTGTTTTCATCACACACATGGAGCATCATTCAAACCACACTTCGTGGTACGAAACCAATGCCGACGTGGTGCTTGTCAAACCGGGAAAAGACATGCTTGTTGATCTGAACCATCTTGAACAGGAACTGAAAAAATATAAGGACCGCAAATTCAAAATCGGTTCTTTTACCGCCTGTTCTAATGTTACGGGTATTACCACCCCTTACCACCAGATGGCAAAGATGATGCACCAATACGGTGGCGTTTGTTTTGTTGACTTTGCCGCTTCAGCGCCTTATTGTGATATTGATATGCATCCGGCAGATCCCATGGAAAAACTTGATGCCATATTTTTTTCACCGCACAAATTTCTTGGCGGGCCAGGCAGTTCCGGCGTTTTAATTTTTGATTCGTCGCTTTACCCGCACCACGCTCCCGACCAGCCTGGCGGCGGCACGGTTGACTGGACCAACCCCTGGGGAGAATACAAGTACCTTGACAACATTGAAGCCCGCGAAGACGGCGGCACACCTGGCTTTTTACAGGCTATACGTTCCGCCCTTTGCATCGAACTGAAAAATAAAATGGGTACTGCTCACATACTTAAACGTGAGGAAGAACTGCTGAAAATCGCCTTTGATGAGCTTCCAAAAATTCAGGGCATCCACATCCTTGCTGATACTGTCCGGTGCCGCCTGGGAGTTATCTCATTTTATATCGACGGGTTGCATTACAATCTCGCGGTGAAACTGCTGAACGACCGTTTCGGCATACAGGTCCGCGGAGGCTGCGCCTGTGCCGGCACCTACGGGCATTTTTTGCTTGATGTGAGTTATCAGAAATCCAAACTCATCACCGCAAAAATTACCAGCGGCGATTTGTCGGAAAAACCAGGATGGGTGCGGTTATCACTACATCCCACCATGACGGACGAGGAACTTCATTTTATATGCAACGCTATCAGCCAGGTTGCCAAAAACTTTGGCAAATGGGCAAAAGACTATGTGTACTCACCCAAAACCAATGAGTTCAGCCATAAGAAAAACACACACAAAGAAGAACTGTTGATAAAACAGTGGTTCAGCCTGTAACTGAGTTCGGGATAAAAAAAATCTTACTCTTTAATCACAATACAAATTATTTATCTGGTATTATTTGCCGTAGGCAATTAATATCAATAGAAAAATAAAAATGTGAAATATTTTGTCCAGAGGACATATACATTTTTAAAATGTCAATCTCCTAACGGAGAATACCTGTTTTTGGTTTTTCTTTTCTATTGATATTAAACTCCTGACGGAGTATTAATAGAATATTATTCACCCGAACTCAGGTTAATTATCAGTTGAATTTCTAAATTTCTTATTCACTGATGAATAGACGCTTACTTGAAAATATGGGATCGCAGGTCAGGTTCACTTTTAATTTTCTGAATCCGGCCTCATCACCTGCGGTAGGAATATGAGTTGAATGCATTTCACAGCCACGCAATTCTTTCAGGCTTTCCAGCGCCATTTTAGCTGCCGGGTTTGTTGTGGCGCTGATAGCGAGTGCAATCAATGTTTCTTCCACATCAAGATTGACCTTTTTGCCGTTCAGTATATCTTTTTTTAAATGGGTAACCGAATCAATGATGTTCTCGGGCAGCAGGATCATGCTGTCAGGAAGCCCGGCCAGGTGTTTGGTGGCATTTAAAATCAGGCTTGAAGAGGCATGCAACAGTGGAGAATTTTTACCGGTGATGATGGTACCGTCGTGCAATTCAATAGCCGATCCGCAATAAATCCCCTCATTCCCTTTTCCGCATTTCTCAGCTGCTTTGGCGGCTTCCCTTGCCGGTACGACCACTTTCCGGTCTTCCTCTTTGGCGCCGATTTTATCCATGATCTCAATCGAACGGTTAAGTGTGTCTTTTTCTGTCAGGCCCATGGCATATTCCACAGCACAACGGAAGTACCTGCGGATGATCTCCTGGTAGGATGCTTCCTGAATTATCTTATCATTCACAATACCGGCGCTGGCACGGTTCACGCCCATATCCGTAGGGGATTTGTACATGGACTCTCCGCCGGTAATTTTCTCCAGTATTTTTTTTAGCAAATTAAACGCTTCAATATCGCGGTTATAATTCACTACTTCTTTATTATAGGCTTTCAGATGATGCGTATCGATAAGGTTTTCGTCTCTCAAATCGGCTGTCGCGGCTTCATAGGCAATATTGACCATATGGTTGAGCGGCAGGTCCCAGATAGGAAATGTTTCAAATTTGGCATACCCGGCCTTGATTCCCTTTTTATATTCATGATACAGATTGCAAAGACAGGTACCCAGTTTACCGCTGCCGGGCCCGGGGCCGGTAACGACAACAATGGGCCTGGTGGTCTTGATATATTCATTGGCACCATACCCCTGATCACTTACTATCAGGTCCACATCCGTAGGATATCCTTTGGTTGGATAATGCAGATATACTTTAACGCCTCTTAATTCCAGTTTGTTTTTAAAAGACCTGGCAGCCGGTTGATTTTGAAAACGGGTGATGACCACAGCGGCGACATTGATGCCCCACCATCTTAAATCATCAATGGTTTTAAAGGTGTCCACATCGTAGGTAATTCCGAAATCTGCACGGATTTTATTGCGTTCAATATCGCCTGCATGAATGCACATGATCACATCCACTTTATCTTTTAACAGTTGCAGCAACCGCATCTTCACGTTCGGGTCAAATCCCGGCAACACCCTCGCAGCATGATAATCATAAAGTATCTTACCTCCGAATTCCAGGTAAAGTTTGTCGTTAAACCTGCTAACCCTTTCAAGAATCGCAGCGGTCTGCTCCTGAAGGTATTTTTCGTTATCAAACCCGATTTTAGTTGTGTCTCCCATTTTGTTCCCTTATGATATTTTCAAAATATAAGGACACAATATTAGTAAAATTTTATGTTTAGGAAATGCCTGATAATAAAAAAGAGCGAACAATTGTTCATAAAACAACAGGCGCAGACAAGGCAAAATTATTTGCAAATCTATTTCAGGACTAAATATTAATCTGTTTGATAATATCAGGACAGGAAGTTAAAATTCACAGAAGCCGCGTGAGGTGTTTTACACCATGGTTATTCAAGGTTCTCCTTATCCATGGAAATATCTTCATTTCCTTCTTTCTCAGAACCAATGTTTGTGAATTGCCCGTGTCCGGGATATACTATCGTTGAATCAGGGCACATTTTATATAATTTTCTAACTGATTTTATCAGATCTTCTTTTGAACTATCCTGGTATTTGTACCCTCCGACAGATCTGTAAAATAACACATCACCGGAAAATAAAATATTACCTGTATAATATGATACTTCTCCCGGAGCGTGACCCGGAGTATAAATTGTTTTTATTTCCAAAAATCCTAATGTGAATGTTTGATTTTCCTCAACAAAAATATCCGGCTTTCCAATTGTATTTGGATCGAATTCAATATACGCCTTAGTTACAGGATTACTTTTCTGCTTATCTATCACTGCCTGCCCAAAAGTATCTTTTAACCACTGAAATAATGTAAACATGTTTTCATACTCATGTTTTTCTATACACAATTTTACTTCCGGAAATTGCTTCTTTATGGCAGGAACACCAAAGATGTGATCGGTATGGCCATGGGTAATAAATAGGTATTTCAGTTTAAGTCCATTCTTGTCAACAAACTCTATTAAGGAATCCGGTCTCCATCCCGGATCGATTAGCGCTGCTTCTTTTGATTTTACATCATAAATTAAATAGCTGTTGGTTTCAGCAGGCCCGGTTAATTGACGTATTACTTTAAAATCCTCAGCAGTAACATAATTTAATTGAAAAAAGAGGACTAAAATTAAAATGCAAAATCGATTGGTTTTCATAGTTTGCTCCTAACTTTAAAGCGCTTTAACCAGCTTATAACCGTTAATAAGACTTAAAATTAATTAAAGTTCTAATATTGCAGGAAAAGAGTTGCATTTTCTCTTTTTTTTAACAACTGTCAATCGGCGTTCAAAGCCGGTGCTTTATAACAATAAGTCCCTCATCTTACATCACTTTTTCTTTGTTTTCATACTTGCTTTTTTCAGATGCAGCAACTTTCTCATATTCCGGTGAAAATCATCGACGATTTTTTCATGAAAAAAGGGATATAAGTTTTTATCGCGAAATTTAGAATCGCTTTTAAAATAACTACTATGTACAATTTTCGTACGTCCATCGCCAAAATCCGAAAATTTTACCTGTTGTACTCCGCTCGATTTATTCCCTTCAATGTAACTGAACTCTATTACCTTTTCTTGCGCATCAACCGTAATCATTTCAAACGCCACCGGGACTTTATAAATGCCCAGTAAAAGCTTAAGGTTCAAAAAATAAACCTGCCCTGTGTCCACGCCCATTATCGAATCATTGTTATAATAAATTGTTCCCGGAAATTTCTGTACTAACAAACCAAAGGATACTTTCCGCCCATTCCATGATTTGGAAGGATTTGCTGTTACATAGCCATGCCAGACATCCTGCAAATTGCCCTTCAAAAAGAAAGTCATTTCATTGCTGCTGTAACACGACAAGTCTTTCCCCCGATTCCACGAGGGATGTATCCGGGCGAATTGGTGTTTGTTATCTTCACTACACACTTCAATATATTTCCTGATTTTCCGTTGATGAATTTTTTCCATCTTCACATCATCAAACGAAAGCTGGCCATAAGCATTAAGTTGAAAACATGCAACTACGGACAGTACCAGAAACTTTAAGGCAATCTTCATAAGTAGAAAAAATAAATAAGATCAGGTGTGATGAACAAATATAAAAATTATTATTCGAAATACTACAGGGAATGATTTTTTTATTAAAGGTAACGCATACCGTAATATGCCGCATTCAATGTTTTAATATGCCACGGCGGATTGTGATTTGTTTTTTTGTTATCGGATGTTTCTATTAATTTTCAAACAGGTCACTTTTACCTTTTATAAACCTATCACCCTTAAAAAAGAAAAATCGATAACCAAGATTTTCATTTTTCAAAATCTCACCATCTGCCAGGTCGTTGCTAAAATGTTTATACAATTTATCAACAAATTCAATTTTGTAATAACGTTGGTTTGCAATGAGCATAGGGAAATCAGAAACATTTTGTAGTTGCATTTTTTTTATACTGTAGTACTCAGCAACCACATATAATTTATAGTTTTTCGAAGAACAGTATTGCTGACAGGCTGAAACCAATATACAGCTTTGGCTATGGCAATCCGGTGCCCAGATATATACAATTGAAGTGTCATTGTTTTTCAAACATGCTCGTAATTGTTTTCCTGTTACCGCAAATATTTTGTTATGGTCGTTAAGGTTGCAAATATTTGAATCCTTATTTAGGAATACGATATTCTCTTTATCACTTACATTTAGTCTGCTGTATCCGGTAAATAATCCAGGTGTTCTGGTTATTGCACATCCATAAAATAAGGCTGAAAAAATTGAGATTAATAATAATATTTTAGGGACAGCTTTCATTATTTATTGTTTTCTATCGGTCCGGTGTTATGCGTTCGCACTTTATTTAAAATCTTTGCAGTTGTATTCTATACTAATTAAGTTGAACTCGCCATAGCAAAAATCTTCGTCAGGATGTTTATAAATTAGTTTTGCACCTGAAGGAAGTCGATATCCATTTACGTTTGTATAGCCAGTCACGGGAGTTATCCAAGGATAGTTTTTGTAATTTTCACCATCCGCAGTTTCGAATCTGTCGTTACTTAAAAAGTTGACAAGTTCACCCTCTTCATTGAAATACAATGTTGCGCCGATAGTTATATTGCCGTTGGTAAATTTTGCATCGATTGTTTTATTGTCAACCTCCTTCCATTCGATATTTCGATCAATTAGTGAAGCCGGTGCCATAAAACACATATCGTTAAACAAGGTTACAGTTTCACCCTGATTCATTTCTTTCCCTTTAGCATCAACCACTGTAAACAGACCGAAAATTTTCACCAGCATGATTGCTGTCTGATCTTTGTACAAGTGAATACCTTTTGCTGGAATTCCTTTTTTCTTTGCAACGATGTAAAAAAACCGGCTGGGCTTGTCTGTGAAATTATACTGTACTGATTTAAGAGGCATAAAGTCTTCGGTGGATTTTGATCTGATCCCCCCTTTAAATTCCGCCCTAAAATTCAATACTTTTTCTTTTCCGATTGTCCCAGTGTAACGAAGATACTTTTGAACAATGGCAGGTAAGTGCTGAATATCTGCTTCGGTTAGAATTTCATTTTTTTTAGTGTTTGTGCGTTCTAAGGCTTCCAGAACATCTTTTTTATAGGTCTTTTTCATAATTGAATTTTATAAAGGCAAAATTACAGATTATATTTTTATAAGAGATTTGGTGTCATGGCTTTTGACCGTAGGACACATAACGGATTGGCGGTTGCTGTTCGGCGACAAAGCACGTTATTGTCAAGATTCCAACACCAGTCCGCCACTGAAAGCAACCGCTTGTTGTAGGCATTTACTTTTTTATATCGTAATATTTGTAAATTTTCTTTACACTTTGCCGTCGAATCGTCTGGTATGGTTTTTTGGAACTTTCTCCCCAATTAAATATTCTATCATCAATCGTTAAATTGTTTATAGAAGGCATACTATTTCGATATTTTATTTTCTCAATTTTTATCTGATCATCTGCACCATCTAAATCACTTTCAATATAGGAAACAACTTCCCAAGTACCAACTTTTTGCCCGTTTATATATTCTCCTTTTTCCAATATCCTGCCGTTCCTGTCCTTTATCTGCCAAAGACCTTCGAATTTGCCATCTTTAATCGAATATCGAATTGCTTCCAAATTTTCAACTGTGTCCCGGTATCCGCCATTCCAGTATGACTTTGATTGATAAATAACATATTCTCCATCTATCATATTTGTTATTGATTCAAGGAATTTAATGTATTTATTGTATCTTTTTCCGTCTTGATTTTTCGAAATGCTCTTGCAACAATCTGAGCGATATGTATAAAAGTAGCCACCTGTTCCAGCTCCTGCAAATATTAAACACTCAGTACCTGTTGGGGCAAAAAACCCGCAAGCATCAATACCATTGTTAGTTCTTATCTTAACCGTGTCTCCTATATTTCCTTTGAATGATTTGAGTATTTTAAAAGTTAATTCAATCCTGTTTTTCTTATCCTCAAAAAATAAAAAGCTTTGACAAGTTTCCTCGACTTTTCGGGAGCCAATCAAAATTCCGCTGAAAATAATATCTGACATACTCGAAATTCCGTCGGTTTCTGTTTGTGTCCAACCCATTTCTTTGATAGGTAAATCAATCAAAGTAGTTTCACAATCACAAGCCAATCCAACCTGGATGCGGAATACAAAAATCAGACTGTATATTGCTATAGTTTTCATTTTTCCTAACTCCTATAACTAAATTGCAGCTTCATTATTACGTTAGTCAACAACAAATGTAAGTGCATTAAATAAATAATACAAGAAAATCGCAAAATAATATCCTCATTTTTCCACCTGTTAAAAAAATATTAAAAATTAATAGCGGATATATTTGTTTTATGCTGAAATTTGCGTTTTAATAAATCAACCATGCCGCAAACCAAATATATCTTCGTCACAGGCGGAGTTACTTCGTCATTAGGTAAAGGAATTATTTCAGCATCGCTGGCCAAACTGCTTCAGGCACGTGGCTTTTCCGTTACCATACAAAAGTTCGACCCATACATCAACATTGATCCGGGCACACTCAACCCCTATGAACACGGGGAATGTTATGTAACCAACGACGGCGCCGAAACGGACCTCGACCTTGGACACTACGAACGTTTTCTGAATGTGCCTACGTCACAAGCAAACAACGTTACCACGGGGCGTATCTACCAGGCTGTTATCGAAAAAGAACGCCGCGGCGACTTTTTAGGAGCCACCGTTCAGATCATCCCGCATATTACCGACGAGATAAAATACCGGATGAAACTATTAGCCAAGGATCATAATCTTGATTTCCTGATCACGGAAATCGGCGGTACCGTAGGTGACATAGAATCTCTTCCTTATATTGAAGCTGTTCGTCAGATGAAATGGGAGCTGGGAGAAACAAACTGCGTGGTGGTGCACCTTACATTAATTCCGTACCTCCGCGCCGCAGGTGAGCTAAAAACCAAGCCAACCCAGCATTCTGTAAAGTCCATGCTTGAACTCGGAGTGCAGCCGGACATACTGGTCTGCCGCACCGAAAAACCACTCAACGACGGTCTAAAACATAAGATAGCGCTGTTCTGCAACGTTTCGCCACGGTCGGTCATAGAATCTATCGATACCGAAACCATTTATAATGTTCCGCTGCTGATGCAGAAAGAAATGCTCGATGTGGTGGTACTTGAAAAAACAAACACGCCATTTGTCGGAGAACCCAACCTTGAAAGCTGGGAAAAGTTTTTATATAAACTGCAAAACCCGAAATGTGAAGTGAATATTGCCCTGGTGGGCAAATATGTGGAACTGAAAGACGCATACAAATCAATAGTCGAATCATTTATTCATGCAGGTACCGAATTACAGTGCAAGGTTAATCTCACTACCATACAATCCGAGCATATCACCGAGGAAAATGTCGCCGAAAAACTCAAGGGAATGCATGGAATGCTGGTTGCGCCAGGTTTTGGCGGACGCGGGATCGAAGGGAAGATAACATCCATACGTTATGTCCGGGAGAACAACATACCGTTTTTGGGTATTTGTCTTGGTATGCAGTGCGCCGTCATAGAATTTGCACGTAATGTTCTTGGCTATGCCGATGCTAATTCCACCGAGATGAACAAAGAAACGCAGAATCCTGTCATTGACATCATGGAAGCCCAGAAAAATATTTCCAACAAAGGCGGCACCATGAGGCTCGGAGCTTACCCATGCAAATTAAAAAAGGGTACAAAAGTTTATGATATTTATCAGAAAGAAGATATAAGCGAACGCCACCGCCATCGTTATGAGTTTAACAATGAATACCTGAAACAATTCGAAGAGTCAGGCGTCATTGCTGCCGGTATTTACCCGAAAGAGAACCTTGTTGAAATCATTGAAAACACAAATCATCCCTGGTTTATCGGGACACAGTTCCATCCTGAATACAGCAGCACGGTGCTCAGCCCGCACCCACTTTTTATTGCTTTTGTGGATGCTGCAAGAAAACATATGATTTCCTTAAAATAACGCCCTCATGGAGCTTTTTGAAAATTTCAGCCTGAAAAAGTTCAACACATTTGGCATGGATGTGAATGCAAGATGGTTTACTGAAATTTCACTGCACCATGAATACGAAGAGCTTCTGGGTTTTTATCACGAAACAAAGATTCCGCTTCTCCCTCTGGGTGGTGGAAGCAACATACTTTTTACAAAAAATTACGAGGGCTTAGCCGCTAAAATAAGCACCAAAGGATTTAAAAAACTTTCTGAAGATGATACCAGCACCACCATTGATGTTGCCGCCGGCGAATTATGGGAAGACCTGATAAAATTCTGTATCACAGAAAAGTTGTACGGACTGGAAAATCTCTCAGGTATTCCGGGACAGGTGGGCAGCAGCCCGATACAGAACATCGGCGCCTATGGCACGGAAGTAAAAAACTGCATAAAAGAAGTTTATGCGATAAGCCTTGATGACGGCAGCCGGATGAAATTCACACAGCCGGAATGCCATTTTGGTTACCGCGACAGCATTTTCAAAAGGCAGCTGAAAGGCAAAGTCATCATCACCAATGTGGTGTTCCGCCTATCGAAAATTCCGGATTTTCATCTGGAATACGGCGGGGTAGCCGAAGAAGCCCGGCGCATCAGCAGCAACGAACCTGATCTGGCAACGGTCAGCAAAGCTATCTGCAACATCCGCGACCAAAAAATCCCCAACCCGAAAGAGGTAGGCTCTGCCGGAAGTTTCTTCAAAAATCCACTGATTGAAGAGGAGCAATTTAAACAGCTGATCGTAAAATTTCCCAAAATGCCTCATTACCCTGCTCCAGAGAACAGGCACAAACTGGCCGCCGGGTGGCTCATTGATCAATGCGGGTGGAAAGGCCATCGTACAGGCGATGCAGGCGTGAACGAACATCAGGCGCTGATCCTTGTGAATTACAAAAGCGCTACAGGCACTGAAATACTTGAGCTTTCAGCGAAAATCCAGAAAAGCATTCTTGAGAAATTCGGGATATATCTTGAGCCGGAAGTAAACATTCTTTAAATGTTTCTTTTTTTGTTATGCTGATAGAAATTATTTTATTTGTGTTAAAATAAAATAAAGCAATATTTGGAACTAAATTTATTTTTTAATTGTTTGATTTTTTAATAAAACTCCATTGTTATTACATTTACATTCTCACGAATACTAATTATACAGTTCTATACACTGGAGTAACAAATGATTTGGTAAGAAGGGTTTTTGAACACGAAAAGAAAATTTTAAAAGGATTTACTTCCAAATATAATGTAGATAAGTTAATATATTTTGAAATATTTGATTTTATTGATTTGGCAATAAAAAGGGAAAAACAGATTAAAGGTTACTCAAGGAAGAAAAAACTTGAACTAATAGATTCATTAAATCCAAAATGGATTTACTTGTATAATGAAGGAAAAATTGACTGGGAAATTATAGATGCCAAAAAAAATAATATGTAAAGCTTTCTGGAAATAATAAAAAGATTCCTCGCTGCGCTCGGAATGACATTTCAATTTTGGTTGGGACTTGAGGGGGAAAGCAGCGGAGCGCAAGGCGCTCCGCTGCTTTCCCCCTCCCCAATAAAAAACCTAAATGTCATTCCGAATGAAGCAAAGCGGAATGAGGAATCTTTATATTTATTTTGGCATTTCAAAAATGATTTAACCTTTTGCTAAAAAAGTACTGAACTAATTCCGTTTTATTTTATATTTTTGTCAAAAATTCCCCGTGAAATTTTTAGAAAAATTTCAACTACCAATCACCGACTCCATCCTCGTATTTCTATTAATCTTTGTCATTATTTTTCTCGCTCCGCGCCTGCTTAAAAAATTACGCATTCCGGGTATCGTAGGTTTTATACTGGCAGGTGTATTGATCGGTCCGCACGGGTTTAATGTGGTATCGCCTGTCAACGGAGTGAATATGCTTTCGCAGTTTGGCCTGCTATACATCATGTTTCTTGTCGGGCTTGAGATTGACTTGGTGGATTTCAAAAAAAACCAATCACGTAGTATAGTTTTCGGTGCGTTTACATTTTTCATCCCGCTCATTCTGGGTTTTTTCGTTACTTATTATATCATCAAACTGGGTTTTCTGCCATCACTGCTATTATCCAGCATGTTTTCCACACACACGCTTGTCTCCTATCCTATTGCCTCCCGTCTGGGTATAACAAAAAACCGTGTTGTAAATACCGTCATCGGAGGAACCATAATTACCGATACGGCCGTGCTGATGTTACTTGCCATTATCGTTAAAGTTTTTCAAGGCACGCTGGATACCCAGTTTTGGATAATTATGATTATCTCCCTGTCTGTTTTTGTGGCTGTTATGATTTGGGTAGTGCCTGCCATAAGCCGATGGTTTTTCAAAAATCTGGAAGGTGACGGGGCTGCACAATACCTGTATCTTTTATGTGTGTTGTTTGCTTCTGCGTTCCTTGCCGAAGTAGCGGGAATAGAGCCAATGGTTGGCGCGTTCATGGCAGGTTTAGCATTAAATTCCCTGGTACCATCATCGTCTGTTCTCATGAACAGGACGGTGTTTATAGGCAACACGATTTTTATTCCTTTTTTTCTGATCGGTGTGGGTATGATCGTAAATCTGGGTGTCTTATTCAGTGGCTATGATGCGTTGATTATTGCAGGTTTGCTGGTTGTCACGGCCGAGGTCACCAAATACGTTGCAGCGTATGTTACACAAAAAATCTACGGTTTTACAAGGGTGGAACGTCACGTTCTTTTTGGTTTAAGCAGTTCGCATGCAGCGGCGACAATTGCAATTATCCTGGTTGGCTATAATCTCGGCATCCTCAATATTGATGTGCTTAACGGAACTATCATCGTAATTTTTGTTAGTTGCCTGGTAAGTTCTTTTGTTACCGAAAGCGCAGGCAGGAAATTAGCACGCGCCGAAAAGAGCCAACCTGTAGAAGAAGATATCATCAAGCAACGCATCCTGGTTCCTGTTTCTAATCCGGAAACCATGCAAATGCTGATAAATTTCGCCCTGCTCATCAAGAACAAAAAATCCAAAGAACCCTTATATCCGCTGAATGTCTTTACCGGCAGTCCTGACTCAGAAGAAGCCCGATATGAAATCATGGTAAAGAACCAGCATATCGAGCGCATTGTAAATCAGGCTGTATCAGATGACAAGTCTGTGCGAATTGTAACACGCATCGATGTCAATGTGGCAAACGGTATCAACCGCGCCATCAAGGAATTGATGATCACCAAAGTGGTTCTTGGATGGAATGGACAGACCGCTTCATTACTCAGCCTTTTTGGAGGAATCGTGGATAATATTCTTCCGAAAAACAACCAGATGATATTTGTGGTTAAAGTAATCAACCCGCTGGGATATTACAAGCGACTTGTGATAATTGTTCCCCCGGGAGCTGAGTTTGAACCGGGTTACAAAAAATGGGTCCGGCAGATATCAGACATTTCAAAGGAACTTACAGCCAAGGTAATGATCTTTGCCAAGGACGAAACGTTGGAGCATTTAATGAAAGATTTTGATGGTTCCAAAGCGTCTTCGGTGAACTATGTAAAATTTGATGATTATGCCAACCTGGACGCCTTAAAAGACCATCTGAGCCATACAGACTTGTTGTTCTGGATCAATGCGCGTGAAAACACCATTTCGCACCATGCATATCTTTCAAACTTACCTAAACAACTTTCAAAAAATTTTATAAAATATAGTTTTGTGATCTTATATCCTGAACAACATTCGGTTCGCCATCAGAATTTAAACCTGAGTATCGACGGCCTCACCAAATCTCCTATTCAGGAAAATATCGACCGGATTTCGAAGATCAGCAAAAACGTCAAAAGAGTTATTAAAAGAAAATCCTGACAGATGCCAGTGTTCCCAAAATTCAGGCTTGGTTTTAAAACATACTCCGATGCACACAAACTCATTGTCAAACACCGGCTGTGGGGTTATGTTTTTTTACCGGCAATCATCAATGTCATCATGCTGTTACTAGTTATTTTTTTCGGCTTGCATTATATAAACCTTTTTACTGAATGGCTGCTTGACATTACAGGCTTATCATCAACCCCTGAAGGATTTTTTAAATACGTTATCATTTTCTTCAAATGGATTTTTAAGATCGGTTTGTATGTGTTATTATTTTTGTTTTACACATCCGTGTATCGCTATATTGTGCTGGCGGTCCTGTCTCCGGCCCTTGCCCTTCTTTCAGAAAAAACAGATAAAATATTAACAGGGCATAATTATCCGTTTCGTTTCGGCCAATTTATAAAAGATGTTTTGAGGGGCATACGGATTGTCATCCGAAACTTTTTGATTGAAATGGCTTTTATGATCCTGCTTTTTTTCTTTAGTTATATCCCCATCGTCGGTTGGTTTTCACCGATAATCATGTTTTTTATCACCTGCTATTTTTATGGTTTTTCCATGATTGATTATTCGAATGAGCGTTTTAAAATGAGGGTAAGGGACAGTGTTAAGTTTGTCCGAAAAAACCGTGGCATGGCTGTTTCTAATGGCATCGTATTTTACTTATTCTTTTTCTTCATCCCGGTGGTGGGATTTATTTTCGCTCCCGCCTATTCGGTGGTTGCAGCGACCATAGGAGTTGCAAAGGTTAGAAATGAAGCCAGCACGACAATTTTAAAACAATAAATTCCAAAAAACAAAATACAATCCGCCACAGGCGGATCAAACAATTTCAAAATAATCAATTGACCAATCCGCCGCGGCGGACTCAAACGGTTTGGAATTTAAATATTTGGTCCGCCGCGGCGGATTGGAATTTGTTTGCTATTTGTTATTTTGAATTTGAGATTTATTTGTTCCGGCAGCGGATTAACCTTCCGTGACAGATTATCGTACCAAATTCAGTATCTTTTCTTTAATATCTGAATTTTTCATGATTCCTGAAAATTTTTCACTACCGTTTCCTATTGCCCAAACACCCACGGGAGCTGATGAATGTTCGTAGGTGGCCCATCCTATTTGCGCTTCTTTCTGAATTTTCTGCAGTGAATCTTTGCTGGTGTAGATATAGGATTTCGTTTGAAGCTGAAGCTTTTTAATAAACAAACCATAGCTATCCTTTTTCACCTGGGTTTTACCATCAACTCTCGCGCCCTGCGCCATGCCCCCGGTTTCATGATCGGCGGTAATAATAATCAGCGTGTTTTGAGGATGTTTCAGGTAAAACGCATACGCTTTTTTGATGGCTTCGTTAAAAGCGTTGATCTCATAAATTGCCGTGAGGGCATCATTGTCATGGCACGCCCAGTCAATCTTTCCACCCTCCACCATGATAAAAAAGCCATTGTCGTTCATCAATAAATTCTGCGCCGATTCTGTGTATTCTGCAAGTTTCATCTTACATCCGGGCTCGTCAAGGATGCAAGGCAGGGAATTTTTTTCGTCGCTGTAATTAATTTTCAGTTTCTTCTGATTGTTCTGGATGGCCGTATCAATAATCAATACACGGCAGTTAGAAGGTGATGACAGCGCAGATAGTTGTTTTTCGTTAAACACCAATTGAAAATTGTTTTCACTCAATTTCTTATAAATCGCATCGGAATTTTTGAAAATGTTTTTAGTTGAATCAGCATTTCCTAATTGAAATCCGCCGCCGGCAAACAATTCAAAACCGCTTTGGATCATGTCGTTCGTCAGGTTGTCGTAATTTCTGCGTGTGGGTTCGTGCCCGAAAAAGCAGGAAGGAGTAGCATGATTAAGGGGCACACTGGTAATGATCCCGATCTTAAAATTCATTTTTGTATGAAGGTATTCAGCAATGCTCTCCAGCGCCTTTCCTTTGTATTCGCCTATATTGCCGAAAGATGTCCGTTCACCGCATGCAATGGCTGTACCACCGGCACCCGAATCTGTGATCTTATTGCTGTCGGCACATTCAGTCATTGAAAGCCCGAAAGTCCACCTATCATTCATAAAAATCAGAGGTTCCGCGTTGGTGAGCGCATTGTATTTTTCAGTGACAAAAACCTGGCTAATGCCCATACCATCACCGATAAACAAAAACACATATTTTACTTTAGCGGAATTTTGAGCCTGTGATCCCCAAGAGACGAGCGTTATAGCAATCAACAACAGGATTTTTGACAAAAACTTTTTCATAGCAACAGGGTTAGAACATTTAAAAATCAAAAGTATAAGTTTTCTTGGTGCAGCCACTTCAAAAATTTCAATTTCTCATGCTTTTAGTTTAATAATTTATAACCTCAAAAATTCACAACCAAAACTTTCATGGGAAAAGCCTGTCTGCCGGGCCAGGCAGGCCAATTATTATCAATAGTTATGTCTCCCGGGCCCGGTGACTGAGCTTGTCGAAGGCACCGGTGGTATTCAGGATAAAGATATCTCTTGATTTCCTGACCGTTTTACTTTATATTTGTATATATTATTATGGTAATTTTATTTTTGTAATGAGTTACAAAGGATAAGGAGGTAAAAATGAAACAAAAATCAAATTTGGTCATCACGATCAGCCGCGAACTTGGCAGTGGTGGTGCATACATCGGGCAGCAGCTGGCGCAAAAACTGAACATGTATTATGCCGACCATGAAATCATCACGAAGGCTGCCGAGCAGCTTTCTGCCGTTGTTGAGGATGTGGCATCGCAGGATGAAAAAACAGAGACCTTCTGGAAATCCTTCTGGCTATACAGCGGTGCCTCCCCGGATGCCTATATGCCGGCTCCGCGAAAGTTTGCCCCGACATCTTTTGATGTGTTTAATGCTGAAGCCGATGTTATTAAGCGGATTGCCAAAGACCGTTCTTCGGTTATTATTGGCCGGTGTGGCTTCCACATTCTCCGCGACCATCCGAATTGTATAAGTATTTTCCTGCATGGAGATGCTGATTTCAGAGCCAAAAGGATACAGGAACTCTATCATATTTCGAAAGCAGAGGCCGATAAAATGATCGCTCAGAGCGATAAAGAAAGAACTCATTACATCAATACATTTACAGGAAAAAAATGGTCGGATGCAAAGCTTTACGACCTTTGTATTGATACCAGCAAAATTGGTGTTGATAAAAGCGCCGACCTGATTTTGAAGTATTTAATATTAGCTTAAACGCGGCACAACAACACTTTGAAAGGATCTCACAAACTCCTGTTCCTTGAATATCTAAAATAATCTTCTCCTTTTCAATCGCTGTTCTTTTGTGCATGGATCGTTTTGTTATCATAAAATTACGATTTTTAATTGCAATCTATGTCCAAATTCTTAGGGGGCTGGAGCACAATATTCAATGTTTTAATCCGCCAAGGCGGATTAATTTTTCAAACGACTTCTTTGGAATTTTAATGTTTTGTAATTTGTTTGTCCGCCGCGGCGGATTTGATGATTGTGAATTGTTTTTTAATCTATTAAGTGCAGAATGATTACAATTCAGGGCTAAATACTAAAAAGCCGGTGTAACTTTACAAAAATTTCTGAAATGACACAATTATATTCAACCCTGGCAAACATCTATCATGAGATGTACCAGCACATTTTTGACTACGACAAAGAATATGATTTTTATGATGCCATCTTAAAAAGAAACAATTGCCAGAAAATCCTGGAGGTAGGTTGCGGCTCTGGAATGCTTGCCCGCCGCTTTCTCCAAAACGGTTATGACTTCCTCGGGGTGGATTTATTTAATGAAATGCTTGATATTGCGCGAACTGAAGTAAAAGCAGACGTGTTTGTACAGCGTGATATGCGCAACTTGTCCTTTGACAAACAATTTGATGCGGTATTAATAACAGGCCGTTCCATTTCGTACGTGATCGAAAACCAGGGAATCATGGATACCTTCAATGGTATTCATAAATCGCTCAAAGCTGACGGGGTGTTTGTATTTGGATTTTTCGAAGCAAACGGAATCTTCGACAATTTCAACGATTTTGAACAACATATTGAACACGGCACTAAAAAGATCCGGAGAATCAGTAAACTGAAAATGAACCTTGAAACCGGCTGGACCTATGACTGGCATGCCACCTACATCATCGATGACAATGGGGACATTTCAACATATGAGGACTTGTCAACTTTACGCTCTTTTACCAAAGATGAGATCCTGCTTTTTCTTAAATTGAGCGGATTTCAAGTTAAAGAAGTCCTTGACGAAGGAAAAACAATGACGATAATTGCAACGCTAAAATAAAATTACCTTTTTCCGTGAAAATATTTTCTTGAATTTTTCTTTATATTTTTCCATACTCATATAAACGGAAGGCACTAATACCAATGTGAAAAGTAAAGAACTTGTGAGACCTCCAATAATAACCCAGGCCAAACCGTTTTTACTTTCGGCACTTGCTCCCGATGCAAGAGCGATGGGAAGCATACCAAAAATCATTGAAAAAGTTGTCATTAGAATTGGTCTGAGCCTTTCCTTTCCCGCTTCTATTAGTGCTTCCCTGACGGAAAGACCCTTGTCTCTGAATTTATTCGTAAAATCTACAATCAGAATAGCATTTTTACATACAAGCCCAATCAGCATGATCATTCCAACCATAGAGAATATAGTTAGTGATTCTCCAGAAAGAGCCAATGCAAACAAAGCACCGATTACTGCCACTGGTATAGAGAATATAACAACAAATGGATACAGGTATGAATTGTAAAGTGCTACCATAACAAGATACACTAAAATCAAAGCGAAAATTATAGCTGTAAATAAACTGCTAAAAGCATCAGCTTGTCTTTCCATTTGACCTTTATAGTCAATAGTAATTTCAGGAGAATGTATTTTGTTTTTTATCGCAGTTTTTATTTCATCACCAACGGTTCCAACAGGACGGCCATAGACTGCACATTTTACAGTAAGAGATGAAATACGGTCGTATCTTTCAAGTTTATTAGGACCTAAAGACTGAGTAATTGTAGCAAAGTTTTTTAATTCGACAACCTCCCCCTGATTATTTAAAATTGTGAGAGAACCCACGTCGTCAATTTTTTTACGGTTGAATTGGTCGAACTGAACATTAATGTCAAAATCATCGTCGCCCTCGGAATATTGCAGGTCTGAATTTCCAGCTAATGCAAGGTTCAGCGTACTTCCAACCTGTTGCACATTAAGTCCTAATTGCTCCATTTTTTCTCTATCGAGTTTGATCTGCAATTCAGGCTTGCTTTTATCAATTGATAATTTCACATCATTGGTACCTGGTATTTCTTTTATAATTTTCATCACACTATCACCAATTTCAAAAAGTTTATTCACATCAGGCCCACGTAACAATATCTGTATAGGTGCATCATCAGCGTTTCCCATTCCAGAAGTAGGAGTTGCACTGACTTTTAATCCGGGTATTTCCTGAACTTCTTTTTTTATCATTGCTGCAAACTCGCTAACAGAAACAGATCGCTGATCTTTCGAAACAAGATTAACTGTTATTTCACTCTTATTATTTACTCCACTGCCTGTTCCAAAATCAGAACTTGAATACCCGATGTTTGAAAAAACTTTAACAACCTCTGGTTTTTTAAGCAAAAGATTCTCTACTTTTTGTGTTAGCTGTGTTGTCTGGTAAACAGTATTCTGCGGTTCACCTTCAAGTTTAACAATAAATTCTCCCTGATCGCCATCATTCATGAATGCAGTGCCTACCAAACCCATTCCTACTAGGGAAAATGATATTAAAATTAATACAGTTACTGTCAGATACACTATTTTGCGGTGATTTAAACACCATTGCAGAATTCTTTCGTAATACCTTATAATCTTTTTAAATGTAGTTTCTACCCAAGCAGAAAACTTTCCGAAAATGGATTTTTTTGTATAATCTTGTATTTTGCTGAAACGGGAGGCTAATAAAGGGGTAATAGTAAACGAAACCAAGAGGCTCATGAGAGTTGCAAATACAATTACCAGAGAAAACTCCCTTAGCATGTTACCTATCATTCCAAATACTAATGAAAGCGGTAGAAAAACTACAATATCCACCATGGTTATAGCAACAGCCGTGAAGCTGATTTCATTCCTGCCATCAAGCGCAGCTTTATGCTTATCTTTCCCCATTTCCAGATGACGGTGTATGTTTTCCAAAACGACTATAGAATCGTCAACCAAAATACCAATCAACAAAGAGAGAGCCATTAAGGTAAGCATATTAAGTGAGAAATTAAAAATATACATGGCTATGAAAACCGAAATGATTGAAGCGGGAATGGAAATTAAAACGATTAATGAATTTCGAATACTATGTAAGAAAATAAACATAACAAATGCAACAAGCAATACGGCAAAACCCAGATCTTCCATTACTGCATTTGCTGAAGCTAAGGTATATGTGGAATTGTCAGAGGCAATATCAAACTTTAACTGATAGTCCGAATATTGATTTTCGAGCAATTTCAATTGTTCTTTTACCCGTTTGCAAACATCAACTGTATTAGCATCTGTTTGTTTCTGAATAATAATACCAATAGAATTTTTGCCATTGATTTTATTCAAATTAGTCTGCTCTGAAATGCCGTCAACAATTTCTGCAATATCTGATAATTTGATACTGCTGCCGGAAATTGTTCTTGAAACCGTTATGTTACGAAACTCATCTAAAGACTTCAATTTCCCTAATAATCTTACCGTATATTGTTTAACATCGCTTTCAATTTTGCCGGTTGGCATTTCAATATTTGAATTATAAATTGCCTGATATACTTGGTTGATTGTAATCTTGTATGCATCAAGTTTACTTTTATTGATATTAATTTTAATTTCCCTTTCATTTCCTCCAACCAGCGAAACTTGTCCTACACCATTAAGTTTTGAAAGTTGCGACCTGATTTGGTTATTCGTTAGCAAATACAACTCTGTCGGGGCTATTTTGGCCGTTACTCCAAGCTTTATTACAGGCATTTCATCGGAAGAAAATTTGTTTATTGATGGAGACTTCACACCTGCTGGGAGATTTGCCACCATAGCATTGATTTTACGCTGGGCATCCTGTACGGCTAAATTAGCGTCAGCACTCGATTCTAATTCGATATTAATAGAAGAAACTCCCTCCTGTGAAGTTGATTGCATGCTTTTAACATTCTCTAAGGATGAAAGGGCATCTTCCAGTTTTTTGGTAACAGAACTTTCCACCTCATTTGCAGAGGCACCCGGATATGTAGTTACGATACTAATTGCAGGGAAGTTAAGCTTAGGAATTAACTCATAGTTTAATTTTGTATAGCATGTTATTCCAAGTATTGCTAAGACAGTAAAAATTACTACTACCAGCGTGGGGCGTTTTATTGCAATTTCAGTGATTGACATAAATGTTGTTTTTAATTTACAATTTTAATTGCTTTATTATCGGAAAGGTTTATCTGTCCATTAACAATTACTTTTTCGCCTTCCTTTAAACCGGAAATCACCTTTATAAATTTGTCATTTCCGTTTCCAACAACAATTTTTTTAACTACCGCCTTGTTGTTTTCGGCAACATATACTGAGGCTTCTGTTATACTTCCCAAAAGAGATTCGCGTGGAATGTACAATGCTTCTGCTGTAACAGGAAGTTTGATCATTACATTGGCAAAAGTTCCTGATTTTAAAGGATATTTTGAATTATTTGGGATTACAATTTCAACTGGATAATTATGTGAATCATCGCCCTGAGAACTAATAAAACTGATACTCCCTTCAAATGTTACTCCAGGATATACATCGGTTGTAATAATTGCTTTGTCATTTAATTTAAGTTGATAGACATTGACTTCGGAAACATTCAATTTTATTTTAAGTTTTGAAATATCAACAATGGTTGCGATAGGACTGCCAATATTGATGTATTCTCCTTCTTCAATTTGTTTCTTGATAATAATGCCGCTTATCGGGGATTTTATTGTTGCGTCAGAAAGCTGTTTTTCGGCTTGCTCTAATTGTATTTCAGCATTATCATACAAATTTTGGGCTTCATTTAATTGCTGCTCAGTTACAGTACCTCCTTTATAAAGATTATTATACCTTTCCAAATCTTTTTTAAGTTTTGTAATACTAATACCGGCTGTTTGAACTGCAAGTTTTTTTAGTTTATCATCAATGGTTGCTATAAGGCTCCCTTTTGATTTTTCCTGTCCAAGTGTAGCATTCAATGAAGTAATTATTCCCGGCGCTTCCGCTGCAATATCTATCTCTGAATATGCCTCCATATAACCAGTCAATTGCAAGCTGTCGTTTATTGACATTTTTGAAACGGGAGAAACATTTACAGATACATAAGCCAAATCAGTGCTTACATCTTTGTTTGCATTTATTTTTTTGAAGTTGGTTGACAGCCTGAATACAATAAATACTAATGCTGCCAAGGCAATAACGATGATGATAATCTTTTTCATTGTCATAATTATTTTAAATTATTTATAAAACTCAATAGAGAACCTTTAGCTTTTTCAAGTTCAAGGCGGGCGATGTAGAGATTTAGGAGTTTATTAAAATATGTGTTTTGAGCCACCATGTATGAACTTTCGGACTGAATGAGGTCGAGTGTAGAACCAGAGCCTAGCTGATATTCTAATTGCATGTTTTTATATACGCTTTCGGCTAAATCAAGATTTTCTTTTTCCCTATTGATATTATCTAACGCATTTTTATACTGAATCTCATAGTTGGAAATATCTACTTTAATTGATTGCTCGGTAAGCAATAAATTTTCATTTGCTATTTTAATGCTCAATTTTGACTGGGCAACCCTTGAATTTCTTTGAAGGCCATCGAATATCGGAATGGTTAGTTTTAAGCCAATACCAGAACTTGGATACCAATCTTTGTCAGCATTAAAAAAATTAAATTCCTGCCGCATTGCATTATAATTATAATTTCCAAAGAAAGACAGAGAAGGCAGAAATGCCGACACTTTTGTTTTCTTATCTATCAGCATCAACGAAACATTTGTTTTTTTCAACTGATAGTCAATAATATTTTCCATTTGCAATTTTCGCACGGTGTCATTATTAAGCAGATCCATACTTATATTTATTGTTGTATCGGCTAACGCCATTGAACTATCAACCGGCATACCCATGTTATATTTCAGCGTATTTAAGGATTGAGAATAACTTAATTCAGCTTGTTCTAGCTGAGATTTTGTATTGTTATAACTCACCCTGATTTTGTCCACATCTATTTTTTTTGCCATCCCATTTTTATATTTTAACTCAATTGATTTTAAGGATTGCTCCGAAGCGGTTAGTGTTGATTTAAGAACATTCAATTGCATTTGAATAACTAACGTCTGGTAATAAATCAAACTAACATTATATGCCGTGAGTTCGCTTGTTTTTTGTTGTGTAAGCTCAGAAATATTTTTGTTGATTTTTGCTGTTTTTATCATTAAAAGACTGGTAGGATCATATAGTTTTTGCGCTAATTGTACTCCTCCCGACATACTGTATTTGTTTCCGAAGGATACAGGGATGTATGTACCAGGTGTTCCACCCATCATTTCGGCAGGCATGAGCTGGGTTGTAAGTTTCAAATTATCATCAAATTCACCCGACACATTGATTTGTGGAAGATAATTCCCTACCTGCTCGGTAATTTTCTTCTGTGAAATCTCCACATTATAATCAGCTATTTTAATATTGCTATTGTTATTTAGTGAATAATTGATACACTCTTTGAGTGTTAATGGCTTTTGTGCAAGTAATGGATAATTACAAATAGTTATGATTAAGATAAAGAATACCACCTCTATCAATTTCGTTATTATTTTCATAAAAGTTTTAATTATCAATTATTGATTTTGACTAAATTAATTTTAGGCAAAATTCGGAATCAATAATGAAGGACTAAAGTAAAATACTACCGAAGCGGGCAAAAAGGAGGATGAAATATAAGAAAGAAAAATTAATTGCCAGACAACCAATTGAGAAACTCAGATGCTCTTGCTTTGCTGACAATAATACGGTTTTCAAATGGGAAAGAGAGATTAATAAGTATTTTGCGTGCAAAGTACTGTGTGGAATCTTTAATTACTTTTCTATTTACAAGATATTGCCTATTAGCCCGGAAAAATCTATTACCGGTAAGAGTCTCAATTTCTTCAAGGGATTTATTAACGGGAAACTTATCTTGATTAAAAGTGATGATGTACGTCAATTCATTCTCAATATAAGCTATAGCAATATTATTCAAAGGAACCGGTAAGATTTTATCTTTTTGATAAACTAAAATAGAGATCTGGTTAATGCTTTTACTTTCATTCAGAATCTCAAGTATTTCCTGATACTGGAAGGAATTATCTGATAAATTACTTGAAAGAACCTTAAACTTACTTATTGCTTCGCTAACAGTTTTAAGGGTAAAAGGCTTTAACAAATAGTGAATACCATTTACTTTAAAGGCATTTAAAGCATACTCATCATATGCCGTACAAAAAATGATAGGAGCATTAATAGAAAGTTTATTAAATATTTCAAAACTCAAACCATCACTTAACTGAATGTCACTAAATATTAAATCAATCTTAATACTATTATCTTGAAAAAAATCTATTGATTCTCTTACGGATTTTAAAATGGCAATAATTTGTGCGAGAGGCTCAACTTTCCTAATGGATAAAGCAAGATCATCCGCGGTGATTTGCTCGTCTTCAATGATTACGATTTTCATCTTTCAGAATTTTTAAACTTACCATGAAAGTATCTGCCGTTTCTTTTAAAACTATATCATTTCCTGAAAGCAGCTTATAACGTTCCGATAAATTGGACAGACCTGATTTCGTAGTCAGTTCTGCCGATATTTTTTTTTGAATATTATTAACGATAGAAATCCATCCTTCACTATATGAAATATTTATCACCAGAGGATGCTTTTCCGACATCATATTGTGTTTAATAGCATTTTCAAGTAAAAGCTGTATGGAAAACACAGGGACACAACCTGACGAAAGTTCTTGGTCAGGAATTTCAAAAGAAAATTTCAGTGCCTCGCCAAAACGAATCCTTTGCATTTCAATGAAGTCAATACATAGTTTTAATTCATCTTTTAAGGCAACCAAATTCTCATTATTTGAAGAAATTGATACTCTTAAAAAATCAGATAAGCGAATAATATATTCCTCTGCGAGAACTGGATTAATTGAAATAAGCGATTTTAAAATACTTAATGAATTGAATAAAAAATGAGGATGTATTTGCTGTTTTAATTGTAAATAGAGAGCTTCAGAATTTTTAATTTTTAACTGAGCATTTTCAAGTTCAATTTTAGCCTTCTTATCTTGTAGAAGTACTAATTCCTGAATAAATAAAATGAAGGAATTAATAAAAAAACCCATTCCAAATGGAGCAATCACGTCCTTATCCTGGTGACCAGAGAATTGGCTATTTAAAAAAAATGAATTAAATGGTGGATATAATTTAACAAGCACTAAAAAAAAACCAAAAACGGCAACACAAACCATGTAACTTACTATATATCTGAAATGTTTATTGCTAAATCTTTCAAATAAATAAATCAGAAGGATATTAATTAACCAAACATTAATTGAATTTATGAAAAATATCAAAACAAAAAAGAGATAAAAACTATAGGGAAGGGAATTAATTGTAGAGATTGGTATTATAGATAATACCGCTATTAAAAAGGATGTATAAAGCGATAATTTAAAAAACTTTTTTAATAAGGTTTTTGATAACATCATGACACAAATTTAATATTTTTTACGTTTAGTCATTTCAAGGAATATGCAAAGCGTCCAATAAAGAATTTGATAAGGGCAAAATTGAACTTGAAATAAATCGGTCCTTTTAAAGGCGGTTTATATGCGGATTGTTATTAAAAAAGTGCGGTGGGTACAAGTTAAGCTCTTGTGTTGGTCTGATTACCAGCATATTTCATATCCAGTCCGTCTTTTAAATGATCAAGCTGCAGTATAATACCAGGCATGAGGTTGTCTTTTACTGCTTGAAGCTAGGTCTTTTATATCCGGCATATTGACAATCAGCTGCCACTGCATTGCACTTTAGAATTTCTGTATCTTTGTATAATAAAAAAATCTATGAAAATATTTATAGTTTTTATACTCACAGCAATCGCAGCTACCGCATATTCACAAGATACCGTCCGGGTGATGCATTACAACCTGATGTATTACGGGCAGACTACCTCCTACTGCACCACCTCCAATAATCCGCAGGCAGCAAAAGATGGTTACCTGAAAACAATTGTCAAGTATGTAAACCCGGATATATTTACCGCCAATGAAATCGCCCCGAATACAGCCACCCACCAGCACATACTTGATTACGTGATGAACACCGGCGGAGTTACGCACTATAACAAAGGCACCATGACCAACAGTTCAGGGTCGGACCTGTCGAACGGAATGTTTTATAATGCTGATAAGCTCGCGTTGCTGTCTCAGCATAATATCACCACCACCGTCAGGGATATTAATTTTTATAATTTTTATTTCAAGGCTGAGAACCTGGCAACCACGCATGATACGGCATACCTTACCTGCATAATTGCTCATCTTAAGGCCGGAAGCAACGCTTCGGATTCATTAACAAGATCAACACAAACCAACATTCTGATGAATTACCTTAATTCACTCAACAAAAAAGCAAACTACCTGCTCATGGGTGACTTTAATGTTTACACGGGTGATGAACAATGTTTCCAGAACCTGATAAATTATGCCAATGCCGATGTCCGGTTTTATGATCCTGTCAACATGACCGGTGATTGGAACAGCAACTATTTATATTGCGACTACCATACCCAATCCACACATACAAGCTCGACCGGTTGTTTTGCCACCGGCGGAATGGACGACCGGTTTGATTTCATATTGGAAAGTGGATATCTCAAATACGGAACCGAGCATTTTCAATATATTAACGGCTCATACAAATCCATCGGACAAGACGGAAATCATTTAAATGATGCCATCAATTACGGAACCAATAACAGCGCCCCCGACAGCATCATTGAGGCGTTGTACGGGATGTCCGATCATTTGCCCGTGGTGCTGAACCTCAGCCTGGATCAGGCGGTGGGCATGAATGATCCACAAATTGAAAATTTCGATGTTACTTTTCCAAATCCTGTTGCCGACAACCTTCACGTGTCGATTTCACTTGAATCCTACGCTCAACTCGAAATCAGTATCGTAAACCTGCTCGGTCAAACAGTTTATTCATGCAGCAGGGAATTATCAGAGGCCACGGCCGGTTTAGAAATCCCGGCCGGTATTTTAAACCAGGGTTTTTACTTCCTAAATGTTTCGGATGGAAAGCACAAACCTGTAACAAAAAAATTCATAAAAAAATAAGAAACTATTTTGAATTTAGTGAATAAATAGGATTGATTTTCAACTTTTTCCCCGCCCTAAAGGGAGAGTTGAAAATCAATTTGCACCCTTTAGGGTCGGGGCAAACAAATTGATTTTCTTACATTATGAATAAAATACAATAAAAATAAAAAAATTCTATTTTCACCAAATTATTACAGCAGGTATCCAAATCATGAATAAACCACTACGAATAGCAGCTGTTTCTTACGCCAACACTTTTCCTTTTGTTTTCGGAATAGAAAATTCGGGATTGCACCGCAACTACAAACTGCTGTTGTTTCCTCCTGCTGAATGTGCCCGCAGTTTTGCAGCCGGTGAATGCGATATTGCCCTGGTGCCGGCCGGTGCGCTGCCTTCGCTGCCGGAACATAACATTATTACCGATTATTGCATCGGAGCAATAAATGAAGTAAAAACCGTGCTGTTGCTCAGTAATAAAAAAATCAACGATATAAAAACCATCGGTTTGGATCTGGAATCGGCCACTTCCGTGCGTTTGGCAAAAGTGCTGGCAAAACATTACTGGAACATCAACCCGGAATGGCAGACCATAAACGTCCGGAATTTCAACGATTATCCCGCTACTGATGCTTTTGTGATGATTGGCGATAAAGCCATCGAACTTTCGGCGCCCTTCGCCCATAAAAGAGATCTTGCCATCGAATGGCACAACTTTACAGGCTTACCATTTGTTTTTGCCGTTTGGGTATGCAGAAAAGACCTGCCCATAGAACAAATTAAAAAATTCTCCATCGCGCTGAAATATGGTGTTGAGCACATGAGTGACGTGGTAAAAAAATACAAAGTTGCCGTTGACCCATATTTTGACATAGAATCTTATTACCGCGATAACATAGACTACTACTTCGACGAAGTGAAGAAAGAATCCTTACAAAAATTTCTTAATTTTGTTGCAGAACTTGAGTAAACGAGATATTGCTTTTCATCAATTTATTTTACCTCGGTCCGCCATATGGCGGATGTAAATTGATGAAAACCAATACTTCCTTTAGTTCCGATAGCGATCGGAAAAGAGGCAAAGACGAAATATTTTTTTTTACATCCTTTAGCTTAAAAAAAAATTACCAGACAATAGTAATTAAAAATCCATGACTGAATCTGCAAACAACAAAATCTTTGATCATAGAAAAATTGCACCCCTCTTTCCTGCATTTGTGCCCGAATACCTGGGCATCGAAATCAAGGTCATTGAAAGTTACGGCATCAATTTTAATGCTTACCTTGAAAAGGCTGCTGATATAACCGGAGAACATCTTGAAGGTTTTGATATCGCTACAAATAATTTCCTTGATCACCAGCTGAAATCGCAATACATCCCATACATCATCAGTTGTTGTATTTCGGATTTATTACATAAAAAGGATCTCCGGCCCTCCTATGTCACTTCCTACAGTATGGGGATTTATGCGGCTTTGTATCATTGCCGTTCCATAGATTTCAGAACCGGGTTGCTGATGATTAAAACTGCTTATGAATCTATAGAAAAAAATCTGCCCGGATATCCGACCTCCATGTGTGTCCTCGGCGGACTGAGCCGTGACGATGTGGATGGACTGATCCGTTCATTTCAATCCGATGTTTTTATTATCAACCAAAACAGCGAGTTTTCGTTTTTGCTGTCGGGAAATAAAGCGCACCTTGAAAAAGTCCTTGTCAGCGCAACAACCATCGGGGCCATGCAGGCGCGCATGCTGCCTGTTTCTCATCCATACCATGCGCCTGTCCTGGAACATGCAGCCGCCACGTTTCAGAAAGCGCTGCTGGCCATGGAAATCGGAACTAATCAATTTAAGTACGTTTCAGCTATTGACAACCGAATCATTATGAACCGGGAAGATATTATCGAAGAACTCACCAAAAACCTGTTTCACGGTTTTGACTGGTATAAAACATTTCTGTTTTTGCAGAAAAACGGCGTTGACACGTTTATTGAATGCGGCGCTGGTGAGAGTTTGTACAAAATTGGAAAGTTCATCGAAGGAGATTTTAAAATTTATAATCTTAAGAAAATTCAACAACTATGTTAAACACCAGAGAAGAAATCATAGATTTTATCGGGAAAAACCCTTTGTTTTTTATTGCCACCACAGATAACGGCCAGCCCAGGGTTCGCGGGATCATGATGTACAAAACCGATGATAAGGGCATCATTTTCACCACCGGAAAAAATAAAGATTTTTACAAACAGCTGCTGGCTAACCCCAATGTTGAATTATGCTTTTACAGCAATATGTTGCAGGTACGCGTAACCGGCACCGCTATTGAGGCCGACGATGACCTTGCCATGAAACAGGAAATCGTGAATTCCCGCCCGTTTATGAAGCCATGGGTAGAAGCCGCGGGTTATGAAGTCATCGGGCTTTTCAGGGTTTGCAGTTGTAAAGCCACCGTGTGGAGCCTAGACCAACCGCTGATGCGGAAACGCTTTGTGCCGCTGTTCGAATAGTCGTGAAAAAAGCCTACCTTTGCACAAAATAAATTACTTTGAAATTTGATGAATTTGGTTTCGATCCCCGCCTGCTTGAAGGGATAGATTCAATTGGTTACCAGGCTGCCACTCCGATACAGGAAATGGCCATTCCGCTTATTATGCAGGGAAAAGACCTGATCGGGTCAGCACAAACGGGTACAGGCAAAACAGCCGCTTTTTTATTACCCATTATAAATAATATTATTAGTTCTGAACATAATGATCATATAAAAGCTGTGGTCATCGTGCCTACGCGGGAGCTTGCCGTTCAGATCGATCAGCAGATGGAAGGTTTTTCATACTTCACGCCGGTGAGTTCTATCGCCGTATACGGTGGTACCGACGGAGCTTCTTTCGGAGTTGAAAAACAGTCGCTGACCGAAGGTGTGGATATGGTTATCTGCACACCCGGGCGCATGATCGCGCACCTGAACCAGGGTTACGTGGATATTTCGCATTTGAAATACCTGATCCTTGATGAAGCCGACCGTATGCTCGACATGGGTTTTTACGACGACATCATGCAGATTATTTCTTATATGCCCAAGAAAAGGCAAAACCTGATGTTTTCAGCCACCATGCCGAATGAGATACGCCAGCTCACCCACAAGATACTTGTCGAACCGGAAGAGATCAGTATTGCCCTTGCCAAACCATCGGAAAAGGTGCTTCAAATGGCGTATGTGGTGCATCGGAATCAGAAAGTCCCGCTGGTAACACACCTGCTTGATTCGGAAAAGCTTGGCTCCGTGCTGGTTTTCTGTTCCACAAAAAGCAGCGCCAAACAACTGGCCAGGGAATTAAAACAAAAAGGGCTTAAAGTTGAAGACATACATTCGGATCTGGAACAAAAAAAGCGCGAAGAAGTGTTGCTGGATTTCCGTAACCATAAACTGAATGTGCTGGTGGCCACCGATATTTTATCCCGCGGCATCGACGTTGAAGATATTGACATGGTAATTAATTACGATGTCCCGAACGACGGTGAAGATTACATCCACCGTATCGGCCGCACGGCCCGTGCAGAAGCTGATGGCATTGCCATCACGTTGATAAGCCAGGAAGAACAGCAGAAATTTGCCGACATAGAAAAGCTTTTAGGTGAAGAAGTTCATAAAGGTGTGGTCCCGCAAATGTTTGGTGAATGCCCCGCGTATGACCCCAAGAAAAACAAGCCCCTGCCCCGTTTTGGCAGAAAGCCCGGTGGAAATCAAAGGGGAAGAAAACATTAAGAAGAGATTTTTTTGATTGTTACGGATTGGTGTTCAATCCTTTCTTTCATGATTAAATGGTTGAATGTTGCAATCCAGCCATCAATTTAATCATACAGCCTCGGGGCTTGCTATTTGCGGTTGTTTTATTTTGAATCTTCTTTATCAATCGATTTTAAAACATTGGGAACAAAACTTTCACTAAATCCAGAAAGTGCTCCAACAGCATAAAACAGATAATAACTATTAGTTTTGTTTATTAATGCTAAAATCAATTCTGATCGTATTATAGAAAAAATAATAATACTCGAAATCATTGAGATAAATATTCTCGAAATTCCAGTTAAAATTGGAATATAGAAATTTTCCTCATAATCTATAACGATTTTTCTAAAATTAAATGAAATTGACAAAAATCCACCAAAACTTCCAAAAGTAGCTATATTGAACAAAAGTATTATGGGATTAGGAACATAGCTTTTAAACACAAAATTTAATAATATTGCAATAATTAAATTAATAACAACAAAGACCAATGAGCTAATCAGATAGCAAAGTCTAGCTCTTAATTTGAAAGAATATATTATTGTTTCTTTGATCTTATCTAATAATTGTATTGCTGCTGCTTCGTTATTAAACAAACAATCTTGAAAAGCACTTGCAATTCTATTTGCATATCTTTTTCTATATTTATAATTAGGCAACAAAGCATGAATCTCAACTATTTTCGGATTTAATGGTGCTTTCCAGTTTTCAGGGAAGCCCCTTACTTCATATGAAACATCGCCAGAATTATCAGCTTCATAAAAAATAAAATTATTTCCTGCTGAGAAGATATTCGTAATCCTACCTATTCCAAGATCATCACCAACTTCGTAATCTATATAATTCTCTTTCCTTTCAGTCATAATATCTTAATTTTAAATAACCGATAACAATTGTTCTTGCCGTACTGATAACTATCAGTACTTCTATTTTTTCTATTTCCACGTCATTCCTGCAATCCATTTCTGAACTGATAAAACCTTTTTAATATTTCCACAAATATATATGCAATAGATTAAAAATACAAGAATTATTATCCCGCTAAAATCTGGTTTTCCAATAATAAGTGTTATTTATATTTCCATTCTTTGCCACAATCAAAGCATCTATAGCTGATTCTGAAGATTGGAAACAACGCCCCCAAAATGAAATAGACTATAATTGTTATGATGTCGGCATTTTTATTTTTACCAATATTTTCGGATTGACAAAACGGGCACTGTTTCTTCCGCCGCGGCGGATTGTTGTTTGGTCTTTGTACAATTTCAATTTTCGTATTGTTGCCTGATTCAACTATATAACCGCCTCTTTGTAATATCGCAATGGCATTGTCATAGTCTTTTTCTTTTGTCTGTATTTTTACGCCTCCGATGGCATTCGAATAAAAATTATAAACCTGGGTGGTTAATTCATCTTTAAGCATGGTCTCAACACCTTCAGATTCTAAGAAGCCTTGAGCCATATGAGCTTCGTGTGGATAAGTAAATGTTAAAACGGTTACCCAATTATCCATATTATTGCTATTGAAAAAAGACTTTTTATTATGCCTTATAACTATTGTGTTTGCAGAATTACAACAATTTTTAAAATATCCGCTTCAATCCTCCAACCCATTTCTGAACTGACAAAACCTTCTAAATATTTCCACAAATATAAATGCATTAGATTAAAAATACAAGAATATTATCCTACTAATTTAGGATTTTTGTCAGAGGAAAAACATGATTGAATACCTGAGAAACTTGAGTGTGTGTTCAAGGATGTTTTTGGAGGATAAAAAGAAAACGGCTGAGGCTAAATTCAGTAAAGGATCGTATGCTGCATTCCAGTCAACTGCCACCGGAGTCTGAGCGGGGCAGCATGCAGAAGTTTCTTTTAAAACCTTTATTGCATTAAGCCTTTGCAGGCAAACCGTTATATTTTCAGAATCTTAAAAACTGCCTTTTCTGATTCTGTGGATATTTCAATAAAATACACCCCTGTGGTTTGCTGCAAATTAATGCTAATCATTTTGGCATTTATGTAATTTCCCATACCCAGCACCCTGCCTGTTACATCTTTAATAGCAATATGAATGTCAGAATATTCTTTATCAAAAACAACAGTAACAATACCTTCGGTCGGATTTGGATATAATCGAGTTTTTAAATTAAATCCGTTTTCCTTAATTCCAAGCCCTGATATTAAAGTACATGCAGATGTGTCAACACATGAATTTTGAGAAACTTCAACAGCATAATTTCCATTAATAGCCGGAGTAAATGATTGGCTGACTTCACCAATTATTTCACTATACCCATTATCACAATCGAGCCATTGATAGGATGCAGCCATAGCACCGGCGGTTATTGTAAACCCTGACACAGAGACAGACGTTACAACCTCTGTAACATTGATCGTAGTAACAATAATGCTATCACAAAGTGTTCCCGCGCTTTGAAAATTGCTGGAATGAATTACCTGAGCTGTAATATTATTCTGTGTGGTTCCATCAGGGAATGTATAGCTTTCGCCGGAGCATACAGAGTCGGTTTCAGTAAGGTTGTATATCGGGTTCACATTGACTGTAGTTGTAATGATACTGTCACACATACTGCCGACAGTTAACAAATTGCTTGTGTGTAATACCTGCGCCGTAATATTATTCTGGGTGGTGCCATCAGGGAACGTGTAGCTTGCGCCCGAGCATACATAGTCGGTTTCTGTGAGGTTGTATATCGGATTCACATTGACTGTAGTTGTTATGATACTGTCACACATACTGCCGACAGTTAATAGATTGCTTGTGTGTAATACCTGCGCCATAATATTATTCTGGGTGGTGCCATCAGGGAACGTGTAACTTGCGCCGGAGCATACATAGCCGGTTTCTGTTAAGTTGTATGTCGGATTCACATTGACTGTTGTTGTAATGATACTGTCACACATGCTGCCTGCGGTTAACAAATTACTAGTGTGTATTACCTGCGAAGTAATATTATTCTGTGTGTTGCCATCAGGGAATGTATAATTTTCGCCAGGACATACATAGCCGGTTTCTGTTAAGTTGTATGTCGGGTTCACATTGACTGTTGTTGTAATGATACTGTCACACATACTACCGACGGTTAACAAATTACTGGTGTGTATTACCTGCGAAGTAATATTATTTTGTGTGGTGCCATCAGGGAACGTGTAACTTGCGCCGGAGCATACATAGTCGGTTTCAGTATAGTTGTATGTTGGATTAACATTTACAGTAGTAACAATAATACTATCACATAAACTTGCAACAGTTTGCAAATTACTTGTATGAATAACCTGAGCAGTAATATTGTTTTGAGTTGTTCCATCAGGGAAAGTGTAGCTTCCACCTGAGCAAACAGCATCCGTTTCTGTCAGATTGTAAACTGGATTAACATTTACAGTAGTAACAATAATACTATCACATAAACTGGCAACAGTTTGTAAATTACTTGTATAGATAACCTGCGCCGTAATATTATTCTGTGTGTTGCCATCAGGGAATGTATAATTTTCGCCAGGACATACATAGCCGGTTTCTGTTAAGTTATATGTCGGGTTCACATTGACTGTTGTTGTAATGATACTGTCACACATACCGCCTGCGGTTAACAAATTACTGGCATGTATTACCTGCGCTGTAATGTTATTCTGTGTATTGCCATCAGGGAATGTATAATTTTCGCCAGGACATACATAGCCGGTTTCTGTTAAGTTGTATGTCGGGTTCACATTGACTGTAGTTGTAATTATACTGTCACACATACCGCCTGCGGTTAACAAATTACTGTAATGTATTACCTGCGCTGTAATGTTATTCTGTGTATTGCCATCAGGGAATGTGTAGCTTTCACCGGAACATACATAGTCGGTTTCAGTAAGGTTGTAAATCGGGTTCACATTGACTGTAGTTTGTATGATACTGTCCAACGAATTCACCACAGAAATTAAATTGCTTATTTGAATAACCTGTGTTGTAATATTATTCTGTGTAGTGCCATCAGGAAACGTATAGCTCCCACCATAACACACATCATCTGTTATTTTCCTAAAAGATCCGGTCTTGTTTATAAGAACGGTAAAACTATTGCTATTAATTGCCGCAATATCATTTCGCCCGTCGTTGTTCATATCTGCAATAGCAAGTCTTCTGGCTAATGTTAAGGCATATACATATGGAGTTGAAGCAAAAGTTCCATCTCCATTTCCACTAAAAAGTGAAATATTATTATTAGTAACAACAGCAATATCCAAATATCCGTCAATATTCAAATCCCCAACTTCAAGCCACTGCGGAGTAGTTACTGAATACAACACTACCGGATTAAATAATCCTAGTCCATCGGCTGAATTTATTAATACGCCTATGGCATTACCATTATAACTTGCGGCAACAATATCAGGATATCCGTCATCATTAAAGTCTCCGGTGGCAACGCCTCGTATATTACTCATTGATGTGCCGGTTATATTATAATCCGTATATACGGTACTATTGAACCCGCCAGCGCCATCGTTCAATAATACTCTGACTTTCGCTTCTCCGGGGACAGTAGCAACAATATCATTAAACCCATCACCATTGAAATCGGCAAGTGAATATCCGTAAGAAGAGTTATCTGATGAAGGAATAATAAAAGAGGCTTTGTTGAATGAAAAATTATTTGCCCCGGTAGATGTGTTTAGAAATTTTGAAAGCATCGTATTCCCTCCGGTTACGATGTCTGTTTTACCATCATTGTTTAAATCTCCGGTTATCATGTCAAAAGAAAATCTGTTCCCGCTGAATGTGGGGGTGACATTTGTAAATCCATCAGCACCATTTCCCTGATACAAATAGTAATTGCCACAATTACAATATGAAGAAAAAGCAAAATCCCTGTTCCCGTCTGAGTCATAATCACCAGACGTAATAGCCTGGCTGGCATATCCTCCGGTATTTTCAATAATACTGCTTTCCCAAACCAAACTACCCGTATTGTATTTTATATAGGTAACAATATTTGAACTTGAGGGCGTTGTGCTGTTGTAATTCTGAGCATGAGTAACAATAGCTTCTAATCTGCCGGCATTGTTAAAATTTCCAACTGTAATGTCGTATGCACTTCCAGTAATTATGATTGGTCCTTCAACATTGAAGCTGAATTGCGAATAACAGTTGGTTGCAGTGATAAAAGAAAAAATCAAGATTAAACAGTTAGAACATGTTTTCTTTAAAAAAGGATTTTGTAAGAGTTTTTTCATAATTTCGAGTTAATAATTAAATTTTTAGTTACATTTTTACGTGATTTAATGTTTGCCAACCATTGTGTTTGTCACGCCAATACCCAACGGGACTCCAGTTTTTACATTATTAATGTCATCCCGGCAATCCATTTTCCGAACTTAAAAAGCCATTTTTATATTTTCCACAAATGTAGATGCATTAGATTGAAAAAACAAGAATTATTTTAAGCAGATTCCACTTTAGCAAAACCCCGATCACACAGGCTTTACAGCGTTTGGATCAATTTTTATCCTTGCCCTGTCGCCGCTGTGAATGTTCATGGTTTTCATGTCTTCATTGGTTACCCTGGCAAAAAAGTTAGCCCCGGCATCTACCACCACGGTGTAAAATTCTGGTGAAGGAATGATATCCGTTATGATGCCGTCAAAAAAGTTGACATCCGCCGGATCACCAGGCTGGAGAAATTTTATTTCATCTTCCCTGATAAAAATTGAACTTCCCTGTACACAAGTCTCAGATGAATAAATATTCAATCCTTCTTTAATGGTATGGCACCAGAGTTCGTTAATTTTTTTAGTTTCTATACCGGTGAAAAAATTTCTGATACCGGCCAACACGGAGACAAACCTGCTTGCAGGATGTTGAAAAACTTCCGCCGGCGGCCCTGTCTGTTCTACCCGGCCTGAGTTGATGATTGCCAGCGTATCGGCCAAGGTATAAGCTTCATTATAATCATGGGTTACATGAATGATGGTCTGTCCCGAATTATGCAATTTTTTCAGCAAGCGCATCATGTCATATTGAATCAGGACATCCAAAGATGATAATGGTTCATCAAGCAACAAAAACCGGGGTTCCATGGCCAGCGTCCTTGCAATAGCCACACGCCTGAGCTCGCCGCCTGAAAGGCTTGCAGGTTTTCTGTGCAATAAATGAACGATATCTATTGTCTCCGCCCACTTCAGCACCCTTGCGTGAATTTCACTTTTGGGAAACCCTTTGCCAACCAAGGGATAAGCAATATTCCGTTGTACATTCAGATGAGGAAAAACCGTATTATCCTGAAAAACCAGGCCTGTACCGCGCTTATTTACCCTGACATGGGTAATATCATCACCGTCAACCACGATGCGTCCGCTGTCTTGCCTCCTGAGCCCTGCAATGATATCGAGCAACATCGTTTTTCCTGCTCCGGAAACGCCGAGAAGTACAAAATATTCACCCGATGAGACTTTAAAAGAAACATCTTTCAGGGAAAAATCCCCCGCCTTTTTTGATATATTTTCTACTTCAAGCATTTTTATTTTTGGTCAGCAACCTTAAAACAATGAAAAATAACAACGATACCAAAATAAAAAGAATCGCCACAGGCCGCGCATAGCTTAGCCCAAACGATCCGAAACGTTCAAATATCAGGATGGGTGTCACCATCGGATGATAAGCCACAATGACCACAGCGCCAAACTCACTCATGCCCCGTGCAAACATCATGATCAACCCCGAAACGACATTTTTCCATGCAAGAGGAAGGGAAATGCTGAAAAAAACCCGTATCGGTGAAGCGCCGAGGACAAGAGCCGCTTTTTCCAGGCGGACCGGGACATTCATAAAACCATCACGAGCGGAATTTATTAAAAAAGGAATGCTCACAAAAGCCATGGCAATTGAAATACCTATCGGATGGCCAACAAGGTCAACACCAAAAACGGAAGCAAATTTTCCAAGAGCAGTGCCGCGGGAAATGAATCCGAGAATGGCTATACCTGCTGCTGAATGTGGAATAACAATAGGCAGGTCAACAATTCCCAGGACGATCCTTTTAAAACGAAACTCCTTCCTTGCAAGCAGGTAAGCCAGCGGAATCGCGCCGATAGCAGCAACCAATGTCGCCCCCATGGCGGTAAACAGCGTTAACCATATGGAATCACGGACTTCCTTATCCTTTGAGGATTCAAAAACATCAGAAACCGGGGTGGCAAAAAACATCCCCGCTATCGGTGCTATAAGAAACAAGAGGATCAATCCCCCGAGCAGGATTAACAGGAGTTTAAAAGGAGATAAATTCGTTTTGCTGCTACTGATCATAAATTTCGTTAGAATCGTTTACGAATTTATACAATTCTATCGCATAAAAAACCAATTTTATTTTACCTAAGCACACAACGTATTTCAGTCAGCGCCTTGATGGCACGGTCACTGAAAAAATCCATGGCCGGATACAGCCTGAAAACAGCATCATTTTTTTCTTCAGGGTGTGCGATCAATAATAATTCAGCCTGATCGTTACGGTTCATGACTTCGCTGTATGTAAAAACGCCCCTGTACCCATCTTTGGCAATTCCCACTATCAGGCCTCTTTGAAGCAGCTCGTTGCTGAAAGGAAAATCCCCGGCAAGCATGTCTTTCAGCATCACACCTTTAAAAGGCTGGGTGCTGTGAATACCTTTGCCGCGGCCGTAAAATATGGCTGGATAATTTTGTACTAAAAGGTCCTTAGGTAACGCTTTCACCGTTTCAATATCTTTAGTTCCATCGGTAATTTTAAATTCCGGGCTGTACAACGGTTTCATGTCTTTGTTAACCGGAACATCAAGCGGGTATGAAACCACTGTGATTTTAACCGGGTTTGAAATATTTCTGGCAGTCACCAGATCCGCGCCCACCACAAGCTTGGTGTCAACAGGCAAGGTCCATAGTTCTTTGGTTTTGCTCGGCACAATCCTCATCACATCGGTGGCGATCAATATTTCATGACGGTGGATAGGATAATAAATCTCGCCCCAGCTCAACACCACTTTTTCGCCTTTGTTATTTTCAATTTCAACAAAAAGGTCAATGATCGGTGGAAATTCATTTTCGTTTTTCTTTTTAAGGACAATGCTGTTCAGAATATCATAAAGCGAATACCCGTCATAACGGTATGCACCTGCAAAAGAATCTGCCGGGGTTTTGAACACAGTTTCTTTCACGATGACGCTGTGTTTTTTCATTTTTGAAAAATCTACAACACCGGGATTAGCAACTTCTCCGGCAATTTCTATTTTCCGGTCGCCTTTCAGGGCAATAGTTTCGGCATCGTCATAAAAATCATTGGTCTTACCAGCGGTATCGCCGGCAATGATATTTGTACCACTTTGGTCTGCAGTTCCGACTTTCCCCTGATGGCAGCTGATTAATACTAAGGAGAGCATAAAAACTAAAAAGATAATCTTTTTCATAAATAGGTTGTTTAAAATTAATATTATTAGATTTTGCTTACTTTTTCTTTTTACTAAATGTATAACTGAGTTTCCCGAAAACCATTCTGCCCGGCGACTTATAGCCCTTACTGTTGATATAGACAATATTAAACAAATTATCAAAATCGATGCTGCATTCAAACTGCCAGAACTTCCTCCACAGCTTGACATCCGTTATAAAATAGGCAGGGTATTTATCGGTCAGTAAATAAACATTATCAACTAAATTATCATCCCGCACCCAACGCGTACCCACATATTTTTCCGCAACGGAAATATTAATATAATCGGTCATTAAACTTATTCCGGCCGAAAACTGGTGCATCGGAATATCAGGCAGGAACTTACCGGTAAGATCGCGGTCGGCCGCCGTATTGGGCTCAAAACCGGCCACTGTTGAATGGTTGAATGTATAATTGAAATAGGCATTTAAATATTTCCCGATGGGTGAAGACACATCCGCTTCAACACCAAAAATATTTACTTTGCTGATGTTCGTCACATGATAAATCGGGGCAATGGAATACCCAAGATTTACTGAATCTGCAGTAGAAAGCAGATACATAAAATCAAAGCCTGCGGAATAGTAGCATGAAACTTCCATTTTCAGCATTTTAAAAAATGTATTGTCAAACCCCACTTCCATATTATAAATATGCTCAGGTTTTATTTCCGGGTTGGCCACCCTGAATCCGTACCGGCTATATTCTGACCTGCACAAGTCATCCAGTATGGGCGCCCTGAAACCCTTTGCCACAGAAACGTATGCTTTGAAATACCGTGTAGGAATATATTGCAGCGTTAATTTCGGGTTGATGGCGGTCCAGTGTTTTGTTTCAATATCATCAAATTGGAAATCCGTCAAATATTCTACAGAATAGGAAGGGTCCTGTATAGAGAACGAGGCATCGTGAAATTCGGCGCCATCGAAACGCAGTCCGGCCACAAGGTTCCATTTCTGTTTTCCAAAGGTGAATTTATCCTGAACAAAAAGTGCATAAGTATTCATGGCGCCTTTGTTACTTATCAGGTCTGTTGATGTGTAATAAATATCTTTTCCGTTGACACTGCCAATCTTTACCTCACCGCCAAACGTAATTTCATTTTTCTTTCCTATGGGTGTTTCTGCCCACAGGCGCAATCCGTAATCTTCCCTTCGTGAATCGACTTCATAAAGGGTATAGGCTCCATCACTATAATACTCATTCAGGCGGAAATATTTTTCGTACATCCCGTAAACATTGGAATATATTTTCCATTTTTTCACCTGGCCTTTATATTTTAAAAATGCATGATAGGTATCCCTTTCAACATTTGAGCCCACATCTTCATAGATCTTAATGCCTCTTCCCCTGATATCATCGAAGTAATTCACCGACAATTCAATGGTGTTGTTTTCATTGATATGGTACCCCAGGATTCCACCTGCAAAAAACTCTTTCAGAAATACAGGAACAACGATGGAATCGTTTTCTTTGATAACTTCATCAGGCGTATTGATATAGCCGTCACTGGTATGGTAGTTTGCAAATGCTTTCCAGTACATTAATCCTTTAAAAAGCGAACCGGTCAGGCTTGCTTTCGCTTCCAGTGTCTGGTAGGTTCCTGATGAAACACTTACCTTTAATCCAAATTTACCATCGGGTGGTTTGCTGATGAAGTTGATGATCCCTCCCATGGCATTCGAGCCGTATAAGGCTGAACCGGGCCCTTTGATAATTTCAATTTTTTCAATATTGTCTTTGTCAATAATATTCCAGTTTACAGAGCCACCGTCTGTTTTGTTCAGTGGCATGCCGTCGAAAACCACCAGTGTCCCTGTCTGTGAACTTCCGCCAATGCCTCTCAGGGCAACCACCGTGGAAGATGAAAATATGCCAAACTCATTACTGACATTGACGCCGGAAACTGCATTAAATAATTTGCTTGCAGAGATGGAAGGAATTTGCTTGATATCCTGCTCTTCCAATAATTTTGTCCTTACGGGAATATTGATAATATCAAATTTCTCTTCCGTTTTGGCTTGTATTACGACCTCATCAATATTGATCAATCCTTTTTTTAAAACAATATCTAATTTTTGGACAACATCATTTTTGATGTCTATTTTCCGTGAAACCGGAACATATCCGACATGCGTTACTTCAAGGATGTAAGATCCCTGCTTAATATTCCGGATTCTATAAAATCCATTAATATCGGAGGTCGTACCAAGTTTACTGCCTGATAAAATCACATTCACGTTGGGTAGTGGCATATTGTTGCTGTCTCTGATATAGCCTTCAACAGTCTGAGCAATGGAAGTAATAGTCAAAAAGAAGAAAATGAAATAAAATGCAATTTTTCTCATGTAAAAAAAGAAGCTGTCTCAAAAGCTAAATTATTGAAAATTTCCTTCGTGTTCGCCGCGGCGAATCCTTGGTGTGTACTTAGTGTTCCTTTGTGGTTCAACTACTTGTATTACCACAAAGTACCCAAAGGTTTGCACAAAGACGCACAAAGTGCTTTTGAGACAGCCTCATCGATTTTTGGTAAAACTATGATAAATTATGGAATTAATACTTTTCTGCTAACAACTTTTGATTCATTAGCGAAATGCAGAATTACGATATACAATCCCGAATCAAAATCTTTAACATTAATGTTGATATTTTGTGATTCCATACTTGTAGTATATACTTTTGCTCCGAGCATGTTGTAAATTTCCGTTGTAACAATGCCTTCTGATGATTCAATATGAAGCACATCATTACAAGGATTTGGATACATACTAACATTATTTTCATAGATCACGGTTGATATGCCGACACCTGAAAGTGTTCCTGTGACAACAATATCATCAATCTTTGAAATTCCCGTTGACAACACATCAGCGCTGTCCGCGGCAGTACTCTTGTTTGAAGTCATCACCCAGCGGACATAAATAGACGTTGTTCCAGGATTATCAAGTGTTGCAGGAAGTTGCAAACTGTCAACAACTCCTGTGGTCCAGTCATTAGCAACAGTAATGTTTCCTCCGGGGACATCTTCCCAATCACCACCACTTAAACGGCATTGCAGTTTCCAGTATTTCGGTCCCGGAGTTGCACCGCCTGACCTCTGTTTCGACCACACTTTCATATCTTTGTAACCATCAGCTTTAAATTTTATCGACCAGTATTTAATATCGGCACCGTCATTCCATTCAGTTGTTGTAGCTGCAAAATCGGCAGCTCCGTTGGTGTATGTCAGTGTCCTTGTTGTTCCTGCGGTATCTTCAGCTCTTATATCGTAAGTTAAATTACCAACGAGGCCAAAATCTGCATTAAATTCATGATCGGTAGAATCGGCAAAATTAAATCCGATGATGGTATCACCCATAGCCACCGGCAGGTCAGCGGTTCCCATGACAACAATATTGTCAATGGCTGATTTCCCTGCAGCAAGAACATCAGCGCTATTTGTCGCTGTATTTGATGTCATGATCCAACGGATATAAATTGATGTGCCGGCAGGAACTGCAATAGGAATTGAGAGGGCTGTAATAACGCCACCCGTCCAGTCATTGGTACAGGTTATGGCTCCGCTTGTAATATCGGTCCAAGGAATTGCACCCCATTTATATTGTACTTTCCAGTCTTTAGGTCCAAAATCTGTAGCATCTGATTTTTGTTTTGAATACAATAACAGATCATGATAACCTTCAGCCTTGAATTTAATAGACCAGCATTTGGTTGAATCACCATTATCCCAGTTTGTTGCCTGTGCAGCAAAAGTTCCGTCACCGGCAATCATTGCCAATGTAGCTGCACCACCACCTTCAACTCTAAGGGTTCTTGCTCCGGTATTTCCAACAATTCCCGCATTTGCAATCGTATCTGTCGGATTGCCGGTTGGGAAAGTCCATCCAACAATAGTGTCTTGCTGTGCACGTGCCACAAATGCGGTCATTGCAAAAAGTACACTAATAAAAAATAATCTTCTTTTCATGTTTTTTTTGTTTTTGGTTTTTGATTAATAGTATGGTTTGATGTTACATTTGCATTTTTAATGAGAATAAAATACTTCCGGTGGAATCAAGGTCTGCCTGGTGCACTTTTATAATACCTTTTTTCCCAGCTGCTGTCATAAATGGAATAAACAGGCCGTCAGTCGCCCATTTATATTTCTTTTTTCCCCAGACATCATCATACGAAACGATCAGCAGGCTGTCGTTATGCGCATTATCAAAGCCTTCCGCGGTCACTCCGTTTATAGCACGAATGTCGTACTTGGTATAATTCCTAGTGGTCCAGTTTACAAGATATGGATAGTAAATTTCATAAAGCTTGCCTGTTGCCGTTATTTCTTCGCCCGGGGATGAAAATGTTGGGGATGGTTTCAGCACTCCGTTATCGTCACTATAATTGAAATAGGTAAGAAAATCGGTCTTATCCTGAAATAATCCCGCAGAATCTCCAAAATATACTTCGTTTAATAAAGGCAGGAAAAAGTGTCCGTAAACATAATTTGTCTGATACCCCATTCGGATGTTTGAAAATTCATAAATGCCGCCGAATACCGAATTCGGATCTTTATTTATTGTAAGGGAAACACTTGCGGTATTACGGTTCCGGTCCATAACTGCAAATTGCCACTCTACCTGGTTTTCGACATTTTGATAATACGTCAGCCCTGTAACAAAACTTGTTGAATTCAAGCCAGAATCTAAAACGGTTTTTGTCTGGCCGTCAAAATATTTTTTAACGGTAAAATTGGTAAGGTTGGCATCAAGGCCTTCCGCCTGCACTTTGAAATGGATAGGCTTGCCGACTTCAACCGTGTCGCCGTTATTATTGCACCACGATTCGTAGACCAGGCTTATTGTTGGCGGTAATGCTTCGGGATCATCCTTACAATTAGTAAAAAATAAAGCCGGAATCAGACACAGTAAAATAATTTTCAGACTATGCACAAAAAATGGAAATCTGCCGGGAGTGTTATTATTCATTTTTGTATATTTTACTTTCCTTAAAATGACTTTTCAATCAAAAAAGTTTATCGAAATGCAACCCTGTGCATATCGTCGGCAAAAATATAAAAAAACTTCATACCGCCAACTCTGAGGTAAATTTGTTTATTTTTCAGGTAAAACAAATTTTTTAAGAGCATCGGGGACTTTTCCATAACTACTGCTAGGAGCAGGAACAACAGAAGGCTGACCGTTGGCTTCCATGATAGCCATTCCACCGGAACTATCCAGGAAAAACGTCAGGAATGCGATGGCAAGGTCATAATTCTGCGCACTTTTGGGAATCGTCACCCCATAAATCATGGGAGCTCCTTTTTCCAGGATCTTTTCTCCGGGTTTTTTTCCTGTAGTTTCTACACTGACGGTGGCATATAAATCCGAAAATTTTTCATTTTTTAAATTGATCTCATCCGGCAGCAGCAGGTATTTCAGTTTATGTTGTTCTGCCACAGAACGGTACAAAAAAATGTAGTCCACGGCTTTTGACTCCAGCAACGCGATGAGATCGGTTTCCTTCGGGCGGATATAATTACGGTCTTTAGTGCTCATTTTATTTGAAAGGCCGGGTTGTTTGTAAAATTTTTCAGCAAGCTGCATGGTCATTACGGACCTTACCCCGCAAGGATCGCTTTCCGGATCGCTGCGTCCAAAGGCGACTTCCTTTTTTAATAATATGTCGTACCAATTATCTTTGTTGATCTTATCAGCGAATCTGGAATTTTCTGTATAGACAATTGCCATCTCATTGGTCGCGAACTTGATGTTCCAGTCGGCCCATTCGGGTATCAACAGATCATCAATGACCTTATAATCAGATGAAAGCATGATATCACAGTTTTTCTTCAGGTCGCTGATCTTCCGGGCGCAATCTTTACTCCCGGCAGCTTCGGCAAGAATTTCCACGTCAGGGTGACGCACTTTAAATGAATCGCATATCGCTTTTACAGGATAGGAAAGGCTGCCTGCATGAAAGATCACTAATTTGCCTTTCAGTCCATCATTACTGTTTTTCGTGTTTTTTTTATCTGAACCTCCGCAGGAAGAGATAAAAAAGGTGATGGCAAGAATTAAAAAAAATATTTTTTTCATTTTTATTAAAATCAATCGTCAGTATTTTGCAATAATTTGGGGCAAAAATAACAATAGTTTTTCGATATGCTGGCTATTACATATCCAATTAAATATTATGCAGTTTGGTGGAAAACAAAATCGTGAATAAGAAAAATAATAAAAATGCAAACAATTTTTTTGCAGGAAACTATTTTTCATTACTTTTGCACCCTGTTTGCCCAGGTGGTGAAATTGGTAGACACGCCAGCTTGAGGGGCTGGTTCCCGTACGGGTGTGCAAGTTCGAGTCTTGTCCTGGGCACTTTAGTTAGTAGTTGTTAGTGTAGAGTTATTAGTTAATTGTGGAAATGGGTTCTTTGAAAATATTGAATGTATGAGTGTATCTGAAAGTATTTTATATAATAAATCACATCTATTTGCTGTTGAAGTGGTAAAATTCTATCAGAATAATTATCAAATAAAATATTCTGATATATACAAACAATTTTTAAAATCAGGGACTTCGATAGGTGCTAATATGGCCGAGGCAAACGGAGCATTAACTGAAAATGACTTTTCAGCGAAAGTTTCAATTGCTTATAAAGAAATGTTAGAATCAAAATATTGGCTACTGCTTTTTAAAGATACTGATCTTATAAATGAGTATCTTTATATAAAATTGGACAATCAAGTTACCGAATTATGCAAAATTGCATAGTATTCTAAAAACTACTGGAAGAATAAAGCCCAAATCACCTACTGATAACTAAAGACTATTTAACTAATCACTCAAAAGCCCGGATGGCGGAATTGGTAGACGCGCTAGTTTCAGGGACTAGTATTCGCAAGGATGTGCAGGTTCGAGTCCTGTTCCGGGCACAAAATCAGAGCAGACGAAAGTCTGCTTTTTTTATTTTAATGGAACAGGACGAGAAGCCTGTCCCTACGGTTATCGTCGAGAAGGCCTGTTCCGGGCACAAACAAAAAGAAAAAGCTGCAAATTTGCGGCTTTTTCTTTTTTGTTTGAAAAGGATTTGTTTCTTTTGTATGTAGGTTGTATTAACAACATGCCTTATTCCAACCAATGAACCAAAATAAAGTCACAAACAAAAAAACAAAAAAAAGCAAGGAGCATAAAAAGAAAGCACCCCAAAAAATTGATAACAAAATCAGTAAATGGGTGTGGGTTGCTTTGGCAGCTGTTATCATTACGACATTTGCCATTTACCTCAAAGCAACCCATTTTGAGATCTTTTACTGCTGGGATGATAATGTTTATATCCGCGAAAACAGTTTTATAAAAGCACTAAATTGGGAGAATATTAAATCTATATTTTCAACATTTTACTTTGGTAATTACCACCCCTTTACCACATTGTTCTACGCCATAGAATATAAAACCGGCGCCGGGGATTTTTCATTATTTCATTTCAACAACATCTTACTTCATATTATTAATACCGTTCTGGTTTTTGTATTCATCAGAAAAATTTCTCCGGCAAATACGGCCGTTGCATTGATTACAGCTGCATTTTTTGCTGTTCACCCGATGCACGTTGAGTCGGTGGCATGGGTCTCCGAAAGAAAAGATGTGTTATACTCCTTTTTCTTTCTGCTCTCGCTTATTTTTTACTCAGATTACCTCAAATCACAAAAAACAAAGCAGCTGCTGCTTGCATTTTTCCTGTTCACATTTTCATGTTTAAGTAAGTCGGCTGCCGTGGTACTGCCCTTGGCCCTGCTTCTTCTCGATTATTACACGGGCAGGAAAATCAGCCGGAAAATGATCCTGGAAAAAATTCCGTTTTTCATAATGTCACTGATATTCGGAATTGTAGCCATTTATTCTCAAAAGAGCAGCGGGGCAATACAAGATATGGCTCCTTCCATGACTTTCATCGAACATGTTGCGACTATATCCTTTTCATTTATCACTTATTTATTCAAAGCTTTTATTCCTGTAGGCCTGTCAGCCTATTATGCATACCCGGCTGAACTGGGAAGCACCCTGCCATTCATCTATTATCTTTCGATTTTTATTGCAGCATTGATATTGTTTTCTCTATGGTATTCACGCAGATGGGGGAAAGAAATTGTGTTCGGGTTTCTGTTCTTTTTGGTGACGATAATTCTGGTGCTTCAGATCATCCCCATCGGAGCAACGTCAATGGCAGAAAGATATACGTATCTCCCTTATATCGGGTTGTTTTTTATTATCGGTAAACTTTATGAAACTTTATCCATCCATTTCAAAACCAGTAAAAACTTAAAAAACTATCTTTTAATAATCCTTGCACTTTGTTTTATTACATTTTCCGCCATCACGAATGAACGTATCAAAAAATGGAAAAATGAAGAAATCCTTTTTTCCGATGTAATTTCAAAGCATCCGGGCGTTGGCATCGCTTACCTCAACAGGGGGAATTACTATTATAGTTATTATGCCAATCAGCTGTTTGTCAACGACATTATCAAAAGAAAAACATACATAGAAAAGGCTGCACGTGATTTTGAAAACACCCTGAAATGTGATCTAAGCAGCGATAACAAAGTGAAAGCCTATTTCAATCTGGGGACTGCGAAAAAAGACCTGGGTGAATATGCCGGCGCCATAAAAGATCTTGACAGCGCAATAAAAATTGACAACAGGTATTATAATGCTTATAACAACAGAGGCGCTGCAAAATATATGGAAAAAGATTATCAGGGCGCTATTGATGACTGGAATAAAGCTATTGAGCTGAATCCGCAGTTAACCGAAGCCATAAGTAACAGGGATACCCTGATGATGATTATGCAAAATTCAAAAAAATAATAATCAGGATAAAGTTCAAAATTCTTTTCATCAGAAGAAGTTTTCGGAATAAATAACGCTTTTGGTATAACTTTGCAAAAAAGTTCATTTTGAAAAAAGCCATAGTTTCAGTTATTAATGATCTTGTAACCGACCAACGGGTTGACCGCACCTGCAATACCCTGGTTGGGCTTGGCTTTGATGTGCACCTTGCCGGGAGGCGTAAAAAGAACAGCTATGCCTTACCAGAAAGGAAATACAACATGACCCGGTTCCATATGTTTTTCGAGAAAGGGCCCTTATTTTATGCTTTTTTCAATTTCAGGTTGTTCTTTTATTTGCTTTTCAAAAAAACCGACCTGCTTTTTGCCAACGATCTGGACACGCTTTTGCCGAATTACCTGGTGTCAAAAATCAAGAGGATTCCGTTGGTTTACGATAGCCATGAATATTTTACCGGTGTCCCGGAACTCGAAGGCAGGCCGTTTGTACAAAAAACATGGAAAACAATTGAACGATATGTTTTTCCAAAATTAAAGGACATAATTACCGTCAACAAATCAATAGCGGATCTATATAAAACGGAATACGGCAAAGAACTCACCATAGTCCGGAATATCCCCAAAACCCGCTCTGTATCAGGCATTAAAACGAGAGCTGAATTAGGGCTTCCCGAAAACAAACAGCTAATTATTCTACAGGGTTCAGGCATCAACATACAACGCGGCGCTGAAGAAGCTGTGGAAGCCATGATTTTTATCGAAAATGCCTGCCTGCTCATTGTTGGTGACGGAGATGTCATTCCGTTATTAAAACTATCCGTGAAAAAAAACGGGTTAAAAGAGAAAGTGCTTTTTATCCCGAAACAATCACCTGAAAACCTCATTCATTATACTGCCATCTCAGATTTAGGCCTTACCCTCGATAAAGACACCAACATCAATTACCGCTTCAGCCTTCCCAACAAGCTTTTCGATTATATCCACGCCCGGATACCAATCCTTGCTTCACCCCTGGTTGAAGTAAAAAATATTATCGACGAATTCGGGATTGGTAGTTGCATCGAAACTCATGCACCGGAGCATATCGCCGAAAAGATCCGGTTCATGCTTTCAGACAAAGAATCACGCGATATCTGGAAAAAAAATCTTAAACTTGCAGCCGAAAAACTTACCTGGGAAGAAGAACAAAAAAAACTAATTTCCGTATTACAGAAATATGCCTGACAAACACGTCCATATCATCGCTTTCGACATACCGGTCCCTGTAAATTATGGCGGCGCTATTGATATCTTTTACAAGCTGAAGAGCCTAAAAAAGGCCGGAATAAAGATCCACCTGCATTGTTTCGAATACGACCGTAAACCTTCTCCCCTTCTTGACGAACTTTGTGTTGAAGTTTATTATTACAAACGTGATAATTCCAAAACCAAGCTATTCAGCAGGCTGCCATTTATTGTTGCCACACGGTATTCGGAAGAGCTTTTGAAAAACCTGCTGCACGATAATTACCCAATACTTTTTGAAGGCCTGCACTCCTGTTACTTTTTAAATAACAAGAAGCTTAAGAACAGGAAAAAAATTGTCAGGACCCACAATATCGAGCATGTTTATTACGAAAACCTTGCGCGTGTTGAAAAAAGCATGTTCAAACGTTATTATTACCAAAACGAAGCGAGCAAACTGACCCGTTTTGAAAAAATCCTGGAACACGCCGATGGCCTTGCAGCCATTTCAATGAATGATGCCCACTATTTTTCCAAGAAATTCAAAAATGTAAAGACTGTTTCGGCCTTTCATCCAAACGAAAGTATTACATCCAAAACAGGAAAAGGCGCATATGCGCTTTATCATGGGAGCCTCGAGGTGGGTGAAAATAACGAGGCTGCCTTATTTCTGGCCAAAGAGGTTTTCAACGACCTGAAAATAAAGCTAATAATTGCCGGGAACAAACCAACCCGTGAATTGAAAACTGCCGTGGCAGGCAAAAAGAATATCGTGCTGAAAACCGGCCTCGATAGTGAAGATATTTATAAGCTGATCAGTGACGCCCATGTAAACATACTACCGACTTTTCAATCAACCGGGATCAAACTTAAATTACTGGCGGCGCTTTTCCGCGGCAGGTATTGCCTTGTCAACACGCCCATGATAGAAAAAACCGGGCTCGAAAGCCTGTGTATTTGCCGTGAAACTGCTTCGGAATTTAAATCTGAGTTAAAAAACCTCTTTGCAAAAGATTATGACCTTTCAGAAAATGCCAGGCGCGAAGAGATATTGCTGCATAATGGCTTTTCCAACGACCATAATGCCGAAGCGCTCATACATCTGCTTTTCCATTAATCTGAATTTGAATACTTCAATAAAGTGTAATAAAACATCTAACTAATAAAAAAATGTATTTTTTTTAGATTTGGGTGTTCATTTCTTTTGCCTGTCCAAAAGAAACGAACCAAAGAAAATGACAACCCAGACGATGCTACAGCCCTCTCTCAGAAAATATTGAAAATCTATTCAAAGTAGTTCCATCCGCGAGTGCGGACGGAAAACGCCTTTGGCGCCTTTGAAGATTTTCTAATATTTTCTGATTCACCCCAATACTGGCCCGCCGTCTGGGCATGCCAACGCTCCGCCAACCAATCGGTCCGCCGCGGTGGGCTACAAAACAATTCGGTTTTTCAGGAAAGGTTAGCAGATAATTGGAGCGCAGGCTTTTCCTGTCGTGCGGTCCGAAGGACTACTATGTAGCGTGGGTGGGGTGAATGAAAAAAACTTAGAAAATAAAAAAAGGCGCTTGCGTTTCCCGACTGCGCGCAGTCGGGACTACTTTTTTTTAAATTTTCTTGTTTTTTTTCAGAGCGGGATGAAGCGTTCGACAGGATGCCTTTTTTTGCATACTTTTTTGGGCAAACAAAAAAGTATGAGAAAAATATGGCGGAATTTGGGATTAATCAACCTGCTTTTCCAGCAAACGCCCGTCTTCGATCCGCAGCGTACGCGACGGGAACCTTCTGAACAACGAATAATCGTGGGTGGCCATAAATACCGCTGTTCCCGTTTTACTTATTTTCATCAGCAATTCCAGTATGTCTTCTGAAGTGCCGGGGTCAAGGTTGCCTGTGGGCTCATCGGCAAGGATTACTTCCGGATGGTTGAGCAGTGCCCGCGCAATTCCTACACGCTGCTGTTCACCACCAGATAACTGGTTGGGCATTTTCGGCCCTTTTCCTGTCAGGGCAACTTTATCCAGAACTTCCGTGATACGATCCTGTATATCCTTTTTGTCATGCCATCCTGTAGCGCGCAACACAAAAAGTAAGTTCTCATTCACAGTCCTGTCGGTCAGTAACTGAAAATCCTGGAATACAATGCCAAGCTTCCTTCTTAAAAAAGGTATTTGTTTAGTTTTGATGGTTAGCAAATCAAAAGAGGCAACCTTAGCGATACCGTCCCTTGCGGGGAGGTCCGCATAAATTAGTTTCAACAGGCTGCTTTTGCCGCTTCCTGTCGGGCCGATAAGATATACAAACTCTCCGCGCTCAATCGCCATATTAACATTTGCGAGGATAAGAACATTATTCTGAAAGACAGATACTTTTTCAAGTTGTATGATCGTGTTACTGCTTACTTCGGTATGTTGTTCCATAATAAAATTTGAATTCCCAAAATTAAGATTTTTTTCTATTTAATCAGTGCTACAAATATATTACATATTAACACCGATTTTTTTGTAACTTTGTATAAATACATTACTCATGAACCGGATTTTAGTAATAACCTTCATAAGTATTATTGTTATGGCAGAAAGTTGTAATTCACAAAATAAGGAGTTGCCCGGGAACGACCGCAAGCCGGCCGTTGCCGGAAAATTTTATGCCGGTGACTCGGTCACGCTCACCAAAGACCTGAAAACACTGTTTGACAATGCATTACCCAAACAACAATCGGATGTCCTCGCCATTATTTCACCTCACGCAGGTTACGTATTTTCAGGAGAAATTGCCGCAACTGCTTTTAATCAGATCGATGAGAATAAAGATTATACCGACATCTTTGTTATCGGATCAAGCCACAGTTCTTATTTCGATGCGGCCTCGGTTTACAGCGAAGGAAATTTTATCACGCCCCTGGGAACGGTGCAGGTGGATACGGCGCTCGCCAATAAACTTATAGAAGAAAATCCCATTATAAAAAACTACCCGGACGCACATTGGTTTGAGCATAGCCTTGAGGTACAACTTCCTTTTCTGCAGTATAAAATGAAAAAGCCGTTCCGTATCGTTCCAATAATTATCGGGACAGACAATGTTGCTGTTTGCGAAAAAATCGCCAAAACGCTGGCACCCTATTTCAACAGTCGCAACCTGTTTGTGATAAGCACAGATTTTTCACATTATCCGGATTATAAAAGCGCTGTGATGGTTGATAGCCTTACCGCTAAAGCCATAGAAAGCAACTCCACAAAAACACTGCTGGAGACCTTAAAATACAATGAGAAATTAGATATCCCGAATTTAGCTACCAGCCTTTGCGGTTGGTCATCGGTGTTGACACTTCTGTACATTACCGAAAATCTCAAAAATGTTAAAATCAGCAAACTGGATTATAAAAATTCCGGCGATGTGCCTGATTACGGTGATACTTCACGCGTGGTAGGTTACAATGCAATGGCTGTTACCGGTAAAATTGAAAAAGAACAGGAATTCTCACTAACAGAGGCAGATAAAAAAAATCTGCTTGAAATAGCCCGCAACACCCTCACCGAATATATCAAATATGGTAAAACTCCTGTAATTGAAACGTCAGGATTTTCAAGTACCATTAAACAAAATTGTGGCGCTTTTGTAACACTGCACAAAGACGGACAGCTGCGGGGCTGCATTGGACAATTCACTGCAAAAAAGCCTTTGTACATAACCATTCAGGATATGGCAAAATCCGCATCAACAGAAGATTACCGCTTTGATAAAGTTACTACCGATGAGTTAGGGGCCATTGATATTGAGATTTCAGTACTTTCGCCACTTAAACTTATTAAATCAACGGATGAGATTGAACTGGGCACGCATGGCATTTATATCATGAAAGACGGAAGAGGCGGGACGTTCCTGCCTCAGGTGGCCACCGAAACAGGGTGGACAAAAGAAGAATTTCTGGGTCATTGCGCCCAGGACAAAGCAGGCATCGGATGGACCGGATGGAAAGATGCCGACATTTATATTTATACCGCTATCGTTTTCGGTGAAAAAGACACAAAATAAATTATGGTTTTTTCTCTGCAGCCGATATATTTTAATTTTCTAACAAACCCGGACGACTGATGTCAGTCAGGGAACAAAAGACTCACAAAACAAAAATATGAATCACAATAACAATGATATGACCGATAACGAACTTAAAGAGCTGCTCGACGAAAAATTTGAAGAATACAATACACCGGCTTTTATTGACAATGATCCTATATGCGTTCCGCACCTTTTTACAAAAAAAGAAGACATAGAAATCGCAGGGTTCTTTGCGGCCATGCTTGCCTGGGGCCAAAGGCCACAGATCATCCGCAGCGCCACAAAACTGCTGCAGATGATGGATAATGAGCCCTATAATTTTATTACAGCCGCCACAAGAAACGACCTGGATCAGTTTGGAAAATTTGTTCACCGCACCTTCGATGGAGAGGATTGCAGGTTCTTTATCAGATCTTTGAGAAATATTTACCTTAAACATCAGGGGCTGGAGCAGGTTTTTACTGCTGCATACAAACAACACGGCGACATCGGCCCTGCCATTACAGCCTTCCGAAAAGCATTTTACGAAATAACTCATTTTCCACGAAGTGAAAAACATATTTCCAGCCCGGTAAAAAACTCCGCCTGCAAGCGCATCAACCTTTTCCTGAGGTGGATGGTCCGTAACGACGGCAAAGGTGTTGACTTTGGCCTTTGGAAAGAAATTCCCTCCTCAAAACTGTATTGCCCGCTTGACGTCCATACAGGAAATACCTCGCGCGAACTGGGCCTGTTAAAAATAAAACTGAATAACTGGAAAGCTGTTGAAGAGCTGACCGACACACTCAAAAAATTCGATCCTAATGACCCGATAAAATATGATTTTTCTTTATTCGGTTTGGGAATCAATAATAAAATCAGTAAATTTGATGTTTAATACGTAAAAAATAAATTATGAAACTCAAATTCAATAAATGGTTGTTTTCAGTAATCGCCCTCCTATTTGGTTTTTCAGGAACAGTAGCCGCCCAGTATGGGGTTGTTGAAAATCATTACCTTATTAAAGGAATTGTTATATCTGAAAAATGCAAAGATGCCATTCCAAAAATTAAAATAACCCTTAGAGCGACAGAAGCCACAAGTGAGAACGAAGATTTAGAAGTTTACACGGATGAAAAAGGCAATTTCAGCATCGATAATTTGAATCTTCGATCTAATCAGAATTATTTTCTCATTGCCGAAGATACCGACGTCCAGGAAAACAAAGGTGATTTCCAGCCTTCACGCCAGCTTATAACGCTTACTGAAAATGATTTTGCAAAATCAAAATATGAAAGCTGGGACCAGTATTTTGAAAGTAAAACGACTTATTATTTCGGATTAAAATTAAAAAAAGATAAACCCTGCGAATAAGTTTTTAGGTACAATTTTTGTAAGATTTTGTCCCCTTATAAAATTTTAATTATGCGGACTCTTTCAATTGATTTTCTTCATAATAACCGCATCTTTTTTATGAACTTAAAACATTCGCGTCATGAATAACAACAGATTTCGTATCCTGAAAATCCGCGCTGCGTTCATCAGAAATTGCCTGCGGATTTTAAGTATAGTCGGGTTTGGCTTCCTGGTTTCGTGTGTAAAACACAACGACCCCATGGCCATGTATGGAATTATTTCTTCGGATTTTGAATTCAGGGGTGTGGTAACAGACGAAATTGATCAACACACGATCCCCGGCATACAAGTCAAATTAACAAGCGGGCCTTATGATACCACCTTTTCGGCAACCAACCAGTCGGGTGCCTATTATGCTTACCGTTACGACACTTATGAAAATCAAAATGTCAAACTGATCTTTACCGATATTGACAGCATACAAAATGGGGCATATGAAACAAAAACCGTTGACGTTGTGCTGAATTTCAGGGATATGAACAATTCAGAACGTAAAGTAGACGTCAAACTGACACCCAAAGATTAGCCGCTGTTTATGCCGAAAACATTAAAAATATTTTTGCTGAAAACCAGAGCTGTTTACCTGAAGTATTTATTAAAGTTTATGGGACTGGCAGGTTTCAGTATGCTCTTATCATGCACCAAATATGGCGCACCTGTTGCCGAATATGGAGTAATTGCAGATTACTACCTCAACTTTCACGGTACCGTTTTGTCGGAAGATTCCCTGAAACCAATCAAAAATATCAATATTAAACTGACTTTTGTACCAAACGATACCCTTACGGCACAGTCAGGCCTGCAGGGAAATTACAGCATATACAAGTATACACACGAGACTCAGCAAGGCTCCCTGATATTTACAGATACGGACGGCGCCCAAAACGGAAGTTTTTATCAAAAAAATATTACTTTTGAAGTCAACTCCACAGATATCAGTACCCTGGAACATAAAACGGATGTTAATTTAGTACGCAAACCATAACCATGAAAATCAACCGGAAAATTCTAAAAATCAAATCACATTTCTATTATTACACGCTGGTAGTTTTCGGCAGCCTTAGCCTGCTGTTTTTCTCGCGTTGTAACAACGGACCTTCTGAAGAAGAAAAAGCTGCCCGGATCAGCGATTCCATGGTAAAGGTGAAAGCGCTGCAGGATTCCATTGCAATAGCTGATTCAACTACTAAAGCTCAACTCGAACAGGCACGCCTTGATTCCATTGCCAAAGCAGATTCTATCGCCAAGGCCAAAAAAGCTAAAAAACCAAAAAACCCATATCAGCCCAGCACACCTATGACTAAATATGGCATCCCGATGAACCCACATCCTATTGCTGAATACGGAGTTCCCAGCAATTCTTATAACGATTGACCTTATGGTAAAAAAGCCGCATTATAGCAATTTCAGGATGCGATTTATAAACCCGGCAACAATAATGTTCCTTATTTCAGGAATTATTTTATTGGGTTATACTTCATGCCGTACCCGTCACGTTGTTAAATACGGCGGCCCGCCTGCCGATTACAAACAAATGGAAAAACCCAAATAGCTTGAAAAATCACAGTCCCGGCTTTCGAAAACGCGTTGCACTGAATGTGTTCAGCAAGTATGTCAACGTGCAGTCCCAACTGCATGAACTCTCTTACTTTTTCTGGGAATGCACGCTGAGGTGCAACATCAGCTGCATCCATTGCGGCAGCGACTGCCGCAGCGAAGCGGGGGTTAAAGACATGCCCTATCAGGATTTTCTGAAGGTTACCGCGCGTGTCAAGGAGGTTTATGATCCGCACAAAGTGATGATCGTCATCACTGGTGGTGAGCCGCTTATGCGCAAAGATCTTGAAGAATGTGGCATGGAACTTTACAAACAGGGTTATCCGTGGGGATTTGTCACCAACGGTTACGCGATGACGGAAGAACGGTTTGAGCGCCTTCTGAAAAGCGGGCTGCGCTCCATGACGGTCAGCCTTGATGGTTTTGAAGAAAGCCACAACTGGATGCGGGGCAACAAACACAGTTTCGAAAAAGCGGTGAACGCCATAAAACTGGCCGTAAACGCCGGTGACAAAATCGTTTATGACGTGGTAACGTGTGTCAACCAGAAAAATATTGAGGAGCTGCCTGCATTGAAAAAGTTCCTGATCGGTATGGGCGTAAAACGCTGGCGGTTATTCAGCATATGCCCAATCGGACGGGCTAAGGAAAATCCTTTGCTCAGCCTCAGCAATGAACAATTCCGGTATGTGCTGGATTTTATCAAAGCAAACCGTCAAGAAGGCATCATACAAACGAGCTTTGGCTGCGAAGGTTTTCTGGGTGACTATGAAGCGGAGGTCCGCGACAGCTTTTTCTTCTGCCGCGCCGGAGTCAACATCGCTTCGGTACTCGCCGATGGTTCCATTTGCGCTTGCCCGAACATCAACCGCGAGTCTTTTACGCAAGGCAACATTTACACAGATGATTTCATCGATGTCTGGAACAATAAATTCCAGCCCATGCGCGACCGCAGCTGGGCAAAAGAAGGCTTATGTGCCGACTGCAAGGAGTTTAAATGGTGCCGTGGTAACGGAACCCACCTGCGTGATGTGAAAAACCATGATGTGCTGCGCTGCCATTATAAGATGATACAGGAAGATTAACAGTCCGCTTATAACGAATAATATGTTATAGCGTAAATAAACAATCTACTTCTCTTATTTGCCATTATTGCTATCCGCATTTGGCCTTTTCAAATTGAAAAATTCCGCTTTCTTGTAAAAAAATACCTTTTACTTATCAAAAAGCAACCATAACTTTATCTGCTGCTTTCATAAATCCTTCCTGTATATTTTAGTAAAACAAACCAGCCAATCTTTTTGGTGAAAATTTTACTACTATGAAAAATCACTACCAAAAAATTCTGTATGCAATAGCCATCCAGCTGCTTTGCATGGGTTCCTTTGCTCAAAATGGTGATAGCATCCGGCTTGTTGGCCCGCGCATCATGATCAGCAATCCCGAAACCGGGAAACAAACACCTTTAAAGCTAAGCAAGTTTGAGTTGAAGGTTGAAGTGGTGGATAACATAGCCGTTACCACCATGGATATGACATTCTTCAATGACCTCAGCAGGCAATTAGAAGGAGAACTGGTTTTCCCTCTTGCCGAAGGCCAAACGGTCAGCAGGTTTGCCATGGAGATCAAAGGGAAATTGCGTGAGGGCGTGGTGGTGGAAAAACAAAAAGGACAGAAAGTTTTTGAAGCCATCGTCCGCCGGCGCATTGATCCGGCATTGCTGGAATGGACGCCCGGAAATAATTTTAAAGCACGTATCTTCCCTATCCCTGCAAAAGGAACAAAAAGAATTGTTATCGCTTACGAACAGGAATTAAAAACCGAAGACCATGCTTATGTTTATAAAATCCCCCTTGAATTCAGCACCGCTATAAATTCATTTCTGATAAATTTCAGGGTGTTTAACACAAAAAACCAACCCGTTGTAAAATCGGCAGCCTGGGATCAGTTGAAATTCAATAAAGATATTGTTTCATATATAGCAGAACTTACAAAAGACAATTACAATGCTCAGGACGATCTTGAAATCAGCATTCCTGTGCCTGCTGAAAATAACTTCGTGTATTCACAAGCGGGCAAAGTAGATGATAAATCGTTTTTTTATATAAATATTTTCAAGCCCCGGCAAAACACGCCTAAAAAATTACCGGAACACCTTTGTATTTATTGGGATGCATCCGGATCAGAAGCATCGCGGGATACAAATAAGGAGCTTTTACTGTTGGAAAACTATTTAAAAAAATGCAATAACGTTCACGCAAAACTGATACAATTCAGCAATGAGATCGATACCATCCTTGACTTCGAAATCATCCAGGGCAACTGCGTTAACCTTTTGAATGCCATTAAAAACACTTATTATGACGGAGGCACACAACTCGGGGCGCTTGATTTCAATCTGTACCCATGCGATGAAATACTTCTGTTCAGCGATGGAATCAGTAATTTTGGCAAATCAGAAATAAGGCTTTCGAATACTCCGGTAATCGCTGTCAATTCATCGAATACGGCAGAACACTCCTATCTGAATTTTATCGCAAACAGAACTTCGGGCGAATATATAAACCTGACTAAACTAACAACCGCCGAAGCTATTGAACTATTATCAAACAATAACCTCCGGTTTATTTCGGCCGAATTTGATACGAATGACATTGAAGATGTGTACCCGTCCATGCCTGTAATCTGCAACGGCAACATAACTTTTGCCGGTATTATTAAAAAGCCGGAAGTGACGATAAAGCTCAACTTCGGGTATGGCAAGAGTATAACAGCCAGTGAAGAAATATTGATACAACAGGACTCGCTCCCAACAAACGGAATTGTTGAACGGATTTGGGCTCAGAAAAAAATAAAAGACCTTCAGGTGGACTTTAAAAATAACGACGCTGAAATAACCCAAACGGGCAAGAAATATTCCATCGTAACGCGCAATACTTCGTTGATCGTGCTGGATTCCATAAGCGATTATGTGTTGTACGAAATACTTCCGCCTCTTGAAATGCAGGAACAATACTTTGCATTATTGAAGCAAAAAAAAGTTGCGATAGAAGAAAATTTCAGTTCGAAAATTAACCGGTTATTAAAAAATTACAACCAAAAAATGAATTGGTGGAACGGATTAGGCCAGTACGATGATACTAAATCAAGTACAAATTCCGGCACGGTTCAATTTACCAGCCCAATAATTCCGGATGCTCCATCTGCTGCAAACAGCAATACAAGTCCCGCCAATGCTGCTGCAAACCAAACCACTATCAGAACCATTCCGGGCAACCAGGCCGGAGGAATCACCATTACAGGCAGGGTCGTAGATTTAGAAACAGGAGCACCGATACCATTTGCGGCGATTGTCACCTCAGATAATACCTCGGGAACAACCTCCGACATTGATGGAAATTTCTCCATAAATGTCGCGCCAAATTCCCGGATCAATGTTAGTTACATCGGATACACCAGCGCCACAGTGACCGTTACAGCGCCTTCAAACATTGAAATTCCATTACGGCAGTCAAGTATTGAAATATCTGCATTTGAAATTATTGATTATTCTGTTCCTATAATTTCCATGGATGCAACATCATCTATCACTATCAATTCATCTGATATTGAAAAAATACCAGGAAGATCGGTTACTGAAATAATTTCAACTGTCGGCGGTGTTTATGCAACTGAAAATGGCGAGGATATTAATTTCAGAGGTGCACGAAGCGATGCAAATGCCATATTCATTGACGGTGTCAGGGTGAACGGCCTGCAGCATATTCCACAATCGGCCATCAGCGAAATAACGGTATATACCGGTGGCATACCGGCACAATTCGGAGATGTTACCGGCGGTGTGATCGATATAAAAACCGCAGGATACTCTGGCCTTAATTCCCGGCAGGAAATAATATATGGCAACAGCTCAAATTCCCATATTTACACTGACAAAAAAAATTATCCCCAACCGGAACCAAGCCCATGGGCAACAAAGCTGGATTCGGTACCGGTAGAGAATATTTACAGTTTATACTGTGTATTAAAACCCGAATATATAAGCTCTTCCGCTTTTTATTCTGAATTTTCGGATGCCTGCCTTAAAGCCGGACAATGCAAAAACGCAATTAAAATACTGTCTAATCTCGCAGAAATTGAGCTTCAGAACCATGAGTTGTCAAGGATACTGGCACGGAAACTTCAGCAGTTCGGTGAAAAAGAATATGCCCTACTGAAATACCAGGATATCTTAAAATTAAGGCCGGAAGAGCCTCATTCATACCGGGATCTCGGGCTTGCCTTTTATGAAAACGGCCAATATCAGGAGGCTGTGGACATGCTGTATACCGTGCTCACCAAAGAATGGGACAGCAGGTTTCCGGGATTTGAATCGATCGTAATCGGAGAACTCAGCGCAATAATTAGTTCCGTTGGAGATAAAATCGATCTTTCTAAAATTGATAAACGCCTGATAAAAAACCTGCCGGTTGATTTAAGGGTAGTTTTAAACTGGGACGCTGACAACACGGATATGGACCTCTGGGTAACCGGACCAAACCAGGAACGGTGTTTTTACGGCAACCGTCATCCGAAATTCGGCGGATATCTTTCACCCGATTACACCAGAGGCTATGGCCCGGAGGAATTTTTGATGAAAGATGTTAAAAAAGGCGCTTATAAAATTCAGGTAAATTATTACGGTTCGGGAAGGCAAGATGTCAAAAAGGTAGTTACCGTCAACGTACAGGTTTTTACAAATTACGGAACACCCATGCAAAAGAAAAAAGAGTACACCCTGTCATTAAACAACAACAGGCAACTCATAGACATCGAGGATTTTGTTTTTCAGAAATAAAAAAATTGTTGTGCTGCGCTGCCATTATAAGATGATACAGGAAGATTAGCCAGACTTTTTATTTGGATTCAATATTGTCCGGTAAAAATATATCTTCAAAAAAGGATGTAAATAATTGAATTCGTCTTTCACCTCTTATCCTAAAGGAAGAATTGATTTTTCAGCAATTTACATCCTTTAGGATCGAGGTAAAATAAATTGATGAAAAGCATCCGCCGCGGCGGACATCATCAAAAAAAGTGAAGGTCATTTTCTTAATAATACCTGAAAGTAACTCCGCCGCGGCGGATGGTAGTGCTTTTCATAAATTTGAAATATTTTAGCCGGACAATAGTGATTTGGATTATTTTTTCCTGACACCATTTTTTACTTCCAGGCATTCAGGCCTGGCACCCTTCGCATCATTGTAAACTTCGAATTCGTTAATCCAGCCGTGGTCTGTGTTGCAATTATTAAACAAATACTGTATTTTGCGTGTAACAACGGTAGGAAAGGTATCTTCCACAGGAATACTCATCTGATGCTTTGCTTTGAATTCACTTGTCCGTAAACTCATATCAGTTCTGCAAAGCAGCGTATCCCAATCTTTTCGTCCATCATTCCAGCATCGAAGATAATAAACAGGGATACCGACATTATCGCCGGCATGCCATATCACCACTCGGTTGAATTGCATGGGTTCGCCAAAATCAATGGTAGCCTGCCGCCAACCACAAGAATCTTCATAACCCTCGCGCCCGCCTGTAAATGCGAGGCCATAAGCCCAATAATTGCCGCGTACCCTGATGCCATCCACCATATGCCACGGAAATATGGCTTCTCCCCATCCCGGATCTGATTCCATCGGGCAAGGATATTTAAACGTTCCGTCATTTCGGGCAATATCATCGGCGGGGCTATACATCTCATCATCAGCAGAATCATTGTCGGCGATCAGTATCCAGAACAATGAGCCTGCGATGACCAATATCACAAAAGCCCAAATCGAAATACGATAAAATTTTATATTTTTCCCTTTACCGTGCATTAACTGAGATTTCAATAATTTACATCCAAAAAATCAACACTTTTAAATTTATCTTACAAACTTCGATTCAAAAATAAGTATATTTGTGTTATGTTTACAGTATGAGGACACCTAAATTATCAATTATCTGTTTTATTCTTTTGCAAAGCGTCTTTATAAACTCCTGGGGACAGCCAAAATCCAGAATTGACACGCTTTATGACGTATTGGTCACCCATTCAAAAGAGGTAACTGATGATACGATCAATGTCAGAAAATACTACGAATATGCCATACTATGCTCTGAAAAGGAAGGTGCATGGGATGTCGGAAAAGAACCCAATATTTGCTATGCCGGTTTTAATATGAGCATAAGATTAGGTTATAAAAAAGGCATCAATGATTTTATTGGAGTATTACGAACATGCTTCAAGCAAAGAGAAGGAATGCCAAAGATAATTATCCACACCTATCCCGATGCTGTAAGCCGTGACACGCTGCGATTACTTTATCAGTCAAGGAAACAACTGCATGGAGGAACCATCGATTGGTACCGGCATGCCTTCGACAGATACAAAGAATTGCGAATGTATAGGGAGGCCGGTATTGTCAGATTCTGGAACGCTCTTTCTTACTATGATTCGGAAAGCTTTAGGGAAGCCACAAGATTGTTCGAACAAGCCGGAATTTATTTCAAAATGGCCGAAGACCATACATATCTTCTAAAACTATCGCTATACAAGGCGTGCACATATTATTACCAGAAAAACTACCCGTCGGCATTAAAAGAATCTGACCAGGCAATAAATGAATGTTTCCGGGTAAATGATTCTTCCACTCTGGCACTGACGCTTTATAACCGGGGAGAAATATACTCGGCAATGCAAAATCACCAATCAGCTCTGGAAGATTTTTCAGAAGCCTTCAGGCTGGAACAGATGCATGGAGACACAAGCCGTAACATCTCCGGCCGCATTAAAATTGCCCGTGCCTGCTATGCATTGAACAAATTCAACAATTGCATAAATGAACTAAAAACAGCACTTTCTGAAGCCGCAATTAAAGGTGATAAATACGGGGAAGCAGACGGCCTTTATTTGTTATCCTTAGCGCTGATGAAAACAGGAGACGGAGAATCTGCTGCCAATAATTTGCGAAGTTTTTTAAGCATTCGCGATTCTTTATTTACAGCTGAGCTGAGTAATTTTATGAAGAACCGTGAATATTTCTGGATCAACAAACTGGGAAGGCAGATAACGAACCAGGCACATATTGACCATGAACGGAATGCCTATTTCATAGAGTTGCGTAAAAACAAATTTATCCTTTGGGGTTTCCTAACCCTGGCACTCCTCTTAAGCATTATAGGAGTTTTGCTTTTCCGTTCAAACCGAAGTAATAAAAAAGCCAATGAATATCTGCGTGAGCTTGATCAAACCCGTAACCTGTTTTTTTCCATCATTGCGCACGACCTGAGAGGCCCGCTTTTCGCTACCGACCTTTTGCTGAAACCTGCCATACAGAAAGCAGAGCAATTAGGTCAGGAAGAACTGACGGATTCGTTGAAAGAAATTGGCCTGCAGAACCACCGCCGCAGATTATTACTCGACAATTTGTTGTCCTGGGCCAGCATTCAGAGGGGAACCCTGAAATGCAATCCTCAAAAGGTCGGTATATCCTGCATGTTCGACAATGCTGTTAACCTTTATTCACCTGCCGCAAAGCAGAAAGGGAGTAAAATCAAACAGGGAAAAATTGAACGGGATTATATTCTGGCGGATCCTGACATGATGGATCTCATCATGAGGAACCTCATTGACAATTCATTAAAACATGGCGGGACCGTCATGGAAATTACCGTGGAAGCCTGTCTTGAAGGAGAAAATATGCGTATCAGCATTGCAGATAATGGCCCAGGAATCGATCAGGAAGTTATTGACAGGTTCATGAAAGAAAACAGTTTGCATGATACAACCAACAATAACAAGCTTGGGCTTTCGCTGATACGGTTTTTTATTGAATTGCAGGGTGGCAAAATCCGGATTGAACGACAAAAGAAAGGTACCTGTATCAGTTTTACGATGCCGTTATACAAAAATTAATAAAAGAGGCCGATGAATACAAACTTATTAATAGTTGACGATCATAAAATATTCAGGGATGGGCTGGTTCTGAATTTTGCAGCCGCATTCCCGCACTACAAAGTATGTGGTGAAGCTTCCGGTGAAGAGGAATTGACGAAATTACTGAGCACTTCACCCCTTCCCGACCTTATCCTTATTGATTACCTAATGCCAGGAAAGACAGGCATAGAAATTACCGCATCTTTGAAAAAAAATAAAGATTTCAGCCACATTAAGATCATTCTTTTATCGGCTATGACAGGATCACAAATAGGGGGCCTGGATTATCAGTTTGTCATAGATGCCATTGATGCAGGCGCTGATGGCTATATATTGAAGGACTCCTCCATAGATCAGATAGGTAAAGCCATTGAAGAAGTAATGCAGGGAAGAGGATTTTACCTGGGAGAAACGTTCAATTTTATTGAAGCTACCCGTATTATTATCAACAATCAGAAAAAGATGATATCATTTCTGAAAAAGGAGCGGAATTTCGGGTTGACCCAACGTGAAATTGATGTCATAAAATACCTTTCTCAAGGGCTTAGCGCTAAAGAAATTGCTTCAAAGATGTGTATCTCTGAAGATGTTATAACATCTTTTAAAGATAATATAAAAAGGAAACTTTCTGAAAATTACCATGTTGAGCTGAAAAATATGGTAGAGATGGTCGTTTGGGCCATAAAGAACAAAGTAATCAGCATCTGATTTTAGCTTTTTTCACCCCCCATAAATGCCGGAATTATCCAGATAAATACCTCTTCGCTATTTTGTTTATCTGGCAGGCACTTTTTACTTTTGTTATGATGTATATCATTAACATTTTATTAATAAAAGTACGGCGCCAGCACTATAAACACTGACAAAAATAGCATGAGAAAACTTTTACTTCTGGTATTATCAATTTTTGCAATGGAAATATCTTTTGCTCAAACGGCATCAGATTATTTTTTGCCAATGGAAATGAATATGGATATTCTGGCAGGGATTTCATATATACATACATGAAAACAAAATAAAACATGGAGACCAGGCACCATGACAAAAACGGGGCGACACCGAAAAGCCAAACGAGTAGGAATTAAAAAAAATCAAATGAAAAAATTTTTGACCACAGCTATTCTTCTTGTTGTTACGGTATGCATAGCTGGCATTACATCGTGTAATAAGGATACTGATGATACTCCTGCACTAACTGCTACAACAAATCACACTGTTACAATCAATAGTAATCCGATGGGAGACCCTGTTCAATTCACAAGTTTGAAAATTACACCGGTAGATAATAGTTCGCCTTCTGTGATCAGTAATTTTGTTCTCAATCCTAATACGGAAATTTCTGTAAAAATTAATTTACCCAAAACAACGTCCTATAAAATAGAAGTCATTAGCCCTTCAGGAATTAATGTTTTTTGGAATTCAATTGCCATGGATGCTAATAATGGCAATACCATAATTCATTTAGGCAGTATCGGTCAGTCAGGCTATACAGATTATTGTGCAAACAGTCAGTGTTGTTTTTTTCCTCCGGATGGATGTTGATTATATAATTTAGAAAGGAATTTATTATTAAATATTAACATAAAAGGTAATTAAACCAGCCCATAGCACGGGCTTTCTGCAATGCGGCACGTTCTTCGTTGACAGGAAAGTTGTGAACAGACACCGTATCACATTAAGACAAGGCAGGGAAACCGCACAGCAGAATGCCCGGGGCCGTTATATGCAACCATAAGAAACTGCTGAAATATGATCTTGGACTAAAAATAATTATTAAAAGTGCGGCGTCAGCACTATAAACACTGACAATTTAAGATGAGAAAATTTACATTCATTTTTACAGTTTTATTTATTTTGGCATATACTGCAAATGCACAATGGACCCCAACCAACGGGCCCCAGGGAGGTAGCGTTTCTTGTTTTGCCATCAGTGGATCGAATACTTTTGCCGGAACTTTTGGCGGCGGTGTTTTTTTATCGACAAATAATGGTGCGACCTGGACCGCTGTATATAATGGGCTTACGCACCCATGGATCGGTGCACTCGCAATAAGTGGAACAAATATTTTTGCCGGAACCAAAGGTTCAGGTGTTTTTTTGTCGGCAGATAATGGGGCCAACTGGACTGAAGTCAATACCGGGCTGACAAATACTGAAATTACTTCGCTGGCAATAATTGGCTCCAATATTTTTGCCGGCACACCCGGCGGGGTCTTTCTCTCAACAGATAACGGCAACAGTTGGACAGACGTCAATAACGGACTGAACAATACCAACGTTACCTGTTTAAACGTATACAATTCAAACTTATATGCAGGAACCGGCGGAAATGGTGTATATCTTTCAACCAACAATGGTTCGAGCTGGGCGCCGATCAATACGGGAATGACAACATCATACGTTAATTCAATAGCATCAAGTGGTTCAAATATTTTAGCTGCTACCTGGGGCGCCGGTGTGTACCGTTCGCAAAATGACGGCGCAAGCTGGACGCAGGTCAACAGTGGGCTTACAAATCAGGACGCTATGACCTTATATAAATACAACTCTGACTTGTATCTCGGAACCAGAAACGGCGGAGCCTATTATTCCAATAATAATGGTTCGAGCTGGACTCCGCTTAATAATGGAATAACAAGTAATACAGTGCGCACAATAATTGCAGATGGCGCCAATGTTTTTGCAGGCACTTCAGACGGCATATTTTATTCAGCATCTTATGGTACCAGCTGGTCTGCCGTTAATAACGGATTATATAATAAACTGACTCAAGCTTTATATCAAAACGGAACGAAACTCTTTGCCGGAACTTATGGAGGCATGTATGTTTCTTCTGACAATGGTGTAACCTGGAATCAAAGCGGTTTGTCATATACCAGCGTTCAGTCTGTTACCGCAAATGGAGCCAATCTTTTTGCAGGTACCGCTGAAGGTGTATGGAGCTCTACAGATAATGGGAACAACTGGTCACAAGGAAATACTATTATCAGATGGGCATATACGAATGCACTTGCAGTCAGCGGAAGTAATCTCTTTGCCGGAACAAATAACGGCGCCTATCTTTCGACCGATGACGGCACAAGCTGGACACAGGTTAACAACGGATTAACCAATACTGTTGTAAGTTCTTTGGCAGTGAGTGGGTCCAACCTTTTTGCCGGAACCGGCAACGGTGTTTTTCTTTCAACCGATAATGGTTCCAGTTGGGCTTCTGTCAGCGTCGGGTTAACAAACACTGAAATACATGCTCTTCTAATTAATGGAGGGGATCTTTTTGCAGGGACATCGGATGGTGTTTTTCATTCAACCAATAATGGCACAAGCTGGACTCAGGTAAGTTCCGGAGATTATATCTCATCATTAGGTATTCATGGAACAGATTTGTACGCCGGCGGATGGAGAAATGCATACCTCTCGAAAAATAATGGTAATACTTGGACACAGTGTAACGGTGGGCTTGCAGACAGAATTAATCTTGTGTGCGCATTATACTCGAATGGCGCTGATCTTTTTGCCGGTACACAAGGTGATGGCGTATACAAAATGGCACCGTCGATTAATAATGATGGTGTATGGACACAACAAAACGCCCAAATGGCGGGAACGTTAACTGCTTCAGACCAGGTTTCTGTTGTCGACAGCAATGTGGTTTGGGTTAATGGAATTAATGTTTCAGGCCAGGGAAGATTTGCCCAGGCGATGTCGCGCACTAACGACGGAGGTATCACTTGGACTCCCGGAACTTATAATGGTTTCGGAACAAATGTTAAAGCCGGTGTTTTATGCGGTATATCCTACAATAGAGCATTTTGCTGTGCTTACGACACGGCGACTTATGCCACGTATTTCTATAAAACTTCCGACGGAGGAGCCAACTGGACGGCATTATCCGGTATGTTCAATCAGCCAGGTTCCTGGCCTGACGGAGTAAAATTCTGGAATAACGGCAAGGGATTCTGTTATGGCGACCCGGTGAACAATCATTTTGAAATTTATTATACCAGCGACAGCGGCGCTACCTGGACCCAGGTATTGGATGCAAACAACCCCCTGATTCTTGCCGGTGAATATGGTTTCACCAATCCTATGACCATTTCCGTTGTTTCAGGAGGTGTTGGCTTCTTTGCAACCTCTTCAGGCCGCATATACAAAACTACGGATTACGGGGTAACATGGGCCACCACGCCCACTGCTCCATTTACTTCGGGTTGCAAGCTTGTGGTGGCATCAAGTGCCGACTACATAATGACCGAATCATTTACAATGGTTAAACTTATTTCATCAAATGGAGGCGCAACCTGGGACACACTAAACCCGACGGGACATTTCTATGATTATTCGATGTGTTATATTCCAAATACCAATAACATGTTTGTTGGCACAGCTAGTTGGGCAGGATGGAGCGGAATCAGCTATTCATATGATGGTGGACTGAGCTGGTCGGAATTTAACGATCCTGCTTACCTGCAACCGGACGGCACCAATGCTCCAATGTATGGAGTTGGATTTTACAATCCTCCATTTTCTGCTACTGCTTCTGCAAGCTCAACTACAATCTGCAGCGGCGGTCCCGGACAACTTAACGTGACGGCTTCCGGCGGAAGCACATTTGGATGGGTTGGAAATTTAACCTCCCCCTATTCCTACAATTCCATTTTGAGGCTAAAGCATACTCCTGCATATACCTATTCCTGGACATCGTCTCCAGCTGGGTTCACATCCGCGTTAAAAAACCCCACAATAGCTCCAACCGTCAATACAACCTATTATGTTACCGTTTCAGACGGAGTAAATTCAGCAACGTCCTCCGTTGTTGTTAACATCACAAGCCCGACATTACAGGCTGCTTCATTCACGCCTTCGGCAATAAATAATAATTCGATGACCCTGGGCTGGACACGCGGCAACGGAGCAGGTGTGATTATTTTGGCGAGACAGGGCGGTGCGGTAAATTCAAATCCAACCGGCGGTACAACTTACACAGCTAATTCTTCCTTCGGTTCAGGATCGGAAATTGGAAGCGGAAATTATGTGATTTACAATGGAACCGGAACATCGGTGAATATTTCAAACTTAATGCCCGGAACCACCTATTATTTCGCCGCATACGAATATACTTCAGGAACCAATTGTTACAAGATTCCGGCATTGGAAGGAAACGCATCAACAACCGGTTTATTCCTCTGCTCGTCATTAAATTATCTTGCGTCCAAAGCTCAGAGCATTCCGGGTTCTTATGTTGATTTAGGATCGAATGGATCGGTTATCACAACTTCAGATTTTGATGACTCCAATTCAGCAGCTCAGAATATCGGATTTCCTTTTGAATATAACTGTCAACTGTTCACACAGTTTGTTTTAAATACCAACGGTTTTATAAAATTAGGAAGTACGGCACCATCAACTGCAGCTTTGTTTTTTGACGGGGCTCAGAATGCCGATAACGGGATTTTTAACAGCACAAACACGGCGGATGTTGATTTGATTGCGGCATTTAACCACGACCTGATGGCAGGGACCGGAACTCCGGAATACCGGGTTTATACATCGGGGACAGCTCCGAACCGGATTTGTACCATACAATATAAAAATGTCAGGGATAAAACAACTTCTCCCGAACAGCAATACGACAATATGCAGTTTCAAATCAAGCTTTATGAAACCATTAATATCATTGAATTTGTTTATGGAGACTGGACACCTTCAGCCAATGCTTCTGCATTTAAAACCTCTGCCTGTGGATTAAAAGGATCGAGTAATGCTGACAACGAGTTACTGGTTGTAAATAAAGGTTCTGTCACTCCATGGAGTGATGTTACTTTTTCCAATGCCAATTATTCGACAACGGCAACATTAAATTTCGGAAATCCAACAACTCGCCCAAAACCGGATGCCGGGAGAACTTTCAGGTTTATTCCCAAATATGATAACGATCTTACAGTAGGGGAAATATATTCCATGGGTGATGCTTCATTATATTACTCTAATCCTCAACAAATATCAGTAAACATTGTAAACTCAGGGTATAGCAATTCGGCAACTATACCTGTAACATTAACGGTTACGGGCGCTAATAGTTATACCGACACCCAGTTTGTTCCAGCCCTAATTGCAGGACATGATACCGTGGTTTATTTTAATGATTTTACGGCGTTATCAAACGGTTCTACAACTATCACGATTGCTTTGCCAAACGATGATTATAATGCTGATAATACCAAGGTGTGGACACAAAACACTAACGATTATACTTGTGAATATTCATCTGCAGCAACTGCAACAAATGGTTTTGGTATATATTTGCTCAGTGATCCAACACAAAGCGCTTCAGGTGCTTTTGAATCAAAATACCATGTTACAGGATCAGCAAATGTGAATTCTATTAAGGCATTTCTTTATGATTACCCAACCAATGTTGGAAATACAATTTATGGAATTGTTTTGAATTCCTCAGGCTCTATCATTGCACAGTCGGACAATTATGTAATCCAGGCGGGAGATCTTGGTACCTGGCATACTTTTACAATTAACACGCCTCCAACAATAACAGATGATGATTTCTACGCAGGAATGGCTATCACTACGGGCACCTCGCTATATTACCCGTTGGGATTGCAAAATGAAAATCCAATACGTTCGGGTGCTTATTATTCATCAGCTATTGATGGAACGGGACTTATAGAAGAAGATCCGACAACTTTTTCCTACAGATTTATGTTGGGTGTTGTTCTTGCACCACTTCAGCCCGTTGCCGGAACTGCCTATGATAATTCTATTATTTGCGCCGGATACACTGCTTCTATGAATCTGACCGGCTACACCGGTAGCATCCAGTGGCAGCAATCTCCTGACGGGACAACAAACTGGACAAATGTCTCGGGTGGCATTGGTGGCAATACTGCCAGTTATACCACACCCGCATTAATCACTACGACATATTACCGTGCCGAAGTAACAGAGCCGACTTATTCAGCAGTCTATTCAAACGTTATAACCGTCACGGTCACTCCTGCCCCGGTAGTTCCTGTACAAACTGCATCAGTATGCAGCGGTGGAACATTCAGTACCACTCCTGCAAATAATCCTCCGGGTACAATAGTTCCTGTTGGCACAACATACAACTGGTCTGTACCAATTGTTACCGGAGGGCTGTTGGGTGGCGCTTCAGGCAGCGGGCAAACATCAATATCCGGCACACTCACCAATCCGACCAACATTCCACAAACAGCCACTTATACTGTAACGCCTGTTGGACCTGCTTGTACCGGTGCGGATTTTATCTTAACAGTGACAGTGAACCCGAAGCCGGTCATAACGAATAAAACGGCCACAATTTGCGGTGGGACTTCATTCACTATCATCCCTGTCAACGGAACAGATATTGTTCCCACAGGAACCACATACAGCTGGTCAGCACCAACCGTTACAGGAGGTTTGACAGGAGGCGCAGCCGGAAGCGGACAAACGACGATATCCGGAACGCTAATAAACCCGACCAATACGGTTCAGACGGCCACTTATACCGTCACACCAACCACAACAGTACCCTGCCCGGGTGCAAGTTTCACCGTAACGGTAACCGTTAACCCAACGCCTGTAGTATCTTCCATGGCTTTAAATATTTGCAGCGGAGAACCATTCTTTATATTTCCTTCAAATAACCCACCAAGCTTCGTAATACCTGCAGGAACCACATACAGCTGGTCATCGCCTTTAGTTACTGGAGGAATAACAGGTGGCGGAGCAGGTTCCGGCCAGACATCCATCAGGGATACCCTGACAAACCCGACGAACATCGTTCAGACTGCCACTTATACAATAACACCCACATCAGGAAGCTGTATTGGCGCAAGTTTCACGATTGATGTAAATGTTAATCCCAAGCCTACCATACCTGCCCAGACTGTTTCAGTATGCAGCGGCGAAACATTTACTGTAACACCTTCAAATAATCCTCCGGGTACTATTGTTCCAACAGGTACAACTTATAGCTGGTCGGCTCCTTCAGGGACACAATTTACAGGTGGTGCATCAGGCTCTGGTGCGGCGGACATCAGCGGAACGCTTATTAATTCAACCAATGCTCCGGTAACAGTGATATATACGGTAACACCAACAACTGCCATACCTTGTCCGGGGACACCATTCACTGTCACGGTAACATTAAATCCAACGCCAGGCATAGCCAATAAAACTATCACGACCTGCAGCGGAACACCGTTTACAGTTATCCCGACCGAACTTGTTCCATTAGGAACGACCTACAGTTGGTCAGCTCCTTCAGGAACAGGATTTACAGGCGGCACATCAGGCGCTGGCGCTGGAAACATCAGCGGAACACTTATTAATACAACAAATGCTCCGGTAACAGCGACATATACTGTAACACCGACAACTCCCGTACCTTGCCCGGGTACACCTTTTACTGTTACAGTTACAATAAATCCGACACCAACCATCGCTAATCAGAGCATAACAACCTGTAGCGGAACACCGTTCACGGTTACCCCAGTCAATGGTACCGATATTGTGCCATCCGGAACGACTTACAGTTGGACAGCACCTTCAGGAACAGGATTTACAGGCGGCACCTCAGGCGCTGGCGCTGGAAACATCAGCGGAACGCTAATCAATACCACAAATGCTCCGGTTACAGCAACATATACTGTAACTCCGACCACTACCATACCATGTCCGGGAGCAAGTTTTACGGTTACCATAACTGTCAACCCTACACCTGTTATCCCTGCACAGACCATATCTAGATGCAGCAATAATTTCTTCTGGCTACAACCAGAAAATACACCTCCTGGAACCATTGTGCCAACTGGTACCACATACAGTTGGTCGGCTCCAGTTGTAACAGGTGGACTGATCGGCGGACAAGCAGGTTCTAACCAAGCAGCGTTTTCAGGGGCACTAACCAATCCGACCAATATGCCTCAAACTGCCACCTATACATTGACACCGACAACTCCTATTCCTTGTCCCGGGTTATCTTTTACTGTAACCATAGTTGTAGATCCCGTTCCAATCATTGCTGATAAGACTATCACGGCCTGTAGTGGAACTGCATTCACAGTCGCCCCGGTCAACGGGACAGATATTGTTCCTTCAGGAACAACATACAGTTGGTCTGCTCCTTCTGGAACAGGATTTACCGGCGGTACTTCAGGCTCTGGTGCAGCTAACATAACCGGAACGCTTATTAATACAACAGATGCGCCGGTAACAGCGACATATACTGTATATCCAACAACTGCAATACCTTGCAGTTATATGTTCACTGTTACGGTTACAGTAAATCCGACGCCAACCATACCTGCCCAGACTGTTTCAGTATGCAGCGGCGAAACATTTACCGTCACTCCTTCAAATAATCCTCCGGGAACTATTGTGCCATCAGGAACAACTTACAGTTGGTCAGCTCCATCAGGGACACAATTTACCGGCGGTGCATCAGGCACTGGTGCAGCTAATATCAGCGGAACGCTTATTAATTCAACAAATGCGCCGGTAACAGTAATATATACGGTAACGCCGACAACTGCCACACTTTGTCCGGGAACACCTTTCACTGTCACGGTAACATTAAATCCAACGCCAAACGCATCCACAACAAGCTCAACAGAGATCTGCAGCGGTACTACCACAAATATTGCCTTGAACAGCAATGTCAGCGGAACAGGTTTCAGTTGGACGGTCGGAACAATTACAGGAGGAATTACAGGAGCAAGCGCTTCCAGTGGATCAACTATTGCACAGGTTTTGACGAATCCGGGAACGACAACAGGGACGGTCACCTATATAGTTACTCCATCAGCTAATGGATGCCCCGGAAGTCCAATAAATATTGTGGTCACCGTAAATCCGTCACCGGATGTCTCCACTATAAGCCCGACCACCATATGCAGCGGAAGTGCCACCAACATTGATTTATCAAGTAATTTTGCCGGTTCTGCGTTCACCTGGACCATCGGAACTATTACGGGAGGCATCACCGGGGCAAGCGCTTCAGGCGGGCCAACGATAGCCCAAACACTCACTAATCCAAGTTCATCTGCAGGTTCAGTCACTTATGTTGTTACGCCATCAGCAAATACCTGCCCCGGCGTACCAGCAAATATTGTAGTAACCGTTAATCCGGCTCCAGCCATTTCAAATTTGACTGCTGAAGCTTGCAACGGTGCCGGATTCACAATTTCTCCGGTCGATATTACAAACGGCATTGTTCCCGCAGGTACAACCTACAGCTGGAATTCTCCTACAGTTTCCGGTGGCATGACAGGCGGGTCAGCCGGCAGTAGTCTCACCAGCATCAGCGATACACTATACAATACGACCAACGCACCTCAAACCGGCATTTACGTAGTGGCACCTGTATCAGGTTTGTGCGGAGGCCCGGCATTTTTCTTAACGTTAACCGTTAACCCGACACCTAATGTAACAACCGCAAGCCCGACAACCATCTGCAGCGGAAACTCCACAAATATTGCATTATCAAGCAATGTTACCGGCGCTTCTTACAGCTGGGCCATCGGAACAATTACCGGAGGGATTACAGGAGCCAGCGCTTCAAGCGGAACAACTATTGCGCAAACGCTGATAAATCCAGGCATCACAACAGGTACACTTACTTATATCGTCACACCATCGATCAACGGCTGTCCGGGCATCCCTGAAAACATCGTTGTTACGGTGCACCCAACGCCTACTGTCACAACCACCAGCCAGACAGCCATTTGCAGCGGGGAAACGACAAATATCGGGTTGTCCGGCAATATCGCAACTGCAACCTACAGCTGGACCATCGGCACGATCACAGGGGGAATTACCGGTGCGAGCGCGATGAACGGGCCAGCTATTGTTCAAACACTTACTAATCCGGGTGCCACTGCCGGAACAGTTACCTATGTAGTTATTCCATCAACACCCGAATGTTCCGGTATCGTTACAAACATAGTAGTAACGGTTAACCCGGTTCCCGCTATTACAGCCATCACGGCTAATGCATGCAGCAATGCAGGATTTACAGTGACACCTGTAGACATTACAGATGGCGTGGTACCGTCAGGAACCACTTATAACTGGACATCGCCGACTGTTACCGGCGGAGTTACCGGCGGTGCTTCAGGCAGCAGCGCATCTGGCATTTCCGGCACACTGGTAAATCCGACAACTGCGGCACAGACAGCGACCTATATTGTAACGCCCATATCGGGAACTTGCCCGGGTGATACTTTTATGCTGAATGTGACTATAAATCCGACACCGGATGTGGTGATTACCGATCCAACAGCTGTCTGTTCACCGGCAACCGTTGACCTCACTGCAGCAGCAGTGACAGCAGGAAGTACTGCAGGCTTATCCTATTCATACTGGACTGATGCCGTGGCAACAACAGCTTATGCAAGCCCGGCAACGGCTGCAGCAGGCACCTATTATATAAAAGGAACCACACCTGAAGGCTGCTTTGAAATTGTACCTGTAATGGTAACTGTAAATCCTGTTTATGCATTTACAGAAAACCACAGCATCTGCAACGGAGACATATATAGCTGGCATGGTAATGATTATACTGCTTCCGGTATATACACCGCACCCTATACAACCGTCAGTGGCTGTGACAGTACTTACACGCTGCATCTTACCATCAACACAGTTGATGTTGGGGTTACAGTTTCCAGTAATGGCGTGGCAATGACCGTTGATTCAATTGCTGATGCTTACCAATGGGTTGATTGTGATAATAATTATACTTTCATCTCAAATGAAACAAATCAGAGTTTCACTCCGGCAGTCAATGGACATTATGCTGTAATTATAACACAGGGTACATGTTCAGACACTTCAGTCTGTATAGAGGTTTCAAGTGTAGGTATTGATCCGAATGGAGACTATACAACCTTAAGTATTTATCCCAACCCGATATCCGATGAATTAACTATCGAAATAAAAGGGAACACGCGTTCCACCAATTTCGAGATTTTAAATTCGATTGGCCAGGTCATTTACAGAGGTATGCTGGTTGAAAAAACTACTGTAAGGACAGCAGACTTTGCCACCGGTGTCTACCTGATAAAAATTGAAAATGGAAAGCATTTTGAATTTAAGAAAATCGTAAAAAATTAAATTTCAAACAGGCTGGTATTTTGCAGGACGTTTTAAACAATAAACACTGCAAAGTACCGGCTTTTTCTAAATACTCTTTGTGTTATGGAAAACCGAATCATGAAAAACAAACCAGAAACCAGAAAAACGTTTAAACACAAGCCTTTCAGGACAACATTATTCTTTCTTTGCTTACTATGTTCATCTTACGGATATTCTCAGCAAGGTGTATCTATCAACACTTCCGGAACTCAGGCCGATCCTTCGGCCATGCTGGATGTGAGCAGCACATCCAGGGGGCTTTTAATTCCGCGAGTATCTTTGAGTTCAATTAATGATGTTACTACCATACCTGGCCCTGCAGTATCCTTGTTGGTTTATAATACCAATGCGGCAATGACAGGCGGGGGCGTAGGCTTTTGGTATTTTAACGGCACGATCTGGGTTCAGGCGATAGGCCCGCAAGGTATTCAGGGACCCATAGGGGCAACTGGTGCTGCCGGAGCCGACGGTGCTATTGGCGCCACAGGCCCTCAAGGTATTCCAGGCGTTACGGGAGCGACAGGGGTTGCAGGCTCTCAGGGAATTCAAGGAGATACCGGCCCGACCGGTCCTGCCGGAACACAAGGAATACCAGGCATTACCGGGCCTGCCGGTGCACAAGGTATACAAGGAGCTACGGGACCGGCAGGAGCCGACGGTGCTATTGGCGCCACAGGTCCTCAAGGTATTCCAGGCGTTACGGGAGCGACAGGGGTTGCAGGCTCTCAGGGAATTCAAGGAGATACCGGCCCGACCGGTCCTGCCGGAATACAAGGAATACAGGGTATTACCGGGCCTGCCGGTGCGCAGGGAACACAGGGTGTCACCGGCCCTACTGGTGCAGATGGAGCTCTGAATGCTTGGGCATTGCTTGGGAATGCAGGAACTGTGGATGGCATAAATGCAATCGGAACCACAGACAATGTACCGTTAAGCTTTATTGTAAACGGACAAAAATCAGGTAAAATTGATGTTACCAGTGGTACTTTTTTGGGTTATCAGTCGGGAATGAATAACTCGGGCATAGAGAACACCGCTTTTGGTTTTGAGACGCTCAAAAGCAATTCATCATCCAATGCTAATACAGCAATAGGATATAAAGTGCTGACCAACCATACCGGGCAGGGCGCCAATACAGCTGTCGGCTCTCATGCCATGGTATGGAATACTACCGGTCAATGGAATACTGCAATAGGAACCGGAGTAATGGAAAGCAATATTTCCGGCTTTCATAACACGGCCATTGGAGGTGTAACGTTGCGAAGTAATACAACGGGTGAATGTAATGTTGCCTTTGGTTATGGGGCCATGCTCGATAATGTTTCGGGCTCATGGAATACCTCTCTTGGAATGAATTCGCTGGAAAAGGCTTCAACTGGTTATTATAATACTGCTATTGGAGGCTGGGCCGGAAGGAACAATGCAAATGGTTCATATAATGTTTTTCTTGGGTATAAAGCCGGGTATAATGAAACCGGATCTAACAAGCTATATATTGCAAATAGTGAAACAAACCCGCCTTTAATTTATGGCGATTTTTCAACCAACAAAATCGGTTTAGGGCTTCTGAATCCTTCAAAAGAACTTACAGTCAAAGGAGATATTCAAATTCAGACTAAAGGAACGTGGGTGGCTGGTGCAAATGCCAGACTTTACTTAGGAGAGGATGACAATGTCTGGATTGAACATATTCATTCAACCGGACTTAATGTAAATACTGCAGATGGATGGAATATTACTTTCATGGATGGAATTCAGGAAAACATGAGGATTACCGGCAATGGCAATGTAGGTATTGGTACAGCAACACCGGCTTACAAGCTGGAAGTCACGGCAGATGCACAGATTAATGGGGTGCGCGTCGGGCGTGGTAGTGGAAGCCAAACAACCAATACCGTTGTTGGAAGTTTTGCTCTAATGAATAATACAACTGGCCAAAGTAACACATCAATTGGCTACTATTCATTAAACAACAATACAACAGGTAATGTCAATACCGCTTTTGGACAACATGCACTGTACGCTAGCACTACAGGGGATTTCAACTCTGCATTCGGAGGCCAGGCTTTAACACACAACACCATTGGATATTCGAATACAGCTTTTGGATTGCAGTCGCTTTGGGGTAACACAACGGGATACAATAACACGGCTATTGGGCGTGACGCTCTTCTTTACAGTACAACAGGTAATAATAATGTTGCGGTAGGCCAGGAAGCAGGGAGAAATCAGGATCTTGGTTCCAATAATGTTTTTCTCGGATATCAGGCCGGCTACAACGAAACCGGATCCAACAAGCTGTATATTTCAAACAGCAGCACTTCAACCCCGCTGATTTACGGTGATTTCAGCACGGCCACACTTACCATTTACAGCAACCTGAATGTAAATAATGCTTACACCTTCCCCAATGCGGACGGAACTGCCGGGCAGGTACTCTCTACCAATGGCTCCGGTGTGGCAGGCTGGAGCAGTTTGGCTGCAGTTGCAACAAGCGGTAGCTACAGCGATCTTTCAAGTACGCCAACCAATGTTAGCACATTTACCAATGATGCGGGTTATCTGACTTCATTCACCGAGACCGATCCTGAGGTCGGGGCAAATACAACCAATTATTTGTCAAAATGGAACGGAACGGAACTGGTTTCATCAATAGTTTACGATGATGGAACCAATGTTGGTATCGGGACAACAACTCCGGCATATAAGCTGGATGTTACAGCTGATGCCCAATTTAATGGTGTTAGAATAGGGAGAGGAAATGGAAATGATATTACCAATACCGCTGTTGGATTGGGAGCTTTGAATACCAATACAACCGGAACCTGGAATGCGGCTTTTGGAGAACAGGCATTGAATAGCAATACCACGGGTTTTAGCAATACTGCTTTTGGTCGTTTTGCATTAAAGAACACCTCCACGGGTAATCAGAATACAGCTGTTGGGTCAAGTTCTTTGTATAGGAATACAAGTGGTATAGAGAATACAGCAGTTGGTGGAGGTAGTTTAATTAACAATACCGACGGACATCACAATACAGGCGTTGGAACAAGTAGTATGTATAATAATACATCTGGAAACTATAATGTATCCATTGGATATGAATCCGGATTTCAATCAACTGGTTCCGGTAATATATTTCTTGGTCATGCAGCTGGCTACAACGAAACAGGTTCCAATAAGTTATACATTGCCAACAGCAGTACTTCAACACCGCTTATTTACGGCGATTTTTCTTCCGGCTATATAGGGCTTGGATCGAACTCCCCGACAGCTCGTTTGCAAATAAAACCAACCGCAGACGACCTCAGTTTACGAATCATGAGCCCGGCTTCAGATGCCAGATATATTTCAATTTACCGCGGAGGAAATGCCGCCGTCATTAATGTTGCAGGCGATGCCATTTCTAATCAACCATATTTAAGCCTGCAGGTTGGAGGTTCGGAAAAAATGTCAATTTACAACACCGGAAATGTCGGGATCGGAACAACAATAGCATCCACAAAACTCGAAGTTGTGGGAGTCATCACAGCCACCGGCGGAAATTCAACCAACTGGAATACCGCATACGGCTGGGGAAATCATGCATCAGCAGGCTATCTCACAGCAGAAGCTGACGGATCAGCGACAAATGAATTGCAGGCATTAAGCATTAGTAATGACACTGTTTTCCTGAGCAATGGCGGTTTTGTGAAACTACCGGCAGTTGATGGTTCAGAAACAAAAGTCACAGCCGGTAATAATATTTCCGTTGCCGGTACAGGAACTGTAGCAGACCCTTATGTAGTTAGTGAATCCACTGCGAAATTTTATCTGGGGCAAGATACACTAGGTGGGATTGTCTATTATCTCTATCAAGAGCAAAATGGTGAGCAACATGGATTAATAGTCTCCAAAACCGAAGCACCTGCTATATACAGTGGTTCAACTATTATTGGTGCAAATAGAACTGAAGATGGCGTTTTTAATACATCATTGATGCCAACAGGTGCGGGTACAGCACGCGAATGGGTGGAATCACAAGGAACTGAATGGTATTTACCATCAATTGATGAATTGGTTTTACTTTGGCATAATCGTTATCATGTAAATAAAACAGCTAGGGCCATAGGATCTGCCTTGCTTGCCACAGATGTGAACTATTGGAGTAGCACAGAGTATACTGCCGGAAATGCATTCTATTTTCAATTCTATTACGGCGACATTCTCAACAACACAAAGACAAATACCTTTAATGTCCGCGCAGTCCGCTCCTTTTAATTCAGGTTTTCGAAATACGGTAAATGCAGAATTATAAAAATTCAAAAAGTGCAGCGTCAGCAAGATAAACACCGACAATATAAAACGAAAAGTGTCATAATTAATATTAATTACTCAATTGTAAAATAGGTATGGAAAATAATATTTTGGACGATTATTCCACAAATCATACATTTGATTTTAAACTAATCAATGAGCAAATAGACAAACTTAAGGTTGTGGCGCATCCAGTCAGGTTTGCTATTTTGGTGCTTCTTGTTAAAAATAAAAAAATGACAGTTACAGAAATTTATAGAGAACTTTCTATTCATCAGGCCGCTGTTTCTAACCATCTAAAATTAATGAAGGATAGCGGCATATTATATTCTGAAAGGTGCGGCCAAAATACATTTTATTCGGTTAACGATGATACGCTACTGACATTATATGAGTGCTTGAAACTTGGCACTAAAGATAAAATTGGAGCGGCTGCAATTTAAATTATGTTTAATAATTTATTAAAATATTTTTTTATTAGAAAGTGCGACACCAACTCGATAATAATCAACAACAGTCAACTCATAGACATCGGGGATTTTGTTTTTCAGAAATAAAAAATCTGATGAGTTGTAAATTCATTATTTGATAAAAGGCTCATAGCAGAAGAATAAAAAACAAAATGGTGGAAAACATTATTTATTAAATTTTCTGTTTTTTTTCAAATCAACGGCCACATTGCTATATCTTTGTTCAGGATTTGATTTCCTCCATGCATTTTCCTTTTTAAAAATCATTGTTGTCCGGTAAAAATTTTGTAAATTTATGAAAAGCCTTACCATAACTAACTTTCAGACAATATTATTAAATTTGCCTTCATTATTTTATTTGAAGAATTACTTTTCATCAATTTATTTTGCCTCAGTCCTAAAGGATGTAAATTGATGAAAATCAATTCTTCCTTTAGGATAAGAGGCTAAAGACGAAATATTTTTTTTACATCCTTTAGTTTATAAATATTTTACCGGACAATAGTATTTAAAAAATATGAAATTCTCAGAGGCGACCCAACCCAAGGTAAGCATGCTATTATTGAATTAAACTTAAATAAACCTATGAAAAAAATTATTTTTATCATACTCCTGCTGGCTGGCGCCATCGCGTTAAACAGCTGTGAAAAGAAAATATCCGGTTGTACCAATTCAATGGCTACAAATTATAATGCTGAGGCAAACGATGATGATGGTTCATGCACGTATCTTATGGTTGGGCAAAACTATCAGGGTGGAAAAATTGCATATATTTTACAGCCGGGCGATCCGGGGTATGATGCCAATGTGCTGCACGGATTAATCGTCACCACCTTCGACCAGGGTTTAGGAACGCCATGGTACAACGGAAGCTATACAACCACGGGCGCATCAGGAATATCTTTAGGCACCGGCAATGCAAATACAAATACGATAGTTAATGCCCAGGGAAGCGGAACCTATGCGGCAAAAATATGCTATGATTTAGTTTTGGATGGCTACAGCGACTGGTATTTGCCAAGCAGGGACGAGCTAAACAAGATTTGCAGCAACCAGGATGCAGTTGGAGTTTTTGCTTCCGATACCTATTGGAGTTCTACCGAGTATGATGAATTTGATGCCATGGCCCAAAACTTTTCAAGTACCAGCCAGGGGCATAATTTAAAAAATACTTCTTCTTACGTCCGGGCTGTGCGGTCTTTTTAATGATCATTTTTTATTGTGGTCCGGTAAATATTTTTCAAATTGATGAAAATCAATATTTCCTTTAGGATAAGAGGTCGAGAACGAAATGTTTTTACATCCTTTCTCAATAAAAAAATTTTACCGGACATTAAAAATTCTATTTATTTTGCAAAGCCGCGAATCAATGAATCATAAATAATCAAACGTGTGGTGCCAGCACAAAAATCATTGAAAAATTACATGAAACTAAAACTTGTATTGCTAAACCTGTTTATCATTTTATTTGCAATAAGCTCTGATGCTTTTTCGCAAGACAT